>BNJS01003788.1_pt1 | contig 57650 bp, 119 predicted proteins | sample 8540461 | NCBI WGS metagenome assembly BNJS01 (sample SAMD00202454, study PRJDB9452) | human saliva metagenome | isolation source: human saliva | place: Japan
CACGGGAACAGTCGGATGTCCACAAGCGTATGTCCGCGACGTCGCTGGGAGGACAAGGCGGACAGCGTGCGTCTCGCGCGCACGAAGATGGCACAGCGAGGATGTGCTCCGGCGTTAAAAGGCGACGACGCTCATTGCACTCATCATTGTTGTCGTTCTCTCCGTTATCACACTCGTTCACTTGCTCCTGCGCGGCATCAAGAACTCCGTGGATACGATTCTCGAGGGCGCACGTCTCTCATATCCGCAGCGGGCGATTTGCGCTCGAAAGATCATGCTCGATGGCGACGATGAGTTCGCCCACATCGCCCATCAGTTCAATACAATGGTCGAGTCTATGCAGAAGATGATCCGTAAAATCAAGGCGTGACGGCGACGGATGTGGCGAGGCTCATCCGAGGAACTGACGGCGAGAATGCGAACCAGTCGGCACAGGTGACCCAGAGTGGCAGCTGAGTCCGTACAGGGGTCGCTGCTGAGGCGGCAGAGAAGCAGATGTCCGTGTCACGTGAAAGCAGCAGCGCGACCGTTGATGATTTCGCACGGCCTGGAGGAGGATGCATTGCGAATCAGCCGTCATGCCCGTGAGCAGACGCAGGCGACGGCGCAGAAGGCGACCGAGGGAATTCTTTCGTCCAGTCGACGGTCGAGCAGATGAGCCTCGATTGCTCCGAGACGGTTCGGCAGACGGGCGGGCGAGATTGTTTGGAAAGCTCGGCGAGCGCTCGAAGGAGATCGGCAACATCGTCGAAATCATCTCAAATATCGGGTCAGGACGAATCTGCCCGCGCCTCGTCGCGGCGATCGAGGCGGCACGCGCCGGCGAGCATGGACGTGGGTTCGCTGTTGTCGCGGAGGAGGGTGCAGTAAAGCTCGCCGAGGTCGCAGAGCGCCGTCTGAAGATCCCCTGATCCGATCCAGCACTCGGGAGGAGACAGGAGCGCGGCTGCCTCCCGATGGAAGAAGGACGCCCAGTGAGGCGGAGAAGGGAAGGAGAACGTCGCCGCGACGGGCGAGAGCTTCTCTGAGACTCTCTCGATGATCGGGGGATGCGAAGGCGATCAGCTCGCGGTTAGCGAGCGATGATGCTCCAGCTGCGTGAGGATATGAGCACAGTCGTCGACGGGATGGTGAGCGAGGTGGACTTACATCCGCCAAGGGCATCGGCAGTGAGTCGCAGAACGTATCCGCCGCGACAGAGGAACAGGCGGCCGGGCATGGAGGAGAGATCGCATCGTCGAGCACGCAGTCTTGCCAATATGGCAAACGATCTGCGAGACAGAGACGATGGACAAGTTCAGGGAATGTAATAGTAACGCCATGGGAATCCGGCGCTGAAAAATCAGCGCGGATACTGCTGCATCTTCTATTCTTGCAATCCACCCAATTAAACTTGCAACTTGCCGTGATTCGCACACGGTGAAATTCGTCCTTGACAAGGTGAATGGCGTTCACTATAATACATTATATAGAAATGAATATACCTCATCCAGAGCAGTGGAGGGAATGGCCTGATGAAGTTGCGGCAACCATGGCAATGTGTGCCAACGGTGCCAATTCCTATAGGCAGAGCGCCTATGAGATGAGAGCGGCAGAGATCACAGCCTCCCACATCTCAGCGGGAGGCTCTTCTTTATGGAAATGGAGAGGGAGTTACGAATTAGGGAGGTTCTACATGAAGAAAAATGCTCTTTTACGTCCGAGTCCGTCACCGAAGGACATCCGGATAAACTGCCGATCAGATCTCGGACAGCATCCTCGATGCGATTATGCACAGGATCCGATGGGACGTGTAGCCCGTGAGACGCTCGTCACGACGGACAGGCGACGTCGTCGGTGAGATCTCGACCTCGCTGCTGTCGATATCCCGAGATCGTCCGTCAGACCGTGCGCGGATCACTACACGAACGCCAGCTATGGCTTTTGACGCCGACACCCGGCATCCTCGTCTCGCTCGATGAACAGTCGCCGGATATTGCACAGGGGCGTTGACCGGCGCGATTGAGTCGCGTGAGGGCGATATGGACGCGGCAGAGGCGATCGGCGCAGGCGATCAGGGCATGATGTTCGCCATGCGACGAACGAGACGCTCGAGTATATGCTGCTCGCGACGGTGCTTTCGCTCACAAGCCGCACGTCGCCTGACCGAGGTGCGCAAGAATGGGATGCTCCCGTGGTCTGCGGTCCCCGACGGCAAGACGCAGGTCACCGCTGCTCTGCGAGGACGGTGAGCCCTGTTCATGTCGATATACAGTCGTCATCTCAACCCAGCACGACGAGGCCGTTGATCTCGCAACGATCCGCAAGGGACATGATCGAGAAGGTCATCAGGAGATCATCCCGGCAGAACTCCTGCGCGCAGAGACGAAGTACTTCGTCAATCCGACGACAGGCAAGTTCTGTCATCGGCGGACCGCACGGCGACTCGGGGCTCACGGGGCGCAAGATCATCGTCGATACCTACGGCGGATGGGCGCGCCATGGCGGCGGTGCTCGGGTAAGGATCCCACGAAGGTAGATCGCAGTGCGGCGTATAGCAGCACGCCACGTGGCAGAAGAACATCGTCGCAGCAGCTTCGCTGACCGCGTGGAGATCCAGCTCGCCTACGCCATCGCGTGGCACATCCGTCTCCATCATGGTCAGGACATTCGGCACGGGTAAGATTGATGAGGAGAAAATCGTCGAACTCGTCAAACCTTCGACTTGCGCCCTGCGGGCATCATCAAGACGGCTCGACCTGCGCCGTCCCATTTACCGTCAGACGGCGGCGTACGGACATTTCGGGCGCACGGATGTGATCTCCTGGGAGCAGACGGACAAGGCGGCGGCGTTGAAGAAGGAAGCCGGGCTGTAAGCTGAGGAATCGCTGATAAAATGAAGTTCGTCAGATTGGCAGTGCTGAATTTATCAGAGCTTCCCTAACTGCTACAATGGAGGGCTTTATACGAAGGAAAAATTCGTACGGCAGCCTATTTTCTCATATTTGGAGGTGAACCCTATGCCGGAGTCCGGTGAGTTGCGGATATGGATATGATTCAAACGGGACGTCAGGAACAGATCAGAGACCTCGACACGCCCCTCGATGGGATCGAGTTTGGTCGATTATCGTAAATACCATCAATTTGTTGGACAGAGCGGTATCCGCCATGAAATGACGATCGGCGACGACGCGGCTGTCCCTATCGCTGCTTTACTGTAAAGATGCAGCATCTCACGCCGATGCATCGTCGCCGTTCGGTCGAGAGCGTCTTTGATGAGGTAAAGTATCTGCATGACATCGGTGTCCGCCGGGTAAAGCGAGTTCATCGATGATGCGTTCAATGCTAATACTCAACGAATTCGACGGCGTTTTTCGTAAGGTTATCGATGCCAAGATGGACATGAGCTTTTACTCCAAGCGGACTGCGTGGCGACCTGCTCGATAAAGAAGCCATTGATCTTATGGTCGAGGGCGGCTACGAAGAGCATGAACCTCTCACTTGAGAGCGCATCGTCCGCCTTCAGAAACTCATGGGAAAGTATAGAGATCGACCGTCTGCGCGATAATCTCGATTATATTGTACGGAATTATCCGCAGATCATCATTGGTCCAATGCTGCACGGCTTTCCGACGGAAACAGAGGAAGAGGCGCAGGCGACGGTGAATTTCATCATGCAGATCAAGTGGCTGCACTTTGCCCAGCTGCATAATGTGCGCATCTTTTCCTAACTCGCGACTTGAACAGGTCGCCCTGGACAATGGCGTGACGAAGCAGGAGATCGAGGAGTCATTGACACCGCCGTATCACATCATCCCACCGACCATCAAACTGAACCACGATTTTTCGCGCCGTCTGCGTTTGACATTCGTACATAAATATATCCTCAATCCGGAGCGCCTGCGTTATGTTTTGCAGCAGCAGCTCGCCGTCATGAATGAGGAAGAGCTCATCTATAAATACCGCACGATTTTTCCACATATCGATACACCTCGATGATATTCTCCGCCTCGCGCGACAGCGGGAAGCGATCGATATCGAAAATGCAGCAGATTCCTCAGATCGACTATCCGAGACGTACGAGAGATACCGGCACGGGATGCGTGTCGTATCTCTTTGTCGACGCTAGCTATTTTTCTCTCATGCTGACCGCGAGAGTGAGATTCAGGCGGTCGAACCACCGCTTGGATGCATGGCGATCCTCCTACCCAAATGAACGATATGGGGCTGCATCTACGCAGTGAGATGTTAAGACCGGTGTCGATGTCGACACGATGGAGGAGCTGCGTGCGTATGCGACAGCATTCGCCGGATCTTCTAACGCTGCGGACACCTACATATTACAAGCGATTTTCTTTGTCGATGTCATTGCGGAGCTAAAGAAGATCTTCCCGATGTCCCCACTCGTTGCGGTGGTCCGCATCCGACGATTGATCCGGAGGACTGCCTGTATCGCGGTGGTGTCAACTGTTCGCGTCATTGGGGAAGGTGAGTTGGTCTCGCGGCGAGTTGGTTGGTTCCATGCGCGGATGGTCACGTTTTCCCGACACAGAGGAATTGCAGCAGGTGAGGGGCATTGTTTTTCTGCCCAGAAGCAGGAGAAGGATGTCCAGAAAATGCGCTCAGGGCAATATTCACGCTATCCGCTCTGGACATCGAGTGATTTTGACGAGGAGAGGGAAAGCTCAGCGAATGAAACACTTACTTATCATCGGAATCGGCGGCTTTGCCCGTGAAGTTTTTGGCATGCGCATGAGTCCATCGGCTGCGGCACAGATTGGGATATCAAGGATTTTGGATGGGGATGTAGCTGGCGGCAGAGGAGTATGAAAACTTTCGCTCCTGTGCTGGGAGATGTGGTATCCTATGGCGCTACCGAGCCGAGGACTGCTTTATCTGTGCAATTGGCAGTCCACAGGTGAAGACCGATACAAGGGATTTTGGACAAGGGCGGCGAATATCAATATAATCCACCGGACGGCGATTGTCCATCCGGACAGGTACAGATGGGACGAGGGAATATTCTTGTCCGCTGGTGCATGTTCTCGACCATGCAGGGTTGGAAATTTTGTCACCTTCAATGGAAGATCCGGCATGGGACATGATGCGGAGATTGGAGATTACAGTAGTGTCGCGTCTGCCGCCGATATTACAGGATATGTGCGTGCGGGTCGTCGGACGTTCTGGGGAGCGGAGGCGCGGGCTGTTCCGCATAGCCGCACCGATGACGATGCAGTGATTGGTGTCGCGAGCGTTGCTTCGGCACGCAAAAAGGCGGACGGTTCTGGCAATCCGGCAATGCCGATTTGATCTATTTGGGAGGCTTTATCGATGACGGAACAGGCATTTTTGGATGAGATGACAGACCTGATGGATACAGAGCGAGAACTTTCGATGGACACGGCTCTTGCCGATATCTGAGAATGGGACTCGTTGAGCCATGTGGCGTTTATGGCGTATGCCGCCACATAATTTTGGGAAAGTATCTCTCACAGGATGTGAAACAATCTGCGACGATGCACGATCTCTGATGATCTGCTGGACAGAGACCAAATAATGTTCGGAAGATTGCATGATGTAGGCATTGAGGCGTTGACGGCGACTGTGGCAAAGGAATCGTGTGCCGGTCGAAGAGGTCTTGCTGAGATTTGATGTCGGAAAAGAAGGCAAAGCGCCTGACAAGAGGGACCGGTATTGAGGCCCTGAGCCTTGCTCCTCCTGCGATCCGGCACATCGGATCTTTGTTATGACAGTGCAAATAGGCTGCTCTCTGTGGTGGATCGTGGGGATATCGGTGCGCTCATCTTTATTTCGCAGACAGCGGACTATCTGTCACCTGCGACAAGCTACTATTTGCAGAAAAGACTTGATCTTTCACACGATATTCTCGCCTTCGATGTTAATCTTGGATGCTCGGGCTTTTGTTATGGCGTTTTTCTGGCAGCAACACTCTTGCCCGCACTTGGTGGACGAAAAGGTACCATCTGGCTGCGGTGATACGTCGAGTCGCAATGTGCATCCGGAAGACATCTCCATGCGATCGATTGCCGGCGATGTGAGGTGCAGCAGCCGTTATCTCGCCACGGCAGGGACATGAAATCTACTTTCACATTGAGAGTTTTGGCGAGATGGCGGACGATCTCCTCATTGCACGAGGTGGAAGTCGTGCACCACGTACTGCGATGAAGCGGGGATGAGTTTGTGCAGAGACAATTATGTCGTCATGGACGGCATGGGCGTCATGAATTTTACGATTGACGAAGTACCGCGAAATATCGTCACTGCTCGACTTCGCCAAACTCCAGCACCAGTGCGATAGACTGGCGTGCTGTTCTACATCAGGCAAACGCAATGATTGTTCGGACACTTGCTGTAAAAATCGGCATGCCGGAAGAACGTGCCATTTTTAGTGGACGGATCGGGAATACGAGCTCGGCATCGCTCCCTGTGGGATGTTTTGCGGAGATGGTGTACTGGGTTGTGTGAGGACGGTAAATTTCTCCTTTCCGGCTTCGGTGTCGGCATGTTCATTGCACTGTTGATGGATTTTTCACAGGTGAACGTTTTGGGGACGTGTGATCTGCGAGTGATGTGCACTTCGACTTTTTCAGGGAAGAATTTCGTTGTCGTTGGTGCTTCCTCGGGCTGGGACGACAGATCGCGGGCTGAGCTTGCAGGAGAGCGGAGCATGTCCTGGCGATCGCGCGCAGCACGGAAAGGCTTTAATGAACTGGAGCGGACATCGCCGCCGATTCAGACTGCCGTGCTTGATGTCCCTGACGGCATCTGCAGAGGATTGGACGGCGGTACTGGAACAGTTCGTCCGGAGATCATGGAAAATACATGGTGGTGTCTACACAGCGGGCATCACAGGGTGACACCACTAAAAGGCTACGATAGAAATATGGCAACGGCAATTTTTCAGACGAGTTTTTGATGGCAGTGTTGATTTTCTTCAATGCGCGTCAAAGAAGAAATTCTCGGAGATGGGGCGTCATTTGTCCTTTTCCTCCGTTGCTTCCTATGAGGACAAAGGGCTCTTGTTTTTACGCGAGTGCCAAGTCGGCTGTGCGGACAGCGGTGCGCGCCATAGCAAAAAGAAATCGGTCATCGGGCATCGGATCAACGGCATCAGTCCCGCATGGGTGGATACGGAGATGACGAGTTCCTATTTGGAATCCGTCGGCATAGGGCAGGAGAGTATCAGAGACGGTATCTTGGGACGTGGGAGACCGGAGGACGTCTCCGGCATGGTGCTTTTTGCTGTCCTCGCGTGCTCGGTGGATCACAGGACAGGACTTTGTGACTGATGGCGGCTATATGTGCGGAATGTGGGACTGACAGAGAGGGAAGTATGCCAATCGCGAGAATCGCTGCGCTGTCTGCGGCAATACCAAAGGAACGTGTGGACATCATGGATCTCGGATTTGATGCGGATACGGCAAAGCGGACAATGCGTCTGACGGGGTTCATGCCGTTCGTTATGCTCGAGGAGCGGACGGCATCGGATTAGTGCCTGCGGGCGGCACAGAGATCTGCACAGGCGGAGATGCGCCCTACAGATGTGGATGGAATTATCTTTGCTACGCCGCATCCAGACTACACATATCCAGGCAACAGCAGCGTCATTCAAAGTGCAGTGGGCATTCCGAAAAAGTGCATTGTGATGGATATGCCCCATGCCTGTACAGGGATGATCTATGGCTTTTATCTTGCGGATCTCCTGGTGCGTACGGGAGAGTGCAAGAATGTACTTAGTGTGCTGTGGCGACACATCGTCCCATCACTGAACCCAAAAGATCGTGCAATGCGCATGGTCATTGGTGATGGCGGCGCGGCAGCACTAGTGTCTGCCGGCGGGAGTCTGGTATCGCAGCATGCATTTTCACTAACGGCGACGGTTAAAATGTCTCTATACACCAGCGAGTGGAGACGAATGCCACGGAACGCGGGTGACTGATGTCGAGACTGTCGATGCCGAGGAAAATGTTCGCACGCTTGAGGATGAGTGCATGCGACGGCATGGAGGTCATGCGACGTGTCATGAATGAAGTGCCGCCGTGCATTGCGTGAAGTGATTGAAAAAGCGGCTGATCGCACGCGGATGTCGATGTCTATGCCATGCACGTCAGGCAAACGACTTTATTTTTGAAGTAGTGTCGGCGCGTGCGATGAAGCTCGACAAGCATCAAAAAGTCTTGTCGACGTGGCAGAAACCGGTAATATCCGGCGGTGCATCCCATTGTGCTCGCGCTGTGCCATAGCAGAACAGACAGCTCATGTGCCAGCGTGGCGTGCTCTGCTGGCAGGCTTCTGGTCAGGGGCCTCGCTGCGGCGATGACGACAAGTCTTACGGGCACCACAATACTCCTGTAGATCGAGTTTTGAGGAATCACTGATAAAATGAGTCTCGCCAGATTGGCGTGATTTTTCGTCCGAACGAGGTGGAAAACCGGACGCAGAGTGGTGCTCTGTGGAGGATTTTCCGCCGGAAGTGCAGGCAAAAAGATGCGTCAAGATGGTTAGTACCGAATTTTATCAGGTCCTCTAAGGGGACTGTGCGATGGGATGAGATGGAAAAACTGCACATATCGATGCTTTATGAGATTCAGAAGTCAACAGAATCGCATATCCGTCGCTCTTGTCAGGATGAGATCGAGGAGGCGGTGCCGGGCGAATCGGCGTATAAGAATTTTACCCGATAACGAATGGCTCCCGCGCATTTTGCCGATGGAGCCAAATGTGCCGATTTGTCCAGATCGAAGCCCCTCACGCAAGTCTTTCTCGATGACATTTCTGACGCTTCCGGCATATAAAGGGAAGGCAGACGCTTCATTGAGGTGAAGAGCCGTTTTCGCGTGAAGATTGTCCCCGGCAACAGGTTGGACATTGAGGCAGAACTTCACCATTTCAGACGTGATCTGCCAGGGCGATCCTCACGTGGTTTTTGTCGGCGGGACGCCCGCCTGTGAGGCGGAGCTCAGATCGCTGTTCCGGACGTGATGATCGCGTTTCGTCCTGCGGACAAAAAGTGCGTTGCAGTGAGATAGGAGGGACGTCGTGGAGCGTAAGGTGCGACTATATGATGGACGCCTCGTTGAGGCGGGTATTCGCCACGTCTTTCTCGTGACGGGCAGGGGATTCTCTTCGACGGATGCACTGGCGCGGAAACACGTCTCACGCCAATCTCGACCCTATCACGAACAGGGTGCGTCGTATGCAGCGATGGCCTGGCGTACGAGCAAAGGGGGGACTTTGCTGCTTGCCTCGCCTCGACGGGCTGTGCGGCGACGAATGCCATCACAGCGGCACTCTGTGCGTGGCAGGACAATGCCCGTGATCTTTATTCCGGGCAGCAGTACATGCTCATGAAACCACTGCATATACAAAGTTGCCGATACGTACTTTGACGGCTCGCAGGAGGCAGACATCGTCCGGCATGGTAAAAGCCCATCACAAAATATGCGGTGATGCTGGACGATCCAAACGATATTGGGGGCGTCATGGATCGGGTCATCCATACGGCGTTGACTGGACGTAAGGACCGTATAGGGTCGATATCCCCTCGACCTGCAGAATGCGCGCATTGATGCAGCGTCCTTGCTCTCACCGTTCCTTCGATGATGGCATGTCCTCCCATTTTGTCAGAGAAGCCGGACAGAGATCGCCTGTGGAATGAATCGGGCAGAGCGCCCTGTTCTCCTTGGGGCGGCGGCGTTCGTAGGAGCACAGGAGCCTCGCGGCGGCGTTTGCCGAAAAGCTGCACTATCCCTCAACCACCCTCGCCGCAGCAGATGTGTACGGCTTTGCAGTAGCACTGTCGATTGGCGCGGTCGGCAGCATCGGCGGCAGTCGGGCGGGAATCTCGCTATTCAGCACGCAGACTATCATCCTGGCGGTCGGGACGAAACTCTGCTCACAGGCAACGGGCGCAAAGCAACCCGCCTTGCACCGCATGCACGGATTGATGTCGTTGATATTGATGCGGTGGAACACAGCAAGGACGAGGTGCGTGCACGAAGTCTTTCTTCATGCGGATGCACGCGAATTCTTCCAGCGATGCAGGAGAGAGAGCTTTCTCCCGTGCCGGAGGCATGGCGGGAGCAGTCATCACCGGAAGCGTGTATTTGCAGTGCGTAATGAGGAATTTGTTCAAGAATACGCCGCACGGGACGAAATGGATCTCTGCGGATTCACTGATGCGCTCGGAGAACATCTGGCAGAAGATGACGAGCGATGACACGACGCTGGCCTGGAGGAACTGATCGTTCCTGCGGCAATCCCCCATCGGAAGGGACAGCGGTGCTTCTTTCCGCGGCAGCACAGGGGAGCGATGGGGTATGCGATTCCGGCGATTTTGGGCGCACACTATGCCGGAAAGAAGAACATCACGGCAATCGTCGGCGACGGCTCCATTATGATGAATATGCAGGAGCTCTACATCATTGCGGCACATCGTATACCGGTAAAGATACTTATTCAACAACGATATGTAGGCGCTATCATTCGCAAGCGCAGCGGATCTCTTCCGCAGACGTACCATTGGCAACACGATCCTCTCGATGAGCGCCCGCCCCGATTTTGCCAGATGGCGCAGAGCATCGGGGTCGGATATATAAAAGAGTGCGGGCGTCAAAGAGTCATCCGTACGGATGATGCCGCGCTGCGTATGGAAGGATGCGTACTCTGTGAGGTCATGCGTGACGCCGGATCAGAGTATCGCATCAGTCCTAGTGTTGAATGAGAAGCGCCATGGAACAACGGGTCGGCCGGAAGATCTGTTCCGCTATGGCACGGAGAAGGTGTGCGTGAGCTCCTGGATCTTTTCGGAGAGGAGGGATGTACGTGAGCGACTGTCAGTTTCGGATGGTTATATCGTCAGCGATTATGGGCGTCCGTATTCTGGCAGAGGTCAGTCAGTAGATCATAGCAACGGCACAAGGAGATAAGCGCGAGAGATGATTGATGCTGCCGCCGCGATTGGTTGTGACTGCGTGAAATTCAGTCGTGGTCGGCGTGAGGAGTTTATATTCAGCAACGTATTATGCGGACCATCCGATCGCAAAGCGTTTGTAGATCGTTTTTCGCCGTCACCCGACGTCGCTTGCTGAGATGGCAGAATACGCACGGGCGTAGGGCCTCCCTCGACACCCTATTCGAGGAGGAAGCCGATTTCGTCACCGTGATACCCGCAAAGGCGCCGTTCTTGATTCGCATCAATGGAGCCCAATCATCTCGTGATTTTTCTCCCACATCGGGGCGGAAGTAGGTACCGCTCGTGCCTTCGATCGGGGATTGGGGATCGATGGAGGAGAGATCCGTCAAAACGCCGTGCATGGGCACTGAGGGCGGCAGGGCGGAACAGATGGTCTTTCCGCACCGTGCTCCATTTTATCCGGACGCGGGTGGAGACGATCAACCTGCGCGCAACAACATCATCGGACCGTGCAAAGAATTTCCTGCGTATCCCACGCTTTTTCGGATCATACGTGAGGGCGGCGTCGCTGGCCATTGCCGCGCGTCGCACTGGCGCGGCACTATGGCTGAAAACATCTGACGCTCGACCGCTGGCCAAAGGTCGGCATGTGATAACGGCATGGCGATCGGAAAACCTGAACCGGTGCGCTTCGTCGCGCGTCGTGAAACAGCGTCGGGCGGTGCAGCAGGGAATGGGGACGGAGGAACGCATCGTACACTTCTGAGGAACTGGAACAGCGCAGAAAGGATGCGGGCAGCGTTGCTCACAGCTTGCGACCTGCGTGCGGTCAGGTCAGCCACGCGCCGCGAGCGCAGTAAAAGCGTCCGGGGACGGGAATTCCGTCGGATCGCATCGGTGCACCCCGTCGGGACGACACTTCCTGTGCACGCCGTCGTCAGGTGACAATTGACAGCGTGTTGGAACAGGGAGACATTTTGGAGTGATATACAGACAGTGTTACTCAATATGGAAAAGCACACGACGTATTCACCGAGCTCTTGGCAAGAGATGCGGGACGAAGTGAAGCAGCAGTTTTCACCATCGTGATGTTCTTGAACGACTCTGTTGGACTACGGCTGACGACTCATCTCCAAGTCTTTGAGGATGAATTCTGGATATCGTGATGGAAGACGGACGATATCATTGGCTGTCGAATCGCATGAGTAAGGGCATTGGTCCCAGTTTGAAGTAGCGGCGTTTACAACTCATCTCGATGTCCGAGCGCTCGGTGACAGAGCAGGTGAGACCATGCTGGCGGGAATCTGTCAGCCGCCAGCTGTGGCGGTACAGCACCGATCGTCGCGCGCAGGGGATCGATGACGGTGCGAGATCTGCGCGGCGGCAGCAGAGGCGGATCGCTGCCCGCTCGCTGGGAGCGCACGCTTGTCTTTCTCTAGCGCGCAATTCACCTGCTGCGATTGCAGGCTATGTCGGTTTTTCTTTCAACATGGGATCGTACCCGTGATGGTGGATGCAGCGCTCGACGCAGAACCGTTATGGCGCCTGAACGGCATATCGTCCATCCCATGTATGGATTCCCACAGAGCGCGTGGCAGGAGTTTAGTGCAGCTCGCGAAGTCCTGCATTGGGAGGAGTATGTACTTCTGGATTTGGCGGAAAAGGATCCCTTTCCGCTCCATGATGATCTTCTGCTCTCTCATGACGACATCCGGCTCGACGGGCAGTCCGAAAGCCCGTGCGTCAAAGCTCGCGAGAACCTTCGCGCCAATGACGGAATCCATCGTCGAACATCGCATATCTATGCGGAGCGGCGTAACCAACCCGCCGCTCCATTACGTCTACGGGCTGATTCAATCAATCTCGCCGTGGGCATCCATTGTCGTGACTGAATGTACCCTGTTTGATCGTGTTTTGGACACTCATGCGTAAGCAGAATGTCACGAGTTTTGCCAGGTTCTCATACCTGGCGAGATGCTGAAACGCCTTCGCTTTCGCATGGATCTTCCCGCACTCCACACACCGACGCAGGCGGGCGGGAAGCTGATCCTGAAATACATCGTAGAGTTCGCCGGAATATGCAGCGGCACAGGAAAATCATTCTGTCACGTACGGCGCGGCGGAGGGCAACGGCGTGGCGGGCTATCTGCCCGCGAGGATGCGGTCCGAAAAGACAGGGCGATGGGGCTTGCGATCCCGGGCGGCAGATTTGAACTTTGTGATGATGCGCGGTCATCGCTCGCTGAGACAGGATCGGCAGCTCATCTACTATGGTGCAAAACGTTACGCTCGGATATGGGGAGTGCGGCGCAGACCCGCGCTGGGTGATGTGCGCGGCGGACGCTATGTGACGGGCGATCTTTGCCTCACGCCTGATGCCGATAGGGTACCACCATTGTCGGACGCAAGCGGCGGTTTTAAAACTTTGGAAAACGCACGAATCTGTGGGAGACGGAACATCTCCTGCGCCGCCGCTTCTGGTGATATTGAGGCTGCCTGTGCGGGCGTGGACGATCATCTCTACGTGTTCGTGACGCAGGAGGAGATTGTCCCCGAGGTCGTACCGTCTTTTGAGTGGAAAACTCGAGTGCACCATTCGGCGTTTACCGCAAAGCGTATTGATGTATTCCGAAGAATCCTTCGGGCAAGACAGTCTATCGTGCATTGGAGCAGTACTATGACCTATGAGGAAGTCCTCGCACTGCTCGCCTCACGATGTGGCACGCGAGAAGAGGCAGGCGCTCCCAGGAGGGGCTGCTCGTATCGACGGGTATCATCAGGGCACTCTGTACACTATGCGCGGATGATGCAGGCGGTGATTTACTCGCACCACGCACACGCGACAGTGAGTTATTCCTTTTTGCCCGTACGCCTTTTCAAGGAGACATGGCGGGAGCATCGACGAGACGCGTGTTCAAGACAATGACTTCGTCGGGGACAAACCGGGCGGCAGGGTGTCGAAGATCTTCTCGACCAGGAGACAGCGACGAATCAGCAGAAGACCCTCGTGCGCATTATCACCGATTGGACGGAAGAGCTGCTTGCCGATGCTCATCATCGACCGTCCTTCTATCATCAGGACCGCGCGATGTTCTCGCTATCTGGGCGCAGAATCCTGGTTTTTCTATGTTTTAAGCGATCTATGCACTGAATGATGTGATGGAGTTGGAGCTGGATGAGATTCGTGCATTTCTCCAAGAACGCATGAAGGAGAACGCATTCTCATCTTTGGTTTTACCTTTATGGTCTGGCAGCATTTTCTACAAGGCACTGCAGGCGGCAGGGGGCTAGCCTCTTGAAAATGCCTGCTCATCCATGGCGGCGGATGGAGAAACTCGCCGCAGATGCTGTCTCGCCGGAGGAGTTTTCGCACGGGCACTGTGTGAGGTCTGCGGTGCGGGGCGCAGGTCGCGGACTATTACGGCATGGTGGAGCAGACGGCTGCATCTACCTCGAATGTGCGTGCGGGCACTCTTCATGCACGAGCACCTATTCCGACGTTATTGTTCGCCGCGCACATGACTTTTCGCCTGCGGCGTCTCGGCGAGCCGGCATCATTGAAGTGGTCTCTTTTGCCCAAAAAGTCTATCCCGGTCATGCACTCCTGACGGAGGATGAGGGGTCGTGCTGGGGAGACGATTGCCCATGCGGGCGAAGGGAAGCACTTCGAAAGTGATGGGCAGATTGGAAACAGGCGGAGCTGAGGGGTGCAGTGATACCCTGCAGCAGCAGGCTTTTGAGTGTGTGACCTATGCGCTCGAGAGTAGAGAGCGCGAGGCGCAGATGCAGGATGTCCGCCCGCTCCCATTTTCTCAGCGGAGGCGTATAACCTCTCTGCACCTCGGCGCGAATTCTCGCCGCATGCGGAGGCAAAGCCATATCCGGATGTCGTAACGCTCGGTTTTTGGTGTCGCCCCGCCTCGCTTCGTCACACTGGCAGCGCAGTATGAATCAGAGACCAATCGACTGGGGCGCGGCATCACGTTTCATATTGCGCCATCCAATGTGGCAGTGAACTGCCTACCATGTCTTGCGGCATTTCTGGCAGGAAATGCGAGTATCGTTCGTCTGCCCTCGAAGGACTTTCCACAGCTTCAGATTCTCTGCCGTCTCTTTTCGGAGACGCTCGTGGAATTCTCCGCGCTTGCGCCGTATTTTTTCTTTGTACGTTACGGACATGAGCAGGAAGTGACAGGACGCTATTCCGCAATGTGCCAAACACGGATCATCTGGGGCGGCGACAGGACGATTGAGAAGTACGCCGTGCACCGCTACCACCGCGTGCGAATGAAATCACCTTCGCCGATCGTTACTCTTTTCCGTCATCGATGCCGATGCCTATCTTGTGGCGGAGGACAAGGGCACGCATTGCTCGAGGCTTTCATAACGATACTCATCTCAGTGATCAGAATGCCTGTACAGCACCCTCATTTTATCGTATGGATGGGCAGGAATGTGACGGAGGCGCAGCGCGTATTTTTGGGCGGAGCTTTCTGGATTCGTGCGCACACGTTACACGCTGCAGGCGGTTCAGGCGGTGGACAAGCTGACGCAGCTCTATCGGCTCGGTGCGCAGTTTGATGCGCGGCAAATAGAGATGCCCGATCAGCTCATCACACGCGTCCGCGTGGATGCCTTTGACATGAGGATCTGCCTGTATACAGAGCAGGCAGCGGCTTCTTTATCGAGTATGAGGCGAGGACGTTTGCAGAAATCCGTCCGCTCTGCGGCAGCTCCCTGTCAGACGCCTCGTATTATGGAATGGACGAAGAGTCTCTTTTACAGGAAGTCCTCACCATGTGCCCCGCAGGATTGACCGCATCGTGCCAATGGGGCATACGATGGACTTTGCACTCATCTGGGATGGTGTCGATCTCATTCGGTCGATGAGTCGCGTAATTTTGTCCTTTGAGAAGGAGGGTACGTTCATGTGTACAAAGGTGCTCGTCATTCTTGGCGGTGACTTGGACACAGAACTTGTCCTCTTTATCGGCGTGCGGAGCAGGAGGAACGCTTTCGATTGTCGGTTATGCGCAGCAGACGGCACGGGGACTCTCTTTGAGGGGATGACAGGGGAACTGAATATACAGCGCGTTCTCCTTCCTGCTCGAAGCTTTTTCCCATGATCGTGTATCTTCGCCGATATGCCCTCGACATTCCGCGCGCAGCACTACTCGATGGGCGTATCTTTCGGATGCCGGGACTGGATGTGCCGCGACTTTTTGCGGAGAATATTGGACGTGCGCAGCTTCAGGCGGTGCTTGAAGATCAAGAAGAGGATTTCTTGGATGTGACGCGGGCGGAGATTCCGCGTATTTGGTCGTATGGGTCGCGGATGGTTTCCCTGGCGCAAAAGAGTTATTTCGGAGGGCGCATTGAATGGGGGTATCGCGGTGGCGTGCAGGAGATTCACATCGGCAGCTACACGTCGTTTGGTCCCCACGTCATTCTTGAGGTCGGATTAAATAACCAACATGACTATCGCCGTGTCACAACGTATGATCCGGGGTGTATGGACTTTTGAGACAGGGGATTGGCTTGCCTCCATGGGGTATAAAGATCATGGCGGAGGCATATATGTCGGCTCTGACGTATGGGTCGGACGCGGCAGTCGCCTAAAGGCAGCAGGTGACACTGGAATTCTAACGATCGGAGATGGAGCTGTCATTGCAGCGGACAGTGTCGTCGTTAAAGATGTACCACCATATGCTGTTGTCGGCGGTAATCCCGCAAAAATAATCAAGTATCGGTTTTCGCCCGAGATGATCGATGCATTTCGCGTCTGCGGTGGTGGGATTGGTCCATTGAAAAGATACACGAGAACCTGGATATCATAAATGATCCACGTGCATTTTTGAAGAGACATGGCTATTGATCGTGGAGGAGAGCCGCTGATGAACGATAAGAAGATTGCTGTTATAGCACAGTGTGGAGAGGATGGAGCCTCTGCGATACGACCGTATCTCGATGCACTTGATGTTCCGCATGGCTATAAGGTGGAACTGATCGAGATATATGCGGAGTGAAAAACACCGCATCAGCGTATCAGGAGGCAATGCGGCAGAGTGATGCGAAGTATAAAGGTCTATCTGCACCAGGGAGCATCCTGATACGGCTGAGTTTCTTTGCGGATATGCTTCGTTTGTTTGAGAAAGATCCTTCGATTGGCGTCATTGGGCTGATCGGTACGCCGCAGATCTCGACGACGGGAGAGCTCGCTATGTCCCCCCACATCATGGGGGAAAAGTCCCTCATACCGACGATACATCTTTTTATGGTGAACCCATCGAAGGAGAAATAGAGGATGTCATGGCGGTGAGCGGCGATCTGATCGCCACACAGCATGACGTCCCATGGCGCAGCGATCTTTCCACGAGGATAGTTTTTGGGCGGAGGCACAGTGCATCGAGTTCCGTCGGCGGGGTATCGGACGGTTGTACCGCAGCAGAAGGAGGCGTGGTTGATCGCAGAGCCAAGAGAGATCTGCTGTAACGAAGTGAGTCGCAGCGTTCCTCGATACGTATCTCGAAGGATATTTATCCACTGGTGTCGGTCATTATCCCCACATATCAGCGCCCCCATTACTCCGTATTGCACTGGAAAGTGTACTCAACAGACGTACCGTAATCTGGACGTTTTCATTACGGACAACTCGCATAATGCAGAGACGGCAGAGATGATGCGGTGCGATTTTTCAGACGATCCACGCATTCATTATGAGCATCATCCCACGTACGGAGAAAAATGAGAATTGGATGCGTGCGTTGCAGTATAATCATCCCTGTGCAACATACGTCAACTGGCTGATGGATGATGACCGTTTCATGCCCGATAAAATTGCTGTCATGATGGATTGCTTCTTTGCTCATCCGGATCTCAGCCTTGTCACATCATATCGAGAGTGTATTGATGCCGATGGAAACAGAATGCCGGATCCATCCTACACGGAGCCCATTTGTGAGGAGCCGACAAAATTTGACGGAGCATCCGTTGGCATGAAAAATTCTGCTTCAGACAGCAAATTTTATTGGTGAACCGACGACGGCTTTGGCAAAGAAGTCGTTCATGCTGGATGGATACCGTCTGGGGTTTACAGGGAAGGAGGGAAAGTATTTCATATCGGATTTCTACATGGCTGCACCTTCTTGCACGAGGAAATATGATGTATTTGACGGAGCCGCTCAGTCAATTTCGTATCCATGGGGATAACGGACAGCTGCGTCCCGTCATTTTCGTCCGCAGTATTATCTGTTGGGCACTTTGCATTCGTGCGGCGATCGAGCAGAATGTATTTCTTTGCGATGAGGGCATACACGCCGGAGTGCCATCGCGCAATGGCTGGACATAGCGTCCGTTCCTCTTGACCTTGTGAAAAGAATGCCGGAATTGGGGACGAGCCGGAATTTAGAGACCTTCAGATTGTCTATCGCGCTATAGTTCATGGGCTGGATAACGACCGCCGGATTGATTTCACCATTGATACGACAGTCGTTTTTACAGCCGATGGAAGGAACGGAGGCGCCATATTGAGCATCATGGTAACACGATCCTCGATGCCGCCAATGGAAGAATATATCGATGAGATACGGGATATTTGGCGCTCGTGTTGGTGTGACCAACATGGGGGAAAAAGCATCAGGCACTGCAGGATGCACTGCGGGCGTATATGAAGACGGAGTATGTCGAGCTCCTTGTCAATGGGCACATGGCACCTGAACTGACGCTGCAGGCGATGAATCTTACGGGGAAGTCATTACGACGCCGTTTACCTTCGCCTCAACGACACATGCAATCGTACGCAATGGCTCGATCCTGTGTTCTGTGATATCAACCCCAAGGATTATACGATGGATGCTGCAAAAGGTCGAGCAGCTTATCACAGACCGAACATCTGCGATCCTGCCCGTACACGCTCTATGGTAATGTCTGCGCAGTGGAGGAGATCGGGCACATTGCACAAAAATACGGACTGAAGGTCATCTATGATGCAGCACATACCTTTGGCGAAACGTATCAAGGGCATGCCGTTGCAGACTACGGAGACGCTTCCTGCCTGAGTTTTTCACGCGACAAAGGTGTTTCATACCATCGAGGGCGGTGCGGTTGTTCATCATGACAAAGAATTGGGGGCAAGGCTTTACGATCTCAAGAACTTTGGCATCCATGATGCAGAGCATGTTGAAAGCGGTCGGCGCAAATGCTAAGATGAATGAGTTTGCCGCGGCAATGGGGATTTGTAACCTGCGCCATTTGTCGGAAGAGCTCGAGAAGCGGCGGCGTGTCGTTTTGCGTTACCGCGAGCGGCTGGAGGACATCGATGGAATCCGCTTTATGTCCGCCACAGGAGGGCGTCTCGTCCAACTCATGCCTATTTTCCCATCGTGGTAGAGAAAGACTTCGGTAAGACGCGCAATGAGGTGTTTGCTCGCTCGCAATGCGGGCATTATGGCACGCAAGTATTTCTATCCGCTCACAAATACGTTCGAGTGCTTTCATGGGACATACTGATGCTGATGCAACGCCTGTTGCGCGGTATATTGCCAACCGTGCTGCTCACGTTGCCGCTCTATGCAGCACTGGAGCTGGGCGACGTGGATCGCATCTGTGACGTGATTCTTTTCTGCCGCAGAGGATGATATCGTAGAAAAGACCTCCATTGAAGCTGGAATACCTTCAATGGAGGTCTTTTTCATGTGAACGCCTATTGTTTTTCTGCTTCATCCCGATGGTCAGTCTCATTCACCAGTGGGATACGCTCCCCGATGCGGCGCATGACGACCGCGCCGCACTGCGTCAGCAGGAGTGTCGCCGCATACATGGCGAGGGCGAGGGGCGCGGTCAGTACGTGCCCGGTCCGATGGAGGACGGCGAGCAGATAGGTGATCGCTATCGGGTGGGCGAGATAGATGAAGTAGGAGTGCTTTCCGAGGATCTGGAACGCTTGCCCCAGAGGATTCTCCGTTCCCCAGCCGCGTGAAGAACGCAAAGAGCGCGAGCGATGCACCGATCGTGTAGAAGATGCCGAGCGGTGAGAGCTGGTGCGCGGTGTAGATGCCTCGAGCGGGGTGTAGCCGTCCACGAGAAGCAGCCAGCGTACCATGCGAGGAGGGCGAGGAGACTCAGGATGCCGAACGCGTAGAGCTGTCCCGTCCGGCGCAGCATCCACGTGCGGAATGCCTCCCAGTGGAGCGCAATATAGCCGCCGAGGAGGAAGATAAAGACGTAGTGCGCGACCCAGTAGTTCAGACGATAGAACAGAAGGGCGCGCCAGAGCGTCCCCTCGGGCAGTCCGTAGACGTAGAGATTGAATGCTGTATCGAAGCTCGACCAATAGTCAAAGGCGATCTGTACGGCGAGGATGCCCATCGAGCAGCGGGAGTGTCAAGCGGCGGAGCAGGATGCGCCAGAGCGGCATCAAGAGGTAGAACCAGATCAGAATGACCATGAAGTAGAGCTGATACTTTGCATTGCCGAAAAAGAGGATGCCCGGAATGGACAAAATCGGCGGAAAGCCGACTCCGTAGGCGTATGCGTCGTGAAGAAGGTAAAAGAGTGACCAGACGAGGTAGGGAATGACGACAGCATGCGTGCGGCGCGTGAGAAATCCTGATAGGAAAATGGAGCAGACGGAGATTTTCCATAGAACAGACCGAATGCCGAGATAAAGAAAATCGGCACGGCGAAGCGCGTACCGATATCAAACAGAGCCACAAGGTGGATGTTTGGTGATGGATTGGCAAGATACTCCGCGCCGATATGGATGCCGATCACACCCATCATGGAGATGCCGCGAATCGCCTCGACGGCGGCTACGCGGGGATGCTTACTCGATGACATAGGTCACGTTGGCGGTAGCAGCGACCGAGAGCTCACCCGGGGCGATCGGCGTTGCTGCGGCGACGGCGCCCTTTGCCATCATCATCGGCATATAGTTCTCACCGCGCGGCAGATTTGCCCTGCGTGTCGGCGTAGACGTTCGCGATGCGGACGAGGCGGACGCCGAGTGCATTAGCGACGGCCTGTGCCTTTTCCTTTACTGCGCACCGCATCCGTGAGCGCCTCGTTCTTGGCGGCACTCGTATCGCTCGCCGTGAAGTTCAGCGCGTCGATGCGGTTCGCCCCATTTGCGAGTGCCGCGTCGATGATCTTGCTGACGTTGTTGAGGTTGCGCACCGTGATGACGACGGAGTTCTGTGCCGTATAGCCGATGACCTCGTTGCGGCTCGCTGTCGCGCATATCGTAGCGCTGCGAAAAGTCATAGTGTACGGTCTGGATGTCGCGGTCGGCGACACCGAGTGCGCGGACCGCGTTGTGGACACCGCGCCGTCTGTGCGGCGTTTTTCCGCATGCGTGCGCGCGGCATCCGCCTCCTCTGTGACGACGCCGACGGTGATCTCCGCCGTATCGGGGGCGACGTAGGCGATGCCCGTTCCCCGATCGTGATGGTCGCAGGCGCAGCTGCGGTGCAGCGGGCTCGGCTGCGGATGCCGCCCCATCGGCAGGGCAAGTGCAGAGCGAGCACGGACGTGCAGGCGAGCGATGTAAATGAAATACGTTTCATCATGAGACTCCTTTTGCTGATCTTGGCGGCGATGTCAGATGCAGCCACAGCTCGTTATTGCTGCTCTGCGAAAAAGCTGTTCGTTGTATTTCTTTGCCGCCATATGCCCAGATGGCGCAGAACGGCAGCGTGATCAGACAGCCGAATCCGAGCGTCAGTACAGCAATGACGATATTGACAAGAAACATCACAAGTGCGCGCCCTTATGGGTCGAATAGCACATGCCAAGCGGACCGAGGAAGAGGGCAAAGTCTACGGCGAGCCCGACATTCTTTTGTCGAGGTGACGATGATCCGCTGCGGCTGCGGCGGCAGCGTTCTGGTACATCTGGTCCTGCTGCAGCTGCTGTGTCTTCTGAGCCTGATCCATGTTCCATCTCCCTTTCAATAAATAAAGACCGTTTCAAAAATCTCCTCAAGTATACCGAAAAAGATGGATTGCAAATGGGGAATCATTTTATGAAGTGAAGATACAAGCAGATAATATTGCGATTGTATAGTGGATTTGCTAGAATTGATTACAGACGAAAGACAACAAATGAAATGAGAGGACTATATGCGAATCCCGCTTGCGAATTTTTCGAAAATGGTTGGGGATACTGGCGGTGCAGCGAAGGTCAATGTTGCGTTTGCAAACGAAATGGTGCGGCGCGGGCATGCGGTGACGACAGTCTATACGAGACGATCGGGAGGAGCTTTATCCGCTCAACGAGCGTGTGACGGCGTACAATCTCCAGCATTTTTCGCGGATGCACTGCACATTCCCTACTGCACTCAAGATTAAAACGAGAGGTTTTGCGTGCATTCGGGCAAAAATATGGGCATTCGGTTAATCAACGAATTTGTCGAAAAAGCATCTGCATCCGCAGATTCGGGAGATTCTCACGGAGTCACGGCCGGATATTATCATCTGTTTTCAAATCGCCTCCGCAAAGACGTTTCTATGCGATCTTAGGATCAAGATACCTGTGATCATCATGGCACATGGAGATACGAGAGACTATTTCTACAACTACCCCGATGATGAAGTGGCATCGCTTCGTCACGCCGCTGTCTGTCAGGCGCCTCCTCCCGCGTTTGCAGAGCCGATTCGGGATTATGTCGCCGACTTTCCCGTGCGGGTCGAGGTCATCGGCAACGTCAGCTCCGCAGTACGCGCAGCAGGCAGATCTGGCGCGTGAAAAGGACGTTTATAAGGTGGTCTTCGTTGGTCGTCTCGTTCGCAAGATTAAGCAGCCACATTTGCTTGTTCAGGCATTTATACGCCTTGCGGCAGATTTTTCCCCAATGGACGCTCTGAATTCTGGGGGCAGAAGATAAGAGGCGTTATCAGAAAAATTACAGCGTATGGTGGACGAGGCAGGACTTGCTGCACGCATCCGCTTCTGCGGACAACGCAGGACGTACCGCGTGTTCTAGAGGGGGCGGATATCTGCGTTGCGCCGAGTGCCTATGAGGGGTTCAGCCTCGCACATACCGAGGCGATGAGCATGGGCCCGCCGCTGATTGGCTATAAAAAGTTGTGTATCGGTTGCGGAACTCGATTGATGACGGTGTGAACGGGCCCTCGCCGAGGATGGTGCAGAGGCTCTTTCCGAGAAAATGGCACCTTGATGCGTGACCGTAACCTCACGAACGAAGATGGGGCTGCGGCGCGTAAATCCATGCGTGTCTATGCACCGGAGATTATATGGGGGCAGTGGGAAACCCTGATGGACGAGGTGATTAGCACATTCGTCGGATCAAATATAAAATTTGACTTTTTGTCATTTTTCGTGTACGATAGGCGTAGTTTCATAGAAATAGGGGGAACGATATATGGCAAAAAGAGACATTGAGTTTCAGGCAGAGACCAAACAGCTCCTGAGTTGATGATCCACCGATCTATACAAAACCGCGAGATTTTTTTCTGCGCGAGTTGATTTCAAACGCGTCGGATGCGATCGACAAGCTCCACTTTTGAGAGCCTGACGAACCGCGACATCCTTGAGGGCAACGAGAACTACGAGATTTTCCTCGTCCCGGACAAGGACAGCAAGACGCTCACGATCTCCGATAACGGCATCGGCATGTCGCGTGCAGAGGTTGTGGAGAATATCGGCACGATTGCAAAAGTCGGGGCACGAAGGCGTTCATGGAGCAGCGCTCGCGAAGGCGAAGGAGGAGAGCGGCGGCGCACTGGACAAGGATCTGATCGGTCAGTTCGGCGTGGGGCTTCTACCCGCGTTCATGGTCGCAGAGCGCGTGACGATCGTGACGCGCCGTGCCGGTGAGACGCAGGCGACGCGCTGGGGAGTCGGCGGGCGACGGCAGCTATACGATTGAGGACGCGGAGAAGGAGACGCGCGGCACGACGGTGACGATCCACCCTCGCGAAGGGAGTTCACGGAGGGCGAGACGGACTCACACGGATACGTTCGTGCTTGAGAGTCTCGTAAAGAAGTACTCGGACTACGTGCGTTACCCGATCCGCATGAACGTGACGACAGGGAGATGCCGCGCGACGATGAGGGCAAAATCATCGAGGGGCGCGGAGAAGATCAAGAAGACGGAGCTGCGCACGCTGAACTCAATGCAGCCGCCTGGACGCGTGCGAAGTCGGAGATCAAAACCCGAGGAGTACAAACGATTTCTTCCGCGATCAGTTCCACGAGTGGGAAGCTCCGATGGAGATTTTCCACACGAAGGCGGAGGGCACGGTGGAGTATACGGCGCTCCCTCGAGATCCCCTGCACGTGCACCGTTCAATCTCTATCAGGCGGACTATGAGCCGGGCATCCAGCTCTACCGCGCCACGTCTTCATCATGGACAAGTGCAAGGATCTCGCCGGACCATCTGCGCTTTTGTCAAGGGACTCGTGACTCGCCTGATCTCTCACTGAACATTTCGCGTGAGCTGCTCCAGCAGAGCCGTGAGCTGAAGACGATCGGCCGCGCACTGGAGAAGAACATCCTCAAGCGCATTGGGCAAAAAGCTCGAAAAGAACCGCGAGGACTACGAAAAGTTCTGGGAGCAGTATGGCCGTGCACTGAAGATCGGCATCTACAACAGCATGTACTCCGGCCGCGATACGGTGGACAAGCTGAAGGATCTCCTGCTCTTTCACAGCTCGAAGGACGGCGGCCTTGTCACGCTGAAGGAGTATGCCCAGCGGATGCCTCGAGAGCCAGAAGAGCATCTACTACGCGACGGCGAAGGATCAGGCACGATCGAGCTGCTGCCGCAGATGGAGCAGCTGCGTGAGCGCGGCCTTGAGGTACTCTTTCCTGCTCGACCCCGTGGACGAGTTCGCCATTGAGACCGTGCGCGAGTACGAGGGGAAGAACTTCCACCGATCAGCCGCGGAGACCCTCGATCTCGGCGATGCGGAGAGCGAGGCAGCGAAGAAGGAGACAGAGGATCTCGCGAAGGCAAATGACGATCTCATCAAGGACGTGAAGGAGACACTCGGTGATAAGATCGCCGAGGTCAAGCTTTCCCGCAGCGTCTGCGCTCGAGTGCCGTCTGTCTTGTCGCGGATGAGGCGGGCCGTCGCTCGATGGAGCAGACCTTTGCGGAGATGAACAATCCGATGTTCAAGCGCGCGCCGCATTCTCGAGATCAATCCGCACCAGCGAGCTTTTTCGCTAAGCTGCAGAAGGTCCATACGGCGGCAAGGACAGCGAGGAGTTCAAGGACTCACTGTGACCTGCTCTACACGCAGGCACTGCTCATCGAGGGATTCTGCCCGAGAACCCCTGTCGCCTTTTGCGGCGAAGCTCGCCAAGATGATGGCGAAGTAAGGAGGCCCCGTGGAAGTCGAACTCTTCTCGTCGCAGTTCTTGTGGCGCTCTTTTTCAATCATTGTGCTCGATCTTGTGCTCGCGGGCGACAATGCCGTCGTGATTGCGATGGCGTCCAACCGTCTGCCGGCACATCTCCGAAAGCGCGCCATCTACGTCGGGACGGCGGGCGCGATTGTCATCCGCCTCATCATGACGTTCTTTGCGGTGCAGCTGCTCTCCGTGCCGTATTTACAGGCACTCGGCGGACTCGTGCTGCTGCCGATCGCCGTGAAGCTCCTGCGTCCCTCCCACGGCGAGGAGCACGTGGAGGCAGCGGAGACGTTTGCAGGCGCGGTCAAGACAATCATCATTGCCGATGCGGCGATGGGGATTGACAACGTGATCGCGATTGCAGGCAGTCGCACGGCGACTTCCTGCTCGTGGTGCTGGGCTTCATCAGCGTTCCGATTGTCGCTGGCGGCAGCCAGCTCATCGGCAAACCGATGGAGAAATATCCCGTGCTGTCGTTCTCGGTGCAGCCATTCTGGGCTGGACAGGCGGAACGATGATCGTGCACGACCGCACGGTCGGCGTGATGATTCTGGAGGCGCTGCCGCAGGCGGCATACATCCCTGCCGGCCGTTCTGGCAGCTGCTGTGTGCGGCGTCGGTGCGCGGATGCGGCGGAGAGGCTGATATGGTCGGATCTTGTGATTGTAACGCACAGTGCCGCGCTCGCGCATGGCATCGCGGAGACGTGCCGCATGATGGCAAAGGATGCGCATATCGCAAACGGCGGGCGGCATGGAAAACGGCGGCTTCGGGACGAGCTATGCACGGATTGCTGCGGCGATCGAGAGCGTCCGCAGCACAGATGGCGTTGCTGTGCTCGCGGACGGAGGCAGTTCTGTGTTGACGGCGGAGACGATCATCGAGGAGATGCGCAGCAGCAGCGTGCGCATGGCGGACCGCCCCGTCGTTGAGGGCAGTGTCGTCGCTGCGATTGCAGCGGTATGCGGCGCTGATCTCGATGAGGTCGTGCGCCGCGCCGAGGGAGACACGCGGCGCGTGCAAGAGTTTTACAATTGACAGTCCAAATACAGAATGATACAATAGCATACGTACGATGCTCTTTGAGGCGGGTGAGAATCCCTCACCGGCGGTAGGGCTGAGCCCGCAAGCTGCTTGTGAGAGCGGCATGATCCGGTGTGATTCCGAGCCGACAGTGAAGAAGGCAGATGCCTTCGCAGTCTGGATGAGAAAAGGCGCGTCTATGATAGGAATATGGATATGTATGTATCTGTGATTTCTGGGACGATTTATGCCGCCGGAGGAGATTCTTCCGGCGGCTTTTTCTCTGTTATGATAAATTCCTCAAGAAGGTAGAGAACAGAATGGGATTACTATGAACGAAACGGACGAATCCTATATGCGCGAGGCTCTGCATCTGGCGGAGTTTGCGCGCGGGCGTACGTCGCCGAATCCGCTCGTGGGGCACTCATCGTGCGCGATGGGACGGTCGTTGCGAGTGGTTGGCACCGTGCGGCGGGCGAGCCGCATGCGGAGGTTCATGCGCTCCGCATGGCGGGGAGCTGGCACGCGGAGCGACGCTCTACGTGACGCCTCGAGCCGTGTGCACATCAGGGGCGGACGGGACCCTGTGCCAAGGCGGTGATCGCCGCAGGGATCACGCGTCGTGGTGGCACTCCGTGACCCAAATCCGCTTGTCGCGGGGCGCGGAATCGCCATGCTCGAGGCGGCGGGCATCGAGGTCGTGACGGGCGTCTGCGCGGCGGAAGCGCGGCGGCAGAACGCAGCGTTTCTCACGGGTGACGACGAACCGCCCCTCGTCACGCTCAAGACCGCGATGACGCTCGACGGGAAGATCGCAAGCCATACGGAGCGTCGCGCTGGATTACGGGGGAGGAGGCACGTCTGCGTGCATGAGATGCGCGATGCGAGCGACGCGATTCTCGTCGGCATCGGCACTGTGCTCGCGGATGACCCGGAGCCTGACGACGCGCCCTGCCGCATCGTGCGGGAAGAATCTGCCGCGCGTCGTACTGATCTGGCGGCACGCACGCCGCATGATGCGCGACTGGTGACGGATGGGGCGGCTCCGACGGTGATCGCCGTGAGTGAACGTGCCGATCCGCGGCGCGTGGATCGTCTCCGCGCATGCGGCGCAGAGGTGGCTGACGCGGGGCGGAGCGCGTGGGAGCTCCCGCGCGTGCTCGACTGGCTCGGCGCGCGCGACTGCACATCCCTCCTCGTCGAGGGCGGTGCTGCGGTGAACTGGTCGTTTCTCCGGGCGGCTATGTGGATCGGATCTGCGCCTTTATCGCCCCTATGCTGCTGGGCGGCATGGAGGCACCGACGCCCATCGGGGGCGTGGGCTTTTCGATGCACCGCAAGCGGCACTGCACCTCCATGATATGCACGTCGAACCGGTCGGCGCAGATCTCTGTGACGGGCAGTCTGCGTACACCGGCGGAGTGAGGTGAGGATATGTTTACAGGAATCATCGAGGAGGTCGGCATATCTCGCCCGCCTCGGGCGGAGTGCTTCGATCGGTGCGCATCTCGTCCAGTCGGATGCGCACATTGGCGACAGCATCGCCGTGAACGGCATCTGCCTCACGGTCACCCTCATTCGATGCACAGGGCTTTTCTGCCGACGTGATGCTCGAGACGGTGCGGCGCACCTCGCTCGCGGAGCTGACACGCGGCGCACCGCTCAATCTGGAGCGGGCGCTGCTGCCGACGACGCGCATGGGCGGCCATTTCGTCAGCGGACACATCGACGGCGTGGGGAAGATACGAGCCATGCGCGAGGAGGGAAAATGCCATTCTCATGACGGTCACCGCCGATGCAGAGATTCTGCGCGGGATTGTCGAGAAGGGCCTCGGTTGCCCTCGACGGCATCAGCCTTACCGTGGCGGCGGTCGGCGCGGCGGACTTTCACCGTCAGTCTCATCCCGCACACGCGCACGGTGACGAATCTCAGCGCGAAGCGCATCGGCAGTCTGCTCAACATCGAGACGGACATCCTGGGAAATATGCGCTGAAGCTACTCGGCGGTGGAAGTTCTGCTGCGGGGCATACGGACTGACGCGGGAATATCTGATGCAGCATGGGTTTTAGGGAAGCACCGATCAGTTCAGTCGCCATCTTAGCGCATCTTTTGCTCCGCTTTTTGTCGGCAAATCCTCCACACAGCTTGGCTATGCGTCTGGTTTGCCTCCTCAATCGGACGAAAAATCTACGCCAATCTGACGGACTTTATTTTATCAGCGATTCCCTAGACAATGCCGTGTGATAGGTTCCTCCCTGTGGTGCGCAAGTCCCTAAGTGAACCCTAGTGGAGCAAGTGGGGAAAGCATGCGTTCTGTCCCCGGCGTACTTCTTTCGTTCAAGCGCAGCGCGTTTAAGAAGTGCGCCGGTATTTCAGATCAGATAAGCAGCGACCGCTGCAGTAACGAGGTGTTCGCGTGGGACGCGCAGCACAGAAATGTCATATTCACAATACTTTAGGAGAAATAGCATGTCAGATTTTGCAACGATTGAACAGGCAATCGAGGATATCAAAAACGGAAAGATGCTCGTCGTCGTGGACGATGAGGACAGGGAGAACGAGGGCGACCCTCATCGTCGCGGCAGAGAGATGACGCCGGAGCACATGAACTTTATGGCGACGCATGCGCGTGGCTCTGATCTGCACACCGATCATCGGCAGCCGCCTCGACGAGCTTGAGATCGGTCAGATGGTGGAGAACAACACGGACAACCACGGACTGCATTTCACCGTCAGCGTCGATGCGTACGACACGACGACGGGCATCTCGGCGTACGAGCGGTGCCACACGGTCAAGATGCTGCTCGATCCTGCGGCAAAGCCCGCGAATTTCCGCCGTCCGGGACACGTCATTCCCCTGCGAACGGTTGAGGGCGGTGTCCTGCGCCGTGCGGGACACACCGAGGCGACGACCGACCTCGCGCGCATGGCGGGGCTGTTCGCAGGGCCTGCTGTGAGATCATGGCGGATGACGGTCATACATGATGCGCACTGCCCGAGCTGGAAGGCGTTTGCGAAACAGCATGGGCTGAACATCATCACCATCAAGGATCTCATCGAGTACCGCAAGCATACGGAGAACTTTGTCCATCGGATTTTCGAGGTGGACTTCGAGCAAGTATGGCCATTTCAAACTAATCGCCTCACGAGAACACGCTCAACAAACGCTGTGACCTCGCTGTCGTCAAGGGGGATGTGCGCGGCAAAGAAAATGTTCGTGCGCGTGCATTCGGAGTGTCCGATGGGACGCGCTCGGCTCGATGCGCTGTGACTGCGGCGACCAGCTCGCTAACGGCACTGCGCCGCATCGAGGCGGAGGGCGAGGGCGTTGTCCCTCTACGTGCGGCAGGAGGGACGCGGCATCGGCCTTGCAAACAAGATGCGTGCCTACGCTCTGCAGGATCAGGGCGCGATACCGTCGAGGCGAACGTCGAGCTCGGCTTTGCACCCGACCTGCGCGACTATGGCATCGGCGCACGAGATCTCGCCGATCTCGGGCTTTCGACCATTCGTCTCTTGACGAACAATCCCGCGAAGCGTGCGGGGCTGGAGGGCTATGGACTGACGATCGTCGAGCGTGTACCGCTCGTCATCCATCTGAATGAGCATGACCGTCGGTACATGGAGACGAAGAAGGAGAAGATGGGGCATCTGCTTCCGATGAGGAGCTGAAACAGTGATCCATCCACTCGCGCCATCGTATGGACGCGAGGATATGTCTGTCGTTCGTGATAGTATGGAGGGAAAAATAACATGGCGAACATCATCGAAGGCTACATCAGCGGAAAAGGACTGAAATTCGGCATTGTTGCCGCTCGCTTTAACGAGGTTTATCGTAGCGAATTGGTCGGCGGTGCGCTTTGACACGCTGCACCGTCATGAAACGGCGGACGGGGATATCGACGTCGCGTGGGTGCCCAGCGCATTTGGAGATCCCCGTTGTGGCAAAAGAAGATGGCGGAGAGCGGCAAATACGATGCGGTGCTCTGCCTCGGGCGGTCATTCGCGGCTCGACAACACACTACGACTACGCTCTGCAGCGAGGTCTCCAAGGGGTCGCACAGGTCGGCCTCCAGACAGGTGTGCTGACGATCTTCGGCGTCGTGACGACGGAGAACATCGAGCAGGCGATTGAGCGCGCGGGGACGAAGGCAGGCAACAGGCGCCGATGCCGCGATGGCGGCGATGGAGATGGCAAGTCTCCTCGAAAGCTGTGATGCGATGAAGATTGGCATCATCAGTGATACGCACGGACATGAGGGTGCATGGACGCGCGCGCGCGAGAAGTTTTTCACGGGAGCAGACCTCATCCTCCATGCGGGGACGTCGCCCATCATGGCCCGCGCAACCCAATGAAGGCGGACTACAACCCATGGACCGATCGAGCGCATCAACGCTCGGGAGATCCCCGTGGTGATCGCAAAGGGGAACTGTGACTCGGATGTGGATGCGAGCGCCCTCACCCTGCCCATCCTGTCTCCCTACGCCTACGTCGTGTGGGAGGGCGGCATCATCGTCACGCACGGCGATGCCGTCATGACGGATGCGGAGAAAGATGAAATGGCGCGGCATCTGCGCGCCGACCTCTTTATCAGCGGGCATGTGCACGTCACTGTCCCTCGAAAAGCGCGGCTATACGGTATTTCTCAACCCCGGCTCGGCGGCGTTTCAAAGCGCCCTGACGGGCGAAATACCGTCGCTGTCCTTGAGGATGGCATCGATACGGATTTTTGATATTGATACGGGCGATGTCCCTGCACGAGCACGCGCTCGACTGGTAACGCGATATGGATCAACTGATAAAAGCGACGGCATCAGACGGACAACTGCGCGTATTTGCAGCGGTGACGACGGACGTGGTCGCTGAGGCGATGCAGCGGCACGACTGCTGGCCCGTTGCGGCGGCGGCACTCGGGCGCATCAATGACGGGGGGCACTCTTCGCCGCGAATCTCAAGAACAAGGAATCCGTCACGATCAAATTCAAAGGAGACGGCGCTCGGCACGGTGACGGCAGACGCGACGGCGGAGGGTTCGGTGCGCGGTTGTGTCGATCATCCGCATGTGCATCTGCGCGCTGAATGCACACGGAAAGATCGATGTCGGCGGCGGCATCGGGCAGGGCATCCTTCCGTCACACGCGCTTCACGGGCTGAAAGAGCCCGTGACGGGCAGCGTCAATATTGTCAGCGGAGAGATCGCCGACGATCTCATCCACTACCTCTACACCTCGGAGCAGACGCCGTCCTCGATCGGGCTCGGTGGTCCCTCGTCAGTCCCCGGAGCTGCAGCGCTCGGCGCGGGCGGTTTTCTTCGTCCAGCTGCCGGGGGCCTCGGATGCGGTGATTGACCGCCTTGAGGAGAACCTGAAGGGGATTTCTCTGTCTCCCACATGGTGGAGGGCGGTTTGGATGCGGAGGGCATCATCCGCAGCGTCCTCGGCGGGTTTGACGATGTGAAGATCCTTTCCCATACCGATCTCGCTTTCGCTGCAACTGCTCGAAGAACTACATCACCGATCGACTGCCGACGCTTGGTGAGGCGGATCTCGCGCGAGCCCGCGACGACGGGTCAGCGGAGGTGAAATGTCACTTCGCGGTGCGGTCTATACCGATCAGGAAGAACTTGACGCCATGTATAACGTCGCGCAGAAGATGCGTGCGATGCGTACAGGACATGAAAAATGAAGCGGGCACGGGCGCATCCTGCGTGAGGTGGAGCGGACACTGGCGGGGATTCCTGCCGTCATCCGCTACAAGAACATCAAGAACCTCTACCTCCGCGTCGGTGCGGACGGCAGTCGCATCGAACTGAGCGTGCCGTGCCGCACGCTGATGTGCGATATGGAGGACTTTCGTCAGGCGCAGGCGTGCGTGGATTGAGGCGCGCCTGCGTTCTATGCGTGAAAAAGCCCCCGTCGCTCCATGCGGCGGGGATATTGTGCATCTCTGGGGCAGCGCTTTGTCATATTGCCGATGCCCGCTGGTGCACGGGAAGGCATACGCCGAATGCGTCGGCGGGATGATTGTGCTCCACGCAGCCGTGGACGCGGATGTACAAACGCGCCGTGCGGCGAGTCGATGCACTCTGCCGCCGTGAACTCACTGCGGCGATTGAACGGGAAGCACCCGCCCGTGAGACGGTCGTCGGCAAACGCGCCGCCCACTGGCGTATCCGTGCGATGAAGACGCGCTGGGGCAGCTGCAACGTGACGGCTTACATCACACTTCAATCTGCAGCTGGCGCAGTATGACGTGCGCCCTGCGCTATGTCATGATGCACGAACTCACGCATCTAGTGGGTGCGCGGGCATAACGCACAGTTTTATGCCCGCATGGATCGTTATTTCCCGACTGGCGCGCGATTCACCGCATGCTGAATGCAGAAGGGGAAACTGAACTCGATTCATAAGTTCTTGCAATAAAGAATTTTTATAAAAATGCTTCATAAACCATAGACAAATATTCTCATAAGCTCGTATAATCTGACATAGATTCTCATTCTATTCAAACGGATGTGATGCGTTTGTGATCGCATCGCTTGCAAAGGAGTGTCATATATGATGAAGAGCATTGTACGGCAGCGGATGCACCGCCTGCTTACCTGCGCGGTCTGCGTACGGCTTTTCGCACCGATTTGTACGGCGTGGGCGGAAGAAAATTCGGGGACAGTCTTTCACCGCTGATATTCATGCGGGAGGCTGACGCCGCGAAAGAAGAGGCGAAATACGAATCCCAGTCGACGACGATCATCACGAAGGAAGACATCGCGCGCAAACAGGCGAAGTCCGTCGAGGATGTGATCTTCAACGAAGTCGGCGTCACGCGCACGATCGATGCGATGGGCAACGTCGGCGTATCGATTCGCGGCGCGGATCCGCGTCACACACTCATCCTGGTCGACGGGCAGCGCATCATCGGCGGCGAGGCGAAGTACACGGCAACGGCGACGAACTCCTGCGCATCGGCGCGGAAAACATCGAGCGCATCGAGATCATCCGCGGCGCGGCGAGCGCGAAGTACGGCGCGGACGCGATCGGCGGCGTCATCCACATCATCACGAAGCAGGGCGTGAAGAACCCCGCGGTGGAGCTGAACGTCGAGGGACGCTACCACGCCTCGCGCAACGGGAGCGGCACGGAGACGAACACCCTGCCCGCGAACTTCTACCTGCGCGCGGACTCGGGCGACCTAGGAAAGTTCAATCTCAGCGCCTGGACATCGAAGCGCGAGGTGCTGCCCGTCTACTCCGGTGAGCGCGGTTATCAATACGGCGTGAATTGGTACACTGACTTCAAGCCCTCCCTGCGCTACTACGGCTCGATCAAAAACGACGGTGTGAGCGGCAGCTATGCCTTTGACAAGGACAACAAATTCTCCTTCCGCATCACGACGGAAAAGGAGAATATGCAGCGGCGGAATAAGATGTCCAATCCGATGGACATTCCGGTCCTTCTTCGAGCCAATGCAGATCTATCAGCGCGACCGCACGCGCGACACCTACAACCTCAGCTACGCGGGGCGCATCGGCAAAAATACAGACTCACACGCTGAACTACGGATACGGCAAGATGCGCGAGAACGACTCGAACCTCCTCACCTACTACGGCAGCGGACGCGACAAGTATGCGGGAAAGAACGATCTCGCGGGCGTCGACTATCTCGAGCACAAGCAGACGAACATCGACCTGCACTTTAACACCGCCGTGAACGACGCGCATTACCCTCAGCTATGGGCTAGGCTATCAGAAGGAGGACGCGAGCGGCTCGCGGCCCAAGAACGTTGCCGAAGACCCATACGAAGATGATCGATCCGTGGGACCATGACAAGTCGCTTGCGGTCGAGGACAATGACGGGCGCGACGATGCGTCCTCTCGCGCTGATTCACAAAGCGCATACCGCAGTGAAACGGCTTTCACGACCTTAACACGGAATGAGCACGGGAGTGATGCGCCGCCTCACATGACCTGTACGAAGAAGCTGAAGTCGGATCGATCTGGGGAGAATACTTTATGAACGGCATCATAAGGGATAATCAAGGAATCCTTTCCTGATGCCGAGATAGAAGGCAAAAGTATGACGCCTTTCAACAATCTGTTGCTCAAAGGCGCAAAACGAATTTTACCGATCCCGAAATTTAACGACACGCCAAGCACGCCTATATACGGATGACCCGTATTATTTGGCTATTACGGCATCTTGAGTGCCTGGGGAAACGCCTACAGCAGGATAAAAAGCATCCAATGGAACGGGCAATACCATGGACAGGGCTTTGACGAGCGCAGGAACCGTCTCCTCATCGGCGAAGGCGGATCTCAAAACAGACCTATCTCTATGTCCAGGACACATGGCGGTCTCGCCGAAGACCATCCTCGCGCCCATCGGGTGGCTCGATCCCAGCGACCGCTTCGGCTCGCATGACGGTGAACGGGCGTGACGTGACACTCGGCAGCGCCGCCGCCTGAAGCGAACATCGGTACGGGCTCACGCAGAGCCCGGACTCGGGCGAGCTGTTCTACAACTGGGAGATGTACGGCGGCACGGGCGGAACCATCTCGGCTGGTACTGGATTAGCAACCCGAACCTCAAACCAGAAATCCCTCAACATCGACCTCTACTTGAGGGCGAGAATAAAAGACCTATGCGGAAGGTTTCACCGGCGTCTTCCACAACGAGATCACGGACTACATGACGCACTACTTCACGGGCAGCTCATCGACTTCAACTTCCAGGGTAGGAGCTACCGCTGCACCCCAGACCGCATCTAGCTTTCGGAACATCTGGCAAGGCGAAGATCCGCGGGCATCGAGGCGGAGGTGAGCATCGTTAACAAGCACTGGAGCGCGAAGCTCGGCTACCACGGCTGCGCGCCGTCAACGCGAGCGACCCCGATCTGCGGAGCCGCCTGCTCGACCGTCGGTGCACAAGTCTGACCTCGGCGTGGACTCACAAAGGGACGAGGCGCACGGCATCCGCGCCGCCCTCTGGGGCAGCTACTACAGCCGCATGCTCGACAGCAATTCCGTGAAGACGGACAATCTCTTTGAAAAGACATCCACGGCAACTCATAAGCGCGTGCGCGAATACCGCGAGAAGAGTTTCCGTATTTGGAACCTGCTCGTCGAGAAGGACATCACGAAGGACTTCCACCGTCTATGCGGGCATCGACAACCTCTTCAATCATCAAGACGATGACCGCGCTTATCACGACCGCACGTTCCGCTTCGGCATGAACGCGAAGTTCAACGACCTCGGCGACGATCTTTCGCCTTCGCTATACGCGAAATGAAGCAGGCTTGCTCGTCGATGCGAAGGCGTGCTGCGCCGGAATGTCTACGGTGCGACTCGGGTTCCTCTCCCGCCCGCCGTTGCGACGGACGGCAGGAAAAGGGGCAGCTTTGACATCTTCGGCGACCACCGCCTGCGCATGAACAGTTACCGCGGCTGCTCACCGTGCGAGACTGCGCGAGACGAGAGGAGACGCAGGCGAAGCCCCGAGGCGGCGGCGAACTACGCGGATCGTCCCGATCACGGCATAGGGGCAGCGTGTTGCGCATCGGCGCGAGCTACCGCGCGGATGACATCGACGCCAAAGCCGTACTCGCGACGGAAAGAAAGAACGACGCGTCTGCCGCCGTCGATGAGATGCGCGGCCTGGACGACGTGCATATCGAGCAGGCAGAGGTCGCGAAGAGCGACGCGCGCGCTCGACCGGTCGCTCGGACGCCTTTCCGAGCCGATGGGCGTCACCGGCATGGTCTGGCAAGGGAGTACGACGCGCGCGCGTCCTCTACACGAGGATGCGACGCAGATCGCAGCCGGCTTCGGCGACTTTCTCTCGGACGACGGGCATCGCCAACAGCGCCTACAACCACAGGGAAGCGGCCAGACTGCCGCGCGCCGACAATCAATGAGCTGATGGGCTACTATATCGACTCGACGAGCCGCGAGCATACAGGATCGGAAACTGCCCCGCGCGAATACGATCCGGATGCGCAGGGCGAACTACCGCGAGAAGTTCAACAACGCGGGTAAGATCCAAGACGCAGACGGCAACTGCGCGACCTCGCGACGGACGTCGAGATTGCCGAGAAAAAGCTCGCGTCGTGCGTGAACTTTATCGGCATCCTAAAAAGATGTCGACGCGGAGATGGCGAAGCGCGATTCAAAACTACGAGAGCAACTGGGAACGGTGATTGACAAACGAAGGAGACTACCCTGCGGATACGGCGGCAGGGCGGCTCCTGCCCGTCAGCGGTGCGGATATTGCCCGCATCGCGGACGGCACGGATAAGGATCTCTTCACGGGAAGGATCATCAGCAGCTGGCAGAGCAAGGCTCCCTGCGAGGAACTCCGACCATCGACGGCAAGACCGCCCAACAGAATCTTAACACGCGAAGTACGGCGGTGTCGAGGACTCTCGCTCGGAGAACATCAAGTCGATGATGAACGATATCCTGAGCGCCGCCGAGGACAGCGGCAGCACCTACGAGAAGAAATCCGACGGCACGAGCCCTCACGCGCGATGAAGCGATCGACTATATAGTTTACTTCCTTCGTCGGTGAGACGGCGACCCTTTTGGAACAAGTCTCGCCCGGCGTGAACAAAACGGACGGCTCCAAAGCATCCTACAACGGCGTATCCAAATTCTTCGATTATACGACCGGACCGAGCAAAAGTTTAACCCGATGAACTCCGCGCCCGTGCCGCTCCGGGAGCGCCCGACGTTGCGACAGGAAGGCTGGCTGCTGGAAGCGCGACGTCATCCTCAACGAAGTGCGCAGGTTACCTGAAGGTGCGCCGCCAGTCCCGGAGAGAACATTGGCGTTGAGATGTGGATGCTGCGCGCCTTTGTCGCGGCGCGGATGTCAGGGGCGCGATCTCCGAATCGCCGACGTCCTCGGCATCGGCGCGCGGCATCTCTGGACCGCGCACCATGCTCAGTCGACTGACGGCGGTCAAACTCGCGCCGCGATGGGGCGCTGGTTTCCACGGCGGCCGTGACAAACTACGCCGCGCACAGGGCGCGCGGCGGTCTCGAATCTCGACGTTCCGTCGTCATGCGTCTTGACTGGCGGCATCGCCAACCGGACAGTCCCGGCAGCTGGAGCGTCTACTTCGACTACAAGAACTTTCGAGCACGGGCTTCGCTCGTCGGCGGCACGGGAGCGGATCCTCGACCGCCACTCGACGGCATCCGCTCCATACGGCGGGCGCTCTCTGCACCCGCGCAACCACGTGGTTGCCTGAAGCCGTTTCACACCTTCGGCGCACGCAGCACGCAGATGCGCGATACCCTCTATACGCCCGGAGCATTTCAGGTTGGGAGATTGGTTTCGGATGCAGCTTGACCCTACCGCTTCTAAAAGGCGTGACGCGCTGATCTTGTGCGCATAGTTGAGATATGCGTTCTCTCATCGTGGAGAGTAGTTGTAAATATGCGCTACTGCACCGGCACGGCGTGCCGTGCTCTAGCGACTGACGTGTCACGTATTGCGGCAAAACCGCATGAGTGGGTGATCAGGCGATCTTTCCTGTTAGCGTTATGCCGCCGTATATCGTTACGCGGGCGGCGTGGATTGGTGACTAGGCGGCCCCGGCATACGATTTGCTTTCGTCACGCCGGGCCCATTGGTCGTTTTGATGATGCGGGCAGATACGGACACATGCCGACTCACATCGCCAATACCGTCTGCGCCGTACACACCAATGCTCTTCTCTCATACCGATAGTCGCGTTCGGCAGATACGCATGGATGCTCGATGCGTCGCGCAGGAACTCGTCTGTCGCACCCATGCGTCCGTTGATCGCCGGTTCCGCCCGTCGCAAGTCTCGCCGATCCAGCGTCGCAGTGAGGCGCGCGAAATAGATGAGCGGCAGGCCGAGCGCGGCGGAGTCCGACGGCGTTGCCGGATGCCGCCCCGATGCGAAAGAGCAGACCGGCCATCGGAGAGCACGGCGGATAGCTGTGGGCGCGCGCCAGTACGGACGCGCCCGTGCGATGCACGGGCCGGCGCCGTCCTGCGGTGACGTGGTGTTGAACCGGACGCGTTGCCAGGAGGACGCGATCCCGAGAGACGATCATGGCGATCGTCAGCAGGAGCGAGCGCGCCCAGGCGATCTTGAGCGCGATCCAGTCGTGGTTGTGGACGCAGGCCGAGAAAGAGCGGCGTTGCGCATCCATGCGGGCGCGGGGACGAAGAGGCGCCGCGTCGCCGCTCTTGGGCAGGAACACCATCTCACCGAGGACGAAAGCTCGTCGGCTTTTGTCGGCGGTCGGCCGCACGGGAACGGCATAGTTTCGGCCTGCACTTCGCGGACCCGCATCGATATGATGATCTCATCCGGGAACGCCTCGTGCACTGTGCGGTAGGCTTCCGCGGGGACAGCGCGCGGTCTGCAGGCGGGAGATCCGACAGTGCAGGTCATCGCGGCCATAGCGGGCGTCGCGGTGGTAGTGTTTGACGCCCGCGAGCAGGCGGCGATCATCACGCCACTCACGCAGAGCACGACGGCAAAGACGAGTGCGAAGACCGAGACGAATTTATGCCACATCCGACCATCGCATTTCGTCGTGGAGCCGCGCCGCAGCGTACCGAGCGCACTCCTTCATATCATCGGCCCGCAGAGGAACAGCCCGGAGAGGATCGACGCACGGCAAGGATGCACATGAGCGCGAGAAAATGCTTTCCCTCGCCATCCTGCGCGCTGCCGGAGCTGCGTATGCAGGAGATGCGCCCAGTGCAGCATGCTCTCCACGGCCGTGGAACCGATAGATGCGATCCTCGCGGTTAAAGACGTTGCCTGTGCAGCACATCGTACATGATCTGCTCGCCGCCCATGTGCGCATATGCGTCCGCAGCGGTCGACTTTGACGTCGCGCGTCTGCACGCTGCTGAATAGAGTGGGTGCCGTCGGGTGCTGGGTGTGACGGCAAGCACCCTGTTAGGGAAACACGCTTCGATCGCGGCGAACTCCTTCGGGCAGGGAGTTCCAGATCTCGCCTGGCGGCATCGGCAAGCGCTGGCCGGTGCGGCAGATCGACCGTGTTCCACGCGCGCGCAGCTGACCGCGAAAAGAGCACTGGCAGTCCCGTCACCGCGCGTATGAGGAGGAAGAGGCGCAGACGAGACTCACCCAGCGGCGATTTGACAGAATATACGCATGGACATCGTAGAGACTTCCCTTTATGTGCCGCGCCGATCTCTCCGCTTCCTCCGAGACGATCGGCGTCCCGTGCAGTACCGCCAGCAGATATAGCCGTGAATCGTGATGGATGCGACAGCGGATGCGTGCGCAGACGGCGCACATCGTGGACGTGATTCTCCTCGAGCTCTCCTGCAATCGGCATAAAAGTCGATATAGTGCGCCCGACGGCATCCCGCACGTGCGCGGCAGCATCCTCCTCAAAGCGCGTGCATACCGCCTCGTTGGTCGCCCCCGCATCCGCAGTGCGTATGCTGATCACGAACCACCGTTCGTGCCGAGTATCTGTAGAGATCAGCAGCGAGCGGATCACATCGTCCGATACGCGTCCGCCGCGTTACGGATCACGTGCGCATCGCCTCCGCAATCCCCGCGAATTTTGCCGGGTCGAGACGGCAGTCCATGCACGACGACGCCCGGCAAACGCCGCGTTGATCGTGTGAGAGTCTCCTTGTCGCCGAATGCAAGGCGACGAGCGCTCATTTGCCGCCATGATCTCGTGTGCATTTGTTCCCATTGGCGAACCCTCTTCTCCGTCCTCGCTTATAAAACCGCCCGAATCAAAGGAAACACAGATAAACTTAGCACGCCAATCAGGCACACCTCATCGTATCCATGATTTCAAACAGACGGATTTTTCTATGCGCGTATTCGCTCAAACGGCACGCTCAACGCTGCTGAACGGCAGGCAGCGTGCATACATTGACACGCTTGACCCTCACCCTGACCAGGCGCGGACGCGCTGAATGTTCGGCTTCCACTACGCTTCGTCTTCATACGGGAGTGGTACATTGTTGCCGCCATCATCCCTTTGCCGCACCTCGCATACACTTTGCCATTGTTACATCCTCTCAACGTGGGCTTCACTCGCCGCACGCAAAACACCGTGTCATTATACTATGATTCTCCTGTTAAGCAAGGTGTCATAGAAAAATTCTAAGAGATTCTTGATCGAATGAATCCCGCCCCTAAATAAGACAGATTTTTCGAAATTATCACACTGAGCTATAAAGAGATAGAATAATTTTTATCAATGAAAAGGGAAAACATCCGCATTTCTTTGAAATTTTACAAAAAGTGTAGTATGACAAATAGAAGGAAAAATGTATCTTACGGGTGTGTTTATCGTTTCGCAGAGCCGTAAGGGTGCAGCTCGGGAAAGAGGGGGTACAGATGATTACATTGTTGGGAAAGACGCGGCAACCAATCGTCTGCTCCAACGTTCGGAAAGCGTTGAGTATGACGGGATTTCGCGCGTACTCGAGTAACGTCCTGAGGCAAACGTTTATATCACCGACGAAGGCGGCTGAATCTGCGGCTATGCGTTCTATGATGATAGTGACGACCTCATGACGAATGAGGCGATTGAGCTGGGACAGTTCCCGCGCAAATTCGTGGACTGGCTCAACCGACTTGAGGAGACGCGTTCCAACATCCGTGTGGGAACGGATGGAGCGTCCTTCGAGAAAGAGATGCAGAGCTGTTCCGCGAACAGAACATCGTCGACGCCGATCTACGCCGCGCCGCCGTCTCCGGAACGCTCGTTGTGTCGAATGCGAAGGAGTTCGTGATCCTGATCTTCTGCTCAGCGAGTACGGTGCGACCGTCGTGCGCGCGGAGATGCCAGCGACACGGCACAGAAGAACGAGGTCGAGGGCGCGTCAGCGCGAGGCGGTATGGATCGCCGTCGGACGCTCTCGTACTCCGAGCGCAAGGCGGCACATGCGATTCTGCAGGAGCTCGCGAGCCAGGGAAAGTTCGAGGGAAGACTCATCGCATCGCGGATCGCCGACGAGGCGAAGATCACGCGCTCGGTCATTGTCACTGCACTCGCAAGTTCGAGTCCGCTGGCGTCATCGAGTCGAAGTCGCTCGGCATGAAGCGGGCACTTTTGTACGCGTCACGAACTCGTATCTCTGCGGAGAAATCTGTCGGAACTCGAGGAGTACGCCGCTGATGTCCAGTGGGCGAATCTCGGCAGCGGGATGACGCTCTGAGATCGGATTTATATTGTATGTAGATTGTAAGGAATCGCCGACATGAGGTCTGTCAGATTGGCGTAGATTTTTGTCCATCAAGGAGACAACCGGACGCAGCTGAAGCTATGTGATTTGTCGACGAAGAGAGGGCGAAAAAGATGCGCCAAGATGCGGACTGAATTTATCGCGCTTCCGTAAATAAAATTTGTTGACAAGTGGGGTAAAATCCCACATAATGGCAGCTCGAATGCGGCGGATGGTTCGCAGGATCCGCCGCACAGCGCGGATACGGCGCGTTGGTTGCGTGAGCGGGCATGACACCGCCCTTTCACGGCGGTTTATCGGTCTGGAATCCCGTACGCGTCACCAGGAACGGCCCCGGTAAGCTTAGTTGGTTAGAATGTCGCCCTGTCACGGCATGGAGGTCAGTTCAAGTCCCTCTCGGGTCGCCATTTTTCCTTTTGCCTCGGTAGCTCAGTTGGTAGAGCAGGGGACTGAAAACCCTCGTGTCAGTGGTTCGATTCCGCTCTGAGGCACCACCTTGTAGCTGAGTCTCCGGTGCATCGTACGCACTGGGGATTTTTGTTGGACGCTCTCTGTCTTGAAGGAGCGCATGTCCGTGGAGCACTTCTCGCAGATCTTTCTCTCATTCATCGCCCCATGGGGGCTATGCGCTGTCGCCGTCCTCATGGCAGCAGAGAACGCGCATCCCCATCCCGAGCGAGTTGATCCGGTTCGCGGGCTACCTCATCTTCGCGGGACACATGTCGTTCGAGGGAGCGCCCTTGCGGGCATGGTCGGCGGCCCTCGGCTCGCTCTCTGCCTACGAGGTCGGTGCGCGGCGGACGCCCCTTTGTGACAACATGGAAATACTTCCTCATCAAGCAGTCACACGTCAACATCGCGCACAGGATTGGTTCGACCGCTATGGGCTCAGTGCCGTTCTTCAGCCGCATGCTGCCCGTCGTGCGCACCTTCATCTCGCTGCCGGCAGGATTCGCCCGCGTCGACCCGAAGCGCTTCTTCCTCTATACGATCGCGGGCTCACTCCCGTGGACGGCGGCGATCCTCTACGCCGGCATGGTGCTCGGTGAGAGCTGGACCGACCTCATGGACTACGGACACGAGGCGAGCATGATCTTCGTCGTTGTCGCCGTTATCGTGATTGCCGTCCCTCTACCTGCGCTGGCGAAGAAAGAAGAATAGAAAATAAAAATGGACTGTTGTACGAAGTTTGCAGCTTCGTATAACAGTCCATTCTTTATGGAAGTGCTGAATTATTCGTACTTCCTTATGTCCGCGTATCTGCTTCCTTGGGCAACGGTGCTGTCTGAAAGAGCGAGACGCAGAGGCCGATGAGTGCGCCGACGGCAGCGGGACAGACCCACTCCCATCGCGATTCCGTAGAGCGGAATGGTTTGACGCAGCAGCTCATGCAGTGCCGGCGGGCAGAGGCCCGCGCGCGCAGTCCGTCGATCAGCGAGAACACGAGCGTGAGGGAGATCGCTCCCTGATAGATGCTCTTGCGCCAGCCGATGAAATAATCAAAGAGCGAGAGAATCACAAAGACGATGACGAGCGGATAGATCGTGACGAGGAAGGGTACGGCAAGCGTGATGATCTGCAGCCAGCCCGATGTTCGATGCGGCAAAGCTGAACAGAATGGAGCAGCAGAAGACGCTGTACGAAATGCGGCCCTTCAGCAGCTTGTTGAAGAACAGTGCAGCACTCGATGTGATACCGCAGCACGTCGTCAGACACGCCAGCCCGATGATGACGGCGAGCAGCAGGTTGCCCGATGCGCCGAAGAAAATCCCAACCGCCCTGCGAGGATCTGCCCGCCGTTCTCTGACCGCCCCAGTACGAGGCACTTGTCGCACCAATGTAGGCGAGCGATCCGTAGACCGCCGTCATGAGCGTCACCGTGATCAGTCCCCGAGATCAGGCATGCCGAGCCGATGGCATGGCGATCTGTGATTCCGCGCATCCGGATCGCGTTCGTCACGAGTGCACCGATGGCGATCGAGGCGAGCAAATCCATCGTCGATAGCCGTCCTGAAATCCCCGTGCGAACGGCGCTCCATATAGACGCCTGTCGGTGCGAGGATGTTCCCCCAGCGGCGCTGAAACGCCTGTGCAAAGAGAATAAAGAGCACGATGAGCAGAGCCGGGGTCAGCATCTTGCCCACACGGTCGATGATCTTGTTCGGGTTCAGCGAGAGATAGTAGGACGCGGCAAAGAAAAATCGCCGTAGATCAGCCGCCCTACCGCAAAAATTTTCCTCCGTGAGGAACGGGCGGATGCCAATCTCAAACGAGACTCGCTGCCGCGTGCGCATCGCAAAGAGCGGACCGATGATGAGATAGAGCAGGATGAGCAGTACCGTCGCAAAGCGCGGCCATGTCTTTTCGCGCAGCAGCGGCGTATATTCCCCGCCCGTCAGTGCGATCGCCGTGATGCCAAGCAGCGGCAGACCGACGCCCGTCGCCATAAAGCCGATCATCGCAAGCAGCTATGCTCACCCGCCGCCTGTCCCAACGCTGGTGGAAAGATCACCCTCGCGCCGAAGTAGATGGAGAACATCATAAATCCAAGCGTCAGAAGATCCTTTTTGTTTAACTTATTTATGATCGATCCCTCCGAATCATATCCAAAAATTTCGATAAAATAGTTCAATTTGCATTATTGCAGAATTGGGACGGTATGTCAAATATTTTACGCACACAAGCGGTAAATAGGAACAAAACTCTTGAGCATATTATAGAGTTACTGATCAATTGAGCACACACCTTGATACATGGTGTTCTTTTTCGTAAAATCCTCCTACAGCCTTTGCTATGTGTCCAATTTGTTTCTCTCAGCTGGAAAATCTATGACCATCTGCAGACTTTTTCTTTATAAAGATTCTATCGATTGGTTTTATATTTTGAAAAATTGTTGACAATTCTATAAGGCTTTATTATAATACATATAACATCCTGCGTTGAACATAAAGACTAAAAGGAGGGAGACCAAATTGAAACGGTCAATTATGCTCGTGGCTGCGCTCATTTGCCGTGTCTGCATGCTGGCAGGCTGCAGGTTCAGAAAGTGAACGACAAGCGGGCGAGTATCAGAAGATCAAAATTGACCGCGACGGTGAACGGCACCATATTGCCGATACCAAGACGGCACTCACCTTTTGCTGAGATGGTGAAGGAGGAAAGCCACGGAAATATTGTCAGAGATGTTTTTCCCAATGACCAGCCTGCGGGCGGCAATATGACAAAGCGGTGGAGATGGCGCTGACGGTGCTGTAGACTGCGCTGCGCGATGCGACAAGCCCGAGTGTCTGTTTTGGATCAGAAGCTTCTCATTGAACGATTCCTTGGACCTTTGACAATTATCAGCGCCGTGCCATCGATACGACCGGCGGTATACTATGCAAAGTTGTTGAAGGCGCAGGACTACTCTATCTTGCATCGGTCTCATTAATGGATTCCGGCAGCTTACAAACAATAAGCGTGCCGTACGTACGCCGGAGGATGTTTCCGGACTCAAGATCTGCGTGCCGGGCGGTGAGGTCTATATGCGTTTCTTCCGACGTTTGCGCCGATCCTGTTGTGATGAGCTGGGGTGAGGCGTTTACTGCGATTCAGCAGGGGACGATTGACGGACAGGAGAACGGGTTCAGCGTTACAGCATCGGCAAAGGTAGATGAGATCCAAAAAGTACATGACGGTTTGGAACTATACCTATGAGAACTACCTCTTTGTGTTCACTCAGAGATTTTTGACAGCCTTTTGAACCAAAAACGCAGGATCTTTCGTCGTAAGGCAGTAGAAGTCTCAATGGGGGCGTGATATGGTCGAGGCAAAATGAAAAGACACTGGAGGACAAATTCGCAACGAGGGTAAGGAAGTGACGGTCTTGGATTCCGAGCAGCTGGCACCATTTAAGACCCAAATCTCACCTATGGTGGAAGAGCTGAAGGGGAAATGGCCCGGAGGCGTGTGAGGCGTTCCAAATTCAGTGAGGAGGTGTATTCCCGATGAGGGCAATGCTTATTCGCATGGAAGAAGTGATCGTGTCATTGCTCTTTCCATAATGACGATATTGGCGTTTGCCAATGTTGTATCACGTTATGTTTTTAATGCATCCTTTTCCTTTTCAGAGGAGATTACTACATATTTGTTTGTTCTGCTGTTTCTCATTGGCGCAGCTGTCGCCGCGCGACGCAGCTCAGCATCTCGGCTTTACGGCGATTCTCGACATCATGCTGCCGCGTGCAAAGAAGATGGTGCAGATGTTCAGCTGCGCTCGGCACGGTCTATTCCCTGGTGCTATTTGTTGGTACGGAATTACATGGTGATGAGTCGATGGCACGCCACCGGGCAACGGCGGGAATGCAGGCCGGAGTGGATCTTGGCATTTGTACGCAGAGCAGCGTTCGTTACAAACTCGAGTTCCTGCTGCGACTTTATTGAGACCGTCAAGGATGAGGCGGGAAATCAGATGGAAGGAGAATATGTAATGTTGGGATCACTGCTGTTTATCAGTTTTTCCTGCTCTTGGTGATTGGGACACCGATTGCTGTCTGCCCTCGGTTCATCGAGTGTTCTCGCTATGCTCTTTGATGGCGCAGGACGACCGCTCGACACGATCATGACAACACTTCCGCGAATTGTTTCTCATCGACGAGTAAGTTCGTACTACGATGGCAATACCGTTCTTATCCTTTGGTGGTACCATTATGGAGAAGGCAGGCATATCTGAGCGCCTGATCAATTTGGCGCAAACCTGCGTAGGACATCTGAGGGGCGGCCTGATCGTCGTTTGAGTCGGTGTTGCCTGCTTTTGCGGCGATTTCCGGCTCAGGTCCCGCGACGGTGGCAGCTCTTGGCATGATTTTAAATCCCTGCTATGGTCAACGCAGGTTATAAATCAGATTCAGCTCTGCGCTGATGTCGCCAGCAGGTGCAATCGGCGTGATTATTCCGCCGTCCATTACTTTCGTCGTGCATGGATCGATCGCGGATACATCCATCGGAAACGCCTTTATCGCTGGAATTATACCGGGCTTTCTTGTCGACTTGCGTTGATTGCGACGGCCATCTGGATCGGGCTGCAAGGGAGTGACATAGAGCTGATTCCAAAATCCACCGGCCAGATGCGTTGGACGCGCTGAAGGATGCCTTTGGGGACCGCTGATGCTGCATTATTCTTGGCGGTATATACGGTGTGTGTTCACCCCAACGGAGGCAGCAGCGGTTTCGGGTTGTATATGGACTGTTTGTCGGGTTCTTTTATCTATCGGACGCTGAAAGTCAAAGATCCTGATGGAATTCTTGTTGATTCGGCGTCGCTGACCGCCGTGATTATGTTTATCACAGCTAGTGGCAAGTCTCTTTGCTTACATCCTTACACGTTTCGTCTGGATATTGCCATCTGTCAGGCTCTGATTGATCTCTCGGTGGCAAACGTCATCGTTTTTCTGTTGATTGTTAACTTTATCCTACTCATTGCAGGATGCTTCCGGATTCAACATCGAGCATTTTCATTTTTACACCGCTCTTATCCCTGTTGCACTGGCACTCGGAATTAACTTAGTCCACTTTATGCGTTATTATGATCGTCAATCTTGCCATTGGTTTGATTACACCGCCGGTTGGTGCAAATCTTTTGTCGGATGCGGCGTTGGACGAATCGATTTGAAGACCGCGTCGATCGCAGTGATTCCGTTTGTCCTTTTCCCTGCCTCAGTCGTCCTCCTTCTGTTACATCACATTCCCGCGATCTCGCCTTTTCTCGTGAAGTAGAAGAAAACGCCGTCGAAGGAATATCGATGGCGTCCGTTATTGTGTAAAATGATATGATAATGATAACGATCTGAAAGGCGGACGCAACGAGGCCCGAACGGCATGAGGAGAAGCGCAGCGGTTTTTGAAACCCATTGATAATACATCAGTCGTACAGAAAGTGATCGATCAGCTCACACTCTGCCATGATTCACAAAGAACTCTCGCCCCGGGGATAGAACCTCACTGAGATTGAGCTGGCAGAGAGTTTTGGCGTGGGGCGAAATTCTGTACGCGAAGCAATCAAGATCCTCGTGTCCTTTTGGTGTATTTTGAAATCAAACGCCTCTGAGGGAACGCGTTTGTGACCGGTGGTTCTCGGACAAGATGATGGATCCACTTTCTTTACGGTGGCATTATCTTGATGAATCAGACCTGATGGACTCCTGCAGGAGCTGCGCGAGGATCGATATTGGCATGCTGCTCGCAGCAAGGAAATCAGATGCGCAGGATGTCGACCGGGAGCATGCGTGCCAGGCGTCTGGTGGAGAAACTAAAAGGCTGGAGATGACTCGCCGCGTTTGATGCAGACAATGATTTTCACAGTGTTATGGCAGAGATCACGCATAACTCTTTGCCAAGATTGGCAGTCTTGTCCGACTGCTACCGGCGAGATCCGCCGACGCACATTCCGTAATATGACGAGAACACAGGAGGGCGTGAGACGATGGCGCAGGTGCATGAGGATATATTCAATGTACTTTCGCATGCGTGATACGAACAAAGCAAAAGAGATCATCGAGGGCAGCTATTTTTATGAGCGTGGCGTACTGATGAATGAGTATAGTGGATGAGAAAGAGCATTGCTCCAGTTTCGGAATTCATCGACTGAGGAGATGCGTGATATGGCAAAAACAGTAATGGCTTTCAATACAAGCAGGAAATTTCGTATATATTTACGATATCTGCTTGACAAGAGTCCAAACACGTGCTACCTTATACAATACAACAACCAACGTAGGATGTTGGTTAGACTCGTTGATTGAGTTATGGAAAATTTCTTTGGAGGTGTGCGATACATTTGATCTAAAATCTTGGGCTCTTAAACATCCTATAGTTGAACAGAGGGTGTTAAACTATTGGATGAGGTGAAATACACATGAAAAAGAGAAGTGTAAAGGAACTGGAGAAGATCGCGAATGATCTCGCAAGAAAACAGTGACGATGATCTACGAGGCACAGTCCGGGCACCCGGTGGATCGCTTTCTGCAGGCAGACTTGGTCACAGCACATCTATTTCCGTGATATGCGGATCGATCCCAAACAACCGAACTGGGAGGATCGGGATCGTTTTGTCCCTCCAAGGGCATGTTTGCCCCATTCAGTATGCTGCACTCGGCACGCTGGGCTACTTTCCGGAGGAGGAGCTGTACACACTGCGTCAGGCGGGTCGAAACTTGCGGTCACCCATCGATGCTCAAATGCCCCGGCATCGATATCTCTACAGGATCGCTTGGACAGGGACTTGCTTGTGCTGTCGGCATGGCTCTTTGCTGGTCAGCGCGATGGAAAAGACCACTATGACATACCAGTACGGTTGGTGATGGTGAGTCACGGGAGGGAGAGATTTGGGAAGCGCCAACACGGCAAACAAGTACCAGCTCGACAATCTTGTTGTTATTCTCGATGTCAACAATCTCCAGATGATGGAACGACGGCAGAGGTTATGCCGAACGGCGATCTGGGGGCGAAGTTCAGGCCTTTGCTCGATATCTGCGATTGATGGACATAACATGGAGCAGATCATTCGTACGCTGGATACCGTACGCATGACAAAGAACCACCATCCGAAATGCATTATTGCGAATACCGTTATGGGAAAAGGGGTTTCCATATGGAGAATATCGGCGGGTGGCATGGCAAGGCACCGTCGCAGAAAGAGTATGAGCAGGCCATGCAGGAACTGGAGGGACAGGCATACGGAGAAGAGAAAGCGACACGTGACGGATTTGGTGAGAAATCGTCACACTGGGGCAAAGAAGACGAGCGCATCTATGTGGTGGATGCAGATATCGGGAAATCTTTGCAAGACGACAACATTTGCTGAGCAGCTTCCGCAGCAGCATGTCAATGTTGGCATTGCGGAGCAAAATGCAGCGGAGTGGCAGCGGGGCTTGCAACCTGTGGAAAGATCCCATCGTTGTTACCTATGGGTCTTTTGGTTCGTTGCGTATGGCCGAGATGATCCGTCAGGAGATGCTACACGAATCTCAACGTGAAGATCGCCTGCTCACACGGCGGGTTGACTCCGCCAATGATGGAGCAAGTCATCAGGCAATTCGAGGATATGGTGTGTTGCGACGATTCCCCAACATGACGGGTTATTATGCCCGTGGATTACTTACTGGCAAAAAGCTTGTCCGCGCAGCAGTAAAATATGATGGCCCTGTGTATTTACGTTTTACGCGAGATGCAGTTCCTCCATTTATGATGAGAACACAGAGTTTGTTATCGGCAAGGCAACATCAGCTGCGTGATGGAGGGATGTTGCAAATCCTGCAAATGGAGATAGTTCGCCTGCCCTGCAGGCGGCAGAGGAACTTCAGAAAAAGGAACTGCGGCTCGTGTCATCGATGTTCATACGATCAAACCCTTGATGTGGAGGCTGTACAGCGCGGTCAATGACATCGGAAAGATTGTAACGGTAGAAGATCACAACGTCCTGAATGGTCTGGGCAGTGCTGTCTGCGAGGTTGTTGCCGAGATGGGCGGAAAGGTGAAGCGCATCGGCGTACAGGATCAGTTCGGTGAATCTGCTCCGCAAAGGAGGTGCCCGTGGCAAAGAATGGCATTACAGTGGAAAACATGATTGCACAGGCAGAGAATCTGCTTGCATAGTGATGATAAAGGAGGATACTACCATGTTGGATTTTACGGATCAGGTCGTTATCGTAACGGGGCAGGTTCGCCAAAGGGAATCGGTCGTGTTACTGCTCGCACGTTCGCAAGGCAGGGCGCACAACTGATCATTGTGGATATGAATAGGCAAAGGTACCGATGAGACGGTGCAGATCATCCAGAAGGAAGGCGGCAAGGCAGACGGTTTTGCATCACTACGTGACGAGCAGGGAATCAGTCGACGCGATGGTCGACTATGTAATGAAAGTAGCATGGACGTACCGATGTCCTCGTCAACAATGCAGGAATTTCACAGGAAGGTTACGTGGCCGATATGGACGTTGGAAAGATATGTGGAGGTGCATCTTTAAGGTCATTATGTTCGACCTTCCCGTTACGCAGCCCGCATGAAGCCAATGATTGCTGCAAAGTACGGACGCACTGTCGACCTTTCGTCTCGTATCAGCGAAGCGTGGCGGCGGTACTTTTTGGCGGCACATTACCTGGCAGCCAAGGCCGGTACTGGCATTCCTCGAAGAACTCCACGTGAGATTCTTGAAGGATGGTGTGGACGACCGTAACAGTGTCTGGTCCGGGACTCATCAACACGGGAGATATGGAAATCTCTGCCGTCAGACGGATGTGGATAAGATTCTTGAGCGATATCCTCAGTGCAGCGCTCTCGGTGAGACGTGCAGAGGTCGCCGACACGATCGTATTCCTCGCATCGAAGGAAGCTTTTATATTACGGGAGAGGAAATCGACATCAACGGTGGTTCTCACATGGACTAAGGGAATCGCTGATCAAACAGCCCCTTGATTGGCGCAGATTTTGTCCTGCCAAGGAGACAAAACCGACGCATAGCAGTGTTTCATTAACAGAAGAATACAGTGAGTATGGTTGCTGCACAAGGCTGAGAAATGTTGCAGCAGCCTATTTTCTATCTCTTTATCCTTCATTTTATCTGCAGTTCTTTTTACTAATCGGAGAATATATAGTATGATACGCAACTGATAACAGCGGTAATCTCGATCGGTGGCTCTGTCACGGAGAAAATAGGTTTCGATCAGAAACGTTGTGATGTAAAAACAGGGTGTAAGGGGGATGTTTTTGTCCCGTATGGTGAAAGGCAGGAGTAGGCAGTAGTGAAATTTATTGCGAAATTACGAGCATCGGTGAGGAATCCCTTCTTTTCCTGATGATCCGAATGCCAACTTCACTCATCATCTTTAACAATAATGCACCTGAGGAGCTGGCAGAGTTCTCTGTGCCATACACGCCTGCGAACTACAACGCGGATCCCGCTGTCGGCGATACGCCGATTATCGGCGATAAGGCACTCACAATCACGGCGATCGGTATGAGGCACTGCACATGCGTGCTGCGGAGCTCGGACACTGCACGCTTTCGTTTGCTGGCGGCGATACACCCGAACGCCCCTGGCTGCATCATGCCGTGCAAGGCGATGCTCCTCGCTCAGGGCGACGACATCAAGATGGGCGTGACGATCGAAACCACCGACCGATACGTCCATGGGAGTCGCCGCAGATGCGGCGGCTTCTTTTTGCATGACGTCGGATGCCCGCCCCACAGAGCGCACATGATTTGCGTGCGGTTGGCGGATATCGCCGCGTGTGGAGCGTCAAATGATTTCACATATTCCTATGGTACAATGTAGGGGGATTGAAATGTAATGGGGTCATATCTGCATGAACGATGAGAAAAATCTTGCGTGGCTGGTCTATCTCGTCCTGCTCGCGGTGGTCTCGTTTCAGATCTTTTACGGCATCGGTGGATTGGCTTTGCTCGATCCCGATGAGCCGGTTCTGCGTGAGATGGCGAAGGAGATGATCCGCTTCGGCGACTCATCTTCGCCGCGTATCTACAATGAGTTTTGGTACGACAAGCCGCCCATCTTCTACTGGCTGGTTGTGGCGTCGCTCAGCTGTTCGGCGGATCTCAGCGAACTTGCGGCACGTCTGCCGGCATCGTTTATGGCGATCGGTTCCGTTCTTCTGACCGCACTGGCGTCGGCGCGTATTTCTCGGTGCACGTACGGGACTCGCGGGCATGATCACGGGACGAGCGTTTTTCTCATGTGATATGGGGAAGGCGTCCGTCACGGATACGACGCCGCTCTTCTTCATGACGGCGACACTTTTTCCTGTTCATTCATCGGCAGTACTGGATTGATGTACCTTTGCTGCGGACTTGCTGTCATGACAAAGGGCCGATCGGCATTGTCTTCCCGGCGGAATTATCTTTTTCATCTGCTGCTTACGCGTCAGCTGGAGCTTTTTGCTCCGCATGCATGTCCTGCGCGGTGTGCTGCTTGCCGCGCTCGTCGGTATGCCTTGGTACGTCTATATGTATACGGTACATGGGATGCCGTTCATTCACGACTTTAGTCGGCTTTCACAACATTAGCCGCTTTGCGCATCCGCTGCATCCTGTCGCGACCACTGGTATTTCTATATCCCCGTCGTACTGCTTTCGGCTTTTTCCCGTGGACGGGGCTGCCTATTCAGTCGGTCAAGAACGCCTATCGTCACAGCTTCGGTGAGGAGGCGGAGCAGCTTTGCGTTCTTCCAGGTCTGGTGGATCTTTCGTTTTTGTCTTTTTCTCGTTTGCCCAGACCAAAGCAGGTCTCCCATATGCTGCTCGTTCCGCCGCTTGCGACCATCATCGGCTGGAACCTGCGCAGATGCTCGACGACCGGCGACAGACGCATTTTCGTTGGGCGGGCGGCAGTGCCGTTCTCTTCTCGTGATGGGGATTGGGTGGCTGCTCGCGGGAGACGGCTCCGCACAGCTCGCTGAGGGCGGATCTGGCTGGGGACGCTGACGCTCATCCGGGGCGGCGATCATCTACCATATCACCGCCCCGCATCGCCCTGCATGCGTTGTCGATATGGCTGCACGTCATCATGGCTGTGGTGACGATGGTCATCGGCTCTGGCGCCGCGATGCCCGCTGTTGAGGGATTTTCAGCGTCAGCAGGTTGCACGCGACTACGCAGCGCAGTATCATCCCACGGCCGAGGAGGAGGGCGCGTCCTCTACATCGACAAGCAGCTGCGCCCCGGAGTAATCGCTCTATACGGATATCCTGGACTTGAGGCGGATGTCAATCAGCCGGAGGAACTCACTGCGATACGGGACGATCCACGCCCGAAGTACACATCATGCGCGACTTTATGGTACCAACGCAAGATCAGGGAACTCGGTGCGGAGCGCTGGCAGCTCGGAGGAAAAGGATGGGCTTGCATCTTCCGTGACGATGGATCAGCAATTTCTTTTGAAAAAATTTTTGAGCCAAAGAAGGAGAATTTTATTTTGTGGAGAATTATTATTGTGAAAAGATGAAATAGATCATATCTATGGCATCTGATACTATTACTTTGCTGTGTGTTTTATTTAGGAGGATATTTATGTCAGTATTTTATCTTGCGGGGAAATCCCATCTTGTTGAGGTCTACGGCGACGAGGCACTCGACCTTTCGTGCTGCGGCAATCCGCTGAAGGAACTGAAGCCGAACACGGTCGATGCGGCGCAGGAGAAGCACGTTCCCGTGCCGACCTACGATGCGGCGAAAAGCATGAGGTGATGTCATGCGTGGCTCGGTGGCACATCCGATGACGGAGGAGCATCCATCAACTGCTATGCTTCGTCACGAAGCGCGGCACGCAGCGCGTCGATCTCACGGCAGTGGATGCACCGATCGTTACGTTCTGCTCTCGCTGACGGCGATGCGCCGGTCAAGGTGCTTGCTTACTGCAATTCCACTGACCTGGCAGGCGAGATCTGAGCTTTTGAGTTTATCCGTGATCTTGAATATGGACAGCCGCTGCATCGTTTGTGTGGCGGCTGTTTTAGGGCTACGATAAAACAGCCCGCTTGGATTGTGCAATGAAAATCAGTCGCAATGTACTCATGTATAATAAAATTATCGCATGAGCGATGCAGAAGAATGGCGACAGGGGCGATGGTAATGCGCTGGGCACAGGTGAGTGTTGTGACGACGCATGAGTGGGCGCAGATCTGATCGGGAATATTCCTGATGGAGCTGGCGCGCTGGTGACGGAGATCGATGATCCGTCTCGTGAATACGTACATCGATGCAGTGTGGGACTATACGATCTGCCGCGTGCCGAGGACACGGAACTGTGACGGTGCGCGCCATCTGCCTGAGGATGAGCGGTCTGAGACGTCTCTCACTCGCGGAGCGCATTGAGGGGTTGCGTCATGCCGATGTCTGATCGGAGCAGGGACAGTTTCCCGCGTCTTTTGTCGCGGATGAGGATCTGGCGGAGACGTGAAGGCGTATATCCACACAGAGAAGATCGGGCGGCGCATCGTTGTACGCCCGACATGGAGGAATATATGCCGTCGGGGGATGAGATCGTCATTGATCTCGACCCCGGGGCGGCGTTCGAACGGGGGCACATGCGACGACAGCGATGTGTCTGCGCTGGCTTGAGCACGTTGATCGCTCCCGGATGCGCGTCTATGACGGGGCTGCGGCTCGGCATTCTCGCGATTGCGGCGTCGAAACCGGTGCGGGCGAGGTGATCGCCATGGACTACGATCCCGTTGCGGTCTCGGGTCGCCGAGGAAAACATCGAACAGAACCACGTCACGAACGTCGTCGCTCTGCAGAGCGATCTCTCGCTGTATGTCGTGGAATGCCGCCGGTCGGAGCTGATCACGGCGAACATCATCGCAGATATCATCATCCGCCTGTTTGACCAGCTGGACCAACATCTGGCACGGGCGGTGTCCCGTCGCCTCGGGCATCATCGACGACCGCATCGACGATGTGGAGCGGGCAGGCAAAGGAGGTCACGGCTTTACCGTGCTCGATATGACCTGCGAAAAGGAGTGGGCGGCGATGATCATCCGCCGTACAGCGGATCCTCGAAGAGGTATGAGACAGGTATTTTATCCCGGCGAACTAACAGAGGCGATTGCCATTACGGGGGTGACGCCCATCATCTCGCCCATGTCATGCGCGCTCAAATCGGCGATGCGATCACGGTTGTCGATGCGGCAGGACAGGCAGCGGAGATGGCGGTCACGGCACTCTCACGCGTGATGCCGTCACCTGCATGCAGCGTGTACTGCTCGGCGGAGACGGCGACCCGGAGAGGTCATCCTCGTGCAGGCGCTCCTCAAAGGAGAAAAGATGGACTCGTCGTTCAAAAGGCGGCGGAATTGGGTGCCGGGCGTGTGTCCTATTGTGACGGAGCACGTCGTTGTGCGCTATGACGCGAAAGAAGGCGGCGGCAAAAGCGGCGCGCTGGCAAAAGATCGCCGAGAGGCGGCAGCCAGTGCGGCTGCAGGACGTTGATGAGAGTGGCACCGGTCGTCCCACTCACGGAGCTGCTGCGGGATCTCGGTACATCGGTGCCGTGGATATGCGACGGTCTTCTGCTATGAGCAGGAGGAGCGCAGTCGATGCGCACGGTACTGTGCGGCATAGAGGCGCGCGCGTGACGCCCATCGTCGGTGCGGAGCTTTTTCCGCTGAGGCAGCGGCGGTCACAGCGGCAGGCGGCAGTCCGTCCCACTGGGACACCGCATTTTGCGCGCAGAGACGGCATCGCTTTACGGCACTCGCCGTGACACTGCATGAACTTGGAAATCTTGATGTATAGAGGAACACAATGAAGAAGTATACAATATGTCTGGCTACACTCGTCTGCGCCTCAGCGTATTTGCTGGCTGCAGCAGCAGTGCAGCTGATGAGGGGCGTGCAGCGAGGCGCAGACGCAGGAGGCGCAGAATGTGACACGGGCTCGTGGGGGAAGCGGCACCGAAGTTTGCCGTAAAGGCCCTCACGGGGAGGATGTCTCTGTTGAGGCGAAGGGCAAGCCCTACATCATCAATTTCTGGCGACGTGGTGCGCCCGCCTTGTCGTGGCGGAGATCCCGGATCCCGCGGCGTTCTATGCGGCGCATCGCGAGACGGTGGATTTTTACGCCGTCAATTTGCAGGAGGAGGCACCTGCGGTGCAGAAGTTTTGACGGAGCGGCAGGCGGAGCTGCCCGTTGTGCTGGATGCAAAGGAAGGCGTCGACGCTCTACGGCGTGCGTGCTATCCCGACGAGACGGTCGTCGTGAATGCAGAGGGAACCGTGATCTACCGTAAGACGGGTGGTGTGACGAAGGCGGAGCTGGCAAGATGTCATCAACAAACACTGAGAGCCTTGTCGTTGGAGGGCACGGCGCATGGAACTGACCCTTCGGCGGTGCATTTCCCCGTGGGCGTGCTTTCTTTCCCTCGCGTCCCGCCTACTTCTGCCGACCTTTTCCTGATTTTAGCGAAGAACAGCCAACAGACGGGCGGAGGCACAGCGTCTTTACGTCAATACTGCTGGCCTTTCTGGCAGGGTTTACCGTCGTCTTTGTCCTGCTCGGGGCGACGGCATCGCTGCTCGGCGCATGGCTTTTCTCCTATCAGGAGATCCTGCGGCAGGGCGCGGCGCTGCTCGTCATACCTCATGGGGCTCTTTCATGACGGGTGCGGCTCCGCATCCCGCTCCTTCTGCGCGAGTACCGCCCGTTTCAGCGGCGCGGCTTTTGACGGCATCGGCGGCATTCTCCTGGCTGCGGCTTTACGCTCGGCTGGACGCCAGCGCACATGGACCTGTGCTTGCGACGATCCCGTTTGATGCAGGCAGCGCGGCGACCGTCGGGGCGGGGCACTGTTGTCTCGTCTCACAGCATGGCTTTTGCCGCACCGTTTTTCCTGCTCGCTGTGACGGCGGCGCTTATATCGCGAAGCCGCGCGGTTTATCAGTATCTGCCGCGCATTCAGCAGGCAGCGGGCGTCGTGCTCATCCTCCCGGCATTCTGCTCTGGGCGGATGGACTGAGCTATCTTGTTCTGGATTTTGTCTTAGGAGTCTCTAATTTTATCCATGTTGATTGAACTTAACGGTCTTCCTTCCAATATGAAGGGAGACCGTTTTCATTGAAGTTTAAGACAGTGTGTGGTATGGTATAGACAGTGTATCCATGGAGGTAGATATGAAAAACATACGGAAGAAATGTCCAGGATTTTCCATGCGGGAAATTGTCTTTACGGGTTGATGACAGCTTTGTCTCTTGTGGCGACCTATGTGCCGCATATACCGATTCCGCTTCCGGTTACGCGCATCTCGGCGATGCCGTGATCTTCCTGCTCGCCGTGTTGCGCTGCGCCGCAGCGTCCTTTTCGCCGCGTGCCTTTGGCTCGAGGATGGCGGACATTTTCGGCGGCTGGCACTGTGGGCGGGACCGACCATCCTCATCAAGCTTCCATCATGGCGGAGATTGTCGCCGCTTGGGCGGAGCAATGCTGCCTGGCGGGACGCGCGCGGTGCGCGGCGGCGCGCCTCGCAAGCCTTTTGATGGCGGCAGGCTATACCGCGGGAGCCGTCCTCATGATGGCATGGCGGCGCACTGCCTCACGCCGGGGCTCATTGCCGAGGG
>BNJS01002552.1_pt1 | contig 57615 bp, 69 predicted proteins | sample 8540461 | NCBI WGS metagenome assembly BNJS01 (sample SAMD00202454, study PRJDB9452) | human saliva metagenome | isolation source: human saliva | place: Japan
GTGGCTGTTCCCTTAAAAAGAAGGAATCTAGCTTCAATTTTTTACTCGGTAACAGAAAAATCTTCAGAAAAAACGAAGAAAAGCCGAAATAAATAGAAAAGTATGCCGGATTGTGGGAGGAAAAAGTGAAACAAGCAAGCAAGCCTATATTCGAGCCGTAGCGTTTTGCTGTGTGTCGTATTATTGCAACCGTTTGCCGTTAAGGCGGCAATTATTGAAGATCGAGGGGTGTGTCTGGTCCATTCGGCGGGTGTACCGAGGTCAGATGCTGGGGAATACGATTCGCCAGAACTTCGGTGTGGTTGAATATTATTGGTGCGAGGCAGTTTCTCGCTTGGGGCACTGGGCATTGTGCAGGAGCTATTCGGAGGGGACAGTGTGTACCGTGAATCAGCAGGTTACGAAAAAAGAAGAAGCGATAGCACACTGCTTTTGCGAATTAATCGGCAAAGCAGATGCAAAAAGCGGCCAGAAAAAGAAATAGGCGTGGCGAAAATGGACGAAACAATTTGGCATTTTGAAATTCGAAAGGTTATTTGAGCGTGGCTCAAAAATTGGGCGCTATCACTGATGCGGAGTTAGCCGATACTTATGTAACGGATGAGCAATCGGCGCTATTGCTGCCGGGCGAAAACTTCCGCCGGTTTGATATGGCAGCTCGGGAAGAAGTAGCGACCTGGTTGATGGTGGCGGCGGCGTGGTTCCAACGAGCTGTGGTTCCGCAATACGAAAATCGGGCGATTTTCCGCTATAGCAATTAAGCGAAAACATCAAGGCGGGTATTGCCTTATGTGGAAATATTAACAAAATAAGATGTAAGAAAAGGTCCGGCAGTTCTGCGCCTAAGCTTGAAATTACTCAGGCAGAGATTGTGACCATTCTCGTAATATGGGGCAAAATCTATCGGTACCCAAACTCATTTTATGAAAGACAGTTATGTCGGGCATATTGCGATGATACGACCTTAAACAATCAGACTTCAAAAAAGAAAGAAACTTTTGGAACTAGGATCAAAGCGGTCAAGTGGATCGGCTTGATTTATACCGAGGAGATTAACAGATGACGCAAACGATTTTGTCGGCACCGATTGCTACGTTATGGCACATTATCGACGATGCTGGTGCTCAAAGAGGCGACAAGGGTGAACTCTTTGGTTGACGATAAAGGGGAGCGTACTGCTATATCGGTGCCAGGGCCGGATCAGCCGTATTCTTTCTCGGGCAGCTTACAGCCCTTTGATTTGGAGAAAGGGCAAATCATTTTGAAAGGGCGAAAACAGCTACCGTTTGACAATATCAACAATCGATCGATATGAAGGATGTGTATCGATTTTGCCGCTGGCGAATATGCCGTACAGTCATCGGGTAACGGTTACAGTTGGATAAGCTGGTAACGGAAATTTATTATCAGGGCGATATCATTCGTACCAATGAAGTTAGCGGAATTATTAAAGATATTCAACCCGGATTTAAGTATGTGGTGATTGAAACCTGGGATAGCAAGATGGTGACCAAAAATACAATGCAGCGGATTTGACGGTGGAAAAAGCGTCCGTATTAGCAAAATAACGTTACTTCCGGATGTTTGACGAATTGTTCCGGCATTACCGCACAATCCTATAGTGGCAAAATTACCGACTTAGAGGTAGGCGATATTGTTCATGCCTTGGTATCAGACAGGATTCGGAGTATATTACTCGCATTTCGGCAGAAATTACGAATTATGTGGCGGATTTTGGACAGATTGTCGATATCGGGACAGGCGATAGCGGCTCGCAGATTACCATTCGCCGGCCGGACAGGTCGCTCAGCACTTATACAGTGGCGCCGTTGGCGGGAATTATTTTACGGTGAGAAAGGCGACCTGTCAAGATTGCAGAGCGGGACAAACGGTGAAGCTCCTGATTAATCAGGCGGTGATTACTCCGGGTACAGTGAAGGAAGCAGTGAAGGAAATTGCGGTTGATAAGCTGGGTGATCAGGTTTAATGTTTATAAGGGTAATATCGAGTTGCTAAATCAGGCGCATTGACACTGAACCATTCCTATCAGTTGAAATTATAATCACTGGGATAAGTATCAAGCCGGTCAGTTTTCAGCAAAATGATCAAACCAAATATTATAACGGGAAACGGGTAACGGCGGATTATGTACGTAAGTTTCTTTATTCAGGGTCATGACCGGTTATGCGGTTACTACGCAGTTTTATTCGGGTGAGATGTTAGATACATGAGTTTCGAATAGCCAGAGAAACGATGCTTTCAGAACCGGATTAAAGAACGGTACGGGATAACAGCCGTTTAACCTTAAGACCGGCAGACGGCAATTCAAACGGACGACAACACGATTATTTTAGAGATAATGTGGTCAGCTTTGGCGACCTTTGCCGCCGGATTATGAGGTAATCTTAAACGGAAAATCAGGCGGCGCTGGTGAAATGGCTGTAAGAGCCGAACGGTGACAACCTGCAAATCTTCCGTGGCAAATTGCCGAAATTAACGAAATGCAAATTTTAAGCTCCGGTCAATGCCGCTTTAAAGAATGAACTTAGGTGTATTCGCCGATCAAGCGGGAGTTTGGGCTGGATCATAATACCCGGGTATTCCGGTGATAGATTTTATCGATCAATCGAAGTTTTTAACCTATGGAATGTAACGCATACCGATAAGGTGTATAATATCATTTGATGGTGCCAAAACCAATTATGTATGGATCAGCCCTGTTGCAGGGCGTAAGGGAACGATTTATGCGATAGATAAAGGAACTGACATTAAGATTAAGGACGTGTTTACGTTTTATCAGCGGGCGCAGAAAAATGGGTACCAACAGCAAGCAGCTAGCTACGCTTCATTAACCACTCACTCGTCCGCTCTTTCCAGAGAATAAGGTAACAGAAAAGGATAAACGGAAGGTTGGCAGTGATTCAGGCGATGACGACCAAGGATTTGATTAAGTGTTAGGACAGCTCGGATCGCGGTGCCGAGGATATTTGTTCTTTGTTGAGCAGTAGAAGGGAGCCGATATGAAAAAATTGGGAAATCAGTGGGATCACTTCTGTGTGCACTACTGCTGTGTTGTTTGCGGATATCAGTCTGGCGGCGGAAGGAGAGCTTGGTTTTGGCGGCATCTCCGAGGAGATACTTGCCGAAAATCACTTGGTGCGGTGAAGAAAGGAAAGAAAAGAGGTATAAATATAAAATGGTCTTTTGGGGCAAAGCCGATTGAGCGAGCTGGAACAATTACGGTCACCATGAACACCGATGGGTGCCAGTGAGTCGGGCTTTTACTGAGGAATATCAGATTATTGTTAAAACGAAGCGCAGCTGTCTTAATAGTTGACCGCGGGTGCTCTATCAACTCGTTTCGGCGGGAGGAGTCCATATGTTTTCAGGTGATTAAGGGACTCAAAGTTGTAGCTGGATAGAAACGATTGGTGGGGGATGACGCTAACGCTTGATTCGTTGAAACAACCTCAAATCTGGCAGGACTGACCGGGTGTTAATTATTTCACAACCGGTGTTTCTTTGTAGCAACGTGTTTGATTCGACAAAACCGTATTATGCGACGATGACGGTAAGATTACCGGTTTGCGGCCTTGGGCAAAGTTGAAAGTCAGTGCTGGAATTAATATTGATTCCCCGACCGGCTTTCACTGAGATGTGCAATGGCAGCTGGGGCCATCGCAGTATTTATTATGAGCAAGCGATCCGTATCAATCAGCTTTTCCGGTAGCATAATTAAAGACTGGGCGAAAAGCAACCTTAGCTTATGAGATTCGGAATGACGGGGTTAACTGCCAAAGAAAAGGCGGGACCATCTTGTTATGCCGTCTAACCCGATTGAGAAAACTTCTGATTCCCAAACGTTTGGAGTTTTGATTGGGCACTGGGCAGAAAGAGGATAGTAGCGGCTATACAGCTTGGGCGTATGTACGGAAATCCGCACAATGGAATGCAGTATGCCAAAGCGATGAGCCGAGGAGAATAATGTCAAAGCGCTGTGTTTGGCGATGAATAATGTTGATATCTCTAAAGTACAAGAACGCGAAGAAGAATGCACCTAAGATGGGGATGTCAGGACCCGGAGCATGCACTTTATCCGTATATTATGGCGGCGTATGATGTGTCCGAATGGTGGTCAGGACCGGAAAACTTTTCGGTGGATCGCCCATCGCACCCAGCAAGGCATTTACGTTATGTTCGGGTAATCGGCTTCGGAGCGGCTGGGCGTGATGACGACCTTGCAAACGCCGTTTCGAGATGATGCTCAGATTGCATGGGCGAAACGGGAGATTATGGCGGGCTATAAAATCGGTGTGATTTTTAGGCGATAGCGACGGTGATATTAAGCCGACGCGGTGGTTTACCAAGAACCCGCAGAGGCGGCGGCGCGATGGCGGCTGATTAACTGCTCTGCGTGGCGAGATCGAACCGCTGGCTATGAGCGACAGGCTTTTGCTGTAGCGGAAGTGCCGGGCAAGCGGCAGCGGTTGTGTGATGGAGCAGAAAGAAAATCGAGCGAGCACGTAGCGTGAGCTGGGTAGCTGCTATCGAGTAGGATTGACGAGGGAAGAAGCGATGGTTTGGCCGAAAAACCGGCCGGATTATAGTGAGACGATTAAAGTTGAACGGCAGAAAAATACGCTGTCAGCGGGACGTCTTAGGCTTAGCCCGACAGGCGAAAAGCTCCAGCAGAACAGCAAGAGCGGAACCCACGGAATAGAGAAAAGGAAGGACAGAATATGAGGAATGCTAGAAAGAGTGGTTTACCGGAGGAGATTACCTTGATAGCTGCTGTGGAGACGGCATGCTTACCGACGGCGGCAGATGGTGCCGAATACGCCGCATTTTGAACAGATCATGGAAAGGAATTGAGCAGGGATTATACCGGCGGTGTCAGCCGGCAGGAGCTGTTTGAGGCGGCAATGAAAGGAATGTTCGGGCTTGGATGAATATTCGGGTTTTTAATCAGGAGCAGAGCAGAGAGTTTGAGAACAGCATTGACAAAAGGTTCGTCAGATTGGGATTCAGTTTCAGCGGGAAAAAGAATATTTTGTGGTAACAAGGCTGATTGCCGGCGGCAGTGCGGAAGAGGGCGGTGTTTTGCCGGGGATGTTTGCTGGGGCGGATGGAAGCAGCTTTGCGGATATGACCACGACGGAAGAGGTTGCCAGTCAGATTATGGGGAGGAACGTTTGTACTGCTGGAAGTGAAACGAGGAGCACAAAATTAAACCTTCGGCTGGAAAGACGGGCGCTGCATTTATTAACAGCGGAGCAGATTCGCTTGGAGCCAGTTTGTCGGTAAGCCTGCCGGAGGGTAAAAGCGCAAAGCGGCACTATAACAGCTGCCAGCTTTGGCTCCGGATACGGCGGCGGAGCTAGGGCGATTATGGAAAAGCCGGAAAACAAGGCAGCACGGTCTTGGTGCTGGTTGCGGGATAATGGCAGCGGATATGTTCATTCGGTGATTGAAGGTGGGAAAATCTTGCTGCAAAGGGAAAATCCGTCAGCTTTCAGGATAATCAGGGCGAGGTGGAGAATATTACTCGGAGCTGAACCAAGCGCCGTACCGCAAGATTATTGCTTTTAATCAATAAAAATACAGCATCGGCGGCGGAAAATCTTGGCGGGAGCAGTGAAAGATTCCGGTATTGGGCTCTTGATTGGTGAGCGGACGTATAGCGAGGGCGTAGCACAAGAGATTCTTAATATCAATGGAGGAATATAGCTTTAAGCTGACCTTTAAGGATTTTTCATGGCAGCAGCGCACCCGGTACAAGGTAGAGGATTGCACCGGATATTTTAATTACAAACACCGGATTACATCGTGTCTGACCGGAGATTCTTTCCGGGCGATGAAAATGGGGCGATTAAAATAGCAGGGCCATTCTTCCAGTATTTAGGCTATTTTCAGGAAACACCGATAGCAAATATGAGCAGTGAATACGCGCCAGCGGTGCTGGCTTTTCAGCAAAGCGGACTGAGCCCTTATCCGGTGATTGATTTTACTGCGCAAAGTGCGTTAAATGCAACACTAGGCCAAAGTAAGCCGAAAAAGACAGAGGCGCTGGAGCAGGCTGATGGCCAGATGTGCTAAGTTTTAAGGTAAGGTGCGTAAAAGAGCAGAGATAGAAAAAGCGATATTTTAGATAAACCGAAAAAGCCGCTTGACAGACGGGGATAAGGTCTTAAAATTAAAATTGAGAGGAAGTTCGACAATTAAAATCCGTGGAGTTGAAAATGCAATATATTTTTGTAACAAGGCGGAGTAGTTTCCGGTCTGGGAAAAAGGAATTACAGCGACATCTTTGGGCAGACTTTTTGAAGGCGAAGGCTACAGCGTAACGATTCAAAAGTTTTGATCCGTATATCAATATCGACCCGAGGACGATGAGCCCCTATCAGCATGGCGAGGTTTTGTAACCGACGATGGGGGCGGAAACAGTTGGATATCCGGACACTATAGGGCGGTTTATTGACGAAAGGTAACAAAGAAAATAATATCACTACCGGCAAGATTTATTGGTCGGTCTTGAATAAGGAGAAAGAAAAGGCGAGTTTTTGGGGGCGACCGTACAGGTCATTCCGCATATCACCAATGCGATTAAGGAGCGGGTTTATCGAGTTGGCAAAAGCAATCACTCGGATATTGTCATCACCGAAATCAGCGGTACGGTCGGCGATATTGAAAAGCCAGCCGTTTATTGAAGCAATTCGCCAGGTAGCATCAGAGTCGGCAGAGAAGAATGTGGTGTATATTCATGTTACTTTGATTCCGTATTTGAAGATGGGCGGTGGGATGATCCAAGCCGACACAGCACTCAGTCAAAAGAGCTGAGAGCGATGGGTATTACGCCGAGATGTTTTGGTTTGCCGAACCGAGCAGCGGATGTCGCAGGATATGATTGATAAAGCTGGCACTGTTTTGTAATGTGAGGATTGCGTAATTCAAAACTTAGATGCGAAACTCTGTATGAAGTACCACTGATGCTGGAAGAGGAAGGGCTAGCAATATTGTTTGCCAGCATTTGAACAGAAAAATACTGTGACCGGATTTGACGGAATGGAAGGCGCTGATTACCAAAAAGAAAAGAGCTTGCCGGAGCCTTAAAAATTGCGTTGGTTGGCAGAGGTATGTGGGCTACATGATGCGTATGTTATCGATTGTGGAGCGCTCAAAGCACGCCGGCATTTATCATGGCAGAGCGTGAGATTTTTGTGGATGAATGCCGAAGAGGGTTTGTGCAGAGAATGCGGCCATTAAAATTGGGCGAGGCAGACGAGCATTTTGGTACCGGGCGAAAGCTGGCGACCCGTGAGCACGAATTGAAACGATTCGTTATGCCAGAAAATAATGTCTTCAGTGGAATCTGCTTAGGAATGCAAGCGCGGCAGTGATAGAGTTTGCTCGTCATGTAGCAGGACTACGAGGCTCATAGCTCAGAACTGAAAGCGGAGTGCCGCCGTGTCCGGTGATTGATATGCCGGATCAAAGGGATGTTGACGAAAGGGTGGCACCATGCGATTAGCATATCCTTGCACGAAAGGTGAAGCCGGAAAGCCACAGGTACATATGAGTGCTGCTGCTTGCGGCGGAGTTGATTTGCTAAGGCAGCATCGTCATCGGTATAGGTTTAACAATGTGAATTTCAGGGAAGCCTTGACGGCAGGCTGCCCAGGACTTTTGATTTCCCGGTCTGTCGAGTGGGCGGCTGGTTTGAAACCAGTCTGGAGTTGCCGGGCGCATCCGTATTTTGCCGGCGGTACGTTCCATCCGGAGTTTCAAGTCGAGACCGAGACCGCCCGCACCCGCTGTCCGGCTTTATTGGGGCGGTTAAGCGAGCGAGAAGGAATCCATGTGAGCAGTAATAGCCCACAAAACGGGTGACGATAAAGAAAATCACAGAGACTCCGTTCTCATGTTTTTGATTGATCCTAATGACCACGACAGGAAAGGATGAAAATCATGTCGTTTTGTTCATAATAGACAACCCGATTTGTTTCATCAGTCGGCCGTCGACTCCATGCAAAGCTATTCGTAGCTGCTTTCAATGGTTCTGGTTTCCAATTCCACTGCAAAGTGTTCGCTGGATGTCCCTTTTATTAATGCGTTTATGAGCGTATCTTGTTTTTGCCGAGTATAAATAGTCGTTCCATGCTCGATCTTCCATAATAGTCGCATTGAGTCCCACCTCGATTGGGTTGTGTTCCGCAAAGTCTTGCTTTGCCCTGGTTTTACATCATTCATGATAGATTCTGAAATCGCGGATGTGCTTTCCAAATAAAAAGGATCGGCAGAAAGCTCAAATGGGATTCGTTTTCTCAGCTGCTGATCTTTTGGCAAATACAAGTAAAGAGCGGCGCTCATAGAAAGTCCTGTCTGGAGCAAACAGCCTCCATGTGCTCTTTTGACATCGGCATCTAATTTGAAGTTTACGTTGACAGTTTGAGCCATAACAAAGAGTCCTCCTATGATATCGGTGGAGGCGTTTGGTGCTCCGGGTGAGTGGTAACGTTTTATCCTATCTACCTTTAGAATATCTACGAAAAGAATATAAAGAAGTAAGAGAAAACGAGTTCGTATCTTCTTCTTTTAATTATAATGAAAATATCGGCATAAGAAAAACATTCCAATGAGGAAACTGCAACGATATAATTGGCAGATAGAGAAAAGTAATGAGCATAAATCGAAATGCTGTTTTTATGTTATTTGAATTTGAAAATAGAAATTAACGAGAGCTTTTTCCGGAGGTTAAGAAGAACGTATCCTGCCGGAAAACTTAACAGAAAGGGCGGAAAATGGGGATTTTTGCTAAAATTAAAGAAACTGCGGTCCTATTGGACGCCGTTGAAGTAACCTATCTTTGGCGGTTATGGACACGAAGGAGTTAAGAGAAAGCGATAATCCGGCAGCGAAGCTGGCGGGCTAGCAGGCGGAAAATGAAGCGGCACTGGCAGAGCATTTTACTTCGAGTGGAGAGCAATGAAAAGACTGCGCTTAACCGAAGCAATTTGCTCGCTTTCCGAGGGCGGCGGACAATGCTGATTCAAATGGCGAAACGGTACTCGGCACTAAGGGGCAAAAGCAGGAAGCTAAGATTATCACGAAATGCGAATACCTGAACCAGGTTCAAGATTTGACCTTTGATGAAGATTGCCGAAGGTTCTGAAGATTATTGAAGAAAATGAACTGGAGTTTCAAAAAGTACAAAAGGACTTGAGCTATTTAGAGGGCGAGCGTTCGGGTTTGGAATACATTAAGCGGAGCCAAATCAGACTTTGATTACCGGTATTGTCCTTTATGTGGCGGTAGGCGGCGATTTTGGGAACAATCTTGCTTTTCCTTTTATCCAAGCGTCAAAAATATTTTTGTGCCGGCGGTGGTACTGATTTTGAGCATTGGCTTTTCGGGATATAGGCAGCGGTTTTTCGCCGTTATCTTTCGTAGTAGCTAGAGAAAAACGGGAAAATGCAGCAAGAGCGGTTAAAGCTGATGAATAAGGTCAAGCTGAAAGTACATGTTCGTTATCGGCGGTTGCTTGATTATGAATATAAAAGTTTGAAATCAATAGCTCGAGGTTGCGCCTGCGTATGCGATATTTACAAAAGAAAAGCACCAAGACAGCGATGTAGAAGATTTGGAAGCGGCAACGGCTGATTGCTTTAGATATCACCGGAGGAAATGGCGAAAGTATGTTGCGGAAAAGGAAGAAGAATTGATTGATTGGTTCTTGCAGGATTCGGATTATTATGCCAGTGCGGCGGCGAGATCGGCTAAGAGCGGTTGACGGAAGAAAAGAGGAACTGCTAAACCGGGGCAGAGAACTGGAAAATGAGCGCAAGGTGCTAAGACAAATGGAAAGCATCTTACATAGAAATCAGTTAGTTTGGAGCCGGTGTGGGCAAGCAGGGTGGGAAAAATGAATTATCATGAGTTATTAAATCAGGCAAAGCAGGAAATTGGCGGCTGCCGGCAAAAGTGAGAAAAGGATGCGAAGGGCTGCTCTTGTTTTATAAAGGGCTGGGATTTGCAGGATTATCTTTTGCGGGAATTAGGGGCGGACGTTTTGCCGGAAGATGCGGCATGCTATGCGGATTTAGCAAACAGGGGAATTGCCGGGTGTCGTTACAGGAAATCACCGGCAGCCAAAACTTTATGGCTACGAAATCGGCGTTAGCCTGGATGTGCTGACACGCCCAGACCGGAAACAGAGCTGCTGGCGGAACTGGTGCTACGGAAATTGCCGAACTGAGGCGGCCAAGGTGCTGGTTATGCACCAGCGGCGGCTGTTTGGCGATTAGCTGGCGGCGGAAAATCCGGCGGCAGAGGTGACGAGCGGTTGATATTTCGGAAAAAGCACTGGCGCAGGCACATACAAAATGGAGAGCAGCATGGACTGGGAAACCGGATTCGGTGGCGAGCAAAGCGATTTATTTGCGGCGCTTGAGTGATGTGAAACATTTGATGTGATTGTTACGAACCGCCCCTATATTCAACGGCGGAGCTTAGGAGTTTGGAGCCGGAAGTGCGAGTATGATCCGCAGCTGGCGCTGGACGGCGGAGCGGACGGATTGGATTTTTATCGGCGGATTGCGGAACAGGCGGCAAATTATTTGAGGAAGCGTTTGCCGACCGAGAGTCCGGCGATGGAGAGCAGTGCAGAGCAGGCAGGTGAGAAAGGAAGTTACACAGGATAAAACACCGGTAGCGGTAAGCTTTTTATGGAAATCGGTTGTGAGCAGGAGCGGCGGTAACACAACTTTTGCGTGTAAACGGCTGGCAAAAGAAAATTCGGGTTTTACCGGATTTCACCGGCGAGACCGAATGGTTATGGCGACTTTACCAAGAGTGATAAAATAGAAGAGGAAGAAAATGCTTTGAAAATTGGAAGTAACGGAGAAAACGCTACGAAGAAGTCAGGAGATTAGTCAGTGATGCGGCAGTGATTGCCAATCAGGAAGAATGGCAAAAGCTGATGAAGGAGCATAATGACCTGACGCCGATTATTGAAAAGTATCGTGAGTATAAAAAGGCGAAGGATACGATTCGGGAGTCCCTAGAAATCTTGGAGGAAAGTGGCGACGCCGAGATGAAAGAGCTGGCAAAAAGAAGAACTGGCGGACGCTAAGGAGAGCATGGCGGCGCTGGAGGAAGAAATTAAGATTTTACTGATTCCCAAAAGATCCGAACGATGATAAAAACGTATTTATTGAAATCAGAGCGGCGCCGGTGGTGATGAGGCGGCGTTGTTTGCGGGCGATTGTGCACCGTATGTTTACCCGCTTTGCTGAGCGAAACCGCTGGAAAACGGAAGTTGTCAGCTTAAATGAGATTGGCGTCGGCGGAATTAAGGAAGTTATTTTTATGGTGAACGGCAAAGGGGCTTATTCTAAGCTACAACACGAAAGCGGCGTTCATCGTGCAGCGAGTGCCGGTAACGGAGCTCAGGCGGACGGATCTCATAGCATCAACGGTTACGGTGGCGGTACTGCCGAGGCAGATGATGTGGAGATTGATCCGGATATGAATGATGTTCGGGTTGACGTTTTCCGCTCGTCCGGTAACGGCGGTCAATCCGTTAATACGACCGACTCGGCGGTGCGCCTGACACATATTCCGACTGGTATTGTAGTGTCGGTGCAGGACGATCGCAGCTAAAAATAAAGATAAGGCGATGAAAAGTCTTGCGGGCTCAGCTACTTACGATATGGAACTGGAGGAAAAGAACTGGCGCAGAACCGGCGCGAATCAGAGTCGGAACCGGCGTCGTTCGGAAAAATCAGAACCTATAACTTCCCCGCAGGGACGGGTAACCAGATCGCGGATTAAAATGACGCTGTACCGGTTAAATGACTTTTTGGACGGCGATTTGGATGAGATGATTAATGCTCTGACAAACCCGCTGATCAAAACCGAGCGGCTTAATAACATGGAAAAGAATAAAAAGCCTATCACCGGTAACAACCGAAATACAGCTTGATATACAGTTCAGGTAAGCAGGTGGTTGATACCCCTATCTGAACTGCAACCGATACTGCCTGAACTGCGATTAAAAATTATAAAAAGGGATTGACAAAAAGGAGAAACCCTTTATAATAATTAACGTTCATTGCTTTACAGCACAGTTGGTAGTGCGATGCATTCGTAATGCATAGGTCGCCGGTTCGAGTCCGGCTGAAGCTGCAAGAAAGCTGTCGAGGATAGCTTTTTGTCGTATAAGCTCTTGCGCAACGCACAAGGTGTGGCTACTATGAGAATGAGAGCGATAGCCCGGAGTGCATTGGTTTTATACAGGAAAAGAGAAGAGAGCCCCGTATGCTTGCATACAAGGGCACATATAGCGCACGAGATAGCCGCTATGGCATGAGGCGATGGCTTGGAGTGCATTGAGCTATCTGGGAAAAGAGAAAGAGGCCCATATGCTTGCATACAGGGGCTACATCTGTGGCACGAGATGGTCGTTGTAAGCATGAAGAGCGATGGCTTGGAGTGCAGATGGCGGTAAGTTTCGGAGCAAGCTTGCGGAGACAAAAAGGAGAAGGCTATGAAATGATGCAATTATTCAAAAGCATGTGGAATTGCTGAAACAGAGACTGCCGGAACTAAACTATATCAAAGCCGGACATTTGTGATAATGATTTAGAGGCGGCGTTTATGCAAAGGCCGCTTCTTTTGCATGGCTTTTAGCTGGTACGAGCGGATAGGCATGGATTTTGAAAGAAAAGCGGAGATTGACAAAGACTATGGCGGGAGCTTGACGAAAAGCAGTGCGAAGAATGAACGAATTGCTTTATTATTACGAAAGTCCGCATGTAGGCGTTTCATTGCTTAGCATATCCGGAAGATATGGCGGATTTTAGTGGAGAACAGCCGGAAAAAGAACGGCAGTTATACGAACGCATGAAACAAAAATATATTTTGTATTTGAAGAACATAGACGTGCCGGTTTTGATTGAAAATATTGATTATTGCCCGGAATACCCAAAATCGGTCAAATCAGTACGGTAGCGTATGCAGCACAACCGGAAACGATTCGGCGGCTGGTGGAGGAAACGGAAATCGGGTTTTTATTTTGACCTGTCGCATGCCCGAGTTTCAGCGGAGCATTTGGGTATGGAGTTTGAGGAATATTGGCGGCGATTGCCGATGAACCGCATCACGGAAGTCCATTTGTCCAGCAGTGCTGATTTTGCTGAGTATTACCAGAGCTATCACCGGAAAGGCAAAACGGCAATCCTGCGGGAAAATGGTGGTCAGTGCCCAAAAACTGGGACGGATAGATGTGCATGAGGAGCTGGCAGAAGAAGATTATCGCTGGCTGGAAGTTTCGGCAAGAAAGCGTGCCGGAATATACAACTTAGAATATGGCTGGGCAAGGACTCGGCCGGGCGGGTAACCTCGGCGGAGGCGTTGTTCGGCAGTTTCAGCAGCTAGCAGAGATTTTTACAAAATAAAGCAGAAATGAAAGGGTGAAAAATGATTTATTTAGCGGAAGTAAAAGAAGGCGAGAAATTCAAGGGTTTATTTAGTGCGTTACCAAGCAGGTACTAAAAACCAGAGCGGGAAAAACGTATTATTCTATGACTTTGCAGGATAAAAAGCGGGAGCATGGATGCCAAGATTTGGGATTTGACAGATGCGGTCGGACATTTTGAGGCGGGGATTTTATCAAAATTGACGGATCGGTGGTCAGCTTTCAAAATGCCAATCAGCTTAATATCAAACGGGTTCGCCGGAGCGAACAGGAGAGTGATGATCCGGCGGATTATATTCCTACGACGAAGCAAAATCCGGAAGAAATGTACCGGCGGTCTATTGAGCTATATTAGCAGTTTAAAAACCCCTATATTCGGGCGCTGGCAGGAGGTTCGTGAAGGATACCGATTTTGTAAAAGCGGTTTAAAAGCATACCGCCGCCAAAACGGTGCATCACAATTTTTCAAAGATTGCTGGAGCATACGCTGGGATTGTCAAGCTTTGCGACTTTTAGCAGGGCAGTATGCGGTGCTGGATAGAGATATTTTGCTGATGGGGCGCCCTGCATGATATTGGTAAAATGCAGGAATTATCGGAGTTTCCGCTGAGTGGATTATACCGATGAAGGAACTTGGTCGGGCATATCATCATTGGCGTAGAGCGAATGAACGAAAAGATTCGGCAGATTTCGCTTTCGGAGTGATTTGGCAAATATTTTTGCGCCATATGATTTTGGCACATCATGGAGAGCTGGATATGGCTCGCCAGCGCCCGGCACTGATTGAGGCGAGTGGCGTTGCATTATGCGGATAATATAGATGCTAAGATTATGACGTTCCGAGACGTTGCTGGCGGAGAGCGAAAATGAGGACACTTGGATTGGATATTCTAGCTATTTGAGAGTATGCTGCGTCGCACCGATATAAGAGTCAGGAAAAATAAGATGTGGAAAGAGAAATGCGGAGGACAAAGATGAAACCAAAAGGCGCCGGTGAGCAAAACATGAGGAGCTAACGATTACGATAGAAGATGTTTCCGCCGAGGGCGAGGGAATGAGGCGGCATCAGGGCTATGCTTTATTTGTGCCGAAGGCGTTGCCACAGGAAGTGGTCAGGGTGAAAGTCTTAAAGGCGGGGAGCAGTTTTGGCTATGCCAAGACGCTGGAGCTTTTGCAAGCTTCTCCGCTGCGTCAAACGCCGGATTGCCCGGCGGGACCTTTTCGTGCGACACTGCACTGCAGCATATTCGCTATGAGGAAACGCTGAAGCTAAAAGCAAAAGCAGATTAAGGGACTGCTTGAGAGGATTGGCGGGTTAAAGTGATGTCGATGTGCCGCCGGTTTTGAGCATGGAAAAGCCGCTGCACTACCGCAATAAGATGCAGTACCCGATACGAGCCGGTCAAAACGGGGAGATTCAGATTGGCTTTTTGCAGCCGAACTCACACCGGATTATCGAAGCACCGGTTTGTTGTCAGCAGGACGAATGGGTGGGCGTGATTTTTGCAAAAGATTAAGGAAATGATGAAAACAGGGGGCTTTTTCTGCCTATGACGAAGAAAAGCACACCGGACTCTCTTCGGCACTGCGTGATTCGCAAATCTGATTTGCATCAGAGTTTTCACCTGACTCTGGTGGTCAATGCCCTAAAAATGCCGGAGCGTTTGGCGGCAGCGATTCAGCGAGACCTTTGCGACACCTACACCGATTTCCGGTGTGAGTGTTAATTTTCATAATGAAAACAATGTCATTATGGGCAGAAAAACAGAGGCGGTACTGGAGAGCTATATGTGGAAGACCATATTGGCCGCTACCGGTTCTTGATTTCGCCGAACTCTTTCTTTCAGGTGAACTCGGTGATGACAGAGCGTCTATATCAGACGGCATTGGAATATGCGGCTTTGACAGGAAATGAGCGGGTGATCGATTTGTATTGCGGGATTGGCACGATTTCGCTATTTTGCGGAAAAAGGCGAAGAAGTGATCGGTGTGGAGATTGTGCCGGAGGCGATTGCCGATGCCGAGAAAAATGCTGTTCGAAACGGGATAAGCAAACACTGCTTTTATGCCGGCAAAGCGGAAGAGATTTTCCCAAGGTTGTATGCAGAGGGCAAAAGAGCCGAAGTGATTGTGGTTGATCCGCCACGCAAGGGGTTGAGGAGAGTGTCGTCGAAACGCTGCGCCAAATGCGAGCCGGAGCGAATCGTTTATGTTTCGTGCAATCCGGCGACCTTGGCTCGGGATATCAAAGCGACTGACAGCCGATACGGACGGCGCCCGCTACGAGCTGAAAAAGTGCAGGGAGTGGATATGTTCGCCAGAGGCGGGCATGCTGGAGACGGTGGCGCTTTTAACCCTTGAAAATGAGGAGTTGCAATAGTTTTTCTGTCATAAATTGTCGACTTGCTTGCAGTTTGCCGACATCCGGTCACCTTGTCGACAAACTGACTTTTTCAAAAATATCCACGGTTTGATTTGCCATTTTTCTCTGTTACATGAGTATAGGTGTTTAGAGTCATCACTAATCTCGGAATGTCCAAGCCTTGTTTGGACATCTTTTATATTGCGTTATTCTCAAGCAGAGTTGTGGCATCGGGTGTGCCGCAGGAATGAAAAGTGAAACTGGATTCCCTAAGCTATAGTTGATCACTCTCGATGCATACCGGGAAAGTATCTTGTGTTACCAAATCACCGCATTCTTTGGTGCACACCATCATCGAGAGATGGGGAATTCGCAATTTGCTCCGACCGGCAATGAATAAATCCGCCGTACAGTATCCTTGCCGCTTATTTCCTGTTTTCGTATTGCAAAATATAATGTTCGCCGTATCGCAGCCTATTTTTCTTTTTGCCATTTTTCGGTGGATTTTGAGGATATCAGTAAAGTCTTTCCAATTTTTATTGTTCACATCGATGATTTTGTTTTGTCGAGCCAAAGCAAAGTCCGGCTTTCTTTTTGTACAGACTTTTATTGACATCTATGGTCGCATTCTCTAAGTCCATATCGCTCCATGAGTGCTAGAACTCGCCAATTCGGCAACCGGTATAATACCCAATCATGATAGGTATGTAGAAACTGGAGCCTTGCGGGAATCGCTCTGTGATTGTCTGTACCTCTTCAGGGCTTATGATTCAGCGATTGGTTTTCGGCTCTTGTATGTTCAAACTTTGGCATCTCACATATTGCATAGGGTGTTTTTGATGAACCCACTAAGGATGTACGGCATAATTGAGGGAACTACTTAACACCGCCATAATGTTTGATAGGTGGTTTTTACTTAATCCGGTCAAATATTTATCATTAACAAATTGCTGCAAGACTGCCGGTGTAAGTGATTTTAACCGGTGAGATGCCCAGCTGCGGCTTGAGATGGTTTTAATAATCAGCCCATAGTTTTCTTTGGAGTGTTATATTTGCAGTTCACTTTACATAATTTTTCAAACCAGTAATCAAGATAATCGGAAACAGAAATGCTGGACGGCTCAAAATATAGCCCAGCGTTCTCATACTCGGATAAGGCAAGCCGCAAGGCAGTTTCCGCCTCTTTTCTTCGTTCTGCCGCCAACTCTTTCAATCCTCTTTCGTTTTCCGTCCGCATATCCGGGCGTCGAAAGAATAATACCATTATTGCCTCTTTTTCTGATTGATCCTTCCATGATTTGCTCTTTCCTCTTAAAAAGAGTATAAAAATGCACCTATTGCGCATTAGAGTTGCAAGTATGGTATAATTTCTCTGCGTATGTATGTTGCACCTGTTGCAATATATTTATCTGAAATCCTCCGGTGCGGGAACACTGGGGATTTTTGCTATTTGTACCATTTTGTTGACGTCAACAAAATAGTGTATACTGTTGCAAATTGTTTTTGTAATGTTTAGAAAACTTGACTCCTTTTATCTATCTTCCCAAACATCCAGCGGCTCAAATTGGATGGTTTTACGCATATGTTTTAATCATAGTTTAGATTGTAAGTAACATATATCATTGTAAAAGGTCTTATGTCAAAATTATAAAATTTCAACTTTTGCTATTTTTATCAGATACCGGAAAACTTATAGGTTATTCCATTATCGATTGTTTTCTTTAAACTTTTTGTCTGAATGATTCCGAACATGGCAAAAATATTATTGAAAATTGCTTCCCTCTATTTTCCCACTGCAATTGAAAAATCAGTCTAACTTTTACGACGGTATCTTCATAAGTAATAAATTCACCATAAAAGTCTTTAAAATCATAGGCATAGATTTGCATTTGGAAAAGTACCTTTATTTGTTTTGATTATTCAGTTGTCTCATGCTTTTGGCTCACTAATTCTAATTCGTCTGTTGATATTCTGCATGAATTTTGAACAATCTAATACTACGCTAATGTTTTTCTTCCGAGGGCATTTTCTTTTGAATTATTTTTGTAAAAATAAAACAAAAACAACGATAAGGCTAAAATTAAAAGATATTATCAGAGCCACCGCTTTTCTTTTTCCGAGGGCGTTGGTTCGCATATTGCGGCGGATAGACCTGTTGCGGGTAGGGCTGCTGAGGTTGCCGCATATGCGAAACAGGGGAGTATTTACAGGCGCCATCAGTGAGCTCCACAATTAGGGCAAAACTTTGACTGATCTGAAGTTTGACTTTTACAGTAATTGCAAAACATAATTAGTCTCCTTTTTCTTTAAATATGCTTATTTACAGCAGCTTGTTATCGGCTATCTTCCATGCTCTTTCCGTTCAATCTGGTCATATCCGCACATTCTCGATAGAAATGATTTCCTAAATGCTTTTCACTAATGTGCTGAATTTCGTGCTTTTAAATGTACGTTCTTTCGCTTCTTGGCTAAGAGATTCGTTGATAAACTATGTTATAATCGCCATCGGCGTCAAGCGATGTAAAGCCTTTGATTCTTGCCGGCAAAGATAAAGTCCTGATATAAATCTCTTCCATAGCTTAATCCTCGCTTTTTCCTTTAAGTTGCTTAATCATATTTGCGACTGCCTGAATGTCTTCAGGTTCAAGATTTCGGCTTACATCAAATAAAATCCTCAAGTCTGGGTTTTGGTATATTTCCTGCGCTAAGCGTCTGGTTTCCAGGTTAGTGTGTAGTGGTCTTCATCAGATGTTTTGCTCGAAGTTCAGAGCGGTTAAAAAGTCCATGCCCACATTGAAAAAATCGGCTATATGTTCAAGAGATTCATAATCTGGCTTCCTATTACCGTTTTCATACATACTAATAGTGCTTTTAGAAACGCCTAATTTTTCAGCCAATTCAGCCTGTGTATAGCCTTCTCTCATTCTTAAATACTTAAAAACAGATTCAAAGCTATCCATATTTTTCCCTTTCTAATTTGTTTTTATTTACATATTTATTATATACACGGATTGTGAAAAGTCAATAAAATATTTTTACAAAAAGTGAACAAACACTTGACATTTATTCACAAATGGTGTACTATACAAAAAGAACACAAATAGTGAACGAAAAAGGAGGTTATATGGACAGTATCGGTGAAGTGATGGTTTCGCTTCGGGGAGAAAAAAGTCAGAGCTGAAAGTAGCAGCGACTTAGGAATAAGCATTTCCTCGTTGTCACGTGTGAAAACAATCAGAGAATTCGTGAGAGATGAAATCAAGTTATTGATTGCTCAATATTACGGAAAAGACAGTGCAAGAGAGTACTGACCCAAAATACACTAATAGTGTTCTTAATCAAGAGAAAAACGCCAGTGTAAAGATTGAACCGGCAGAAAAGGAGGGACATAGCTAACAGACTACAAAATCAAATCGTTTCGATTGTTCGTAGATGGGAAAAGAGTACCATATTGGGATTAAGACAGGACTATTTAAAGGTTAAAGTCGTGAGTGTGTCAAAGCCGACAGAAATCAAGCATATTTATCAACCCATCGGCTTTGATTTTGCTCGGACATCGATGTCTATGGAAACAATTCTTTTTATTTGCTCTGGCTGGATTAAAAGAATTGTTCGCAATCATCAGTTCGGCGTTGGTTAAAGAGATAACTTCACATAACCATGGCTCTTGTTTCAATAGTGATTAGATTTTCATCGGACAGCTCATTTAAAATCTCATTCACTTGATCAAACATATCCATAGAGCCGTAGTTAATTTGTCTAACAGGTTCATTGCCGGTTAAATATTCACTATAACAGAGTTTGAGGATTGTATTTTTATCCATATACCTCCTTTCAAGGGAGAGTATAGCAAAGAGAGGTAAGAAAAACAAGTTGAACTGGCAGAAAGGAGAGGAAAATGGAAAAGGACATTATGCTATCAAAGGCTGCTTTAGATGAAATTGACATAAATTACAGAAGAAAAGGTGACTGGAAGAGCGATTAGTGAGAGGGGTAGTTATTTTTCTTTTAGAGGAATTAACCAATCGAATGAAAAGAAAGAATTCAAAACAGCAAGAACAAGGACTTCAACTGGAAGAATTAGAGTACGTTGAAATCCTTGATAGCTCATACCGACTCTTATGGGAATCTTTTAGTTGTCCCTCGTAGCAAAGCGTTTGTCTTTCGAGTTCTAAAAGCGATTATAGAGTTTCGTCATATTTATCTAATAATTCTTGGTCAGATAAGTTAGATAAAATCAATATCTTTAATCGCAACAAAACAAAAGAGCTTGTGTTTTTAAGTGAAATACGGTTTCATCCATTTTATATACCTCCTTTTTCCAAAGGAGAGTATAGCAAAGAGAGGTAAGAAAAACAAGTGAAACCAATCAGGATAGAAAGGAGAGGAAAATGGAAAACGAACCAAGAAAAAGTCGATATTTCACAGATGACTTGGTAGAGGATGCAGGGAGAATAAGTAATGATATGGACGGTTATGTTCTTACCGAAACACTCATTTTATTCAGGAGTGTAAAAGAATGATATGGCAAAAAGTAGAAGTTAAAAGCTGATGTTGAGTGCGAGATAGAAATATCTGCTGATTCTACCTCAAATCTGGATTAATGCAATGTAGGAAAGGAAGAGCTATTGGAATGGCTGTTGATTGTCATCTTATTGCTAAGTTTACTATGGGTCGTAAAAAGACTGTGGATTTATAAACTCAGTGACAATTTGTTTAACGTATATTATCCATCAGAAAATTAGAAAAAGCCAAATGAGGAGGAGCTAAAAACTCTGTTCTCATTGGCATTGGATAAAGTACATTGAATCTATGAAAAAGGTCGGAGATATTTTAATTATCTCATGGAATAGCGGTGGAAGCTCTTCTTTTCAATGTATCTTTTTAAAAAGATTAAAACAGTTGAAAACAACTATTGCGGTGATTTCTTTTGCGTAAACAGGAAGATGAACTTTGTCTTTTAATTCAGGATGATGTTGCAGCACATCCAGGACTAAAATACGCAACTTTTCTTTAATTTTCATCGAATGTTAGGGTTGTTGGCAGTTTTGGCACAAAGTTCCAACTTTCTAAGGTAGGTCGGCGTAAGTGAAAATGCCTCATTTACCCCAAGTGAAAAGTAGATAAATCTTTATGTCATGCTATTCTCCTTTCATAATATTTCAGCATTGCAGTGCTGATAAAGGAGGTATAGCAAGGATTTGAGTAGGAAAAACAAAGTTGAACCAGCAGAAAGGCTAGCTGCCGATTAAGCGAGCCAAAGAGATATCGAAAATCTTCGGCTGCGATTGGGAAAGAACTGTATGACTAAGAAGAAATGAGGTGAAGAGGATGGATGACATCTTATACACAGTGAAGCAAACGGCAGGGATTACTACATACGAGATCAAACTTTGTATATGACCTTATTCAGGCAGGTATTTTTGCCGGTGTTACGGCTTGATTTACAAAATCCGAAAAGTGGCGTTGCTGGAGATTCCTGGAAAAAGTATGAAAGGGAAAGATTTAAATGATCCCTAATAACATCAAAGATTTAGATTTTTAGGGATGAGGGTGGCAGGATGAAGAAGTCAAGAGTAGCTTTTACCAAAAGAATACAACGAAAAATACCGACCGAAGAGGTATAAAGAAAGGATAATCGACCTATGAGCAATAAAAACTTGCCAGTATTGGCACAAGTAAAAGCGTTTGACCAATCAAAAGATATCAAAGAGCGCTTTCAAAGAGCGCTTGGTCAAAAAGCGCCGCAATTTATGACTTCGCTTGATTAATGCAGTGGCTGCCTCTACGCAATTACAAAAAGTAGACCCGAACTCTATTATGGCGGCGGCTTTTTGTAGCTGCGTCTTTTGACCTGCCGATTGACAGTAATTTAGGCTTTGCGGCGATTGTTCCATACAAAGACAAGGCACAATTTCAAATGATGTATAAAGGCTTTATCCAGCTGGCAATCCGGTCTGGGCAATACGAAAAGATGGTGCTCTATCGTTTATGAGGATGAATTAAAACAGCCATAATCAATTACTGGCGAGATTGCATTTAATGACTTTGCTGGCTGTCAGCAAAGAAACGCTGGCGCAGATGATAAGATTGTTGGCTATTACGCTTTGTTCAAACTGATAAGCGGCTTTACAAGCGAGTTATATATGAGTAAAGCTGAAATTGAAAAATCACGCTCGGAAATATTCAAGGCCTATCAATACGATATTCAGCAAAGAAAGAAAAAGCAACAAATGGTCAACAGATTTTGACGCAATGGCGAAAAAGACAGTAATTAAGCTGCTCCTTAGCCGCTGGGGCATTTGTCAATAGATATGCAAAAAGCTATCACGGATGATCGAAAAAGTATTTGACGAGGCTGGCGGTGAAAGCTATGGCGACACCGAAAGAAAGAAGCTTTACCAGAAGCGGCGGCAGACCCGTTTTTAACTGCCGGGAAAAGAGGAAGAAGAACTGGAACAAGAACCAGAAGAAATTGACATTATGGGAGATATTTAAAATGCAATTGACGCAGGGAAAACTATTATAGCACAAGAAGCTGACAGGCAGTATATGTCTGTCAGCCAATTTTAAAACGCTGGATGTTACGGGAGCCTTGCTTGAATTACTCGGCTATGGAAGAACTGGCTGGCAGATGGAAAGAAGAGCCGAGCACAGCATGCTGGTTGGGAGTTAATAGATTCGTATTTTGAAGGTAGCCTGGGAAGGATTCAAGGCAGAAAAATCCAGATATTTTTACGCAAAAAGGGGAGTTGAAAGCGAACTTTTAAAAAGGCAGAAGAAATCATCGCCCGGATTGAGAGAGTAGCTATTTTATGAAATATCTATCCGGCGAAAAGCAGTTATTATGACCGGCGAGGCTTTTCGACACAAAGTGGAAGATAAAAATGGACAGCTATGTTCCGGGTGTGGCGATTGTTGACTTAAAAATTATGTCGTCAATAACAGACCTTAAATGGGTGAAAGATATCGGATACCTTGACTTTGATAAGGTGATTGGGGATATGACCTGCAAGGGGCGTATATCAGGAAATTGTTCGGCAAAACACCGGAGAAAAGCTGCCGTTTTATATTGCGGCGGCAACGAGAAAGAAAATGAGCCGGATATTCGGATTATCCATATTGCGCAGAACTTTTTGGACGAAGCAATGTATTTGGTAAAGCCAATATCGGGAGCGTATTGAAGCCAAAAACGGGGAAAGAGAACCGGAGCAGTGCAGAGTTATGCGATTGCTGTCGGCATAACAGAGTCCTACAGCGCCGATTTCCATTTATGATTTAACGGCGTCGGTTTAAGAAAGGGTAGTAAGAAAATGGAAAACAATCTTAGTTTAGTAATAAAACGGCCGAAAATGGGGAGTTTCTGAAAAGAATCTACTGGAACAAAAGAGGAGTTTATTGAGTTAATCAAAGGGTATTGCAAAGCAGTATGAGGGAGCAAGCTACCGAAGATCAAATGAAGCTGGCGAAGGAAGATAGAGCAAAGCTGAATGCAATCAAAAGAAAGCGGTATCTGACCGCCGAGTTGAAATTAAAAAGCTGGTGATGGAGCCGTATGAACAGTTTGAAGTGGAAGTGAAAGAGGTTATAGCGCTGATTGATGCTCCGGCAGCAATGATTGATCGGCAAATAAAGGAATATGAAGAAAGAACCAAGGAAGAGAGAGACGGCATTAAAGGGTATTTTCAGTCCTGCATTGGAAGTTTGAAAGAGATGGTTACTTTCCACAGATTTTTGACCAGGAAGTGGCTTAATTTGTCCGTCAGTCTAAAAAGCAAAGAGGATATGGAAAGAGTAAGAGTTTATGAGTTGAATCTAATCTGGAAACCATTGAGGGAATGTGCGAAGAAAAATATCTTGTTGCTGTTAAGGGCACAATATATTAAAAACGCTGGATATCAATGAAAGGCCTTTGCCGAGATGAAACAGCTAAAGGAAATGGAAAGAATCGAAGAAGAAAAAGCGCCAGAAGGCAGAAGAGGCCAGAGTTGCCGCCGAAAAGGCAAGAGAAGAAGCGGAAAAGGAAAAAGCCGCTGAAAAAGCCGCAGAAGAAACACGAGAAGCAGCAAACGCACCTGATGAAGAAGCGGACGGTCTGGAAGATGAGAACGAGCCGGAGCAGCAAGAGGTGGAATCAGAACCGGAAGAAACGCCAAAGCCCGCAGAGGGAAGAAGAAAAGAGATACAAAGGCAGCCTTTACGGTTACCGGAACAAAAGAAGCAACTGTTAGATCTGAAAAGGTATATGGAAGAAATCGGACTGACCGTTTAAAGCGGGAATGGCGGCAAGTAATAGCTTTTCAAGCAGAAAGGAGCTCCCTATGAACAAGGAGCACGGAAGAACTTTTCAAACTAATGCAGGAAAATCCAGACCTGCCGGTTGTTCCGATGGTGAGACAGCGATGTTATAACGCAAGAGGGTTGAGCATGGTATATTGGACGCTTGGCAAGTGCAGAAGTAGATGAATATTTGGTTGTAGATGAGATAACATACACCAAATCGTTTGATGACCTATGGGACGTGCTGGAAGCGGTATATGGAGAAATTCAAAGTAAGCAAGATGACAGAGGAAGAAGCGGCAGAGGCTTATCAACGGTTACCTTGGATAAAAGCTATAATGCTGTATGTTAGGGGCGATATAGGGTGTAAATTATGGTTGAAAAAGGTATTATCCGGAACAGAACTTGCGGAGCGTTAGAGTTGTCAAATGGGAAACTACTAAAAATCGTTGATTCTTTTTCTCGCCGGAGCAATTCAAATGCGGCAGGAGCTGGGGAGATGAATTGAATAGAATAAAAATTATTTGGCAAATTGAAACAAGCTCAAATGGCAAATATCATCAGCCGAGGTATGATTTTACCTTTGGAAAAATGGAGCGGAATATTTAACGATACATCGTGCGGCGATTTGAGGAACAAGGTACGATTTACTTATGACAAATGGCGAAGTACACAGCGCAAATTGGGGTTCGCTGTATAGAAAATTTTGACTGGGCTATGGGGTCCACGTTTCGAACAATTTCCCGAACAAGGCTTTTATAAAGCGTTCGAGGAAATGTTTGATTTGAAAAATCCGATTATGCGGAAAAAGGAAGGTGCGTTTGGAAATGAAAGAAAAATAAAAAGAATACATTGCCGGTGCTGCCATTTTATGGATTTCTTTCTGGGCGATGGCAGTTGATAGCCCCGGCGATTCCGGACTGATTGCGGGTGGGTTAGCAATGATTGGAGCGGCAGTAGCTTGTGGTGATTCTGCTGGTGGAGATTAGGAAAGATGAGATTTCTTGACCTATTCGCCGGTATCGGTGGCTTTTCGGCTGGGGATGGAAATGGCCAGACATACCTGTATAGGGACATGATGGAAATAGATAAGTTTGCCAATATCAGCTATCAGGTCATCCACCAACCCAAAAAGGAAGAGTTTTATGCAGAAGATATCACGAAAATCACCAATGAAACATGGAAAGGTCTTGCCGGGACAGTTGACATTATTTGCAGGATTCCCCTGCCAGTCATTTTCCATCTCAGGGAAAAGGCAAGGATTTAATGACACTCGAGGAACTATGTTTTGAAGTTGCAAAGGGCGGCCAAACAAATCAAACCACGCTTTCTATTCCTTGAGAACGTCAAGGGCTATTATCTCACGAAAGCGGGAGAACATTTGCCGTTATCCTCGGCACACTGGATGAACTGGGGTACTGATGCACAGTGGCGAGTGCTTAACTCTAAAAGACTTCGGGTGCCCCAAAACAGAGAAAGAGTATTCCTATCGGATATCTGAGAGGAACATATCCGGAGAATATTTTCTTTTCCGAGACAGTGGCAAAACGCCTGTGCGAGGGGCATAACGCAACAAATACCATTACAGCAAGATACGGCAATGCACTCAGAGCGAGAGTTATATTATGAAAATCGGAAAAAGATAAAGCAGGTGGGAATATCAATCCGAGGAATTGTTTGATGGGAATCCTCAGCCAGGACGAGTATATGCGGCAGACAGGGAATTAGCCCATGTTTGAACGTAATGACAGGCGGAAACCGCATACCCTACATTATCTCAAACGCCACTGAATCAGTTCGCCGCCTTACGCCGTGCAGTGCTGGCGGCTTCAAGGCTTTCCCGATTGGGCATTCGATGAGAGCAAAGGCAGCGAGTGTAAGCGATACTCAGCTTTATAAACAGGTGGGAAATAGCGTAACGGTTCCGGTGATTTACTGGGTAGCGAGGAGATTGAGTGACCCATACTGAAAAAGAATTACGCAGCTTCAAGAACTGCCTTTAAACGAAAAATAAGAATGACTCGTATGCAGAATTCAGCAATGGGTCAGTGTATATGGGATTAACAGGTATACGTTAGCTTTAACGGCGGGAAAGACAGTCTGTTGGGAGGTAATAATTGAGTGGAAATTAAACCGATTACATTCAAAGCTGCTTGTAGCTTTGTGAGTTTCATCATAGACACCACAGACCAACAGTTGGGTGCAAGTTTTTGTGTGAGGACTTTATGAGGGAAAAACATTATTGGGTGCGCCATTTGTGGTAGACCTGTAATGCAGATGCTTTGACAACGGATTGACCTGCAGAAATCAATCGTGTGTGCGTCCTCTATGGCTATTACAATGCTTGCTCTATACTGTCCCATGGAGCATGTTGCCGAAGTGCCAAGGAGATGGGCTACACAGACATCATCACATACATTCTTGAGTCGGAAAACGGTGCTTCCCTAAAGGCGAGCAATTTTACTTGTGAGGGTGTCGCTGGCGGCACACATTGGACAGGAGGAAAGAAACAGTGGACAGTCCATTCCCAACGAGATGAAAAACACGGTGGAGACGGAGGTTGAAAAAATGACCAGAAAAAGAAACCACTCAAAGCATTATCGCTTCACGGAGAAGATGATTGACCCAAACCACGATCAGCGCATTTATTGGGCGAAAAAGTAACCTTTGATTACCGAACGAAAAACGCCGTAAAGGGTGGATTATATGATGTTTCAGCCGGTAAATAACACGATATCCGGGATTGAGAAAGGCGACTTTTACTGTTATGAAATTAAGTCTTCGGTAGAAGATTTTAAATCAAAACATGGTCATAACTTCCTTGGGGGAGTTTTAACTACATATGTATGCCCAGAAAAGTCTATGAAGCGGTAAAAGATATGCTGCCGTATGGGGTGGGAGTATATGTGACGGATGATGAGTGCATCTTACCCTATACAGCGTAAAACAAGCCAAACAGAAAAACCGGGTGCGGCCGGTCGGTGAAATGCTACTGATGATGTTTCGATCGAGCAGCAAGAGAAAGGGAAGAAAATGAAAGCGAGGTGAACATAAATGACAGATAGCTATCAAGAAAACCTTTAAGCTCGAATCATTTCAGCATTCGGTCGTTGCACTATCAATAGCAATCTCGAATTGATTCTGATTCCGGACACAGGGGCTTATATAAACTTGAACAAAGTTTACACGGAATGCGACCTAAAGCGACTTTGTTTAATTTCAGTTTTGTAGAGATTGTTATAAGACACAGCGTTATAAACACCCTTCCGTAAATAGAAAAATTCCATAATATGAATTTGGAAAAATCTTAACGAAGCCCTTGGAAACCAAATTTACTAAAGAAGATATGGAAATCATTTACCAATATTTTGAAACGGCTTAAATCAGGATTTGGCTACATCTTTTTATAGTAAGTGATTATGATGTGAAGCATTTTTGCGATGAGATAATTGATATGAGAAGCATTAAAGAGGATGCGGATTCATTTAAAGCAAGACAAGAGCAAACCCGGAGGAATTTGTCATCGTGGCGCAGAAAGCGCTGAACGTGTCTGTAAAGGGCGGCATTTTCAGGACTTCAGGTTGAGCTTTGAGGAGGAAAGGCGGTTTGAATGAAAATAAAAACTGGTTTTCCCGACGAGCGACGCACGCAACGATTCTAAAATACTACGATAAGAATGCGATATGGTGCGGCGGGATATGGTGTGTTTTATGTTGATTGAACGGCTCAGGAAGAAACGAACTACATAGAGTATCAAAGATTATAACGTCTATAGCCTTTGATCTTCGTGTAGACGCTGCGGTCGTTAAGTCTGTAGTTGAAGATTTTTGGGTTGTTGCCTTCACCGATGACGGTGAGTGCTTCTACTCGAAAAGCCTTTACGGACGAATGGAAATCAAGGATGAAAATCAGCCATAAGGTCAGAAGCAGGGAGGAGCAAAAACAGGTGGAGCGATAGCAAAACTATGCGTTTGCCATATGAAGACGATGGCAAAACTATGCGTTTGCCATATGAAGACGATAGCAAAACTATGCGTTTGCCATATAAAAACGATGGCAAGTTAAAGTAAAGAAAGTAAAGTTAAGAAAGATAGCACGAAGGTAAGAAAGAAAAAGATATATGCTCGCTTGCAGCGAGCGACAGCGCTGAGACAGCCCCGAAGAAGAGCCCTATGATTATGTTTTGAGAGGGCTTGGAAAGCATACAGCGGGGAAAGAACCAGATTTCGGAGAAGTGCAAAGGGAGATTGCTAAGGTTGGCTTAAGCGCTATGCTCTGTAGCGAGTGGAACGTTATAAACAAGAAACGGCGGGAGTAGCGGAAGAATATCTTTTGAACGGCTCAACATTTTTCCACGGACGCTACAAGGACTATCTGGGGGATGACTTTGTGCCGGTAGTAAGACGGTCCAAAGAGCAGGGAAGATATGAGCACGTTAAAGGAGTGGCGCAATGACGAAGAATGGAATTAAGCTTATTTTATCCGGCGTCATTGCCGCTTATCCTAATTTCAAAGTGGCTGAAAAATAAGGAATCCATTGAGCTTTTGGTATCAAATGCTGTCAGATTTAACCAGTGATGGATTTTTCTCTGGCTGTAAAACGGCATATCAGCGCAAAAAGCCCTTTTCCCGCCTACGATTGCGGACATTCGGAAATGTGCAGCAGAAAGCCCGGAGCTGAAAAGAGATTGGTCGCTCGGTTTGGGGACTGGTCTTAGAAGCTGTCCGGAGGTGGCTACTACAACGAAGAAGCGGGCCTTTCTTATCTGGCGGGAAAAAGATATCCATGACCGCCGAAGTCGTCAAAGACGCCTTGGCTTTCAAAATCTTTGCTTGTCGGAGAACTTGCAAAATGACCGAGCAAATACCGGATGGCATATGAGGGATTGGAAATGGATAAACGCAGGGAATACGCTGCACTACCAGCCGGAATGAGAGAGCGCAAGAGTTTAAGCATGTCGAGGCTTGCCTTTAGGAGCAAAAAGCAAAGCGGACGATGTGATTAGGCTATTAGCAAAAAGTAAGAAACATAGCGGAGGAGCAAGCAGAGAAAAAGCCGGATGAGGTTTCAGGCCTTAGCGGAATTGAAAAAGCTTTTGGCGTATATTGAGAGGCAGAAAAGGGGAAAGGAATGGATGAATGAGTTAATAAAAATCGAAACAAGCGAAAGCGGAGAGCCAATTATTAGTGGTAGGGAATTACATACGTTTTTGGAGTGGAAACACCATATCATATATGGTTTCCGAGAATATGTGAATATGGTTTTACTGAAAATGTTGATTTTATAAGTTTTGAACAAAAATGTTCAGAACCTCAGGAGCGGTAGACCAAAGCAAGATCATGCAATTAAAATCGACATGATAGGGCAAAAAGAGCTTGCAATGATTCAGCGGACGGAAAAGGGCAAGCAGGCAAAGGCAATATTTTATCCAGATTGAAAAAGACATAACAGCCCAGAAAAATCATAGCAAGGGAGCGTTGCAAATAGCAGAAAAAGAGCTTGCAACGTCCGGCTGGAAAAATATAAAAGTCAAAGACCAGCAAATCGCAGAGCTTGACCCCAAAAGCAACATATTACGACCTCATTTTACAATGCCCAGATTTAATCAGTATGACAGAGATAGCAAAAGACTATGGTATGAGGTGCAAAGGCAATGAATAAACTTTTGCATCTGGGTTAGGTGTACAGTTTAATCAATCCGGTGTGTGGTTTTATATGCGAGGTATCAGGATAAGGGATATACCCAGACAAAGACCCAAAAACTATCCAAAGACAGATGGCACGCAGGGAGCGAGAGTACATATGTACTATGGACACAAAAAGGGCGGCTGTTTCTCTATGATTTATTAAAAATAACGGCGTTCTCCCAACCATTGAGGTAGCTTAAGAAAGTGGGGGCAGAGCATGGAAGAAAATCAAAATAACCCTTTACGGCAGACCGATTACCAAAAAGAATAGTAGCCAGATTATATTTGACCGGAAAAATAATAGACCGCTGCTAATCAAAGTAAGCAATACCGGAATTATGAAAAGGACTGCTTAAAACAAATATCCGGGCGGCATAAGCTGGAACTGGATAAGCCTTGCACGCAATGTGGGCGTGCTTTACTATATGCCAACAAAGCACAGAGTTGATCTTGTAAATCTGTTAGAGAGGACTTGTGATATTTTGTAGTGCAGCAAAAAGTTTTGAAGGACGATAACAGCCAGATTATAGTAAGTCATATCGGCTCAAGGGAGTGCTTTCTATGACAAGGAAAATCCAAGGGCGGTTATAACGATACGGATGGAGAAAAGGGAAATCAATGAAACAAAAACTCTATACTTGCGAAACTTGCCATACAGATTACGCAAATAAAAAGTAGGTATCTATTAACCCACGCACGAAGAAAGGGTAAAAAGTTACCAACAATTGGAACATTGGTCAAAAGAGCAAATCAAGGTTTCAAGGTACGTGCGAGGCTAATTCGGATATATTCATCAATCCCGCTGTCAATAAAGGCGGCGGGCATACACTCAAAGAGAGAGAACAGGGATAGGCAAGAAGAGGTAATGCAAAAGCTAAATAGCTTTTGGTGATAAAAAGCAGGCGAGGGATTAAATTTTGCTAAAAACGATTAAAAGCTACTTTTGGCGGATTACGGATTTTCTGAAAAACTATGATGAAATATCAAGCGAGGTTTGAAGACTACCTGAAAGCAGCAGAAGAAAAAGCTGAGCCGAAAATCGGTAATAATATACCAGCAAATTGTAAAGCAATTTAGTGATTTTACAACCGGCAATTACCGGAGCGAGAAAAAGCCAAAGAAAGAGGGGGTAAAAAGCATCCGCTGTTTAAAATCGTGAAAGCGGAAAGCTATGTTGACGGTAAGGCATATAGAGTGAAAGGCTCGCACGTTCCAGCATTGTTTAGTTGGTGCAGTGCTGCAAAGGCTATATTGTGTTTGACAAAGCCCGCAACCAGAAAGCTGCGGAAAACACATCGGGCCAAGAAATGTTAAGAGAGCATTATGAAAAAAGGTGTTGCAAAATCAGGGCGGGAAATAGAACGACTATCAGCGACAAAGTATATATTGCCAAAGGCGGTCTATCATACAGCGCTTTGGAAAATCAGGGATTATTACCGACAAAAAGAAATTGCAAACGATATGATTGACGAGACAGGGGCGGCTGCTCCGGCGGGTATTCAGCACCCGAATCAGCGATAAAGGGTTGCAAAGTACAGCGATACGGCAGGAATCTTTCTTGAGAAAGAATTAAAAAGCCATTGATGACGCTTTGAAAGAAATACCGGAAGAATATAGAAGCGCCGTAGTGGAACAACATACAATTTCATCAGCCTTATCCGCTCCACGCTGACCCGCTCAACCTATGGGCGGTATAAATCGAAGGTTCATGAGTTGCGGAAAAAGAATTTAATTTATTATAATGTTGCAACACCAGAACAAAAATATATGTGATATTATATTAGCGTGAAAGAAAAAGACAAAGAACATTTACTGATTTCTCCCTAACATGAAAGCATTTATCTTTGCCAAGATAGGTGCTTTCTTTTTCTATCAAAAGGAAGGGCGGTGATATATTTTAAAGGCTGACATTAAAGACAAAAAGATTCGCTGATGAATATATCATCGGTGGAAATGCAACGCGAGGCAGCTATTCTTGCAGGGGGTATAGTAAAAAGGGCAGCGATTAAAATCGGGGCGGAAAACTTGACAAAACCAGATATAAGAGCCTATGTCGATGAACAGCTGGCAAAAGCTGGATAGTCAAAGATTGCCCAGCAAGAGGAAGTCTTGCAATATTTAACGTCTGTACTGCTGCGGGAGAGAGCAGCGCCGAGGTTGTAGTCGTAGAAGGAAAAGGCGAGGGGAGTAAGTCGGGCGTGCCCGGGTAGAAAAAGCGCCGGACGAAAAAGAGCGACTAAAAGGCGGCGGGAGCTTTAGGTAAGCGTTATAGCATGTGGACGGAAAAATAAAGTATTGATACGCCGATTCCGGTCATCATTTCAGGAAGTGATGAACTTGAAGATTAATAAAATCCATTTGCCGAATATGTTGTCGGTAAAAGGGTATGGCAACTGGCGGTTTAAAGGCCGGTATCGGGTATGCAAAAAGGCAGCCGGGCAAGCAAGAAGTCGAAAGACAACGGCTCTATGCTATATCACCAGCATCATGCGAGTACAAAAGCTAATCTTTTAGTGGTTCGCCAAAGTGTTTCGGACATTAAAGATAGCTGCTTTCTGAGACTAAAATGGGCAATCCATCGGTTGAGCGCAGATGAACGATTGGGAGATAAAAAGAAAGCCCGTTGGAGATGACATATAAGCCAACTGGGCAAAAGATTTACTTCCGGGGATTAGATGACCCGATGAAAGTTACATCTATCACCGTAGAACATGGCTATCTTTGCTGGATGTGGATTGAAGAAGCCTATGAGGTGATGAAAGAAGCAGATTTTTGACATGTTGGACGAATCCATACGGGGCGCAATTCCTACAGAGGTAGATTTATTTAAACAGATTACTCTAACCTTTAACCCTTGGAATGAGCACCACTGGATAAAAAGCAGCTTTTTGATGCTGCGCCGAGCAACGATATTTTGGCGATGACTACAAACTATATTTGTAATGAGTGGTTAGACGAAGCGGATAAAAAGCTATTTGAAACCATGAAAACCAACAATCCCCGGCGGTATAGGGTAGCAGGATTGGGCGAATGGGGAATTGTTGACGGCCTTGTTTTTGAAAACTGGGAAGAGACAGCTTTTGACTTAGAGGATATCAAAAAGATTAGCGGGATTCAGTCAGCGTATGGGCTTGATTTTGGCTATACGAATGACCCGACTGCATTATGGTGCAGGATGGTTGATTTGTCAGGAAAGGTTATATATATGTTTGATGAAATGTACCAGTATGGAATGTCAAGCAGAAGCCATTGCTCAAAGGTTACAGCGATGGGATATGCCAAAGATCACAGCAGACAGCGCAGAGCCGAAAGTCTATCGCACGGCTAAAGGAACTGGGGCTAACCCATATCGGAGCAGCGGAAAAAGGCAAGGACAGCGTAAATGCGAGGGATTGATTTTATTCAGGACTTTAAAATTATAATCCATCCTCGGTGTGTGAACTTTTGACTGAGATATCAAAATTACACTTGGGATGAGGATAGGTTTGGAAACAAGATAAATCGGCCAATTGATGATTTTTAACCATTTAATGGACGCCATGCGATAGCGTTGGAGAAAAATGAGAAAAAGGGAAGCGGTTTGGCTGGAAAGGAACAGGATAAATCATCGGACGCCATAGATATCAAATTTATGAAAATGAAATAAGGGCATTGCGATATTCCAAAAATATAAAGACATGGCGACCGGCGAAGTTACTTTCACGGCGACCATGACATTTTTAAAACGCAAGCAGAGATGATAGGGGCAGATGGGGGATTGGTTGAAGTGAGAAAACTTGCCTAATTATCGTATCGTGGACAATCAATACGCAAAGATGGTATCCCAAAAAGCCAATTATATTTTGGGCAAGCCAATCACAATCCGAACGGAAAATGCACAGTACGCTGCAGCGTTATCAAAAATATTCAATGCTAAGTTTATGCGGAGTATGAAGCGGGTAGCGCAGGGGAGCCTGAATCATGGGCTATCGTGGATGTTTGTTTATTATGACGACAAGGGCAGACTTGAATTTAAGCAGTTGAAAAGCATCGGAAGTTATCCCCGGTTGGGCGGATGAAGAGCATACAGCACTTGATTATGCAATTCGGGTCTATAAGGTTAGTGGGTATGATAATGATACCAATAAAAAGAATTACCACTGAAAAAGTCGAGATTTATCATGCCCAGAGGGTTTATTATTTTTGAGCGGAAAAACGGCAGACTGATTCCGGAGCCGGAATGGCAAAAGGCCTATATTTATGATGGCGTGGAAGCGTTTAACTGGAACAGAGTACCGCTGATTCCGTTTCGGTACAATGAGGATGAAACTCCATTGATTAACAAAAGTAAAGTCATTGCAGGATGCGATTAACCTGATTAAATCTAATTTTCAAAATGTGATGGCAGAAGACCAGAGAAATACGCTGATGGTATTAATCAATTATGACGGCGAAGATCCGGAGAGTTTCAGGAAAACCTCGCAACATTCGGCGTGGTGAAAGTATCAACGGTAGATGGAGTTCCCGGCGATGTTAAAACCTTGCAAATTGAGTAAACGCTGAAAGATTATAAGGTTATTCTGGATTTTTCTTAAGAAAGCGCTGATTGAAAATGCTATGGGTTACGATGCCGTAGGATGACAGGCTCTCCGGCAATGCCAATCAAATGAACATTCAATCCATGTACTCGGATATCGACATGACACCGATGGCATGGAAACAGAATATCAAGCGGCTTTTGAAGAACTGCTCTGGTTTGTTAATTGCTATTTTGAGCATATTGGGCTGGGCAATTTTGAAAATGAAAAAGTGGAGATTATCTTTAATCGAGATATCATGATTAACGAAAGCGATGTAATTGACAATATCCAAAAATCAGAAGGATTTTATCCAGAGAAACTTTGATTGCACAGCATCCGTGGGTTGATGATGTACAGGCGGAACTGGACAAGCTAAAGAACCAAGAGGAGGAATATAACCCGTTTGCACAAGTAAAAGAAAGCAGGGACGGCGATGAGTAATTACTGGCAGGAGCGGTTTACGCAGTTAGAGCAAAGCCATAGACGCTTATGGAAGAAGCACACATGCTGAGGTTGATGAAGCGTTCGCAAAGCGCTGGCGGAAATGCAAAAGAGATTGATGTTTGGTATGCAAGAATCGCCAGGAACAATCAGATAACACTGAAAAGAAGCCCGAAAGCTGCTATCTAAAAAGTGAGCTGACCGAGTTTCACTGGAGTGCAGAGGAATACATTAAGCACGGTGAGGAAAATGGGCTCAATGGGCAGTGGATGAAGCAGCTGGAAAAAGCACTATCGCCAAATATCATATTAACCGTCTGGGGCGCTGAAAATCCATACCCAGCAGATTGCGGAAAAAGCTTTCGGTAATGAGCTGGACGCGTAGATAGAATGGCAAGAAAGGTTTATACCGAGGATTACTATCGGGCGGCTTTTGAGATTCAAAAGGGTTTTGGCGTGGGCTTTAATATTGGCCAGATTGACGAAAACAGGTTAAAAGCAAAATTATAGCAAAAAGCCTTGGGCGGCAGACGGCAAGAACTTCTCCAGCCGGATTTGGCAGTCTAAAACGGCAATGGGGAATGAGATTGCACCAGCAGTTAACTAAAGATATGCGTTTTAGGGAAGTCGCCCAGTGATGCCATCGCAGAACTATCGAAATATGTGGATAAGCGTTTTCAGACATCAAGAGCGCAGGCGGGTCGGCTAATCATGAGCAGAACAAGCCTTTTTGCCAGTGCCGGGCAACGGGATTGCTATCAAGATCTGGGCGTGGAAGAGTTTGAAATAGTGGCAACGCTGGACAATCACACATCGGAAATCTGCCGGTCAATGGATGGAAAAACATTTTCCGATGGTGAGATATATAGAAGGCGTGACCGCTCCCCCTTTCATGTGTGGTGCCGTTCGATGACTTGCCCTTATTTTTGATGATGAGTTCACGGCGGATAGCATGAGGGGCGGCAAAGGGACGCAGACGGAAAAACAGAGTATATTCCGGCGGATATGAGTATAGGGGCAGTGGAAAGAAAAGTATGCTGATAAGCCGGAAACCTCGAAAAGAGAAAACGAAGCGCCAGAAAACGAAAAAGGGCTTATAAAATCAAAAGAATTGTTTTACGATAACATAAGCCAATGGCAGCTAGTACCGCCTCAAGGTGCTAAAAAGCAACAGATTTAACGGAGTATGAGCGAATGGCGTAACCTATAAAGTGGATGGCAGAGGTGTAGTCATGATTACTCCCAACAGGAAAAAGAAGTTGCTGACATAATAGCGACTAAATATGGTAAAGATGTTCAAATGGTGCCGAGGGTGAATGACCCGCAAAGGCATATCAACGCCGGATTATTTGATAGGTGGGGAAAGGTATGATTTAAAAGACTGTAGCAGGTTCTGGTAAACATGCTATCTATGATACGGTGAAAAAGGGAAGAAACAAGCGAATAATTTTTATATTGGATATAAGTTCAACTCAGTTAAATAGAGAGACAGAAATAGATTCATGCAAAATTTTGAAGGATTTATAAGTCGATTCACACGAAGAATGTTGATGAAATTGTTGTGTATCAAGATAAAAACAAGTAATGAGACATGTAAAGAAAATGATATGAGATGTCTCCCTCTTCCAGCAGTGAAACTGCCTTGGGGAGAAAGAGGAAAACATCTCATGTCATTAAAGGATTATATACCAAAGTAGAAATTAAATCAAGCAAAGAAATCCGAAAAATAAGGTATTTGAAGTTCTGCGGTTTTTGCGATATTGTGCCTTTAAGCATAGACCTTGATGGCGATTGGGTGTTTGAAACAGAAACGCCGGGTGCGGTAAATAATTTAATGTACTAAGCACTTATCAAAAGATATGTGCTTTTTCTATACTCGAAAAATATTTTTTTATTTTAGGGGCTTGACTTTTTGGTAATCATAAACTATAATAGATTTAGTGGTAATCAAAAAGTGAGGGTGATGAGTTATGAAGCCACAAATGGGCAGACCGAAAAAGTGATAATCCGAAATCAAAGCAATTGGGCGTTCGTTTGATGATGAATTACTTGCTAAATTGGATTATTTGGTTGAACACTACAAAAATAACCAGGGTTGAAGTATTACGGCGTGGTGTTGAAAAATTATATTCGGATATATATAAAGCGTGAAACCGTCTAAAAGTATACACGCCTTATTTTGCCCTAGTTACTCAATAACTTAGGATATAAAATATTATAACTTATATTCCTATGTTATGCAACACTGAGATTACAAAAAGAAAAGGAATATTAAAAATGAATAGTTTATTATCGTTTGAAAAACCAACAGTAGAAGTTTTTGAAATCAACAGGGACAATTTATTTTAATCCCTATCATATCGTCAAATATTTTAGATATTAAAAATGTTCGTGATAATCTAAGAACCATGAATGAAAAACCAAGCAATCAAGCTGACGCAGTCTATTGTCGAGTACGCCGACATTAGAAAATTACACTCAACTGGTGAACTTTTTCTAACTGAAAGTGGCGTTTATAAACTCATTTTCAAAAGCAGAAAACCAAACGCCGAAAAGTTTGCCGACTGGGTAACGGACGAAGTCCTACCCACTATTCGGAAAACCGGCAAATACGAAAGACCAAGCCACAATCCCAAAGGCATTACCGGAAAACCTATAAAGGGCAACTGGTGATGACCATAAACGATTAGCAAGCCTTACCGGAGATTCACCGCTCGACAATGCGTAATGCAGTAAAACTGCGGGATTATAAGATATTAAAGCATAGAGAGTTGATGGAGTATAAAAAGAAAATAAAAGAAAGCTCATCCGGTATCAAAAATTAATCGTTTTGAGAGAAACGCAGCTCTTTGCGTACTTTCTTATTTTCAATATGACGATCTAAAAACCGGTTATCCTTGAATACTTCAAGAGGAGCCTAAAAGAGAACTTCACAAAACCGGAATCGAAGCCGCATAAAAGCCCGGTAACTTACGGACAAATAGAATTGGCACTAAAATCCTTTCGCTTATGCCGGACGAGTGATTTTAAGGAAAAACATATCAAAGTTTGTTGTATGATGTCATGGGCAAAGGGCTTTTTCAAAATGTGGATTTTCTGTTTAACGCATGAACATGGTCGGCAATAGTTTAATGGAGATGTCGGAAGAAGAACGAAACAAGAAAATAAACAGTAAAAGAAAACGCAAGCTACTGTAAATAGTTTGTCAGCGAGTCGGTTTTCTTTGAAAAAGAGCTAAGGCGGGTATCTTTAAGTTAATAACAAAAAGCACTAAGGCGAAAAAGCCGAGGTGCTTTTTCATAATGAAAAAGGAGGTAAAAATGGAAGTAAAAGACCAAGATGTTATTGTGTTTATACTGCAGACAGGGTGACTTTTCGATTTCAAAAGTGACTTATTTAGGGGTGGATGGGGACAAAAAATCGAAATCGCTTATGAGGGGAGTATCGACAGGGCAAAAAAGCAAATTGTTAATTTACAGGCATTGCGGGATATTCGGCATTGAATAAATAACCGTGCCTTTTTCATCTTGAAGGGGTATGCAAGGCGTAAAACCGATACAACCAACTAATCACATAGGAACCACCTGTAAAAGCGTAAATGAAAGGAAGGATAAAAAGTATGAAGAGAGCAGAATTAGAAGCATTAGGACTGACCAAGGAACAAATTGACGAGGTGATGGACAAAAATGGCAAGGACGTAGAAGCGGCCAAAGGGAACCTATTGACGGTAACAGACGGAGCAGGATAATCTGAAAGCGACAGTTGCGGAGAGGATAAGCAGCTGGAAGGGCTGGAAAAGCATCGGCCGGAACACGGAAAAACTAAAAAACAGATTGAGGACTTGCAGACCGAGAACAAAAGAAAAGATAAGACCCATCTGAAGAACTCCGGCGGCTGAAATTGAGGAATGCTGTACGGCGGCAATCACAGCGGCTAAGGGCAAGAACGCTCAGCCATTCGGGCGCTGCTGGAACTGGAAAAAGCAGAACTTGCTGAGATGGCACAGTAAAAGGACTGTCGAGCAGATGGAAAACTGCGAAAGAGACAGAAGATTCTAAAGTTCCTGTTTGATTCGGAACAGCGTATCTTAGAAAGGAACAAAAGCCAGCGAAACCTCTGATCAAATGGAACAAGGATTAACAAAGAGCAGTTTCAAAAGAATGGGGTACAAAAGAACGGCTGGAGCTGTTTTAATAATGACCCGGAACTCTACAATGAATTAGTAAAAAGAATAAAAAGGAAAGGTAAAAAGAATATACCTACTACGAAATTAAAGTAATTTAGTAAAAGTGGAAAGTAAATGGCGCCAATGATTAGCGCAATGCTTCGAAAAAGATAAGTTTTCCCCGATTGCAGATTGATGACACGTTAGTTGGGCAGGCCAGGAGATACAATTACAGTTCCGAAGTATGCCTATATCAGCGATGCCGAAGACATGTGGAGAGGCGTTGCTATGGGCACGACCGGTGCTTACTGCGGTGACTTCTACTAAGGCAACGGTGAAAAAGGCAGGAAAAAGCGATTGGGATTACCGACGAGGCGGCATTGTCCGGATACAGCGATCGGTTGGCGAGGAGCGTCGCAACTGGGAATGTCAGTGCGGCTAAGGTGGACAATGACTGCTATGACGCATTGGTCAAAGGAGCATCATTAAAATACGACAGCACGGCCGCAGCGATTTCGTATAACGGGGTTGTGAATGCACTGGATAAATATGAAGATGAAAATGATGAGCCGGTGGATAAAATTATATTCACCCGAGAGCAGGGATTCTGCAGCTACGCAAAGACCCGCTGTTCTTGGATATTAACAAATATCCGATTACAAACGGCGTCATCATGTCCGGCATGATTGGCAGCATTGCGGGCTGTAAGGTAGTAAAGTCTATCCAAGTTAAACACTGCGGAACAGGCTGCGAAAATCGATTATGGTTGTCGTTTGAAAGGCCGAACGAAGACAGCGGCGGATAAGTATGGAGCAAGTGCGCCGGCGCTGACAATTTATATGAAAAGGGATGTAATGCTGGAAACAGACCGGGATATTTTGAAGAAGACAACGGTTGCATCGGCGGACGAACATTATACCGTTGTGCTTTCCAATGAATCGAAGGTGGTGCTGGCAACGTTTAAAAGGAGGCTAAAATTATGATGTTAAGACGGTATCATAAAATTGAGGAACCGGAGGTAGAGCCGGAAGAGGTTCAGGAACCGGAGGGTAGAGCCGGAAGAGGTTCAAGAGCCGGAGGTGAGAGCCTGAAACGGAAGAGACTCAGGTAGAGCCTGAATTAAAGAAAAGTGGGAAAAAGGCAGGTGAGCCTTATGCTGGAAAGAGGTAAAGGCGAGATTAAAGCGTTAGGATACAGAAGCAAAGACAGAGAGATAACATCAGCCTTGTCTTTTTGACTATTTCTAGAGTGTACAGCCATATCAAGAACTTTTGCAAATGTGCGGAAGTACCGGAGGCAGCAGAAGAGATTGCAGTTGATATGGCCCTGTGGTGAGTTCTTATTTGGTCTTAACCAAATGGGAAGCTGGATGGGACAACTGCGATAGAAATGGCGTTAAAATCCGTTAAAATGGGCGATACCGATATTACCTTCGCAGATGAGAAGTCAAAGGCGGATAAAATCAGCGTTTTGATTGCTGCATTGCGGGAAAAAGGACGGTGATTTAGTATGCTTTCATAAAGCTCGGGTGGTAGCGCTTAGACGGCTCCATGAGCGTATGACGGGAAATGTACGGTAATAGAATATCAAAAAAGAAGAAGAAAGCGGATCGGTCAACTGGATTTGAGGAGGTAGAAGTCCTAAAAGACCAGCCCTGCCACTTTTCTTTTCTACGTTCAAAGCGCTGACAGTGGAGCAGCGGCAACGGGTACCCAGCAGGTGGTCAGCTGTTTTTAAGCCGGATGTAGTGATTAAGGCTGGTTCTAAGATTATGGTTACGCAAAACGGAATAAGGGAAGCGTATAAAAATAGTGGTATTCCGGCTGTATATGCGCATCAGAAATAGTTTTTAGAACTTTTTGCGAGGTGGGCATAATGGCAGTAAAATGGACGGTTGGAAGCGCTTGCAGGAAAACCTTGCAGAAAATGAAAAAGAGTGGCAGCTTTTTATGAGGCGCTGTACAAAAGAATTAGCGACAAGACTTCTTGCTAAGGTGATTAAGCGCACACCGGTGAGGGAAAAAGCCGAGCATTTGACATCGGTCAGACGGTAAGGGTAACCGGTACAAGTGGGAAGTCGAGGACATTTTTACGAAAGAAAGTGCAATTTTAAAAATACTACTGGGAAGGATATCAGGGCGGCACGCTTCGGCGGGGATGGACAGGCGAGGGTGAAACAAAAGCCGGACGAATATCTGGATGGCATTAAGATTGCTAAGGCTGGAAACCAGTATATCCTTGAGATTATTAATCCGGTAGAATATACATCTTATGTGGAGTTTGGGCATAGCAAACACTGGGGCATATGTTCCGGCGCTGGGTCTTAAAGTTAAAAAGAGCTGGGTGCCTGAAAACACATGTTAACGATTTCCGAGAAAGAGTGCAGAAAATAGCGCCGGCACTTTTGGAAAAACGAATAAAAGAGTATTGAGAGTGCGTTTCCATGGGAAATGACATTATTAGCGCAATCAGTATGGCGATAGCGGGAGTATTCGGCGGTGGAATGGATATCTATACCGAGTTATCCAGTCAAGATCTGAATGCGCCTTGCTTTTCGATTCAGTGCATTCAGATGACGGATAAGCAGCACATCAATAACCGATATCAAAAGGCTTACCAATTCAGTCATCATACTTTCCCGGCACAACGGAAATTAACAGGAATGCCAGGAGACAGCGGAGGGACTGTTTGACTGTCTGGAAATGATTGGTGATGGCTATCGGGCGTCAGGTATGAATGCGCAAGTAGTGGACGATGTCTTGCAGTTTGAAGTTAGCTATGATTTCTTTGCGATTAAGCCAATGGAAAGAGCAGATGGAATGGCGGCTCTCGCACTGGCTACGAAGACCGGAAAGGGAGTTAACGATGTGAAAGAAAAAGAAGAAACACTAAAGATGTCTTTGACAAGAAAAACGCTTTACATTCGGAGCGGTTCGCTGGTTATCGGGATGCGTTAAGTGTTCTGATTCAAGACGGCGAAAGACTTACGATTGAAGAGGTAGGAGCAAGAATGAAACAATTTATGAAAGGAGGGCTTAAAGTGGCGGTTAGGCGGCGGAAAAAGTCTTTTCAACACAAAAATAAAGCACTTCCGGGCGCATACATTAATTTTGTATCAGCAAGGAGAGCAAACGAAAAAGCTGTCCGAACGGGGAATCGCTGCAATGGCGTTTGACCTTGATTGGGGGAGTTTCCGGGGAAGTGCTGGAGATAACGGCGGAGGATTTTCAAAAGAACAGTTTAAAACTGCTGGGATATGATTTTGGGCATGAAAAGCTAAAAGGGGTGCGGGATTTGTTTCGCAACATCCGGACGCTGTATGCTTACCGGCTAAATACCGGTGGCGCAAAAGCTGGAAACACTTACGCAACGGCAAAAATACGTTGGTTTGCGAGAAATGACCTTAAGACTGTGATTCAGAAGAATGTGGATGACCCATCGACATTTGATGTTACTACCTATTTAGGCACAGTCCTTGTGGATAAGCAAACGGTAAAAACAGCTGCAGAGTTAAAAAGTAATGATTATGTTGATTTTAAGGGAACAGAACTGCAAGCAACAGCGTCGGCACCTTTCTCTGGCAGCAATAACGGCACGATAAATGTATCGGCGCATCAAGCGTTTTTCGAATAAAATTGAGGCTTATGGGTTTCATGCTTTGGGATATGCGGGCGACAATGCGCAAATTGCCGGCTTATAGCTCCTTACCAAACGATTAAGGGATGAGGTTGGCGCTAAATTTCAGACTGTGCTTTATAATACTAAAGCCGATTATGAGGGCGTTGTCAATGTAAAAATCAATGCGCTAGGAACCGAAGCAGGGGCTTGTTTATTGGGTGACCGGCATTATTGCAGGTTGTGCGGTCAATAAGTCAAATAGCAACAAGAAATATGACGGTGAGCATAGAAGTTGTGCAGACTTTACCCAAAAAGCGGTTAACCGATGCCCTCAAAGCTGGAGAGTACACTGCATAAAGTAGGGAAAAGAGATTCGAGGTATTAGAGGATATCAACTCTTTAACTACACTGACAGAGGAAAAAGGAGAGGATTTCAAAGCAATCAGGTTATTAGAGTGCTGGATCAAATTGCAAATGATATCATAGCGCTCTTTCATACCAAATATGACGGCAGTATTCAAAACGATAAAAGCCGGACAGGGTTGGCTTGTGGTCCGATATTGTGAAGCACCATGAAAAACTGCAGGGAAATCAGAGCAATTGAAAACTTTTATGGATAAGGATGTCAGTATCTGCCGGCGAAAGTAAAAAGGCAGTAGCCGTGGTTGACCGGGTGACGGTAACGGCGGCCATGACGCAACTTTATATGATTGTTCAGGTGGCATAGGGGTAATGACATGACAAATGTAAGAATGAAAGCAAGAGATACGATTTCCGCAAAAGCTTGCGGAATGTTTTTGATTACTATTGACGGAAACCGCTACAACTTTATGCAGGCGATTAAGCTGGAGGCCAAGTTTGAAAAACAAAAAGTTGAAGTTCCAATTCTTGGACAGACCGGCAAAGGAAATCGTTCAACAGGCTGGAAAGGGACGGGTTCTGCTACGTTTCACTTTAACACTTCCCTTTTTCCGCCAGATGATGGAGCGGTTTTAAAAATACCGGTGAAGATGTGTATTTTTGAAATCCAGATCACGAACGAAGACCCGACTGCGGCGGTTGGTCGGCGAGACAATCGTGTTAATTGACTGTAATATCAACGGCGGTATTTTGGCGAAAGTTTGACGCTGATGCGGATTATTTGGATGAGGACATGGATTTCACTTTTGAAGACTTTAAGATGCCGGAAACGTTTAAGGAACTTCTGGGCATGAGATAGGAGAATATATGGAAAACTTTGAAAGATTTTTAAAGAAAAATAAGATTAAACGAGAAAACGTGCTCTACGCACCGACAGCGTCCCTTACGGACGAAAAGGGAGCGCCGCTAAGATGGGAAATCGGCATTTGGACAGCAACGGAAAATGACGACCTGCGGGAGAGCTGCTCTTATGATGTACAGATAATCGGTAAGCCGGACAATTTCGTTCAAAATTAGACACTTCAAAATATCTGGCTCAAAACTAATCTGCGCATCTGTAGTCAGTCCAAACCCTAAACAGCAAGGAACACTACAATTCTTATGGTGTTATGAAACCGGAAGATTTAATCCGGCAGATGGTCGAGTTTGCCGAGGCGAATACCGCCAGATTGACCGAGTTTATTCAAAAAGCTGAATGGCTTTGACGAAACGCTCAGCGACTCGGTGAAAAAGCAAAAACTCAATCGAGGAGGACACTATGGCAGCGTATGCCTACTATGCCCTCCATAAGTTAAGGATTTTTGCCGAGTGCTTTTTGGCTATGGATCGAGGAGGAAAAAGCACTTTGTCATCGCATCTATTCAGTTGCGTGCAGAAAAAGAAGAGAAGGAGCGCAGGAAAGCGGAAAGGAGATAATGACGAATGGCGAGTATTCAAACACAGGTTGGCATTGTCGACCGTCATGATGGCGCCGATTCAGTCTATTATGGGGGCAGTTAGCAACTGGTAGCCGCCCTTGCAAATGGATGGACTGCAGCAGATAAGGGTTTTGATACCGCAGCAGTGGCGGTGGCCAGATCAAAGCTTATGATTTAGCAAATGCGGAACTGGAAGAAATCAATGAATCCCTTCATCGGGCAGCGGAGAATCAAGAAAAGCAATAACAAAATTAAAAAGGCGGCATGAACATGACCGGTCTTGCAGGCGGAGCTATGGGACTTGTCGGGGCCTACGCTGGGATGAGTGGGATAAAAAGAAGATGATGGGTTTGTCTGACGGTATGTCGCAGATTAACGCCAGACTGAATATGATGCTGACAGCCATCAGGAACTAAATGAGCTGCAAGGAATGATTTTGCCTCCGCTCAGCGTTCCCAGGCGGGTTTTATGGAAACGGCGGATGTGGTATCAAAATTAGCGCAGAAAACAAAAGGCGTATTTGCCAGCAATGCCGAGACCATTGCCTTCATGAAACGCTAAATAAAAAGCTTTGTCATTGCCGGTACCAGTCAGCAGGAAATGGCATCTGCCAGTTTGCAATTAACGCAGGCGCTTGGCGCAGGAGCACTTCGGGGGATGGTTGAACTCTATCTTTGAAGCGGCGCTAATCTGGTTCAAACCATTGCGGACTACATAGGTTGACATCGGATCAGAAATTAGCGGGCGAAGGAAAATCACGGCTGGAATTGTTAAAAAATGCGCACCCAGGAGCAGCGGCAGGCAGTATCAATGATCGATTTGAGAAAATGCCGATGACCTGGGCGCGAGCATGGACGGAGCCATCACGAATCGACTGATTTATGCCCACTCGCAGCGCTGTAAATATGATTAGTTATATAGCCCAGGTGGTCGGCCATTGAACCAATTGTTCTAAAGTCTGGCGGTAGCCGTGGGTGTTAGCGGCGCTCGGCCGGCATAATGCGGTGCAAATGGTATCAAACTAAGCACGGTTGCGCTGCCAAATCTGCGCTAAAAAGCAGGGCGCGACACTGGCGGAAGCAGCGGCGACCAAAACGACGACCGGTGGCGCAGGTTGGGTTAAATGCGGCAATTCTTGCCTGTCCTGTTGCATGGATTGTGCTTGCGATTCTGGCGGTTATCACGGCAATTTATTTATGCGTTACGTTCCATGCGGGAGGCGGAAGAAAACAACATCAACATTGGCGTTATTACCGGGCTTTTCATGATGGCCGGGGCCAGCTTATAATACCTTTGTCGTTCCGTCATATAACGGGATAAGCTTCGTTTATTAACTTTTTAGGAAATGCTTTTAATAATCCGATTGCCGCTATTCAGGTGCTATTTTATGATTTGGCGCAAACGGTAATTGGATATATCCTAAATATGGCAGAAGCACTGGAAAAGCTGATTAATAAGATTCCGGGTATGTCGGTTGATATCACTGGCGGTCTGCGATCGTTTTATAATCAAATAGAGAATTACCTCAAAGAAGTCAAGGACGAATCCGGCTGGGTTGAGTATGTTAAAAGAGATGGAGTTTGTGGAGCTACGATACTGCATTCGACGAAAAGGATGTATCAATTTGGCTTGAGGAATTGGGAAAACGATGGATGGCTGGTTTGGTGGAAATATGCCAGAAATTAATCTGGGCGTGGACACCAGCCAAATTGAGGCATGTAACAACGATACCAGCGACATTAGATTTCGATTAAGCTCTACAGCAGAGGAATTAAAGTTCCTCAGAAGATTTAGCAGAAACGGAAACCATTAACCGTTACACGACGGCTGAAATCGAGATTGATGGGCGGTATTACAAACCATGTGGCACAAACGGCTGATATTGATGGGGTGATTGACCGTTTGACCGAAAAATGGAAGAATCTGTATATGATGGTGGCAGAAGGTGCATTAGTGGCGTGTATCGGTTTTATCTTGACGGCGTCGCCTTACCGTGCGCCGTCAAAGTTACTGTTGGTAAATCAAAAATAAAAATACAACGGCACAGCTAATTAATGATGAGAAATCAACATCCTAAAATCGTCCGGACTAACAGAGATTGAGGTTTAGCGCAATGATTCCTCATCGTGCCTTATCCTTTTTCCTTTACTCGGATGGTTTTCGTCCGGCGACCTTCTATCTGGAAAAACTGGAAAAGCTGAAGATGAGGAAAAAGCCGTTTCGTGATTGTGAGAACATTCGGAACGGAAAAGCCACTATTTGATACCGATATGCGGGTATCGTTAGAGATTATGAAGCGTTACGGAAGATGCCGGCTGCCGGGCGGCTGCTGACAGTGAATATCACTTTAAAGCAGTATACCGAATACCGGGACAAAAGCACGCCGAAATCAGGCGCGGCAGGAGGAGCCGGTCCACAACTCAGAAACAGCGGAGGATTATGCCTTGGCATGCCAGCACGTCTACAGTAAGTAAAGGGATAGCTTATGGGCCGTGCTAGCAGTGGGCAAACGGAGCGAGATACCCGGAGGTTTATAATCTCAATAAGAGGATGAGATTAAAAATCCGAACTTGAGTTTATACCGGTCAGGTGTTGACACTTCCGAGGTGATTATGGACACTTTTCATTCATCATGGCGGTGACATGTGAACCGGTAGTGATGCTGGCGATTAAATGAGCAGAGAGAAAAGGAGCGCCCAGAGCTGTGTCTTTTCTGTACTTGCCGACAGGATTCTTGATTTTACCGAGAGGCGATGCAGTACAGTTTGGCGATGTATGGCTTTGTGTAAAGACCGGAGTAGGACAAAGTGATTAAAGTTACAGCGTATGACCAGCTACGATGCCTAAAAATCAGGCAACCTATCAATACAAGAATGCAACGGCAGCATCCGAAGTGGTTAAAATGCTGGCAAGTCAGTTTCGGCTACGAATAGGGAAAATCAGCGAAGATACAGGATATAAAATATCAGCTGCGAACGGAACAGAATAAAAGCTTAAATGAGGATAATCCAGAGATAGCGTTGGATATCCCGTTGCAGGCCAGGGAAGATTGCTCGCTATACGATGATTTCGGCAAGAGTTAGCCCTGAAAAGTGCGGAAAATATGCGGTACAACGATGCTTGATGAAGAAACAGCGGAGGATTTCGATTATACCAGCAGCGTGATGGAGAAACTTATAACTCGTAAAGATTATCATTGACGGAAAAACGGTAGTTAAGGAGAGACGGCGAAAATGATTATGGGGTGTGCTGCAAAATATGAAGATTCAAAGTGGCAATGCGGAGAAAGCAATCGCTGGCGTCTGTTGAGGTGCCCATAATGGCAAACAGCGCTGACAATTAAAAATGCGTTTGGTGATGCAAAAGTCAGGAGCCGGTTGCTTCTGTTGTCGTTCATCTTAATCTGGGCGATATTACAACTCAAAACTATATGCTGGTGGAAAGCCACTCATGCTTTTGGCGTCCGCCACTATGGATTTAACATTACGGGGAGGGTTATCAATGCCTATTATGCAGTTGAATTAGTCAGCATGCGGTTGACGCTGTGGCGGCGTCGAGATCCAGGATTATTTTAAGCGGCAAGGTAATTAGTGCTGCAGCCGCCCAAAATCAGTAATGTGAACAGAGATTAACACTGGAAAAGAGGCGTTTAATGCTATCCGGCTTAGTGAGAGACCGGAAAATAGAAACAGAAAACGGTACAATCACACTAAAACTTGCTTTGAAGCAGGAAACCGTAACTCTACTACGGATACAGGGCGGGCAAGAAGTGTGTGTTAGATAGAGATGGGGTGACAAGGATGCTGCCGGAAACAAATAATGTACGTTCGATTACAGCGAGTTAGGCCATCCCTCATTTAGTATGGTGGGGAGATGATGGGTCTGGATTAGCTGCGGATTAGGCAAGCAATTAGTACCTGATTTTAAAACACAGAGCGGTACGATTTTCTTATTTTTCTCGTGGAATTACGGTATCGAAATGAGCGTAATCGGACGAAGAAAAGAATATATCTATCCGGAAGTGAGGCGCAGAATCGCAGAGGCTTTAATGCAGGATGACCGGATAAAGGGAAGTGACGAACTTTCAGTTTTCAAATAGGGAAAGATTGCTTGTTTCTTTTACGGTTCAATGCGTTTTGGAGATCGGCGAGCGAAAGAGGTGATAGCGAGATGACGTATGAGGGAAATGTTACGCGGCGAATGATGGACAGGGTGCCAAATACTTTAGATAAACGAGAGGAAGCCTGATTTATACCGCACTTGCACCGGCAGCAGCAGCGGAATTAATGCAAATGGCAATAGAAATGGAGAATAATCAAAAAGAGTCTTATGCCGATACCGCCAGCCGGACGTATTTAATCCGGCGAAAACGAAAAGGGGATTAAAGCCATATCCAGCCACAAAAGCGGTTATAAAAGGCGGAAATCACGCCAAGGGGGGCTACTCATCGAAAATGGCAACCGGTTCAGCGTAGAAGATGTGATATATGTTCTGGTGGGAAAATAGATGAATCACATTATAAATTGGAATGTGAAACGCAAAGCTGGTATTCCGGGAATAAGGTGACAGGGCAGTTAACCCCGTAGAATATATTGATGGACTGGAATCCATCAGCATATCAGAACTTTTAATTCCCGCCGAGGATGAAGAGGAGACAGAAGACTTCAGAAAGCGTTATTTTGATAGTTTTGCCAGCCAGTCCTTTGGCGGGAATGTGCGGATTATAAGGAGTAAAAAGCAATCAGTGGAGTGGCCGGAGTTAAGGTGATGCCGGTTTGGCAGGGACCGGGAACGGTTAAGCTAATGATTTTAGCCGGTGATTATGATGTTCCCAGTGCCGAGCTGATTCAGCAGGTGCAGGAGAAAATCGACCCGGCGGAAAATACCGGAAAAGGATGCAGCATTGCTCCGATTGGCCATAAGGTTACGGTTGAGGTGTCAGCGCTCTTAGCATTGGCATCAAACAAATGTTACGTATCAAAAGCGGTTGGAATTATCAAGCGAGTAAGTCTTATATCGAAAAAGCGCTCGATGACTATGAGGAACTGGCCAAAAGGTGGGAAGTGCAAAAAGAGCTGGTCGTGCGAGATCAGTCAAATCGAAACCAGGCTCTTAAATGCGCCGGGAGTTTTGGATATTCAAAAGAAACAAAGCTAAACGGGCAGGGCGCCAATCTGATCAGGAGAAATGCAGATTCCGAAGCGAGGTGCTTTTCATGGATAGAGCTTATCGTTGCCTGCCGCCGGTTTTGGCAGAGGTCAAGGATTATCAGGCTTTAATGGGCGCAGAACAGGAAGAAATAGAGCGGTTTGGAATCAGGCAGAGAGGGCTGGAAAATCAATTCATTGACGGAACGGATGAAACAGGGATTGCCGGTATGAGCTGATGGACATTCAGCCAAAAGGCGACCGATGATTTGGCTTTGCGCCAGTTCGGGTGCTGTCAAGGTATAACGAACAGCTTCCGTATACCTACTGGAAAATGGTAGAACAGTTAAAAAGGCTCTATGGCGAAAACGGCGTTAAAGTGGAGTTAAATGGACTTTTCATTGACTGTTAAAGTAGAGCTGACCGCCAAAGAAAAAGTGAATGAGTAAAGGGAACTTTTAGGCGGATGCTACCGGCTAACGTACTGGTGACGGTATCGCTTCTTTATAATCAGTGGGGGAGTATCAAGCATTTGACTTGGGGGCAGGGACAAAACATGGGGGCAGGATTAAGAAATGAGGTGCTATAATTGCAGGAAACAGATTTTTACTAAGTTAAGAAAGCCGGATGAGACAGACTTTATCAATGTTGAGGATTTAAACTTTAATGCGGATGTGGTGGATAGAGAACTAAATGATCTAGTAATGAGTGTCATCCGTGTTTCCACTACCGATGAGCCTTTAACACATTAACAGGCAATGACGGAAAAAGTCGGGCAGGACTATTATTCAGCTCCAAAGGGATAAAAACAGGAAAATCTTTATTCAGCCTTGCAAAAACTGCGTAGCAATGAGCTACCACCATCAATATTGAATCTAAGCAGGGAAAATGAGGGCTTACTGGATATGCACTAAAGAGCCGGCGTATTGTATCTGGCTACGTGGAAGCAAGAGAAGTGGCAATTCGGATTTTGACGACAACTCCGGTGGAGGTTATCGACAATTTAACTGCGGCGGCACGACAAAAGCCAATATCGGCGGCGCAGGGAAAGTGGTTGAACGAAAATAAGCTAACGAATAAGAAAAACGCTATCTATCGCAGAATTAAACAATCCCAATTATCCCGGAGCCTTATGTGTGTGCAGTACGGATAAAGGAAAAAGAGATTGGACTTCCTACATCGCAGGCATATATTCAGTATTTTTAGAAACGAGAATGATGACGGATTTGGTACTCAGATAGCGTATAAACTTGACAGAGCGAATCAAGACGGCGATAATTCCAAACTTTGGACGATGAAGATTAGAGTTGCGAGTGCGTTGATGTGGGGAGCGTGGAGAATGTAGCAACCAGCATTCCAAAAGGACATTACGCAGTAACAGATTTGAATACTTATCAAGAGGACGGCAACCATTATTATTTTGTATCGAGTACCGCCAATAAGCCTCCGTTTCATAGCGACGGGATTGTTTCGGTATACGCCTATAATGCAGGAAATAACGAACAGCAAAAGCTTTGCCCCGTATATCGTTCAGGTAGCTCATTCGTGGTGGCAAGAGTCTATTTTCATGCGAAGTGGCAAGAATGGTGCGTTTTCAAATTGGAAAGAAGTTTTAACCAGCAATAATGCTGCGTTTTCCGTTGATGACGCCGGTTTGCATATGAAAAACCATTGTTTTTCACTGCGACTGACGGTTCTTCGCACACATTGCAAGAGGTTTTTCAGTCTGCCAGTAATGGAAAAATAGTCCTCGCCAACGCCATTACTGGCAAAGGAGTACCGACCAGCACTACGGCAAGTTGGCGGCAGATGGCGGGGAATATTTTTGAAATTTCCACAATTCATTCCGTTACCATTAGATAAGTCGGATTATTCGACTATTGGGGGTGAGCTATATAACACATTCTTTAATGTTCTCTACAATCAAGATAGTATTCCGCTTGTTTATTTCCGGAAATAATTATCGGCAATACGTTACGGTTATTATTAAGAAACCTTTTAACTTTACTAATATAAAATATATTTGTATGGTAGGCGATACACGTGGCAACGATTCAAGGTATGGCATTAGAATAGCTTCTAATCAAGAGTTAGTAGAGTAAACGAGATTGCCCCCGGAAATGAGTTTCGAGAGAATGTATTAACCGGAGAGATTCAGCTGGAGTGGGCAAACTTTCTGGTCGAGAACGGCTTTTAAACTTCACAAACCGTTTACCGGTCAGGGGTATATCAGGATAGATTGTAATAATTATGGTTATTTTTGGCTTTGCGGTTTTTAGTTTTCTAAGGAGGTATCAAAATGTATGCATTTTTAATTGATGAAACCAATAGAGATTATGAGTTATCAGCCGACAAATTATAAATTAATCAAGGAAGAAGTCGAACGACCGAGGCTGCGGAAAGTCCGAAAGGGAACGAATTATGTGGAATATTGGGATGAAAAAGAAAAGAAAATCTATCTGCAAGAAGAATCAAGAGACCCTTGACCTTAGAAGAAAAACTGAATGACATTGATAAAAGGCAGACGCCGCTATGGAGGCGGTAGCAGAAATCTATGAGGGTAAATAGATGAAAAAGCAAGATGTTCTTGTTTATCATAAAAATACTATTCAGAAAGGAGATGAAAGAAATGGCACTTTGTTTATGCGTACTTAATCATTGAGGGCAAAGAGAGAGTTTAAGAATCTCAACCCCAGAATTAAGCCGAAAGTCAAGGCGGCGTTTAGAAGAGCTTGGCTTTCCGGAGCTTGCGACAGAGGACTAAGGAGCGAGGGGCGGCTAACCACCGCCCCCTAATCAAAGGCAGTGAACGATGAAAGGATTTAATAGGAGCTTTTTGGAAATTTCTAACGTGGAGCAGGTAATTGTTTTTCGGCAGTGCTTTATATGGGCTGTACAAGGTATTAGAAAAGTTTATAAAGCGGCTGTGAATTGCACGATAAGCAACAAGAAAAGAATCACTTTTGCTATGATTAAGCGGAACCAAAGCGACATTGATAGATTGACGGAAAAGATTGACCTTGATCATATGCACGGCGGGATAAGGAATGATAAGCTTGGGAGCATAAGGGATAAAACTTTTTGTACGTGTTGTAACATCTGCAAAGCAACAAGGCTACATTACAAGACGACAGCTTGAAATTTCCACGCTAATTTGGTTTATTTACTATGAATTCGGCGGGAATGGGCTCGTTAGAAAGCACAAGTACGAGCCAGAAGGTCAATCGAAATGGACGTAAGGGAGGATTAAGATGGAAAGAATATTTAATTGCACTCCCGTCAAGAAGGACGGACAGAGAGAGTCTATGCTGATGGAAGCAGGGCAAGAACTTCCCTTATAAGCATAGACCGGAATGAAATTGAGGTTGCTTAATCAGATAAAGATACTGACCAGCTTAGCTCCAGCAGCTGCTCGTTGGTCAAGCGTGGCAGAAAATTGAAAAAGCATTTCGCAATGTTACAGGATCGACAGACCTGTCAGTTCTAGTCCCGTGGTGGGCTTGGATGAATCGTCCGAATGATTTATCCTTTTTGTTTGAAAAACGCGGCAACGCTGGCATAAAATCAAGCCGAAAAGCTTGTTGACGATGGAATAGTGTTTTTATCTCAATACAACCTCGATCCGGAATTGAAGCCGAGTTTTTATTTCGTATAAAGCAAAATAAGGACAGGAATGCCAAACGAGGTAAGACCAGCACTACTAACTGAAGCACGATACCACAAAGCAGACCGCTATGTGTTTCCCGCAACTATTTCGAGGATTAAGCAGGCGATAGTACGGTTTGGGGCAGTTGCTATTGCCATCCCAGATTTATACATCGTTTTACCGTAAAAATCGACGGCAATGAGTTCCGATCCCGAACAGAATAAAGAACAGCTTGCCGGCAGGTCCGCAGTGGTGCTACGGGCTGGGATGATGATAAGCTTTGTTGGCATGGTGATAACAGCTACGGCTCCGACTGGGGCAACAAGGAGTTTTTCACGATGTCTTATGATTTTCCAGTTTGGGAGTATGTAGCCCTTGCTGACGATACGCTTGTCGGTTGGGCTGACCGCTATTCTACGCTTTGTGGAGAAAAGGGAATTGCTGCACGAACAGGATTTCAGCAGAATATCACAAGAGCCGAAGTGATGGCTATCCTTGCGAGGATGTTGGCGGAGTGGCGAGGATATATCAAAAAGCGGAACAGAGGGGCATTCATTGGGCTGATAAATATTATAGTTACCTAAACGACAACGGCGTTAAGGTGTTTGAAAAAGCGATATCGACGATAATATCACTCGTGCGGGAGTTTATGACCTTGTTATCGGCGCTGCTTTGCGGATGTCGATACATTGCAGACTACAGCTGGTGAACATTGGGCGAGAAGTCTGTTTTGACGCGCATAAAAAGCTGAGGCATTACAATACACGAGGAACGATTTGACGATCCAGATTACCCGAGCGAAGTAATGGCGTTAGTGGCCAGAGCGTTGGGACTGGAGGGTGCAAGTATGATTGAAATGTTAGATGGAACAAATGTAATCGAGTATGATGAAGACAAGGCAGAGTTAAACTTGATGAGAACTCCTTTAACGATGACGGGGATGGGGTAGGAGGCGACGAAGATGATAAAGAGTGATGAGATTGCTTTTACCGGATAATTTAATACCCGCTTAAAAGCGACTAATCCGATGCAACCGCAATTTGTTGTAATACACAATACGGCGAATGATGCCAGTGCAATGTCTGAAAATTTCGTATATGATGACCCAAAATCGACATCGTTCCACTATGCGGTTGATGAATACAGAAACAGTGCAGGGCGTGCCAGCAACCGTAACGCTAGCACGCCGGCGATGGAACAAACGGTGTTGGAAACAGGCGAAGAGTATCGAGTGTGAGAGATTTGCCGTAGCACTTCGAACGATAAGGAGTTATTCGCCAAAACTGAAAAACAATGCGGCAGCGAGTTGGTGGCGATGTGCTCTGCAGTTCAACTGGGGGAATCGAAAAAGTCAGCATCAAGACTTCAGCGGCAAAATATTGTCCTCATCGAACTCTTGATTTGGGCTGGGGAGCGGTTTTTGAAAAAGATTGAAATCAAGCTGAAGGAATTGCAACAACCTACAGATGTTCCTGACTGGGCAGAAAGAAGCGTGGGGAGTGGGCGAAGCAAGGGAATTGTGGGACAGGGACCAATCCAAATGGAACAGTAACAAGAACATGGGTGCGACAATCTGCATCGGTATGTATAAATTACCATGCAAAAAGGAGGCATAGGAATATGACAAAACAATGGTGGAAAAGCGGCGGGTATCAGAGCTATCAAGACAGTAGCTCAGACAGCCGTGGCAACAATCAGGACATCGGCATTAATGAATGAGGTCAACTGGATAGCCGTGGTAAGCGCATCAGCTTTAGCTGGGGTATTATCTTTGTTAACTTCGGTGGCCGGGCTTCCCAGAGTTAAAATCGGAATAGAAAAAGAGCGGTGGGTCAAAATCCGGCGCTCTTTTGTCATTTTTCAAAAACTATTGACAAATGTATATGCTTATGCTATTATAGTATCAGAAAGGAGGTAAACAAATGAGCAGAAAAACAGAAACCAAAACAACCGGATGACAACAAAAAGAAAAGCTACAGTTAATAATCGTAATCATAAACTTAGTATTGCAGTAATTACCTTGATTAAAGTTGATTATCCAGTAGCTTTTTCTGGTGAGAGGAACAACTCCCTCTACCAAAACAATAACACAAAAATGCTCATTTTGTAAATATATGGATAAGAATATTGTATTGACAGAGTATCGTAACAATGCTTAATCTAATTAATATTGCAACAAAAATGTATGGCTGTCATTGATTTCGGCTATTATTTTGTATAGTCATCATCATTGACTTAGCAAGGAAGCTTTATGGAAAAAGAAAAATAAAATCAAATCAACAAACATCATCATCGGGTAAAGAACATCAAAAAGCTGCTTATGAAGAGGTAGCGGAAAAAGAAGGAAAGAAATTCTTAAGTGAGTGGATTCGTGATATTCTGGATAGGAAGCGAAGAAATTAAAAAGCGGCGAGTAACCGTTGCTTTTTCGTGAGAATTACCATATTGCCAATATTGTGAAAGCTTTGGTATAATGCAGTGAATTATTATAAATTATTGAACAGAAGGAAACCCAATAAAAGTCAATGATTTTCAAGTTGCGGAATGCTGTATACGGTAAAGTGTAGAAAATACCTATAGATACACTTGGCGGGCATGTGGAGTAATCACTCTGCTTTCCAGAGCTGGAGTCAAAAGAATCATATAGGGGTGTAGAACTTTCTATAGATGATATGGACTTAACAAGTGCTGAGTAAGCAACTATAAAGAGATTCAAAATTATGTTTGGAAAAGTATGGTTAGAAGTATCCACACTTTATATTGCACAAGTGAAAAAGAAAATATGGTTTAGAAGTTAGGGAACATTATAATATTTCAAGAACGAGAATCAGAAAGTTCTGATGCCCAATTGAAAAAGAAAAAAAACTATTTTGGATGCGTTGATATTTTCATATGATTAAATAGAATTTTTGGCGACATTCCATATAAATAAACTTCAGGGTTGAAAATGAATAGAAAAACAATTGCTGAAAATGTAAACGTAGATTATGGGCAGAATCTATGGGAGATGTGAATCCGGATTGTCGAGTAGAATTGTTATAAAGAATGGTGATATCATGGAGCACATATCGGTGCGCTGTTATGAAACAGAAGATATGGTCATATGAAAACTTGATGAATCTTATGCTAATTGTCATAAGGTGATAAAACTGGTTTATAGATGAAAACATTGTTAAGCAATGGAAGAGATTAGAAAGAAATGAATTAGAAAAATTATTTTTTCTGTGAAACTGAAACAACTTGATCAACTTAAAGAAAAAAGTTGTTCACTTTTGAGTGAGAATTATAGCATATATAAAGTTACTACCTGGTGGTAATAAGTCTTTATGGGATAATTGAGCCTCAATATTATCAAATAATGACTAAGTATTATGAAAATAATCGTACTTTGTTCAGCGACATTCATTATAAGGAATATTCAGAATTAGAATTGATTCAAAAGGTTTATAACTCATGTTGATGGTTAAGGTACCAAGATGATGGAAAAGTTGAGAGGGGTTAACTTTTCCACAGGAAATTAACTCTATTTTTGGAATCATGCCAGTAACCGATTATTCTTCCATCCACAAGGTCGATGGAAGAACTGATAAAGGTATTGAGAAAAAATTTGATAGACGAAGTTGTATGCTAGGGATAGATAGACCATATATGTTACTGAAAAATAGAAAAAATATTTATGGATGATACTCCTAGGTAAGCGACTATAGTATGATAACAGTTGTTTAGAAAAACAGATTGTTAGATTAAGTTTAAATTACTGGCACGGAAATATTTAAGATCTCCGAAATGCTCATTTACATATGTTAACAAGATTCATTAAGAGAAATTAAAGTGAATGACATTAACTTATAGTTTTTGTTTATAGTATTGCTTAAGTAGGACATTTTGTCTAACATGTCATAAAACCTAATTATGTAATTGACAAATTTACATGACAGATAGGTCGTAACATATCCAAGAAAGCATTAAACAGCTGATAATTTTGAAGTTAAATTACTTACAATGGATGGGTTTTATGGATATATCAATGAAATTAAATAAAATGAAGCAATTAATTTAATTAAAAAAATATAGATTTGTTTTGCTTTTGATAAATCTTATATTTTTTTGGTTCCGTATTGAGAACCAGATAAATATTCAGAAGATATTGATGTTTTGTTATATTCAGCAACTATTATGATATTCAAAAGAATTAAGTAAGAATTGTATAAAATTCATAGAGCAAAAAACGTTTATCCTGCAGATATAACGCTGCTCTAAGTTTTGAAAGAAGAAAAAAGAGAGATGGGATTATAGATAAGTTAGATGAAATATGTCTGTATAAAAGTGATTATAAAATGGGTAATAGTATTCGACAAGAAAAAGGTGATAAAAGTATTTTCGACAACAATACGTAAC
>BNJS01003963.1_pt1 | contig 57600 bp, 54 predicted proteins | sample 8540461 | NCBI WGS metagenome assembly BNJS01 (sample SAMD00202454, study PRJDB9452) | human saliva metagenome | isolation source: human saliva | place: Japan
TGGGTTCCCAGGATGAGCGGCATCAGCACGAACAGTGCGATCGAGGGGATGGTGTACAGCAGCGAGGAGAGGTGCATGAGGGTTCGCGCACCGAGGCGGCGTTCGGAACCGCGGTCACGGCGACGGCTCGCGTAGTAGGCGACCGGCAGCGCGACGAGAGCACCAATCGCGACGGGCACGACGCCCTGGTAGAGGTGGCTGAGGGTCAGCTCGAGGATGCGCTGGCTATTGGTGGCAACCCATTCCCAGTGCATATCACTTACTGCGAAGGGTGATGCCACTAGGGACTGCGCGGCAAGAGGTGGTGCCGCGAGCACAATATTTTCTAGAAGACTCATTCGCTTTTCTCGCCTTCTACCGCACCATTCTGTGCTTCTCGGGAGGTGGCAAGTCGGCGTGCGCGCGCCTGGCGCACCGTCTGCTCATCCAGCAGACCGGCAACCGAGCGGCTCACGAAGGAGCGCACAAAATCATCAGCGGGGCTGTAGAGAATCTCTTCGGGAGTGCCGAACTGCGCGAGGCGACCGCCCTCCGCGAAGACGGCGATTGTATCGCCGAGCAGAAGCGCCTCGTCAATGTCGTGGGTGACGAACACGATCGTCTTGGCGAGTTGCCCCTGTAGGCGCAGCAGCTCTTTCTGCAGGTCGGTGCGCACCACCGGATCCACCGCGGAGAACGGCTCGTCCATCAGCAGGACGGGCGCATCGGCGGCGAGAGCACGCGCCACACCAACGCGCTGCACCTGACCGCCCGAAAGCTGGGAGGGGTAGCGCTTGGCGTACGAAGAATCCAGACCGACCACGTTGAGCAGTTCGAGGGCGCGCACCTGCGCCTCCTTGCGGGAGGCGCCGAGCAGGCGCGGCACGGTGGCAATATTCTGCGCGACGGTGCGGTGCGGCATGAGCCCACCCTGCTGCATCACGTAGCCGATGCTGCGGCGCAGCTCGTAGGGGTTCTTCTCGTGCACGTTCACGCCGTCAATGGTGATGGTGCCGCTATTGGGCTCCACCATGCGGTTAATCATGCGCAGACTAGTGGTTTTACCGCATCCGGAGGGGCCGACGAACACGGTAATCTGCCCGGCGGGAATATGCAGGTTCAGGTTCTGCAGTACCGTGGTGGGTTCACCGGTTCGGCTCGGGTAGCTTTTGGTGATGTTCTCGAAGCGGATTCCGCCCGCCTGCGTGCTACCAGTGGCAGCATTTTTTGCCCACGGAATTTGAGGTGAGTCCTCTAGGCGTTGGTGGGTTGAATTTTGGGCGGCTGAATTTTGGGCAGTCATGGGTGCGTTGGTGCTTTCTGCAGTGGCTATAGGGCAGGTGCCTCTGTATACAATCTATATACAAAAAGGCGGCATCTGAGGGTTTTATTCCCAAGATGCCGCCTTTTCGACGGTTTTTCAGTATCTGCAACCGCAAAGTTTTTTAAAAACAAAACCCGCCCCACTGTAGAAGCCTGGAGGCGGATTTCGTGGCTCCGACCGGCGTCGATCCGGTGACCTTACGATTTTCAGTCGTACGCTCTACCAACTGAGCTACAGAGCCTTGCGTATTTACTTTTAGATACGCAATGACCGCGTCTTCGGATGAATAATCATCTGAACTTACGCGGCCAGAGCGACCCCGACGGGACTTGAACCCGCGACCTCCGCCGTGACAGGGCGGCGCGCTAACCAACTGCGCTACGGGGCCTTGTTGGAATCAACAGAAGTAAACTCTATATCATCTAACTTGGCTTTGCAAATCGTGAGATTTGCAAGTACCCCCAACGGGATTTGAACCCGTGCTACCGCCGTGAAAGGGCGGCGTCCTAGGCCGCTAGACGATGGGGGCCTAGTCGATCGAACAGGTTCCGTTTTCTTCATCCCGTCGTTCGAACCTCCACTAGTCTATGACAGATTTGCGGAGGCGTGCAAACCGTTTTGTTCGATTTTACCCGATTTTGACCCCCATTTTCGACCATTTATAGCCTGGCACATATGTGTTTAAGCTTGTCAATGACGATTCAGAAAAACTTCAAAAAATTTTAAAATTTCTTCACAACACCCCATATCAGGAGCTTTTGGAGGGGTTTTAGCGACTTTTGGGTGCCTGCAGAGGCCTCGAAGAAGCCCTATTTCCCGCTCTGATTTCTACAGATTTTCTACAAACTCCTCCGAAACTCCTCCGAAATTTTTGTTTCGAAGATGTCGGAATCAATCCCGCAAGAATTCCGAAAACCCACCTTCACATCTCTTATACACCCCTCTTATGCGCATCGCAGCGGCCAAAAAAACTCCACAATATCTCCAAAAAAATTTTTTTCGACAACTTTCTACGCGCTTATATAGGACATGCAGGCAAGACGCTACCCTGGGTGCAAATATCTGCAAGAGAGTGCACAGCAACACCTCTCTAGAGGGTTCACCCCAGCCTCCCCGGAGCCCCTCAAAAAAATGTGCCGCGCAAAGCAACTACAGGCCAGAATGCACGTAGATGCAAATATTCACTCTTGGGAATACAATAAACCGGCTTGTCAGACGCTTATTTTTTTCTCTCAGTGCAGATATCTACGCAATTATGACGACTCAGAAATATAAAGATTTGATAAACCTCTAGCGATTGACAAGGAGAGATGAAAGCCGGCTGAAAATACCCCCTGAAATAGCTTGAAGCCCCCTCTTTGAGCACCGTACTATAGAGGGCGTGAGGTCACTTCCGGACCTTGCACGGGGCCACTTCCGGAGCCCCAGACGTAAAGTCACCGCACATTACAGCACCGATAAACCGCATAGAGATCCAAAGGGGGATCCAGTGTCCGCAACGATGAATCGCCGCACGGCATTCCGTGCACTCGGCGTAGGCACCGCAACCATCGCTCTCGGCTGTGCAGCTGCACCCGCAGCGCAGGCACAGCAGATGGCGCACCCGCAGAAGGCAATGACTGCCGACCAGCAGCTCAAGCTGATTCTGCGCCGCCTAGAGCAGGTACCCGCCCGTTTGAAGTATGCGAAGCCTGGATCCTCCAACCGCGTTAATAGCGGCATTGAGAGCGCACTGGGCAACCTGACCACCGTCCAGGGCACTGACGCAGGCCGTCAGATTGCAAGCGCTAAGGCCGCTGTTCGTAAGTCTGATGGACGCGCCCACGCAGCGCTCTCCCCCGTTGGTGTTATTGCCTGCGTTGTCAGTATTGCAAAGTTTGTCATTCAGCTGGGCATCGCCATTTACAAGCTTATTAAGGCACTCGTTAACGCCTTCAAGCAGTGGAAGACCTTCAAGAACATCGTGAAGGCCGTCATTTCTGGTGAAGCCCGCAAGAAGCTGGGTACTGAAACTGAAACCGTACTCAAGGCCATTTTGGGCATTGAAGACGTCCTCAAAAAGTGTGCATAGTCTACACACCGTACGGCTATGCGCTTGTTTAGAGAGCTAATCTTGGTGTTTCTTTAGCTTTCTAGACCCCGTTAAGGGATGCGCCGCACGTGGAGTCACTGCATGGGCTCGCTGCGCGTCCGGGTAGCCGGAGGGTATGTCCTCGAGTGTCTTCGGCACCTACCCAGCCCACCCCGCATGACCTCATGGTGCGGGGTGGGTTTCTTTAACCGCTCTTTCGATAGCTCTTCCGGGCGAGCACTTTCCGAGAGCCCCCTACTCCCCCGCTTCCTTATATATAGACAAAAATCGACCCCGCACCGGTTCACGGTACGGGGTCGATTTCTATGCTCTACGTGCTAGAGGTAAGGATTACTCGCCGCGGGAGATGTTGACCATCTCGTCGCGGTCCACAACCTTCACGCGGGCGCGAGGCTCACCGGCTGCATCCTTGGATGCGGCGCCCAGTGCCTTCTCGTGGTCGTCCAGGCGGTGCCAGCCTTCCCAGGTGGTGTACTTGATGCCCTTGGAGTCCAGGTAGGCGCTGAATGCCTCTGCCTCCGGCTCGGGTGCGGTGTAGAGGTTCTCGCGGTCCTCGAGCAGGTGGGTGATGGTTTCGAGCGCGTCAGACTTGGTGGAGCCGATCAGGCCGACAGGGCCGCGCTTAATCCAACCGGATGCGTACAGGCCGGGAACGACCTCGCCGTTCTCGTCCACGACGCGACCCTCAACGTTGGTGATGACGCCGCGCTTGTCGTCGTAACCGATTTCGGGCAGTTCGGAACCGAAGTAGCCGATTGCGCGGTAGACAGCCTGTACGGGGTAGTCCACGTACTCGCCGGTGCCGATGATGCCGCCGTTGCCGTCGAGCTTGTTGCGTTCCATGCGCAGGCCCACGACCTTGCCGTCTTCGCCGAGAATCTCGTGCGGGGACTGCAGGAAGTGTAGGTGCAGGCGGCGGGATGCGGTCTGCTCGTTGGTCTTCTGGTCTTCCAGCCAGCCGCGCAGGGTCTTCATCATGACCTTGGTCTGTGCGTTCTTCTCCATTGCTTCTTCGGAAGCAGCGTCGAACTGGAAGTCCTCTTCGTACAGGACGATGTCCACGTCGCGGGAGTGTGCGAGTTCGCGCAGCTCGAGCGGGGTGAACTTCATCTGTGCGGGGCCGCGGCGACCGAAGACGTGCACGTCGGTCACGGGGGAAGCCTTCAGACCCTCGTAGACGTTGTCGGGGATTTCGGTGACGAGCAGGTCGTCAGCGTGCTTGGAGAGGATGCGGGAGACGTCCAGAGCGACGTTGCCGTTACCGAGCACTGCAACCTGCTCAGCTTCGAGCGGCCAGGTGCGGGGGTAGTCGGGGTGGCCGTCGTACCAGGAGACGAAGTCTGCTGCGCCGTAGGAGCCGTCCAGATCGATGCCCTTAATGTTCAGGGGTGCATCAAAAATCGCGCCGGTTGCGAAGATGATGGCGTCGTAGTGTTCGCGCAGGTCGGCGAGGGTCAGGTCCTTGCCGTATTCAACGTTGCCGAAGAAACGGATGTCGCCGCGGTCCAGGACCTTGTGCAGTGCGGTGATGATGCCCTTGATGCGGGGGTGATCCGGTGCCACACCGTAGCGGATCAGGCCGAAGGGGGCGGGGTAGCGGTCGAAGATGTCGATGGCGACCTCGACGGCGCCGGTGCGGACCTCTTCAGACTTGGTGAGGATGTCGGCGGTGTAAATACCGGCGGGACCTGCACCAATAACGGCGACGCGCAGGGGGCGTGCTGCTTCAGACACGAAAATCTTCCTTTCGAAGTTCACCGTCCGGCGCCCGGTGCGGCGCGAACAGGCGGTGAGCTTAGTGTTCACTTCTTGCCTATTTTACCGGGGATTGACGGGTGTTCGGGGGCTTATATGTCTTCGCCCACTAAATAGGACAATTTTCTGTCACCTAATCCGGGCAGCGCGGCGCGTTCGGCTCCGGGCGCCTCCGCACGCAGTGGGCATAAAAACTGCCCCGCCCTCCGAGGTGCAGGAGGGCGGGGCAGGGTAACGAAGACTAGGGGGTCGGTTGCTAGGCGGCGGGTACTGCCTCAAAGGTTACGACCAGTTCGTCGCGTTCGCCGAAGCGGACCAGGTGGCGGCCCAGCACATCCGCCAGACCAGCGGCCAACTCGTCATTAGCGGCGCGCACCTCCATAATGAGGGCGCCCTCGGCTTCGCGCAGGTCGCCGTAGCCGCGGAAAATGCCGTCGCGGTTGAAGGTGAGACGCAGCCCGTCAGGCAGTTCTGCAGTGCCGAGCTTGCGGCCCATGTGCGAGCCGAGCTGCTTGATGTATCGGGCGGGGCGGTCGGTTGCTACGACGGCGCGCTGGCGTACCGGCAGGGATTCCGCGGCGGGGTAATTCTCAGCGGTGTTTTCTTGGGGAGTTTCAGTCACGGTGGGCTCCTTCTCATCTATGCCGAATTCTCATCTATGCCGAAAAAGGCTCACCACACGGAACCTGGCATCCGGCGACGCATGTTTCACCTCGAATATAGCAGAAACTTAGGGTCTACTAACCTAACAAACTATCATTGTTCGCGCAGGGGCGAGAGATAGTTACCGCTATTACGCCTCCCACAAAAGATCCCTGAACGAAAGCTGGGAATTTCCTGGATTAACGCTTAGAGAAACTTTAACCGTAGAATATTTCGGTACAACAGTGTCACCTCCCCAACACACCGGGAAGTGGCACTTTTTTTATGCGGGCTCGGAACCCCGAGTCACGCCCCGACTATGAGTATCTACGGATTTTTCACGAATGTCTTCTGAGAACACCGCGGCTCCCCCAGAACCCCCAAGGCAGAAGCCAAGGGCGCACTGGACCGTTACTTCAAGATCACTGAGCGAGGCTCCACCATCGCCGCCGAATTCCGCGGCGGCCTCGCCACCTTCTTCGCGATGAGCTACATCGTCGTGCTGAACCCCCTCATCATCGGCCTCGGCAAGGACGCATCCGGCAACGCGCTCGGCGTACCGCAGGTCGCAGCAATGACCGCACTGGTCGCAGGCGTCATGACCATCCTCATGGGCGTCGTCGCCAAGCAGCCCTTCGCCATGGCGGCAGGCCTCGGCGTGAACGCACTGCTGGCAACCACCATCGCCTCCACCCCCGGACTGACCTGGCCCGCCATCATGGGCCTCGTCGTATGGGCTGGTGTGCTGATGACCATCCTCGTGCTGACCGGCTTCCGCACCGCAGTGTTCAACGCGGTCCCCGAATCGCTTTAAGGTCGCAATCGTCGTCGGTATCGGCTTCTTCATCGCCTTCATCGGCCTCGTCAACGCAGGTATCATCCGCCGCATGCCCGACGCAGCAGGCACCACCGTGCCCGTCTCCTTCGGCGTCAGCGGCCACCTGCTCGGCTGGCCCACCCTCGTCTTCATCTTCGGCCTGTTCCTCACCATTGCGCTGTTCATCCGCAACGTGAAGGGTGCAATCCTCTACGGCGTGCTCGCCTCCACCGCCCTCTCCATCATCCTGGAGAAGGTCGTGCCCTCCGGCAGCTCGGTTAAGTCCCCCACCGGCTGGTCCCTGAACGTCCCCGTCTGGGACTCCAGCACCAGCAAGCTGCCCAACTTCTCCCTGTTCGGCTCCGCTGACCTGTTCGCTGCCTTCGGCACCCTCGGCGGCATGGCTGCTGTTCTGCTGATCTTCACCATCCTCATCTCCGCGTTCTTCGACGCAATGGGCACCTCCGTCGGTCTCGCAACCGAAGCAGGCACCATCAAAGACGGCCAGATCGAGAACGTCGACAAGGTCCTGCTCGTGGACGCCCTCGGCTCCGTAGCCGGCGGTGGCACCTCCTCCTCCGCAAGCCAGATCTTCGTGGAGTCCGCCACCGGTATTGGTGCGGGCGCACGCACCGGCTTCGCGAACGTCGTCACCGGCGCACTGTTCCTCGTCGCGATCTTCCTGTCCCCGCTGGTCACCATCGTGCCCTTCGAAGCTGTTGCACCCGCAATGGTGTTCGTTGGCTTCCTGATGATCCGCCAGGCAGTGAACATCGACTGGGACGACTGGGGTCTGGGTATCCCCGCGTTCATGACCATCATCTTCATGCCGCTGGCATACTCCATCGCGGACGGTATCGGTGCAGGCTTCCTGTCCTACGTCTTCATCCGCCTGGTGCAGGGTCGCGGCAAGGAAGTTCACTGGCTCATGTACGTGGTTTCCGCAGTGTTCCTCATCTTCTTCGCTAACGGCCTGATTACCGGCTGGATGCACTAAATACATCGGGTGCCTCACCCTCCACATGTGGAGGCGCGGGCGCCATCAGGGCGGGGTATCGGCACCTTTGGGTTGCCGGTACCCCGCCCTGCGCTATTCTTCCCTCTACCCCAACTACCCAATTCTGGTTGCAGGGGTCGGGGAAACACCACCTCGCCGATTGAACCGCCGCACACAACGCGTTTCAACGGCACAAGCTAGGAGGCGGCGCCTACAATGGTTGAACCATTGTGGCGCCCAACCCGGGATTTTCCCGCGAGCTTTACCCGCGAAACCGGCGGCGCAACAGTACACACCGAACAACATCAACGGATCCTCACATGTCTGAACCCCAGAAGGCGGCAGCGCCCACCAGCGCACTCGACCGCTACTTCAAGATTTCCGAACGCGGCTCCTCCATCGCCGCAGAATTCCGCGGCGGCCTCGCCGCGTTCTTCGCCATGAGCTACATCGTGGTGCTGAACCCCCTCGTCATCGGTACCGGTGCTGACGCATCCGCACGCACCCTCGGTATCGCACCCGTCGCGGCTGTGACCGCGCTGGTTGCCGGCGTGATGACCATCCTTATGGGTGTTATCGCCAGGCAGCCCTTCGCCATGGCGGCTGGCCTGGGCGTGAACGCGCTGCTCGCCTCCACCATTGCCACCACCCCGAACCTGACCTGGGCAGACATCATGGGTCTGGTCGTTCTTGCTGGTCTGATCATGACCGTTCTGGTGCTCACCGGCTTCCGTACCGCGGTGTTTGAGGCGGTCCCCGAGTCGCTCAAGACCGCGATTGTGGTCGGTATCGGCTTCTTTATTTCCTTTATCGGTCTGGTCGACTCCGGCATTATCCGCCGCATGCCTGACGCAGCTGGCACCACCGTTCCGGTGAGCCTCGGCGCGGGCGGTCACCTGCTCGGCTGGCCCGCCCTCGTCTTCCTCTTCGGTCTGTTCTTCACCATCGCCCTGTTCATCCGTAACGTGAAGGGGGCGATCTGTGGGGCGTGCTCGCCTCCACCGCGCTGTCCCTGATTCTGGAGGCGGTTGTCCCCTCCGGTTCCGTGAAGGAGGCGGCAACCGGCTGGTCCCTGAATGTGCCTTCCCTGGCGGACATGAAGTTCACCACCCCGAACTTCTCCCTCATCGGTTCCGCTGATCTGTTCGGCGCATTCACCCACATCGGTCCGCTGGCTGCTTCGTTGCTGGTGTTCACCATTCTGCTGTCCGTGTTCTTCGACGCGATGGGCGTTTCGGTGGGTCTTGCCGCTGAGGCTGGCACCATGAAGGACGGCAAGGTTGAGGACATCGACAAGGTCCTGCTCGTGGACGCTTTCGGTTCCGTTGTTGGTGGTGGAGCGTCCGGTTCGGCGAACCAGATTTTCGTGGAGTCCGCTACCGGTATTGGTGCGGGTGCACGCACCGGCTTTGCGAACATTGTGACCGGTGTGCTGTTCCTGCTGGCGATTTTCATTTCGCCGCTGGTCACCATCGTTCCTTTCGAGGCGGTTGCTCCGGCGCTGGTCGTGGTCGGCTTCCTGATGATCCGCCAGGCCGTGAATATTGACTGGACCGACTGGGGTCTGGGTATTCCGGCGTTCCTGACCATTATTTTCATGCCGCTGTCGTACTCGATTGCGAACGGTATTGGTGCCGGCTTCGTGGCGTACACTTTCATTCGCCTGGTGCAGGGCCGCGGTAAGGACGTGCACTGGCTGATGTACCTGGTGTCCGCGGTGTTCGTAATCTACTTCGGTATGGGCATCATTAACGGCTGGACCCACTAAGTCCAACGGAGCACATATTTGCTGAGGGCAGGTTCCTGAGGCAGTTGAGAACGTAAGTTTTCAAGCTGCCGAAGGGCCTGCCTTTGGTGTATCTGGCTCGCTCTTACACGTTCCTTATCGTGCCCGCGTGCGATAAAAAATCATGGCAGAATCATTCCGTTTCCGGTATGATTCTGCCATGATGTCCGTTCAAGAGTACGCTCAAGAAGCTAAGGTTTCAGAGCGAAGCGTGCGCGCCCGCCTAGAACGTGGAATGCTCCAGGGGCGTAAGTTGGGAAGCCGCTGGGTCGTAGATTCCCTCCCTGCAGCACACCGCAGTAATGCTGGCCGCCCTATTTCCTTCGATGCATTCAACACCCTAGCTCGATACTTCGATGGGCAGGCGTCTGTTCTATCTGCTGAGGAACGCCGCAGGGCAAAAGAACGTGCCTCAGCAATTCAGGTGCAAGGGGCAGCGTCTGTTGAGCGATACCGAGCCCGCCGTGGGTTGAAAGTACATCACCTACAAGCCCCTCCCGCTGAAATTCCTGCAATTTTGGAAGACCCTGCATTGTCGCTGACCGGTATTAGTAGCGATATTTCGCAGGTGTACGGCTCAATGGTTGATGCATATGTTTCAAGCCAGGATTTAGAGAACATCATTTTTCTGTACAACCTGCTTCCGGCGTCTGTAGATTCGGCGAACATTATCTTGCGTGAATGCGATGAGCCGCCCCATATTCTGCCCTTGCATGTGGCGGTAGATCTTCTAGATTTGGGGGATCCGCGAAGCTCCGCTGAGGCAGAGCGCATTCTTCAAGATTCTGTTTTCAAGAAAGCGTCTTAGTCATGACCGCATCCCCTATTTTGATTCCTGCTATTGGGGCAGAGCGTGCCTCTTGGCTTGGTCTGGCTGATATCTCAGAGATTATGCCGCAAGGATGGTCCCTGGCAGGCGGAAGCATGATGCGTCTGTTGGCTGCAGAGCGAAGCTACGCGGGTTCTCGATCCACTCACGATATCGACGTTATTCTTGATATCCGAGCCTCACGGGCGTATGTTCGTCAGTTCCATGAGGCTCTTAGCAATGCCGGATTTTCAATTGCCGGGTTCAATGCATCCGGCCAAAATCACCGGTGGGTTCGCGGCGAAGCTCAGATAGATATCCTCATCCCTTCGGGACAGTCGGAGTCCGCTCGCACCTATGAGTATCCAGGGTTTGGTCGCCTACTAGAGACTCGGGGCGCCCAGTTTGGGCTTGAACGCACCCGTAAAGCATCTGTACTCTGCGCTAACCGCCAATTTACAGTCAACGTTCCTGATGGTTTGGGCGCCCTGTACGAGAAAGTATCGGCTCTGCTCAACAATGGAGATTCCGATAAAAGTCGGCATTTCCGAGACATTATTCTTTTATCTTCAGTTCTTAATTCTCAAGAGCGTCGAGATATCCCGGCGCTTTCTGGAAAACAGATATATCGCCTTCATGACGGTATTTCGAGGTCGCTCCAGGAATACACCGGCATTATTTCTGACCGCGAGCTGGAGGTAACCTCTCGTTTAGAGAACTATCTTGAAAATCTTCTAAAAGACAGAAGCTAACTAAAACAAGGAATGGCAGAATCGTTCCGGTTTCGGAATGATTCTGCCATTTCTTCTACACCCGCACTCTGCACGAGACAGGGGCAGGGAAAATTACGAGATTTAGCGGACGTCTCCATCCACATAGAACCAGGCGCCGCCCACCTTCTCAAAGCGCGACAGCTCATGCATGCTGCCCTTCACCCGCTCCTCCGCAGGAACGCCCGGCACCGAGCGGTAATACGCAACGAACTCCACCGTACCGGACGCATCAAACGGGCCACCCGAAGCACCCAGAATATCTAGGCGATACCAGCGGATATCATCCTCCAATTCCAAGGTGGCCGGGCGAGTACTCGGATGCCAGCTCGCCAGCAGGTACGCCGCATCGCCAGTCGCAAACGCGGTAAAACGCGAGCGCATCAGCTGCTCCGGCGCGGGAGCGGTCAACGTGCCGGAGGCGGCAAACTCGCCCAGGAACCTGCCGCAGCAGGCGCCGTACACCTCGCCGCTCGAGCAGGGGCAGCGGTCATCGTGGTTAAGTTCAACCTGGTTCAGTTCAGTCATGCCACCCAGTATAAAGAACGGGCCACGTCAAGAAGGCATCGCATCAAGAAAGCACAGCGCAAAGAAACGCCCGCTCCGCCGGGGGTACAAATCCTCCAGCAGAACGGGCGTTCTTGTTTTCAATCGTTAAGTTTGAGCGAACCTACACGGCACGCTTCAGCGGCAACGCTTATTCAGCAATCGCGCGAGCCGGGGTGTCAGCAGCCGAAGGCTTGCCCACGTATGCGCCGCGGTACTTAGCAGCCGGGTGGCTGTCAGCAACCTTGGTGTGGCCCTTACCGAAGATGTTCTCACGCAGGGTGTTGCCCTCGTACTCGGTGCGGTAGCGGCCGCGCTTCTGCAGCTCGGGAACAACGTACTCGATGAAGTCCTCGAAGGAACCCGGGGAGACGTGGTAAGCCAGGTTGATGCCGTCCAGGCCACCCTCGTCGATCCAGCGCTCAAGCTCGTCAGCAACCTGAACCGGGTCACCAACGATGACCTCGCCCATGCCGCCGAGGGTGGTGTGCTCAGCGATGGCCTTGCGGGTCCACTTCTTGTCCTTCGCCTGCAGGGTGAAGGGGGTCAGGAAGGACTGAATCGACTCGGTCTGCACGTAGTTCAGAACCTCGTCCTCGTCGAACTGGGACAGGTCAACGCCGGACCAGCCGCCGATGATAGCCTGTGCAGAGTCGAGGTTGATGTACTTCTTGTAATCCTCGTACTTTGCCTTTGCCTTCTCCTCGGTCTCATCCACGATGACCGAGAGCATTGCGAGGATCTTCACGTCGTCGCGGCTACGGCCCTGCTCCTCGGCAGCGGCGCGAATACGGTCGGTCACAACGCGGGTCAGGTCGGGACGCAGGGCGCTGATGAACACAGCCTCAGCGTGCTTACCGGAGAACTGCTGGCCACGGCTGGATGCGCCAGCCTGGAAAATCACGGGGGTGCGCTGCGGGCTCGGCTCAGTCAGGGAGATGCCGGGTACGGAGAAGTACTTGCCCTTGTGACCAATCGGGTGGACCTTGGAGGGGTCAGCGTAGATGCCGCGCTCGCGGTCCTTGATGACTGCGCCGTCTTCCCAGGAGCCTTCCCACAGCTTGTAGCAGACGTCCAGGAACTCGTCGGCGATTTCGTAGCGCTCGTCGTGCGGAATCTGGGTGGGCAGGCCCTGGTTCTCAGCAGCCGAAGGCAGGTAAGAGGTCACAACGTTGAAGCCGACGCGGCCCTCGGTGAGGTGGTCGAGGGAGGCGTAGCGGCGAGCCAGAGTGTAGGGCTGCTCGAAAGTAGCGGCAGCAGTCACGCCGAAGCCGAGGTGCTCGGTCACTGCAGCCATTGCAGAAATCTGGGTTGCGGGATCGTTCACGGGAACCTGAGCGGCACCCTCAATGGCGGGAGCGGCAGAGTTCTTGTACACGTCGTAGATACCAACAACGTCAGCGATGAACACGGCGTCAAACAGGCCGCGCTCAAGGGTCTTAGCCAGGTCAGTCCAGTACTTGATGGTGTTGTACTCGGTTGCGCGGGAGCGCGGGTGACGCCAGAGGTCGAAGCTCTGGTGACCAATGCAGGTCATTTCGAATGCGTTAACTACGATGCGCTTCTTCTGCTCAGCCATCGATTTTCCTTTCGCGAATGATCGGGGACGATCGGGTTAGTGCCCTGCACCCCGCGCGCCGCCTCCTTCTTGCCTTCTGCGTTCGGTGGTGGCCTTCGTGCAGGTGGCGCGTTCGCGCCGTACTTGCCTCTTTCCGTTGAGGCCAGATCATCATCTGGGGCACCCCGCTACGGGAGAGGGTTGCCGCCCGGCTAGCCAGAGCTTAGCGCCGGGACTCATGATCTCGTGGTTTGAGTGTACGGGGCGCGCGGGAGGGAGGTCACGTTTGTGACGAAAAAATCTTTTTGTGACGTGGAACCGAAATATTTCGTGATAAATGCGAAATATACGGTCATAGAAATTCATACGCGCCCGCAGGGTTGATTGAGGCACGCCACAGCCCATAGGGTGGGAGAAGCAAACCATCCAGAGCGACTGAGAGACCTGGCTCCACGACGTCGCAGCAACCGGCACGGATTCTTCCGCCCCCCGGTGCTAACGCCAGGAACGATGGAAGTGACATGACACTCAACAGTGCAGTAACTGACGTACCCACCAGTGAAAAGAACGGCCGCCGTGCCGTATCCACCGCCGCCGTCCCCTTGAGCTTTGAAGGCGTCGGACAATCTTTCCCCGTGCCCGGCGGAACCCACGAAGTTCTTCGCGGAGTCTCCTTCACCGCAGCCCCCGGCGAGATTATCTCCGTCATCGGCTCCTCCGGATGCGGCAAATCCACCCTCCTGCGTGCAGCAGCAGGCCTGAACCGCATCACCGCCGGCACCGTGCGCATCGGTGAGAAGGCCGTGACCGGACTCGATCCCCGCGTGGCCATTGGTTTTCAGGAACCGCGTCTGCTCCCCTGGCGCACCGTCGCCGACAACGTGGCGCTCGGCCTGCCGCAGGGCACCAAGAAGGCCGAGGGCGAGGCGACCGTGACCCGCCTGCTGAGCCTGGTCGGCCTGAGCGAGTACGCCGACCACCGCCCCAAGGAAATTTCGGGCGGCATGGCGCAGCGCGTCTCTCTGGCGCGAGCGCTCGCGCGCACCCCCGGCGTGCTGCTGCTCGACGAGCCCTTCGGCGCCCTCGACGCGCTGACCCGCATCAACATGCAGGACCTGCTGCTGGACGTGCACCGTCAGGATCCGACCACGATCCTGCTGGTCACCCACGACGTGGAAGAGGCGCTCTACCTCTCTGACCGGGTGATTGTCCTCGGTAAGGACACCCCGGAGGCGCCCGCCACCATCCAGCGCATTGTGACCGTTGACCGTTCTCACCCGCGTGACCGCGCCGATGCAGAGATTACGGCGCTGCGTAGCGAACTGCTGGCTGAGCTCGGCGTGGAAGATAACGCCTAAAGCCGCCACGAAACGCATTTCTTACACATCACATCATCATCTTCAGAAGCGAAAAGATTTCATCATGACTTACTCCCCGTCTCGCCGTACCGCCCTCAAGTCCCTTGCCGCAGCCGCCGCTTTTGCTACTCTGCTCAGCGCCTGCGCCGGTGAAGGTTCCGGTTCCGCTAACGCCTCCGGTGCTGCCGGTGGTGGCAATCAGAACACCGTGACCATTGACTACGCGACTTACAACCCGCTGTCCCTGATTATCCGCAAGAAGGGTTGGCTTGAGACCGCCCTCGCCGCGGAGGGTAAGAAGGTTGAGTGGGTCAAGTCGGCCGGTTCGAACAAGGCAAATGAGGCGCTGCGTAGCGGCAATATTGATGTTGGCTCGACCGCTGGTTCGGCGGCGCTGCTGGCACGCGCTAATGGCTCCCCCATCAAGGTCATTAGCCTCTACTCGCAGCCGGAGTGGTCGGCTTTGGTGACCCGCAAGGATTCGGGCATCACCAAGGTTGCGGATTTGAAGGGTAAGACCGTTGCCGTGACCAAGGGTACCGACCCGTACTTCCTGCTCCTGCAGGCACTCAAGCAGGAGGGTATTTCCGCTTCGGACCTGACCATTCAGAACCTGCAGCACGCCGACGGCCGCACCGCCCTGGATAACGGTCAGGTCAACGCGTGGAGCGGCCTGGACCCGATCATGGCTGCCGCCGAGGTGGAAAGCGGCGACGTGCTCTTCTACCGCAACCTGAACTTCAACACCTATGGATTCCTGAACGCGACCGAGAAGTTCATTCAGTCCAACCCGACCGCCGCACAGACCATCGTGGACGTGTACGAGTACGCTCGCGCCTGGGCTAAGAAGAACCCCGAAGAGGCTGTGAAGATTGTCGAGGAGGAGTCCGGCATTAAGCACGAGACCGCCCAGGTCGTCATGGAGCGCACCCACCTGGATATCGACCCGGTTCCGGGCGCTAAGCAGGTTGAGGTTCTCAAGGGTGTCGGCCCGATCCTGGTGGAGTCCGGCGACGTTCCCTCCCAGTCCGACGTGGACAAGGCACTGAACAGCATTGTGGACGACCAGTTCGCAAAGAAGGCTGACAGCGCAGCCGTCGAGAAGATCGCAAAGGTGGTTGAGAAGTAATGACCGCCGCAACGATTACCGCCGCCTCCAGCGCTCGCGCTGAGCGTGCCGAGAGAAGCGTGTCTCTTCCGTGAAGCTGCCCTCGAACCCGTTCGCCGGTAAGCAGTACCTGGGCCTGATTCTTCCCCTGGCGCTGATTGCCCTCTGGTATATTCTGAGCACAAACGGCGTGTTCACCCAGGTTCAGCTGCCTTCCCCCGACCGTGTGGTTAGCGCCGGTGTTGAGCTGGCGCAGCGCGGCGAGTTGGGCCGCCACGTGGCGATTTCTACTCAGCGTGTGCTGATTGGTTTCGGTATTGGTGCCGTGCTCGGCCTGGTGCTGGGTGCGCTGATTGGCTTGTCTGCGCCGGTGCGTCTGATTGCCGCACCGACCATTGGTGCGTTGCGTGCCGTGCCGTCCCTGGCGTGGGTTCCGCTGCTTCTGCTGTGGATCGGTATCGGCGAGAATTCCAAGGTGACCCTGGTTGCTATTGGTGCGTTCTTCCCGGTGTACACCACGGTTTCTGCGGCTCTGGCGCACGTTGACCCCAAGCTTGTGGAGGCGGCACGCGCCTTCGGTCTGAAGGGTCTGCGCCTATTCACCACGGTTCAGCTTCCCGCGGTTCTGCCGTCGGTCGTTTCGGGTCTGCGTCTGGCGCTGGCTCAGGCGTGGCTGTTCCTGGTCGCCGCTGAGTTGCTGGGTGCGTCCATGGGCCTGGGTTACCTGCTGACCGACTCGCAGAACAACGGTCGCACCGACCGCCTGCTGCTGGCTATTGTGGCGCTGGCGGTGCTCGGTAAGATTACCGACGCACTGGTGGGTGTTTTCGAACGCTGGGTGAAGGCGAAGTACCCCAGCAACTAACGCCACCAGCAATTAGCACCACAGCTAAACGCAACACTCAGCACGCGCTGAGTTTTAGGAGAGATGTCCGCCGCGTGGTTGCTCCCCGAAGGTGAGCTAATCATCGCTACGTGCCGGAGAAAGAAGTCGGCGGGGAAACCTGTCGCCTACTGAATGATGATGATGTGCCCCGCCCCGCGCCCCACAGCAGTGAGCGCGGGGCGGGGTCTTTAAATATTTCGGAATATTACGAACCGATACACAGCATGCCGAATATGACGGGCTCCTTTGCTTCCTGGCCCGGAGCGCGCTTTACTAAGAAGGCAAACCATCCAGAGCGACCGAGAGACCTGGCTCCGTGACGTCGCAGCAACCCCCTCGCCAACGCACACACAGACCCCACGGTCACACAGACAGCGGCACGGCGAGCAAGGGTGCTAATGCCAGCAACCGATGGGAGAATAATGGGACTGCCCACCCCCTACTCGTTCACCGACCCGCTGAACCCCACCCCGAACCCCGCCCTCGAATCTGACGAGGCACGCGTCGCGTTCTGGGAGAAGCAGGCGCAGCGCCTCACCTGGGCTGAGCCCTGGCACACCGCGCACCGCTTCGAGAAGCCGAAGTCCCTCGGCTTCGATGAGGAAGGCATCGAACAGTTCAGCATCCCCGAAATTAAGTGGTTCGAGGGCGGTAAGCTCAACGTCGCCTACAACTGCGTGGACCGCCACGTGGAGGCGGGCCGCGGCGACAAGGTCGCCCTCTACTTTGAAGGTGAACCCGGCGACCGCGAAGCCATCACCTACGCCGAGCTGCAGCGCCGCATCGCGAAGGCAGCGAACGGCCTGCTGTCCCTGGGCGTGCGCAAGGGTGACCGCGTAGTCATCTACCTGCCCGTCATTCCCGAAACCATTATTTTCACCCTGGCCTGCGCGCGTATTGGCGCGATCCACTCCCTCGTCTTCGGTGGCTTCTCCGCTGAGGCGCTGAAGTTCCGTGTGGAAGACACCGGCGCGAAGGTCCTCATCACCACCGACGGTCAGAACCGCCGCGGCAAGGTCGTTCCCGTGAAGGTGAACGCCGACGAAGCATGCTCCGGTGAGAACAATATTGAGCACGTTATCGTGGTGGACCGCACCAGCGCCTCCGACCCGGTAGCGCACGCCGCTGTGCCGTGGACTGAGGGCCGCGACGTCTGGTACCACGACCTGGTGGACGACCAGCCGGACACCCACGCCTACGAACTGCACGACGCCGAAGATCCGCTGTTCATTATTTACACCTCCGGCACCACCGGTAAGCCCAAGGGCCTGGTGCACACCATGGCTGGATACCTGGTGCAGACCGCGTACACCCACGCGCTGCTGTACGATCTGCTGCCGGATTACGTGGACGAGAACGGCGTGCTGCGCCCCGACGAGCTGTCGGCCGTCAACGACCCCGAGAAGGTGGAGTCCACCGTTCACTGGTGCACCGCCGACCTCGCCTGGGTTACCGCGCACACCTACGAAATTTACGGCCCGCTGGTCAACGGTGTCTCCGAGGTGATTTACGAGGGCACCCCGAACACCCCGCACTACGGCCGCCACTTTGAGGTCATCGAACGCTACGGCGTGACCAACTACTACACCGCGCCGACCCTGATTCGTTCGCTCATGGGTGCGTTCCCGAACGGCCCGGAGCCCGGCAAGTACGATTTCTCGACCGTGCGCCTGCTCGGTTCGGTGGGTGAATCCATTAACCCGGAGGCGTGGCGCTGGCTGCGCGAGCACGTGGGCGGCGGCACCGCGGCGTTCATCGACACCTGGTGGCAGTCGGAGACCGGTTCGACCGTGTGCTCCCCGCGCCCGCACGACCCGGCATTCGCACCCGAGGGCACCTACCCGGAGGGCACCCCGCACTGCACTCCCCTGCCCGGTTGCGCTACCCGCGCCGTTCCCGGCGTGTCCACCCGCGTGGTGGATGAGCACGGCGACCCGGTCGAACCCGGCAAGCAGGGCTTCATCGTGGTCGATAAGATTGGCCCCTCGATGGCTCGTACCGTGTGGCAGAACCCGCAGCGTTTCCTGGATTCCTACTGGCGTCACTACGGCGAGCGCGGCTGGTTCCTCGCTGGCGACGGCGCGAAGGAAGACGAAGAGGGTAACGTGTACATCCTCGGCCGTATTGATGACGTGATTAACATTTCGGGTCACCGCCTGTCCACGATTGAGATTGAGTCGGCTCTGGTGACTCACCCGGCTGTGGTTGAGGCTGGTGTCTGCCCCGTGGAGGATGAGCTGACCGGTCACCAGGCGGTCGCCTACGTAACGCTCACCGATGAGGGTAAGGACCTGACTGAGGATGAGCTGAAGGCGGCGCTGACCGCGCACGTGCGTGAGCACATCGGCCCGATTGCTAAGCCGAAGGATGTTGTGGCGGTTGCCGATATCCCGAAGACCCGTTCGGGTAAGATTACTCGCCGCCTGCTCGGTGAGCTGTACCAGGGTCGTTCGCTGGGCGATGTTTCTTCGCTGCAGAATGAGGAGGCGCTGGGCCACATTGCGCAGGTGCTGGTGGATACCGGCCGCGTGAGCGAGGCTGTCTAGGCTCTGCTGCTGAGCTGAGCACTGTGCCGAGCTGCACGCTGCGCTGAGCTAAAAGCTGTATAGAGTAAAGGTGCGGATACCGAATGATGATTCGGTATCCGCACCTTTTGCTATGCCATTTTACTGAGCTGACAGGGCTCTTTGTTGGCGTTGCGCCGCTTAAATCAGGCCCAGCGAACGAGCGTGTTCGGCGGTAATGCCGCTCGGCTCAATGTGCTCGGGGCCCTTGTCCTTCTCGGGGTGCTCGGTCGCCTGGAAGCGGATCATCTTCACATCGCTTGCCGCGCCCAGGTTCGTGATCATGCCGTCACCGTTCAGGTCCACGGACACCGGCTCGGTGTCGATCTTGCCGTTGCCGTTGAAGTCAATCGGCTGGTCGGCGGGCTTGCCCTTGTACAGGAAGCCAGCCGCGCGGGGCCCGAAGCCGCGCGCCTCGTACAGCTTCGCCTCGTTGAGCATGCGGTACTCGGCGGTGGAGTAGCCGAAGTAGCGGCTACCGTCAGCCATGGGCACACCGGTGAGGGTGTACTGGTAGTTCATGACGCTGTAGTAGTTGGGCTTGTAGTTGATTTCGTCCCAGCCGCCGTGGCTCAGCGCGAGGTTGTGGCCGAGCTCGTGCACGAACACTGCCACGCGGATGTTGCTGCTTGCCTTGCCCCAGAAGTGCGGGCCGACGGTGACCATAAAGTTACGACCGCCAAAGTTAGCGATACCGGAGGAGTAGCTGTTGTCGTAGTAGTCGCCCCAGATCATGTAGTGGAAGGTGCCTTCGCGGGCGGGGTTGAACTTACCTTCGGTCGCCTTGATGCGGTGGAGCGCCTTGAATTCGCTGTCAAGTGCCTGGTAGCTGATTTCGTTGCCGCCGCCGAGGTTGTACTTGGCACTGCGGGCGCTACCTGCGTCCAGGTGGATGTTCACGCCGGTGGTGCCATCGGGGTTGCGCATGGGCAGGTCGGCGTAAATCTTGGTGATGCGGTCCAGTTCGTCTTCGCTGGGCAGCAGGCCCGCCATGTAGTCCATCTCGACGAAGATGTCCTTGTGCTTGGGGTTTGCGCCCATTGCGGGGAAGTCGACGTCGATTTTGCCGTCGCCGTCAGCGTCGTAGCCCTTCATCTCCCAGGTGTTGGGGATGCCGTCGCCGTCGATGTCGGGGCTGTAGGCGTTTGCTGCGGGGGCTGCGATAGTGCCCAGGCAGAGCACTGCGAGGGAGGCAAGCGTGACGCGTGCGCTCTTCAGAAATGCCATGTTGTGTTCCTTAGTGTGTGGTGACCGGTGGTGTTTCTGTGGAGTTTTCCGGGAGGACGTTCTCCTCGGTTTCCATGATGCTCCCGTTTCACGTGTTAGGTGAGCTGGGTGCCGTAACATTCATACTTTAAGGTAAAAGTTGAGATAATTTTGAAGATGAGCTGAATTACATTAGAGTATCAGTAATTCAACTCACATGCATCACCACATTCTTAATGACAAGAGAGATCCCATGACTTCTTCCTCGAACACCACTAATGGCCTGAACCGCCGCGCACTCATCAAGGGTGCCGCGTGGAGCACCCCCGTCATCGCAACCGCAGCGGCGGTACCCGCCTACGCGGCGTCCACCGATGCGCTGGAAACCCCGACCTTGAAGTTCGGTGTCTTCACCCAGGCATTCAACTCGAACCCCTCCAACGACTTTAATACCCGCTACGGCCTGGACTCCTACACCGTGCAGGTACCCAACATCACCGCAACCTCCACCACCCCGCAGAGCCTCGGCGGCGGCACCTTCACCCCCGGCGGTAGCGTCGGCGCTGGCCTGTACGGTGGTGCGGGTCTGTGGATTTCCGCACCCGTTAACTCCAAGGGCGAGTTCCAGGGTAGCTCCTGGCTGTACCCTCAGGCGCACCTGCAGGTGACCTTCGAGTTCACTTTCCCCACCGCCGAGGATGTCACCGACCCGCTGCTGTGGGACCCCGAGAACGACGTTGAGATCCCGGCACTCGCTAAGAGCGAGGGCGGCGCGAAGACCAACAACCCCGCTGTGGCGGCATTCAATGGCATCGCATACACCGCGAAGTTCTACGAGCCGGTCATCGAGGACAACGTCTGGACCGGCGTACTGGACATCCGCACCTCCGACTACCTGGAAGCCACCGCGAAGGACGGCGTGAGCTACGCACAGGTGCTGGCTTCGCTGGTTCCGGTGTACTTCACCGAGGTGACCTCCAGCTACACTCTGACCACCACCGCTCAGATCACCAGCGGTAACGTCGCAATGCAGCTGACCGAGGGTGGCGAGTACACCTTCCAGGACCTGGCTGGTTTGCGCGCTTCGGCAACCATCAGCCGCTAAAGTACCGAGCATAAACAAGGGGGCCCGGCATCCGTTATGGATACCGGGCCCCTCGCCGTATTGAAAGGTTTAGCCTATCGGTCACCGCTGACAGTCGTCACAAGTAGCCGTACAGCCTAGTCCTTCGCGGGAACCAGACCCTCGGCACGCGCACGGTCGGCGGTCATCTCGTTCTCTTCAATCTCTCCAGAGAACTTCTGCTCGGAAGAATTCGCACCGTCCTCGTTATAATCCACATCAGTAGCCGGCAGCTTTATATTCTTCATGTCATTCGGTGCGGTCAGGATGGTTTTCTCACCATCACGGTTAAGGTCGACCGACACCGGCTCGTCATCAATCTTGCCGTTGCGATTGAAGTCGATAGCCTCCCAGGCGGGAGCTCCCCTATAGTACAGGCCGTAGGCATTGCGACCAAAGCCGGTCTTCTCGTCCAGCTTGTTCTCGTCCAGGTCCTTGTAGACGCGGGTCGAGTAGCCGAAGTACTTCGTGCCGTCCGGGCGTTCTATGCCCCTAAGCTGGTAACGGTAGTTCATGATGCTCATGTAGTTCGGCTTGTAGTTCACATCCTCGGTACCACCGTGACGCAAGCCGAGGTTGTGGCCAAGCTCGTGCACGAAGGTCGCCACGCGAACATCGGAAGTTGCGGACTTGCCCCAGAAGCGCGGACCCACAGTCACGACGAACCCTAGACCGCCTATGTAACCCAGTCCTGAGGACCCGTATTCATCGTGGGCGTCACCCCAAATCATGTAGTGGAAGGCAGGTCCACGGTCCGGGTCCATATTAGCCCTTCGGATCTCGTACCACTTCTCCATGGTGCTATCCAGTTGCTGGTAGGGGACTTCGTTACCACCGCCGAGGTTGTACTTGGCGCTGCGGGCGTTACCGGCATCCAGGTGAAGGTTGATACCGGTGGTTCCGTTGGGGTTGCGAATCGGCATATTCGCGAAGATTTCGGTGATGCGGTCGAGCTCTTCTTCGCTAGCAAGCAGACCGGGCATGTAGTCCATCTCGACAAAGAGGTCCTTCTTCAAGGGGTTGGCGCCCATGCCTGGGTAGTCAATCTCCAGTTTGCCGTCACGGTTGCCGTCATACCCCCTCATCTCCAAAATATTACCGATTCCGTCGCCATCAATATCGGGGTTATACGCCTGCGCTGCGGGGACAGCAACCAAGCTGAGCACAAGCATCGCCGCCGAGGCGAGCGCGGTACGTGCCGCGCGGGTAGAAAATGAGAAAGCCATTTGTATCTCTTCTCGTATTCGTTCGCATAAATGCGCGCGAGGACCCTCGTGATTATATGTTTGCCGGAGGCAGCGTTGAGTGAATTATTGGATCATTGGGCACAGTCTATGCGGAGAGTGTATATATGTGCGCTGCGGCGAGGCATCCCGAACACATATGGTGGTACGGGATGCCGCTTAAAGAACAGCGGATCATTGCGCCCTCACGAGGTTTTGACACCTCAGAGCAACAATAATCCGCTTCATCATACACAGAGTGCATCTAGATTTTCCCGGTATAACACCATTTTTCAGGTTTATGCACCAAATATGACGTAAAACCGTTCTGATAAGCCTTCTATTTGACGCTTTCTGCTTCAGTGTTCTGCGCAGTTGCCTTCGCCTCCGAAGCCTTCCGGGAGGCGTAGAACAGGCACACCACAGCACCCACCACCTCGGCAACCATTAGCCGCTAAAGGAGCGAGCATGAGCAAGGGGCCCGGCATCCGTAATGGATGCCGGGCCCCTGCGTTTTATATAAGAAACTTAGCGTTGAGAAGTAGCAAACACGCTTAGTCCTTCGCGGGAACCAAACCCTCAGCGCGAGCGTACTCAGCGGTCATTTCGTTATCTTCAATCTCTCCGGAGAGTTCCGCCTCGGACGAGTACGCGCCGTTCTGGACTTCCTTACCCTTAGCCTGCAGCTTCAGGGTCTTCAGGTCGTTCGGCGCGGTCAGCACGGTCTTCTTACCGTCACCGTTGATGTCGGCTTCAACCGGCTCATCGTCAATCTTGCCGTTGCCGTTGAAGTCGATAGCTTCCCACGCGGGCTTGCCGTTGTAGTAGAAACCGTAGGCGTTACGACCAAAGCCGGTCTTCTCATCCAGCTTGGTTTCATCCAGGTCCTTGTAGGCGCGGGTCGAGTAGCTGAAGTACTTCGTGCCGTCTGCACGCTCCAGACCACGCAGCTGGTAGCGGTAGTTCATGACGCTCATGTAGTTCGGCTTGTAGTTCACGCTGTCGGTGCCGCCATGGCTCATGCCGAGGTTGTGGCCGAGCTCGTGTACGAAAGTCGCCACGCGCACGTCGGGAGTTGCAGACTTGCCCCAGAAGCGCGGACCAACGGTCACGATGAAGCCGCGGCCACCTACCCAACCCTGACCGGAGGAGCCACGGTCACCGTAAGAATCGCCCCAAATCATGTAGTGGAAGACGCTTTCACGGTTGGGGTCCATGTTCTTGGTGCGGATTTCACGCCAGCGCTGTAGGCCACTATCCAGCTGCTCGTGTGCTACCTCGTTGCCGCCGCCCAGGTTGTACTTGGCACTACGGGCGCTGCCGGCATCCAGGTGAATGTTAATGCCGGTGGTGCCGTTGGGGTTACGGATCGGCAGCTTCGCGTAGATTTCGGTAATGCGGTCGAGCTCTTCCTCGCTGGCGAGCAGGTCGGGCATGTAGTCCATCTCCACGAAGAGGTCCTTCTTCAGCGGATTAGCGCCCATTGCAGGGTAGTTGACGTCAATCTTGCCGTCGCCGTCAGCGTCATAGCCCTTCATTTCCCAGGTGTTGGGGATGCCGTCGCCGTCAATGTCCGGGTTGTATGCGTTAGCGGCAGGTGCGGCTACAGTACCGAGCACCAGCAGAGCCGCCGAGGCGAGCGCAGTGCGTGCTGCACGAGTAGAAAAGGAGAAAGCCATCTGTATCTCTTCTTGTGTTCGTCGCATGGATGCGCGCGAAGACCCTCGTGATTGTGCGAGTAGCCGTGGGTGGCGTTGAGTGAATCGTTGGGTCATCAGGCGTAGCCGATGCGTTGAGTGATTATGTATGCGCTGTGGTGCGGCACCCCGAACATGTATGGTGGCGCGAGATGCCGCTAAAAGAACAGCGGGTCACTGTTTCCGTGAGGTTTTGACACCTCAGAGCAACAATGACCCGCTTCATCATACACAGCGCTTATATGCCTTGTCCCGGTGTACGCACCGTATTTGCGTTGACATGGCGAACATTACGTAAAAGCGCTCTGATAAGCCTCTATTTAGTGTTTTCTGCCTCAGACTCTGCCCCAGCGTTCTGCGCGGCACCCTTCGCCTCGGAGGCCTTCTTGGAGGCGTAGAACAGGCACACGACTGCGCCCACTGCCGCAGCAACCAGCGGAAGCATCATGGAATCCGCCATTGCCGCCGCGTAGGGTTCACGCAGAATCTGCGGAAGTACGCCGCCTCCAGCGCCGCCGTGAGAGCTACCGCCCGCTGCAGCAGCCGGACCCAACGCAGACAGGTGCGAAGTAATTGCAGAAGCCATAATCGTGGTAATCGCAGCCGAACCGAGCACCGACGCCATCTGGCGAGTCTCGTTGTACACGCCCGAACCGGCACCGGCACGCTGCGGCGGCAGGTTACGGGTCGCCGACACCGACAGCGGACCCCAAATGCAGGCATTCGCCGCACCCAGAATAATCATCGGGCCAACCATCAGCCACAGGTTGCCTTCCGCAACCATCGTCGGGCGCAGCAGAGCAAAACCAATCACCATCAGCGTAAAGCCAATTACCGCAATCCACTTCGGGTCGTTACGGTTCAGACGCGCACCCACCACCGGCGCCAACGCACCCGAGAACAACGCCATCGGAGCGGTCATCAGCGCGGCCTGGGTCGGGTCCAGACCCTCCACCTGCTGCAGGTACAGGGTCAGCGGGAACGCCATGCTGATAGCAACCACACCCATAGCGGAAATAGCCACATTCGACACGGAGAAGTTACGGTCACTGAAAAGGCTCAGCGGAACCAGCGGCTCACGCGGGTTAATCGCCTGCCACCCGATGAACAGCGCCAGCACCAGAATGCCGGCAATAATCAGACCCCACACGCTCACCGCAATACCGGTGCCCATAAACGAGTCAGTGATGGTGCCCCAGTCGTAGGTGGCGCCTTCCTGAATGCCGAAAACCAGCAAGAACAGACCGACCGCCGAAAGCACCACGCCCAACCAGTCGAAGCTGTGCTTCTTCTGCTCGAACACCGGCACATTACGCCACGCCAGGAACAAACCAGCCAGGCCAACCGGAATGTTGATGAAGAAGATCCAGCCCCAGCCGAGGGTATCCACCAGCACGCCGCCCAGAATCGGACCAACCAGCGAGGCGACACCCGCAGTCGCACCCCAAATGCTCATGGCAACACCGCGCGCATTCGGCGGGAACATCAGCGTAATCAGAGACATGGTCTGCGGGGTCATCAGCGACGCACCCAGGCCCTGCACCACGCGGGCGGTAATCAGCGACTCAACATTCGGCGCCAGACCACACCACAGGGAGGCAAACGTAAAAATACCCATACCAATCATGTACAGGTTCTTCTGACCGAAGCGGTCACCCATACGACCGGTAATGAGCAGCGGCACCGCATACGCCAGCAGGTAGGCGCTCGTCACCCACATACCCGCCGACAGGGATGCATCCAAATCCTGCAGCATGTGCGGCAGGGCGATGGTGACGATATTGCCATCCACCAGGATCATGAAGAAGCCAACAACCAGGGACCAGAGAGCAGGCCAGGGCTTGTAGGGTGTCTTCGCCGGGTTACCGACGAGAGGCGCTTTTTTAGGGCGTGAACTCAATGATCCTCCAGGGGATGGGTTGTATGCGGGTAGATGTCTGTGTGTTCAGCATTGCCGCTAAGTGAATGCCCCTAATGTTACTCCTTTTCAGGCCGCGGCTTCGGTTGCTTTACCCTTATTCAGCTCTTCACGGCGTGTGCGCGCGGCAACCAGGCGACAGGCACCCCGCACCCTCTAGACTGAAGCTATAGAAGCTAATCCGGGCGCCGCCACCGGCGCTCACCCCCATCAGACCACCCTCAATGAGACGACCCCGGGAGGACCCATGGGTTTCTTTGATTTCTTCACCGATCGCACCCCGGCAGAACCCGCCGAAATCCGCCTCGTCGCTTTCGTCAGCGGTAAAGTGCAGGGCGTGGGTTTCCGCTGGTGGTGCGCCGGAACCGCCAAGCCCATGGGCCTAACCGGCTACGCCGAGAACCTCGACGACGGACGCGTGAAGGTCGTTGCGGAGGGTACCGCTGCCTCCTGCGCTCGCCTGGTGGATGTGCTGCGCGGTGACGACACCGCCGGGCGCGTGGATGAGGTTCTCGTCGAGTGGGAGGAGCCGAACGGCTCGTTCCGCGGCTTCGGCATCAGGTAGCTAGATTGCGGGGCTTTCTCATGGGCTCCCGCTCAACCCCGTGCACGTTACGTCCAGAGCGCAGTTTAGTTAGCCCAGAGTGCCGCGAATTGCGCGCGGGTCATATCGGCGCGGCGCACCCGATGCTGCACCGGGTGACCGTTCTCATCGGGGCGGCCGGAGTTCGGGTCAATATCGTCGTAGATGCCGGTGAAACCCGCTTTAACCGCCACTCGTTCGGATGCCTCGTTACCCGCCAGGGCGGTCCAGCGGACGGTATCAAGACCCAACCCGAGCGGGTCGAAAGCGTAGCCAAGGACGGCCCTCAGCGCCTCGGTCATATACCCCTTGCCGCGCGCCTTCGGGGCGGTGTAATAGCCCAGTTCGGCGCGGGGTCCGGGGCTTTCGGGAGTGCCGTCAGGTAGGCGCAATTCAATGGTCCCGGCAAACACACCGGAGGCGTCAATCGCCCAGCGCTGGATCTGCCCGGCGGCAATCTGGCGGGCGGTGGTGAGCAGGTAGTCCTCGGCGTCGGCGCGCGTGTAGTTCAGTGGAATGCGGGTGTAGCGGAGGGTTTCTTCGTCGCGGCAGGCTTCTACGATGTCGGGGATATCCGCCTCGCGCAGGTGACGCAGGGTGAGGCGTTCGGTAATGAGTTCGGGCTGGCTGGGCTCTGCATGTTCACTGTGTTCTGAGAAGTTACTGTGCTCGGGGGTCATGATTCGAGCTTAACCCTCAGGTTTGTACGCCGGAAAAGCTTTTTTGGACACCCCAGAATATTCAGTGATGCAAATCATAGTTAAACCTTCGGGTTTTAATCCAACGCCACTTGATTATTACGAATTATTCATAATAAAATAATTATCAAGCCCGCCCAATGGGCACCACTTAGAACAAGCGCCGCGCAACGAATCCGCGCGGCACAAGCAGAAAGAAGAACACTATGGCAGTTCTGACCATCGGCGACCAGTTCCCCGCATACGAGCTCACCGGCGTTGTCCCCGGTAAGCTGGCTGACATCGAAGCAACCAAGCCCGAAGACTACTTCACCACCGTCTCCTCCGAGGGTCTGGACGAAGACACCTGGCGCGTCGTCTTCTTCTGGCCGAAGGACTTCACCTTCGTTTGCCCCACCGAGATTGCAGCATTCGGCAAGCTCGCTGACGAGTTCGAGGCACGTGACACCCAGGTGATTGGTGTTTCCGTTGACAACGAGTACACCCACTACGCATGGCGCCGCTCCCACGAAGAGCTCCTGGACCTGCCCATCGTCATGGCATCCGACCTCAAGCGTGAGCTGGTTAGCGCACTGGGCATCCTGAACAAGGACGGCGTTGCAGACCGCGCAACCTTCATCATCGACCCCCACAACACCATCCAGTCGGTCTCTATTACCGCTGACTCCGTCGGCCGTAACACCGACGAGGTGCTCCGCCAGCTGGACGCACTGCAGTCCGACGAGCTGTGCGCATGCAACTGGAAGAAGGGTGCAGCAACCATCGACGCATTCAAGGAGATGAAGTAATCCATGAGCATCGATAACCTGCGTTCGGCTCTGCCTTCCTACGCGAAGGACATGAACCTCAACCTGTCCTCCCTGCCCCGCATCACCTCCCTGTCCGAGCAGCAGCTCTGGGGCGCAATCCTCGCAACCGCAGCAGCAACCAAGGTTGACTCTGTTGTTGTTGAGATTGCTGCAGAAGCTAAGGAGCACCTGAGCGACACCGCTTACGAGGCTGCTCTGGGTGCTGCATCCATCATGGGCATGAACAACATCTTCTACCGCACCCGTGGCTTCCTGAACGGTGCATACGATGACCAGCGCGCAAACCTGCGTATGCAGATCATCGGCAAGAACGGTGGCATTGAGAAGCTGGACTTCGAGATGTTCGCTCTGGCAGTGTCCGCAGTCAACGGTTGCTCCCACTGCGTTGAGGCTCACGAGCACACCCTGCGCGAAGAGGGCGCAACCAAGGAGCAGGTCAACGACCTGATCCGTATTGCTGCAACCCTCGGTGGCGTGGCACAGGGCATTCAGCTGGCTGAGGCACTGGGCTAAACCCACTAAGCGTTAGAGCTTACACAGAAGCGGCGCATCCACCCCTTTACGGGTCGGATGCGCCGCTTCCTCTATGTTCTCAAGCCCAGCAACGTGTTGGGTAGCAGTTTCTAAACTCCCCCAATTTGGCGCTATACAATGCCTGTATGCGGTACTGTATTTTGGACTCCACCAGCCCCCTTCCCAGCGTGGAAGAACTTACTGAGCTTTACGATTCTGTGGGCTGGAGTGCCTATACCAAAACACCCGAACGTCTCATCCCAATGCTGGAAGGATCGCGGTATCTCTACACCGCACGAAAGGCAACCACAGACGGAACGGGACGGCTCGTCGGGCTAGTCCGCGCCATCGGGGACGGACACTCTATCGCCTACATTCAGGACCTCCTAGTGCATCCGCACGCCCAACGACAGGGCGTTGGTTCTGCGCTTCTAAAGCGTGTCATTGATGACTTTGACCGAGAAGACATTCGACAGCGACTCATTACTACCGACACCGCTAGTGAACACGCCGTTGCGCTCTACAAACGCTACGGTTACGCACCCGTAGAGGCGGCAGGATGCATCACCCTTGCATGCTATCGATAAGGCAATATCGCATGCGGCTTGATACGGCTTGACTCGTTCAAGCTGGCTGAGGCACTGGGCTAAACCACTAAACGTTAGAGCTTACACAGAAGCGGCGCATCCTTCCCTTTTCCGGGTCGGATGCGCCGCTTTGTTGTACCTGCTTTTGTTTCAGCTGGTCGCCGAGCCAGTGCGCAGGGCGGTATCCCAGCTACTCGCCAGGCGCGTCGCCGCGGCAACCAGAGCCACCAGATCCTCGGCGTACACCGGGGTCGAGCGCACGCCCGCACACCAGTCAATCGTACCAAACCCAGCCAGGGCTTACCGGGGAAGAACTCGCGCCGCAGCGCCACACGGCGCTTACCCAGGGCGCGGCGACCCGGCACGTACCCGCCGCGGCTGATGAACAGCGTCTCGCGACCCTCGGACTCCACCAGCGCCTCCAGGGCCCTCAGCGCAGGAACCCAGCTCGGCTCCCCCACGCTCGCCAGGTCGGCCAGTTCGGGATACTCGCTCTCGTGCTCCGCCACGCTCACACCCAGGATGTACTGGTAGCGCACCTGCCCGAGCTCCTGCGGCAGGCCACGGTCGGCGGTCTGAATCGTACCGCACAGGTGCCGAACGACCGGCTCACCCTCGGCGTTCACGCCGGCCAGGGGCTCGCCGTCCCGGTAGATTGCGGGGCCGTCCAGGTAGAGCCCCACCGCGCCGGTACCCGTGATGTTGGGGCGCACCGACCAGCCGGGAAGCACCTCCTCCAGGCGGGGCACCACGCCCCGCAGGATTTCGAAACTTCGTCGCGCGATACCGTCACGGCGACTCCTTTCACCTTACGCAGATAACGATTTGCGATGTGGCCCGGTCTATCAAACGACCGGGCCACCTGCCTCTAGTATTCGTCTAGCTCCAGCTTAGCGAGCGTTCCGGCTACGCGACGGCAACCACACCATGAGCGCCGACAGCGCCGCGCCGGCAAACATCATGACCGCCATGGACTCCATCGCATTCAACGGGCTCAACGCCAACAGTAGAGAAGAAATGATGCCGCTACCGTACTGGAAAGAACCCAGCGCAAAAACAATCATGACAGAGCATTGGGGGTGGAGATTCACTCATTCTACGCCCATCTTTTAGCGCGCCCACAAGCTTCTCCGTTACGTCTCAGAGCTCGTCATGAGCACCTTTCAACTAGGAGCAGAGGCGGCGGCGGGTCTACAATAAATCGGTGCCAATTCAGGTACGCGCACAGGCAAACAGAGCCGGATGCGGTGATAACGTCGTCACCCGACCCCCCGTTGCGCGCACTTCCCCTACCGGCACACGCATCACGTACGCAGGAGAACGCCCATGCACGAGCTCTTTGACCCAGATCAGGTATTCCGCATCGTCGACATTGCCGCCGTTGTCGCTAACGGCCTGCTCGGCGGTGCTGTGGCGCGCGCCTTCCGATTCGACATTGTGGGCTTCCTGCTGCTCGCGGTCGCCTGCGGCATGGGCGGCGGTATGATCCGTGACATCCTACTGAACTCCGGACTGCCCGTGGCACTCACTGACGGCGGCTACTGGGTGGGTGCTATCGGCTCCTCGATTCTGGCGTACAGCATCGACTTGAGTGCCCGCTGGGCGACCCGAACCATGCTCATCATTGACTTCATCGGTATGGGTGCGTGGGCGGCAACCGGCACCATTAAGTCCCTGAACTTGGGCCTGCACTGGTTGCCCGCTATTGCACTGGGTGTGACCACCGCGGTCGGTGGCGGCGTTATCCGTGACATTATGGTCAATCGCATCCCGGCGATCTTTGGCGGTAACTCCCTGTACGCAACGGTCGCGTTTGTGGGTGCTTCTGAAACCGCTCTGGTAACCGGCTTGTTCCACCGCCCTAACCTGGCGATGGCACTGTCTATTTTCTTGTGTCTGGTGTTTGGTGTGCTCTCCCATATGAAGAATTGGCAGCTGCCGACTACCCCGGCTGAGCTGCGTGTGCCTCGCCCGCGTCTCTTCACTTTTGGTAAGCAGGAGGACCGTGCCGTTGCTAATGAGGGCTGGGCCCCTGGTGCTCCGCTCACTGAGCAGCTTGAGGTTATTAACGTTGAGCAGCTGGAGGAGTACCGCCGCTCTAAGGGGCTTTCGGAATAAAAGCCAATATATGCTGAATATAGAATATGGGCTGGTTTCCGCACGTCAGATGATTATCTGACCGGCAGAAACCAGCCCATATTTGCTATATGCAGTACGACTAAATCGTGTACTCGGTGCTGTCGTACACCGTCAAGAACTTACGGATACGCTCATCATCCGAAGCAAGAAACCGGCCGGCTCACCGTTATAGCGCAGGGTACCGTTCTCCAGGAACACGATACGATCCGCAACCTTCTTCGCAAACGCCATATTGTGCGTCACGATGACCAGGGAGCGGCCCTCCTTCGCCAGCTGCATGAGCACGCGGATAACCTCCGCCTCCAGCTCGGGATCCAGCGCACTCGTCGGCTCATCAAAGAGCAGGTAGGAGGGTTCCAGCGCCAAGGCGCGGGCAATCGCCACACGCTGCTGCTGACCACCCGAGAGGGCGTCCGGGTAGGAATCTACCTTGTCGGCAAGACCCACCTTCGCCAGTAGCTCGCGGGCACGCTCCTGCGCCTGCTGAGCGCTCAGGGTGCCGTTGAGGGTCGGGGCGAGCGCCACGTTCTTCAGCGCCGTGTAGTTCGGGAACAGGTTGAACTGCTGGAATACCATCGCCGACCAGGAACGAATATCACGCACCTGCGCGTCGGTGAGCTTCTGGCTGTAATCCACCTGCGCATCGTCAATGGTGAGCGTGCCGGACTGCGGGGTTTCCAGCAGGTTCAGGCAGCGTAGCAGAGTGGACTTACCGCTACCGGACGGGCCCAGAATCACCGTGGTCTCACCGTCGGGGATGTCCAGGCTGATGTTCTTGAGCACCTGCGTATCGCCGAAGCTCTTCGACAGGGAATCAACGCTAAGCATTGTTGCTCCTCACGTAACGGTTGCTGTACTTCTCCAGCGCCGACTGTGCGGCGGTCAGCAGAGTGAAAATCACCAGATAAATGATGGCGACCTCGGAGTACATTGCCAGCGGCTCGAAAGTACGCGACGCGATCTGCTTACCAGTCTGGAACAGGTCAACCATTGAAATGACCGACACCAGCGAGGTGCCCTTAATCAGGTCGATGAAGTTGTTGCCCAGGTTCGGCAGAGCAATACGCACCGCCTGCGGAATGACCACGTGGCGCAGGGTCTGCATGCGGGTGAAGTTCAGGGTTGCCGCCGCCTCAAACTGGCCGCGCGGAATAGCCGCCACCGCCGAGCGGAAGGTTTCCGCCACGTACGCGCCGGTGTGCAGGCTCATCGTGATGATCGCGGCGCTCCACACGTCCAGGGCAATACCGACCTTCGGCAGGCCGTAGAAGACGATGAACAGCTGCACCAGCAGCGGGGTGCCGCGGAAGACCCAGATATACAGCCAGGCCAGCCAGTTCACCGGGGCGAAGCGGCTCGTGCGCGCGCCGGCGGAGATGATGCCCACCAGCAGTGCCACCGCGAAAGAAATCAGCGACAGCGGAATAGTCACTGCCAGGGTCGAGCCCAGCAGCTGAGGCAGGGACTCAGCCCAAAGATTCAGGTAGCGTTCCATGAACGGAACTCAGCTCCTTTAATTAGTTCTTCGGGGAGAGGTCTTCGCCCACGTACTTCTCGTAAATCGCCTTGATGTCACCGTTCTCCAGGTGCTTCTTCAGCGACTCGTCGATAGCGTTACGCAGGGCGTCCTGGCCCTTAGGCAGCAGGATGGAGGAGTTGCTGCCGGTGCCCAGGTCACCGGAGAGCAGGCGCAGGTTGGCGTCCGGGTGCTCCTTGAAGTACTCAGCGAAGGACACGGAGTCGTTCGCGGTCATCTCTGCACGGCCCGAGAGGACCTGCTCGATAGCCTCATCGAAACCGGAAACAACCACGATCGAGGCACCCTTCGCCTCCACCATCTTGCGGAAGTTCGAGGTTTCGGACTGCGCCGAGGAGTGGCCGGAAATCTCGCTCACGTTCTGCAGGGAAGAATCCTTCTTCACGGCGACCTTCGGCTCGGAGTACAGGTAGGGTACGGAGAAGTCGTACTTCTGCTTACGCTCATCGGTTGCAGAAACGTTGTTGATGACGATGTCGTAGCGGTCAGCGTCCACGCCGGCGATCAGGGAATCCCAGGGGGTTTCGGTGAACTCTGCGGTCACGCCCAGATCCTTAGCGACCAGGTCGATGATTTCCTTCTCGAAACCGACCAGGGCGCCGTTCGAGTCGTGGAAAGAGAAGGGGCGGTAGGTGCCCTCCAGGCCCACACGGATCTTGCCAGCAGACTTGATGGCCTCCAGCTTGTTAGTGCTGGATGCGGTGCTGCTGCTGGACGAACCGCACGCTGCGAGCAGTGCAGCCAGGCCGGTGAATGCGGAGCCTGCGAGGACGGTGCGGCGGTTAATCATTGCAGACATGGTTCTTCCTTTGCGTCGTAGTTGATGCTCTTGTAGTTGCGGGCTGTCACCCTGTGTTTACTCGGGGCATCATGCGGGGTGCCCCTTCTTAGCGGGTGCAACGCTGGCTATCCTACAGCTATTCCCAACCCGAGAGAATTCAACGTAATATTCCGTCATATTCTCTCATCAATACGGAAAGCGGCTGAGACATCAACCACGACGCGGTGTCAGAAGTCCTGGAAGGCGAACCCCTTCCGAGCCTTTCACGAAAGCTTAGGAGGCGGGGCTCAAGTCCTCGCTCACATGCTTCTCGAAAATTACTTTGAAGTCGCCGTTGCCCAGGTGCTTCTTGATGGAGGCGTCAATCGCATCCTTCAGCGCGGTCTGGTTCTTGGGCAGCAGAACGGCGACGTTGGTGCCGGGGCCGACCTCACCCTCCAGCAGGCGCAGGTTGGCGTCCGGGTGCTCCTTGAAGTACTCGGCGAAGGACACGGAGTCGTTGGCGGTCAGCTCGGCGCGGCCGGTGAGCACCTGCTCGATAGCCTCGTCAAAGCCGGTGACTTCGATGATGGTGGCGCCGCGTTCCTCCACGAGCTTGCGGTAGTTGCTGGTGGCGCTCTGGGCGGCGCTATGGCCGGAGATTTCGGAGGCGTTCTTCAGGCTCGAGTCCTTCTTCACGCCCACGCGGGCACGGGAGTGCGCGTAGGGCACGGAGAAATCGTACTTCTTCTTACGTTCCTCGGTGGGTGCCACGTTATTGAGCACGATGTCGTAGCGGCCCGCGTCCACGCCGGCAATCAGCGAGTCCCAGGGGGTTTCGATGTACTCGGCGGTCACGCCCAGGTCCTTGGCGAGGGTCTCGGCGATGTCGTACTCGAAGCCGGCGAGCTTACCGGAGGCGTCGTGGTAGGTGTAGGGGCGGTAGGTACCCTCCACACCGATGCGGATTTTGCCCGCGGACTTGATGGACTCCAACAGGTTGGAGGAGCTCTGTGCGGAGCCTGCGCTGGAGCCATTACCGCCGGAGCAGGCGGCAAGCAGGCCGGTGGTTCCGGCGAGGGCCGCGCCCAGTAGCAGGGAGCGTCGGTTCAGCACGACGGAGGTGTTGAGAACGGTCATTCTTGGTTCCTTAATCTACGTTGATGTGTGGTGTAAAAGTTGAAATCTGCGGTATGGACCGGCGACGTTCGCCAGCGGTATGAACCGGCGGCACGAACCTAGCCGGCGAAGGCGACCTTCAGACCAATCTCCAGGGCCGCGATGAGGTCCTGAACATCCTCAATGCCGATTGCCAGGCGCACGAGGCGGTCATCCACGCCGAACTCGTCGCGGTGCTCCTGGGCGTAGGCGCCGTGCGTGGTGTACGCGGGCAGGCTCACGAGTGATTCGATACCACCCAGGCTCACGGCGTTCACGAAGATGGGCAGGGCACGGGCGAAGGCCTGCGCGTCGCCGCCGTCCTTGAGCAGCAGCGAAAAGACGGAGCCGATGCCGTGGGACTGGCGGGACTGCACCTCCGCCTGTTCCTCGGAGGAGTTGCCGGCGTAGAAAATCTTCTCGACCTCGGGACGCTCGGAGAGGAACTCGATGAGCTCGCGGGCGTTCTGCTGCTGGCGTTCCAGGCGCAGGGCCAGGGTCTTCACGTCCTGCAGCAGGCGGTAGGAGTCAATCGGGGGCAGCAGCGCGCCGCTAACGAGCTGACCGCGGTGCAGCAGAACCGCCAGGTCGGGGTCGTTCGTGGCCGCGACGCCGGCGAGCAGGTCTGCGTGGCCGGCCAGGAACTTGGTGGCAGATTGCACGGTGATGTCCGCGCCGAGCTCCAGGGGACGCTGCAGGTAGGGCGTCATGAAGGTATTGTCCACGATCAGCAGGGCTCCGTGGCGGTGCACCAGCTCCGCAACCGCGGCAATGTCGGTGACCTGCAAGGTAGGGTTCGTGGGGGTCTCGAGGAAGACGGCCTTCACGTCCGGGGTGAAGTCCTCATCGCTCAGGGCCGTGAAGTCGCTGATAAAGCGGGTCTTCACAGCACGTTTAGTCAGCTCGGTGGTCGCGAAGCGGTAGGTGCCGCCGTAGGTCGGCATGCCCAGCAGCAGGGTGTCGCCCGCCTCCAGAACGCCGAGGGCCGCCGCGGTGGCCGCCATGCCGGAGGGGTACGCGTAGGCGTGCTCGGCCCCCTCGAGCGCGGCGAGGGTCGCCTGCAGGTTATCGCGGGTGGGGTTCGCGCCGCGCTGGTACATGTAGGTGGTGTCCTCACCTGCGGTACCGAAGGTGCTAGCCAGGTAGACCGGCGGCACGGACGCATCGTAGCGGGCATCGTGCACGGCGTGGATGGTGCGGGTCGTGAAACCGGTCGGTTCGAGCTGGTTCTGCTGGCTCATGGTGGTTCTCCTCCGTTCGGGCTACCCCGAACGCGGGCGTAGCTGGTATTCGTCGTGTATTCGGGATTTACCCTACCCGCATTTTTTATGCCGTTCTAGCCCCGAGTCATGGGGGTTAATATGTTCACGCAACGTCATATAAAAATGCAGTGAGGGTGCACAAAATACCCGAATCAAAAACATTCTTTTATATTGAAAGAAATACGTTAATCCGGGTATTTTGAGTAATTATTATGGGTGACATTACACCGCGTATTTGGGGCACCTCGAATCACGCGATACGGTCGTGCGGCGCCCCATGTTCAGGGACTATGCCTGATGCGCCAGGGCTGCGGTCAGGCCGCGCTCCAGGTCCTCGATAATGTCCTCAATCTCCTCAATGCCGATGGCCAGGCGGATAAGGTTGTCGCTCACGCCGTATTCGTCACGGTGCGCCTGCGTGTAGCGGCCTGCACCATGAGCGCGGGACGAACCACCAACGACTCGATACCGCCCAGGCTCACCGCGTGGGTGAAAATCTTCAGGGCTTCGAGGAACGCGGGCAGGTCTGCGCCGTCCACCAGCTCCATGGAGATGAGCGCGCCCAGGCCGTTCGCCTGGCGGGCGTGCACCTGCGCCTCATACTCGCTGTGCGAACCCGCGTAGAGCACGCGCTTCACGGCGGGGTGCGCCTCCAGGTAGTTGATGACCTCGATGGTGTTCTTCTGCTGCTGGGTCAGGCGCAGTTTGAGGGTCTTGACCTCCTGCAGCAGGCGGTAGGAGTCGGTGGGCGAAAGCATTGCGCCGGTAATCATCTGCAGGTGCCAGAGGCGCTCGGCGAGCGCGTCATCGTTGGTTGCGGCGACGCCTCCGAGTAGGTCGGCGTGGCCGCCCAGGTACTTGGTGGCGGACTGCACGCTGATGTCCGCGCCCAGGTCGAGGGGCTTCTGCAGCAGCGGGGTCATGAAGGTGTTGTCGACGACCACGATTGCGCCGTTGCGGTGCGCGATTTCGGCGATGGCGGCGATGTCGCTCACGCGCAGTAGCGGGTTAGAGGGGGCTCTCCAGGAACACCATGGTCACGTTGTCGGCGAAGTCCTCGTCGGTGAGGGCAGTAAAGTCGCCGATGAAGCGGGTCTTGACACCGCGGGCGGGCAGCTCGATGGTCGCGAAGCGGTAGGTGCCTCCGTAGGAGGGCATGCCCAGCAGCAGGGTCTCGCCTTCCTTGAGGATGCCGAGGGCGGCAGCGGTGGCGCCCATTCCGGAGGGGTAGGCGAAGGCGTGCTTGGCGCCTTCGAGGGTTGCGAGCGTGGTTTCGAGGGCCGCGCGGGTGGGGTTGCCGCCGCGCTGGTAGTCGTAGGGGCCTTCGGTACCGTCACAGGGCTGGGCGTAGGTGGTGGTCGTGTAGATCGGAGGCAGGATGGAGCCGTACGGGTTGTCGCGGTCCGTAGTGTGAATTGCCTTCGTCGTAAATCCGGTCATGCTGTCCTCGGCTAAGGTTGGGCATAAAATGCGGGGGATAAATATATTGCTAGCTTATGGCTCTTTTTAGTGGCTGACTAGTTTTTTCTTTTCTGTGACCGAGTGACTTTTTATGACCGAAAAATAGCGTTATATTTCGACATTTTAGACATATATTTCGTCATATTTCGCGCGTGAAAAGACCCGGCGGTCGGTACGCGTGTGTGCTGAGTACCGGCCGCCGGGCTCCACACTAGGATACCGGCTCAGCACCCCAGAACATAAGGGTAGGTTTACCTTAAAGCTGAACTGCCCTCCACTAGGGGCGATGCTGCGCCCTCAATCTCGCCCAAACACGCCGGATGCCCTGCCGGGCATTACACGGGTATTACACCGGGTATAGAAGGAGGGGCGCACCCGGGAATCACCCCGGGTACGCCCCCTCCCTCAGTCCCGTGAGAACGCCAGCGTCATAATGCGAGGTAGCTGCGGGACTGTCGCCGTTTTTAGAAGATTTTCCGCGAACCTACGCCAACGCAGTAGCTTTCATCCTGCGTAACCAGAGCCTTTATTGCCTTCCACGCATCCGTCTGACGACGGGTGTTTCCCTGCAAAAGGGCGACGTTAGCGAAGCTGACCAACATACCCTTCGGGTCCGCATTGCGAAGGTCCTTGGCAAAAATTTTAGGCTTTGCAGGGGTGTCGGTCGTCGGCATCATCCAGAGGCGAGAACCATGAGCTACACGGTTTCTCAGAGTGGTCAGAGACCTAAGACGGCCCTCAAAGTGCTTATGGTTCACTCCCATACGCTCTGCTGTCTTTTTGTAGAGCAGCAGCTTTTCAGCGTCTCCGGACTCGGGGATAGTTCCTGAAGCATAACTTTGGACCACGGCATGGGAGAGAAGCCCTAATGAAAACGAATCGACAACAGACCACAGGGGAAGCTCTTTCTGCATCTTCGTTCGAAGCTCCTCAACATCTTCCCAGTCATCCAAGTTTTCAGAGGGGGTTTTAGAAGAACTTTTAGCGCAGGATTTCCACCACTCCTCAATACGCTCACGAACATACGGTTCACGGTATCGCAGGATATGCCGCATCATATCTTTGATGAGCGCATCTACCGGCCTGTCCTGGTCCATACAGATATATGCATCCGGGTTGAGGTACTCATGGGGACTACGATAAGTGCAGAATACGTCCACCCATGCAGCTCGAATCGCTTGTTCGCTCTGCCTCATGTACCCGTACAGAAGGGAAGAGACCTTCACATCCATACGCACAATATCTAAAACATCCGAGATGCCTGGGTTTTCGGGTAGAAGCCCTTCGCTCTTGTATTTGTTGTAATTACGAAAGTATCCCAGAAGGTAGTGGAAATTAGAGCATGCAAGCATGTCTCGGTCATCATCGCTCAGGGTCGTTCCCTGAGGAAAATACCTCTTAGCAACAAGGTATTTCCTCTGGTCGTCCAGTGAAGGCAGAAATACGCACGATTCCTTGGGCACAACCACTGCTCTCCTTACTCGGTTCGCCGTAGAACCGAACATAAAAAAGGACCCCCTCGAGATGCGCTTGAATCAGAGGCGGAGGGGGGACTGTTACTACAACAATAACATTGGAGCTACATGCTCTCAAGGAATCTGGGTGTTTTCCCTGGTCATCTTATGGTTGCTTATATCACTGCGTCAGCATCAAAGAAGGAGGGGCGCACCCGGGAATCACCCCGGGTACGCCCCTTCCGTTCAAACGCTAATGAGCGCCTGATTTTTTGTAATTACAAGCTGCAGCGGCTTACACAGCACAGGCTGCTTACTTCGACAGCACCTGACGCTTCGAAGAAATCACGCCCGTGTTGAAACCAGCCAGGTGCAGGCCACCGTGGAAACGCGCATGCTCAATCTTCACGCACTTATCCATCACCACGTTCAGGCCGGCTGCCTCACCAATCGCGGCAGCCTCCTCGCTCCAGGAGCCCAGCTGCATCCACACGGTCTTAGCGCCCAGTCCACAGCCTCCTGAACCACGCCCGGCAGGTCCTCATTACGGCGGAAAATCTCCACCAGATCCGGGACCTCCGGCAGGTCCTGCAGCGACGGGTACACCGGCTGACCCAGCACAAGCTTGCCCTTCGCCGCCAGAATCGGGTTCACAAAATACAGCTTGTACGGCGACGCCGACTGCAGGTACGTTGCCACAAAGTACGAGGCACGCGAAATCTTATCGCTCATACCCACAATCGCAATCGTGCGGGTATTACGCAGAATGTTCAGACGCTCAGGGGCGGAAGGACCCACCCAGGTACGCTTCTCAGTCATTACTTCTCCTCCTGAGTGGTAGTAGGCAGGGAGCAGGATGCGCCAGCAGCAGCCTCAGCGGCGGCAGCGTCCTCGGCGGCCTTAGCGGCGGCAACCGCCTCCTCAGCCTCCACAATCTTGTCTGCGCTGGACTCGCCCACACGCTCACCGGCGTGGTTCAGGCCGGTCGCGTAGGTCAGCGCCTGGTCCAGGTCCCAAATGATGTCTTCAACGTCTTCCAGACCCACCGAAATACGGATCAGGTCCTCGCCAACACCACCAGCGGCCAGCTGCTCAGCGGTCAGCTGCTGGTGCGTGGTCGAACCCGGGTGCAGCACCAGGGTGCGGGCGTCACCGATGTTCGCCAGGTGGCTTGCCAGCTGCAGGGCACCGATGAACTCGCCGCCGACCAGGCGGCCGGAAGCCTTTCTCGGTCGCCTTCACACCGAAGGAGAACACAGAACCGACGCCCAGCGGCAGAAGCTTCTTCGCACGCTCGTGGTGCGGGTGGTCTTCCAGACCGGCGTAGTTCACGTAGGCGATACGCTGATCCTCAACCAGCCATGCGACAACCTGCTTAGCGTTCGCCAGGTGCGCATCCATGCGCTGCGGCAGGGTCTCAACACCCTGCAGCAGGTTGAACGCGGACTGCGGGCTCAGCGACGGACCGAAGTCACGCAGCTGCTCAGAACGCAGCTTAGTCAGGAAACCGAACTCACCGAAGTTACCCCACCAGGACACGCCGTTGTAGGAGGGAACCGGCTCGGTCATGGACGGGAAGTTGCCGTTACCCCAGTTGAAACGACCGGACTCGACGACGATACCGCCGAGGGTGGTGCCGTGACCGCCCAGGAACTTGGTGACCGAGTGAATGACGATGTCCGCGCCGTGCTCGATGGGGCGGATCAGGTAGGGGGTGGACAGGGTTGCGTCCACGACCAGGGGGATGCCCGCCTCGTGGGCGACCTCTGCGAGGCCTTCCAGGTCGGCAACCTCACCGGAGGGGTTCGCCACGATCTCGGTGTAGATCGCCTTGGTGTTCTCGGTCAGGGCCGCCTTGTAGTCGGCGGGGTCGGTGCCGGGCACGAAGGTGGTCTCAATGCCGAAGCGGCGCAGAGACACGTCCAGCTGGGTGACGGTGCCGCCGTACAGCTGGGAAGATGCCACAATGTGGTCGCCCTGCTGGCACAGAGCCGCGAAGGTGATGAACTCGGCAGCCATGCCGGATGCGGTCGCTACCGCACCGATGCCGCCTTCGAGGGAGGCGATGCGCTCCTCCAGGGCGGCGACGGTGGGGTTCGACAGGCGCGAGTAGATGTTGCCGTACTTCTGCAGGGAGAAGAGGTTCGCGGCGTCGTCAGCGTCTTTGAAGACGAAGGAGGAAGTCTGGTAGATAGGGACCGCGCGGGCACCGTGCTCGGCGTCGGGGGTACCGCCCGCGTGCAGTGCGCGGGTTCGGAAGCCGAAAGTGTGTTCAGCCATTGGTTTGCTCCTGGTGTATCTGCCCGCCTGTGTGCGGGGAGTCGATAGTGGCTCGACTTTATACTGTGCCACCGGCGCGGGGGTGCACCAAGTGCGGGTACCTATGTGTCGTTTGTTGCGGATTATGACGGGCTGTTTTCGGTGAGGCGGGGCATCATATCAGCCGTCATAACAGAAGTTGTTATGACGGTTGTTATGATGCGCGGTCAATGAGACCGATGGAAACACCCGGTTTTAGCCTGCAATTCCGGGGTTTTTAAGATTCTAAAAGTGGTGAGAATACCGCATCATAGCAACATCATCGCAGGATCATAACAACATCATCGCAGAACTTGTTATGATGCTGTTATGACGTTGCTATGACGTTCACCAAGAAGTAGCCATCGGGAGCATGCATGGAAACAAACACCGCCGAACTCATCGAAAACCTACGCCGTAGCCAGGCTGAAAACGGGCGAGTAGAAGTCAAAGCTGCAGCTGGCGGGTTCCCCAAGTCCGTTCTTGAAACCGTTAGTGCCTTCGCCAATGGAGACGGTGGCACCATTCTTCTTGGCCTCACCGACCCGGCAGAAGGTCTACAGCCAGTTGGAGGTTTCAACGCACAGGCAGTCCACGACGCATCCGTTGAGGCAATCCGTTCCAAGATCACACCTCGACCCCCGGTAGATATTCAGATTGAGGCGGCAGACGAGCAGCACCGTATCGTGCGCATCGATGTTCTCCCCGGCGACCCGACGCAGAAGCCCTACTACATCGAAGCACACGGCATGTATAACGGCTCCTACCAGCGCGTCGGCGAGGCCGATATTCGCCTCACCAAGTACGAGATTGACCGCCTCCTAGAGAACCGCAGTCAGCCCCGCTACGACGAGGAGCTGGTCAGCGAGGCAAGGTTCAAGGACCTCTCTCCCACCCTTGTGAGTGCCTATGTCGCTCGCCTCCGCGAGGAGCAACCTCGCGTTTTTGCGGCGCTTTCTGACCGTGAGGTTCTTCTGCAGGCACGCATTCTACGCATCGATTCTGAGGGCCGAGAAGTGCCCACTCTTGGGGCGCTTCTCGCCATGGGATCCTACCCGCAGGCGTTCTTCCCGCAGCTGATGATGAGCGTTGTTGTTCTTCCCGGTGAAGAGCTTGGTGAGGTCACTGAGGACGGTCGACGTTTTCTGGACAATCACAGCTGTACCGGGCCTATCCCCTCCATGTTGGATGAAGCTATGGGCGTTTTGGTTCGCAATATGCGCAAAACGTCCACGATGGAGGGCCTCAACAGTAGCGGTATCGGGCGGGTTGAGCGCTACGAGTATCCGCTGGAGGCTATCCGCGAGCTCTTGGTTAACGCCCTCATGCACCGCGACTACTCGCCGGGTGCGCGCGGCTCGCAGGTGCAGGTTGAGCTCTACACCAACCGCCTGGTGGTGCGTAGCCCGGGCGGTATCTACGGTGCTGTGACTATCCGAGATTTCGGTCAGCCCGGTGTTTCTTCAACCCGCAACAGCTACTTGGCAAGCATTCTGACTGATCTGCCCGACCCGGGTACGGGGCGTTTGATTGCAGAGAATAGGGCTTCCGGTATTCCCACGGTTCTACGCGCACTGAAGGAGGCGGGTCTGCCCGCTCCCCAGTTTGCTGACCGTCTACTCTATGTGCAGGTCACTCTGATGCAGCCCCCGCAGGGTGCGTCTTCTACGGAACAGAAGACCGCGCCTGAGGATAAGACTCAGCAAGCAACCCATTCCACGGGCAAACATTCAGCCGACACCGTCGAACCGGCAGGCGCCGATGCGTCGCTTGACGGCCTCAGCGAACGCCAGGCTGGTATTGTGCGTGGCCTGCGTGCACAGGGCGAGGCTGTTTCCACGACATATATCCAAGAGCATTGGGGTCGGGGCGCTTCACGTACCTCCATTACGAATGATTTGCGCCATCTTGTGGAGGCGAAGCTGATTGTTCCTACGGCTCCGCCGCGTAGTAAGAACCGTAAGTATCGCGCTGCTTAGACGTGCCCGATAAAAGGTACACAAAAAAGGGGAGGGAAATAGAGCGGTTATTCTCTATTTCCCTCCCCCTTCGACTATTCAGCCAAAACCACGTTTAGCCGCAGGCCCATTCAAAGACGACCTGCGAGAAGTCGCGGGCGGCAAGCGCCTCCGGAGTAATCAGCCAGTTCGCCGCACCGGCATCACCCCACATGATCTCAATCTCCTCGTCTTCGTTCTCCTCGTTCTCCGATTCGGAGACGATAGTCAGCAGGTTCACCGTGTGGCCGCGCAGCTCCTTGAACTCGTCACGCGGGTCATTCTGCACGAAGAACGGGTATCCGCCCACGTGGGAGTACTCTTCCTCCGATTCGAAAGGCTCCGTCAACTCGTAGAGAGCTTCGCGGCGAGGCTGGTTCTTATACGGGTTCTCGTGCGCTTCGGGAAGCAACTCATCCGGGTAGGTTTCATCCCACTTCGCACCAAAAACGTCGTAGTAGTCGTAGCCGGAGGCGGTCACACCCTGCTCACGCAACTCAAAGGTCATGCCGTACTCAATTTCGAGCGGGCCGCTCTCACAGTCGAAACCACCGATGGGCCAACCGCCCTCGTCCCAGTCAACGTTGGGGAACGGGGCATCCGGGTTCGGCTCACCCAACGTCTCGTAGTAGACAACGCGGTGATTCTTCTGCGAGAGAGGGTTCTCGTAGTCAAAGCCCCACAAGCACTCTTCATCGTTCGGGTTAATCCAGAACTGCAACATACCGGTCGCCGGGTAAATGTCATTCTCGGGCAGGTCGGCGCAGTTAATCTGCGCAATCATGCCCAGCGGCTCACCCTTCTCATTGGTCGGCGCAGACTCCCCGGCAGGCAGGTACGGTCGGCCACCAAACTTGGATGCGGTCTGCGGCAAGGGTTCGGCAGGAACAAAGGGCTTCAGAGCGATAGCCTTCTTACGGGCGCCCTCCTGGTTGAGCAGGTCAATAACGTGCTTCGCCTGCTTTTCGATCTCCTCAAACGGTTTGTTGTCAAACATTTTAGGGTCTCCTCATTGATGATGTGGCGGTGTGAAAGTAGTACGGTGTCTAGCCGCAGGCCCACTCAAAGACGACCTGCGAGAAGTCGCGGGCAGCAAGCGCCTCCGGGGTAATCAGCCAGTTCGCCGCACCGGCATCACCCCACATCACGTACACGCCCTCCTCGGCGTCTTCACCCCACTCCGATTCGATGGTCAGCAGGTTCACCGTGTGGTCGCGCAGCTCCTCGAACTCGTCGCGCGGGTCCTCCTGCACGAACGAGGGGTAGCCGCCAATATGCGAGTAATCCCTCTCCTCCGATTCGAAGGGCTCTAGCAGGTTGTAGGAGGCGTCACCGCGTGCGTTCGGTTCCTCGGGCAGCTTCTGGTCCGGGTACATTTCATCCCAGGCGTCAGCGAACTGGTCGTAGATTTCGAAGCCACCGTCCAGGAAGCCCTGCTCCCAGGGCTCGAAGGCAAGTGCGTACTCAACAACCTCCTCAGCGGTACCCTTGCCGTCACGACCAAAGGGCCAACCATAGTCATCCCAGTTCACGGTCGGGAACGGGGCATCCGGGTTCGGCTCACCCAACGTCTCGTAGTAGACAACGCGGTGATTCTTCTGCGAGAGAGGGTTCTCGTAGTCAAAGCCCCACAAGCACTCTTCATCGTTGGGGTTGATCCAGAACTGCAACATACCGGTCGCCGGGTAAATGTCATTCTCGGGCAGGTCGGCGCAGTTAATCTGCGCAATCATGCCCAGCGGCTCACCCTTCTCATTGGTCGGAGCAGACTCGCCTGCGGGCAGGTACGGTCGGCCACCAAACTTGGATGCGGTCTGCGGCAGCGGTGCGTCGGGAAGGGTTACCTTCAGGCGGATTGCCTGCTTGCGGGCACCACGCTCGTTGAGTGCGTCGATGACGCGGCGTGCCTGCGCCAGGGTCTCTTCGGAGGGCTTGTTCTTCGGCATTGCGTGCTCGTTTCGTCGGTGAATTAATCGGTGTAGAAGATTCGGTGTGTCAGCGTGGGGCTACGGTACCGCTGCGCCTTCTACCCCCATTAGACCCTATTTCGGGCGGGCGCGCACCAATTCTGGTCACGAGTGCATCCGGCGGCAGCAAGCAGGTGCGAAAGCAGGTGCCGAGCGTGCAAGAAAGCCCCGCCTCCTCACCCTCATGCGCGAGCATGAGAGGTAAGAATGCGGGGCTTCCCGGCGAATCTCTACGAGAGGCTAGAACCTTTAGAGAGCCTTCTCGATGGTCTCCAGAACACCAAGCGCGGCAGCCGGGCCAGCGTTCAGGAAGAACATGTCAGCATCCACGCTGTGCGCGTGCTTCTCGGTAACAGCCTTGAGGGTGCTCCACAGCGCCTCACCGGTCAGCTTGGACTCGTCGCCACCCTGCACGCCGTAGAACAGGTAGTCGGCGTCCGCCTGGTCGAGCTGCTCGGAACTCAGGTCCACGGAGGTCTTCTCAACCTGCGCAGCTGCGGGGCGTGCCAGGGATGCGTCAGCGCAGATGGAGCCCACGAACGAGGACTTCGCGAAGATGCGGGTGCGGTCAGCGGAAGCGTACAGGAAGGAGAAAGTCTTCTCGGTGCCAGCCTTCTGACCGACCGACTTTGCCTTGGTGTTGTACTCCTCCATGAGCTTCTCAGCCTTCTCGGTGGTGCCCAGCGCGGCGGCAATCAGCAGGAAGTCCTGCTTCCAGTTGACGCCGGTGCCCTCGGTGACCACGGTCGGCGCAATCTTGGCGAGGGACTCGTACACCTCATCCTTCTTGTTGGTGTTGTTGATGAGGATCAGGTCGGGCTTGAGGTTCGCGATGGCCTCAACGTCCGGGTCGGTGCGCTTGCCGACCTTGGCAATCTTGTCGAGCTCTGCGGACTTATCGGAGAACTTGGTCTTCAGGTAGGCGGGGACCAGGTCGGCGTCACCGGCGGTTGCCGCGCCGACGGGCACGATGCCCAGGGAGAGCACGCCGTCGAGCTGACCGGTGGAGAGAATCACGACCTTGGAGGGTGCGGATTTGATGGTGGTTTCACCGCGGAAGTGCTTGACGGTGCGGGGGAATTCGCCGTCAACGGTGGTGGTGCCCATGCCGGAGGGCAGGGCGGAGGGTGCCACCTTCTTACCGGTCGCAGAAGCAGACGCGGAGGAGGAAGAGCCGGAAGTGTTGGAGGAGCCGCATGCCGCCAGGGCGAGGGCGCCGAAGGAACCGAGTGCGAGTGCGCCGAAGGAGCGGCGGGTGATCTTGTTCGTCATATTTGCCATATTATTAGGATAACCTCATATATGCATATGCGATACTTAATACTTATCTATTGATACGTTAAGCATCCTCCGTCCGCACGGGAGCACACCGCTCCCCCACCACCTCCAAAGCCTATGACACCACAGACCTCCCCCTCTTCCGGACCCGCCGTTAGCGCTGCTTCCCTGGCGAAAATTCGTGCCCTCTCCGCTTCTTCGGACGCCGTATCTGGCGCCTCCTCTGGCGGTCAGGGTGGCAAGTCTATCTCGCGTCTGGCGGTTGCGCTCATTATTGGCGGCGTTCTGCTGGTGCTGCTTTGCGCCCTGTCGTTTACGGTGGGTTCGCGCCTGTTCACCCTGGACCGCTCGATTGACGGTTTCCTCCACCCGGAAGCGAACACCATCGAGTCGAAGCTGATTTGGGCGAAGCGTGCCCCGCGTACCGCCGCGGCGTTGCTGGTGGGTGCCGCGTTGGCGGTGTCGGGTGTGCTCATGCAGGCGTTGAGCCGTAACCCGCTGGCTGAGCCGGGTCTGCTGGGTGTGAACTCGGGTGCTGCCGCCTCCGTGGTGGTCGGTGTGGGCGTTTGGGGTGTCGTCCCCGTTCGTTCAGCTCTGGCTGGCGCTGGCCGGTTCGGGTCTGGCGGCGGCGCTGGTGTTCGTCATGGGTCTGGTGGATTCTAAACCGAACCTGGATTCGACGGCGCGTCTGGTGCTGACGGGTGTGGCGGTGAATGCCTGCCTGGGCACGATTACCGGCATTATCACGATGTTTAATTCGAAGGCTTTTGATTCGCACCGTTTCTGGGTGGTGGGTTCGCTGGAGAACCGCACCTTTGAGCAGGTTCTCTCGGCGCTGCCCTTTGTGGCATTGGGTATGGTGCTGTCGTTCATGCTGATCGGTCCTCTGCGTGCCCTGGCACTCGGTGAGGATGCGGCAGCCGGCTTGGGCGTGCCGGTGACGATGGTGCGTGGCGCGACGATTATTGCAATCATGGCGCTGTGTGGTGCGGCGACTGCGGTTGCGGGCCCGATTGGTTTTGTGGGTCTGGTCGTGCCGCATGTGGTTCGCCTGCTGGTGGGTTCCGATATTGCACGCGTGCTGCCGCTGTCGCTGGTGTACGGCCCGGTGTTGGTGCTTGCCTCCGATATTTTGGGTCGCGTTCTGGTCATGCCCAGTGAGCTTGAGGTGGGTATTGTGACCGCCTTTATTGGTGCCCCGGTGCTGATGGTTCTGGTGCTGCGTTTGAGTGCCGGTGCGCGCGGTGCGAAGAAGAGCCGCTTGGGTTCGAAGGCGCAGGCGCACGACGAGGCGGGCCCGGCTCACGTGTCGGAGCACGGTGCGCATCGTGCTCACCGCCCTGTTGTGGGTGGTTCGTCTGGTTCGACTGGCGTATCTGGTTCGTAGGTCCCGGTTTCTGAGAGGTTTTATTGTGAGCGTTGTGTCTCGTTCTGTAGCCGGGTCCGTGCGTATTCCGGGGCGTTACCGCACCCCTATTCCGCGTACCTGCTGGTAGTGGCGGTGCTTGTGGTGGCGGCGGTCGCCTCCCTGGTGTTTGGTAGTTATCAGATGAGCCCTGATCAGGTGTTTCGCCTAATTTTTCAGGGTGAGGGCACGGAGATTGAGCGCCAGCTGGTGTTGAATCAGCGCCTGCCGCGTATGCTTGCCGCCGTGGTGGTGGGTGCGGCTTTGGGCTTGTCGGGCGCTATTTTTCAGTCGGTTTCCCGTAATGCTCTGGGCTCGCCGGATATTATCGGCTTCACGGTGGGTTCGGCGACCGGTGCCCTGTCTGTGGTGCTGATTGGGTCGTTGAGTTCTACCGGCGTGGGTATGGGCATGGGCGCTATTATTGGCGGTTTTGCGACGGCGGCTGTGGTGATGCTTCTGGCGGGTGTGCGCGGTGGCGCGACGATGGGTCAGAAGATGGTGCTGATTGGTATTGCGGTGAGTGCGATGCTCAGTTCCGTAAACGATTACCTGATTACGCGCGGTGATTTGGAGAAGGCGGAGGCGGCGAAGACCTGGCAACACGGTTCGCTAAATGCCCTGTCGTGGAACCAGATGTCGGTGCAGGCGGTGCTGCTGCTGGTGGCGATTCCGCTGGTGCTGATGCTGACGCATCGCCTGCGCGTCTTGGAGCTCGGCGACGATTTGGCGGCGGGTTTGGGTTTGCCTGTGAAGAGGACCGTGAACCTGCTAGTAGCGGCTGCCGTGCTCCTGGTGGCTGTGGCGATTTCTGTTGCCGGCCCGATTGGTTTCTTGGCGCTGGTTGCCCCGCAGATTGCGCGCCGCCTGTGGAACACTCCGGGTATGGCGATGTGGCATTCGGCGTTGCTGGGTTCGGTAATTTTGGTGCTGGCTGATTTGTGTCGGCTCGTGCGCTGGCGCCGTTCCAGATTCCGGTGGGCCTGGTGACGGGCGCGTTGGGTGGCGTGTATATGCTGTGGTTGCTGTACCGTCAGCGCTAGTTGCGCCGTCTATTCCGTATGAGTGACCGGGTGTTCCCCACTGTGGGGGCACCCGGTTTTCTCTGTTTCACGGGGCTTCACGGGCGGTTTCACCGGGTTTCACGGGTGGTTTCAGAATTTTTCGGAATTTTCCCAGTTTTACCCCGGGGTAGATTAAAAACTGCTTATCGTGTCAGGGGTCGCTCATAGAGTGTAGGTGTTGGAAGGGACGATCCTTCCGACCGGGCACGCCGTCTCCTGCGGTGTTGCCGCTAGGTTGATTCAGCATCTACGGAAGGAACGGTCATGGACAACACCACTCACGAGAGCCAGTACGCAAACGCAGAGATTTCCTGCACCGCCGATGAGCAGCTGTGCCGTGATGCAGAGTTTAACCTGCTGATGCAGGCGGGCACCATCGTCCGTATGGAGCGTTTCAACGTGGAGGAGCTCCGCGGCGTTCTGGAGCAGCTGGTGGCTGACGGTTCGTGCTTCCGCACCGCGCCGGCCTCTTCTACCATGGGCCGCGTGATGCGTCACCTGACTCAGGGTGCTTCCGGTTACGAGGTGAACCTGGCTGAGCTGCGTGCAGCGGCACAGAACGCTCTGCTGTTCGTGTTCCCCCTGGAAAAGGACCTGGAGATGTGCCTGCGCTTTGAGCGTGTGCAGGGTACCGGCCTGGCGCTAACTCGCCTGGGTGTGAGCCCGGTCAATGGTGACCTGTGGACTCAGCACTGGGCGATGCGAGCGCTGGAGTGCACCGGCGGCGTGTTCGCGGTGGAGTCCGCTCCGGGTGCCTGCAATTTTGAGCTGCGCCGCGAGATGTTCTACGCGATGCTGTCGCTGGTTGAGCTGTCGACTTTGGGTCTGTCGGCTGAGCCGGAGGACTTCTACATGTTTGCCGATTCGGAGGCTGTGTGTAAGAAGTTCAAGCGTGAGCGTCGTGATTGCCGCCGCGCAATGCGTGCCCAGTACGACCGCGCCGCGTAAGGCATGTGTGTATGCCCTGCGCGGCATACGCGTTTAAAGGCCTAGCCAGTGCCGTTTTGTGGACTGTTAGAGCCACTTATTCTTCTTGAAGAACCAGTAGAGGAGCAGACAGGAGACCAGCATCAGCAGCAGGGCCGCCGGGTAGCCGAACTCCCACTTGAGCTCGGGCATGACCTCAAAGTTCATGCCGTACACCGAGCCAACAATGGTGGGCACCATGAGTAGCGCCGCATAGGCGGAAATTTTCTTGGTGTCGTCGTTCTGCTGCTGACCGAGCAGGGTGTCGTGTACGCGCAGGGCGTTTTCGAGGGAGGTGCGGAGGTCCTCCAAACGTTCCTTCGTGTGGACCACATGGTCGAGCACGTTACGGAACTGGCGGGCAAGTTCCACGGCCTCGTCTTCGACTTCGCCTCGGCTCGCGCCCGGGTAGGGGGACGGGTCGAGCGCGCCGGTGCGTAGGCCTTCAATGATGCGACCCATCATCGGTTCGAGGGGTCGGCAGGCTCGCTGAAAGTCAATCACCTGGTTGAGTAGCTCGTATATGCGCTGCGCCAGGGAGTTGGCGTCTTGGCGGTCGTGCGCGGAGAACAGGATGTCTTCAATCTCGTCGTTGTCGTTCTCGAGTCCCTCGAGCACGGGGGCGTACCTGTCGACGGTGCTGTCGAGGATGCGGTGCAGCAGTCGGGCGGGGGATGCATCGGGGGTGGCGTAGAGCAGGTTGAACTTGTCGTTGATGCGCTGTTCGTCGCGAACGAGTGCGAGGGTGTAGCGGGGGCCGGTGAAGAGGTGCAGTTCGCTGAGGCGCACTTCTTCTTCTTTGTCGAGGTAGATGGCGGGGCGGATGACGGTGAAGAGGGAGTCGCCGTATCGTTCTAGTTTGGCGCGCTGGTGGCCTCGTCCGGCGTCTTCGATGGCGAGTTCGTGCAGGTTGAAGGTTTTTTGCAGGGCGTGTAGTTCGTGGATGTCGGGGTTGGCGTATCCGAGGGCTACGGCGGTGTTCTCGTCCGCGTAGGCGCGGAGGGTTTCTTCCTCGGTGGCACCCAGCTGAGGGCGGTCCGAGCTCGGGTAGATAGCTCCGGTGATATAGGACATCGTTTTTCTCCTCTGAACGCTTTGGCGCCACGTGTGTGGGCGCTCTTTCCAGCATACGGCACACGCCCCGCCTGGTCATGTGCACCGCGTGTGCACCTGGCATGGAAAAGCCCCCGGAAGGCACCTGTAAGGCACCCTCCGGGGGCTTTCACGTATTGAGCTATTGCGCTTAGTCTTCGTTGATGAGGTCGCGGACCACGATGGTCTGGTCGCGGTCCGGGCCCACACCAATCGCGGAGATACGGCAGCCGGAAATCTCTTCCAGCTTCAGCACGTACTTGCGGGCGTTCTCGGGCAGCTCATCCAGGCTCTTCGCATCCGAAATGTTCTCGGTCCAGCCGTCGTAGTACTCGAAAATCGGCTTAGCGTGGTGGAACTCGGTCTGAGTCATCGGCATCTCGTCGTGGCGCACACCGTCAACGTCGTAAGCCACGCAGACCGGGATCTTATCCAGGCCGGTCAGAACGTCCAGCTTGGTGATGAACAGGTCGGTGAAACCGTTGATGCGCACAGCCTGACGCGCCAGCACGGCGTCGTACCAGCCGCAACGACGCGGGCGGCCGGTGTTCACGCCGAACTCGCCGCCGGTGGTGCGCAGGAACTCGCCCATCTCATCAAAAAGCTCGGTCGGGAACGGGCCAGCACCCACACGAGTGGTGTACGCCTTCTGAATACCAATCACGCGGGAGATGCGGGTCGGGCCCACACCCGAACCGACGCACGCACCGCCGGAGGTCGGGTTGGAGGAGGTCACGAACGGGTAGGTGCCGTGGTCAACGTCCAGGAAGGTTGCCTGGCCGCCCTCCATCAGCAGGGTCTTACCCTCATCCAGCGCCTTGTTCAGCAGCTGGGTGGTGTCCACAATCATCGGCTTCAGACGCTCAGCGTAAGACATGAAGTACTCGACGATTTCGTCGACCTCAACGTGGCGGCGGTTGTAGACCTTCACCAGCAGTTCGTTCTTCTGACGCAGTGCGCCCTCAACCTTCTGACGCAGAATCGACTCGTCCAGGATGTCCTGAACACGCACGCCGAGGCGACCAACCTTATCCATGTAGGCGGGGCCGATACCGCGGCCGGTGGTGCCGATAGCGCGCTTGCCGAGGAAACGCTCGGTCACCTTGTCCATGGTCTGGTGGTAGGGTGCGACCAGGTGTGCGTTAGCGGAAATCTTTAGGCGGGAGGTGTCTGCACCGCGTGCCTCAAGGCCGTCAATCTCAGCGAACAGAGCTTCGGGGTTAACAACCACGCCGTTACCAATCACGGGGACGGCGTTATCGCTCAGAATACCCGCGGGCAGCAGCTTCAGCTCAAACTTCTGGCCGTTCACCACCACGGTGTGACCGGCGTTGTTACCGCCGTTGGGCTTGACCACGTAGTCTACGCGGGGGCCGAGCAGGTCGGTTGCCTTACCCTTACCCTCATCGCCCCACTGGGCGCCCACAATCACGACAGCTGACATTTGTGCTCCTTGAAAGCCTTGAAGATACGCACCGGATTTCACGGCGCGGCGGCGACCTACCGCCTCATGTTTCGGGTAGGCACAGCTCTTCTAATGATACCGTGCCCGTCCCTTTAAGTCCCGTGTGACGGGGCGGTAGGCGTGCCGGATACGGTGCCGGTGAGCCTCACCGGGCACGGCAACGCCCCCATCCGATATTCGGACGGGGGCGCTACCGGTATGAGCTTATGAAGACTACTTGATGATCTCGATGAAGGTCATCGGGTAGGTGTACTGCTCACCGCGGTTTGCGGCCATAGCAGCCAGGCTGTGGAAGATAACCATCAGGATAGCCACAACCAGCGGGACAACCCACAGGATGATGCCCAGGATGCCGAGGGACACCACCATCAGCAGCCAGGAAGCCATGCTGACGAGCCACAGGGAGAAGTTGAAGTTGAACGCGCGGCGTGCCGATTCCTTAGTGAAGCCGTAGCCGGGCTTGTCCTTGTAGATGAACCACATCACCAGCGGCGCGAGAATACTTGCGGATGCGAAGGACAGCAGAGACAGAATCGCAGAAGCCAGGTGCGCGAGCATCGCCATGTTCTGGTCGTCCTTCGAGGAGACTACGTAACCGTTGGGCTGCTGACCCGGCGCCTGCGAGTAGGAGGGTGCCTGCTGGGAGTACTGGTTGTACTGTTCAGGGTTCGGGTTCTGGGACATCTTTCTTTTCCTTAATCTATCGATGAGTGGATATAGCTAATCTTGAGGTGCGGCGGCAGGCTAACTCGCCGTTTTCGGCGGGTGCCCGCCTCGCTCTGCTTGGTCGCAACGCTCGTGATGGTTTCACCCTATCAAGGCAAGGTAAATGGAATATTAACCCTCGCCGGACAACAGACGAAGAAACCCGAATATGACATGGAATGAGACGCAACCTGCCCCTCCACGCGGTGGTACGTGCGTGGAGGGGCAGGTCGTTATACGGTATGGGTTGGCCGAGGTTAGTCCTGTTTCTCTTCATCAGCGAGCGCAGGATGCGCGGCGGGCTTCTGTAGTTCTGCAGGCTCGCGCTGTACTACAGCCTCGTGTAGCTTTGCGCGTTCCTGCTTTTTCAGAAACTCGTACACCGAGAAAGATTCCTCTTCCTCCTTCGTGAAGCCGTTGACGCCCGTGTAGCCTTCCGGCAGGCGGTTGTACACGAGGTAGTACCAGAACTCGGTAGGCGGGGCCTGCCCCTCCTCGATGAGGTCATTTATCTGATTCCGGCGTTTGAAGGTGCGAACTATGCCCATGATCCACAGAATTGGCACCACAAATGCTGACCCCACACCGATCACTACGAAAATGAACGCGACCATAAACCCGTATTCGGGGTCTACGATGCTGGCAAGAGGCGCCAACACGAAGGGGTTCAGTATCAGCAGGGCAGCAAGCCAAATGTTCGAGAGGGCAAGTTCCTTCTTCAAGCCTTCAACGCTGTACCTTGTCGGCGGCCTATTCACTGGAACGTAGCCCACCGGTTGCAGCATTGCCGCCCGCGATATGGGGTTCTCCTCAACCTTGACCGGGTTCAGGTGGGCGGCGCACGCCTGCATGGGTGCGGACTCATCCTGGGAGCGGTCGAGCAGGCGCATTTCGATGAGTTTTGAGTCGGGGGTGCCGAAGAGCGGGTCGGGGATGACCGGCAGGATAACGCCCGGGCTCAAACCGAGGGATTCCAACCGAACGTACTCGCCGTAGGCGTGCATGGTTTGAGTCTTCGTTGCCTGAGTCTGCATTGCTTGCGCCCGCTCACGGGCAGAGAGTACAGGCTGGGCGGGCCCAGTGGACTGGGTGGGCGCAGTGGAGTTGAGCGCAGAGGAGGCGAGCGCTACCGGGTGGTTCGCATCGTCGTCCTTGCGAGATTCGTGAGTATCTTCCGGGGTGTCTTCTGAGGTATCTTCTGAGGTGTCTTCCGGCTCGTCGATTTTGTCGGTGTCATGAGAGTCTTCGGGTTCGTCTTCTGAGTCTTTCCGCGCGGAGTCGTAGCGCTTGGGGGCACCCGGGTAGACGTATTCATAATCGGGGTCGGGGTGTTCTAGCTCTTCGTCGTCGGATTCTTCATATAGCTCAGCGTCTTCATTTTTCTGCGTCTGCTCGCCCATGAGTAGCGTCATGTATTCCGGGACGGACTGGTCGGTGTCCCAGAGGGGCTGGTACGCCTCGTCCTTCTTTGCAGTTTCCTTCTTTTCAGTGGGGCGGTCTGCCATGGTCGTCTCCTTCGCTTACCAGACATACTCCTAGTGACACCACCGTACCAGCGGGCGCTGGGCAGTCCCTTGAAACCTGCCTGATAAAAGCTGAGAAAAAGCCCCCGACAAGCGCCAACACGCACGTGTTAACACTGCCGGGGGTCAGCACTACCGGAGTCCAAGGACTCACAAGAAGTCGACTATAATCCTTCCGCCGAGTTTGGCGTAGGGCTTGAGGTAGGGCTCGGGGCACTCGGCGGCTGAGGGGCTGGCGCCACCGAAGACATCGAAGAGGCCATGCCCAGGATCCCCTGCATCTCCTCAGCGTTCTTGGGCAGACGGTCGTACACCAGATAGAACCAGAACGACCCAAGCGGCATAGCCTCCCACTTCAGTGCCCGGTACTTTCGGCTAACTCGGACTAGCGCAAAAAACAGTGCCCCACCCCACAAGAACATGGGAAGACCCATCGTCAGCAGAGAAAGCATCAAGAAGTAGTAGAAGACATACCCACCGATCTGAGGGTCCCCTGTAACGGTAGCCAACAGAAGATAAGTCAGGGGATTTAACACCACACCCACGAAGAAGAGGGCAATGAGCTCAGGCCAGGCCTTCTTCCACAGGTCTGATCCGCGCACCTTGCCCGCAAGTGGGGTTGCTGAGATATACCCGATAGGTCGCGGAGTACCGACTACTTTCTCATCCATCCAGGCAGGAAAAGCGGTCGGCACCTGCCGGTGTGCAGATGCGCCAGCATCCGTGCCCATGGGGGACATGCGGCGCATCGTAGGGCCCGGGCGACCGTACAGCGGTCGGTTCAGCACCGGGTGCCCTGTCGCCGACGGGAAAAAGTTTGCAGCCTGCGCAGAGGGTGCGGGAGCAGAAACCGACAGAGCGGGCGCTGCAGAATCGGGCACAGCGGGACTGGGCGCTGTCAGGGCGGGTGTAACCGTATCGGCAGGCGCGGATGCAGAACGAGCCTTCTGTATCGCCATGACCTCCTTCACCGGCTCGGGGATCTCCCCGGTCGGCGGGGGAACGGGCGTTCCATGAAGAAGCAAAGCCGAATAATCGGGGGCGGGCTGCCCCATATCCCACAGGGGCTGATACCTGCTATCGCTCTTCTCGGTTGGGTTCTGAGGGTTTTTCGGTGCTTCGCTATGCTCCGCCACGGTAACCTCCTCCAATGCTTGTCTGCTTGTTAGTGTCTGTTGTGTTGTCTACATTGTGTGTTCGGTGCGCGGGGGCTCAATCCCCGGCTACTATTGGCGGTCATGATTCCTCCTCATGGTGCGATTCAAGGATGCGGTGCAGCAACGCCGTGGCTGAACCACCGTCAAGCGGGGTGCACTCGTACACCAGCCGGAATTGAAAATCCTGCTGAATCTTGTGCTGCCCAATGAACAGGCGCATCGACTCGACGGCATCCTCAACGGCCTTCAGAAACTTTCCTGCACTGAGAAACAGCAACCAGATTCCTACAACGACCCCAACCAGAATCAGCGGCGGAAAGTAAAAGAACGGCGCGAAGATATTTATCAGCGCCAGCTCCATGCCTTCACTGATTTCTATATGGCTCTGGGAGAGGAGCACCGGACTCACCAGCGCGATAAAAAGAGACGACCAGAACGCCATCCGCAGTACCGGTCCCAGCACATACAAGGTGAAGCCGTCCCAATCGGTGAAGAAGCCCTTCGCGTCGAAGGTTTCGCGCGACTTCTCGATGGGAACATAGCCCACCACCTTGCCAACTTTCCAGGCAGATGACGTGCCCTCGGTCAGGATGCCCTGCACCTCTCCCCTGTCGATGCACCGCAGCCTCGGGCGGGGGCGACCGTGGATGACCTTCGGTGACATCAGCAGAACCGGCTCATCCGAGAACTCCAGCTGGTCCTCGATGGGCTGGTTGTTATTAGTGGTCATGACGACTCCTGAGAGCTCAATGCGGCATGTGTTTTTGGGCCAATAATTTTCTGATTGGGTTCTTCATCCAGCTCGTACCGGTACATGGAGCCCTTGTCGACAGGGCGGTTATACACGAGGAAAAACCAGAAATCCTCATAGGTCGTACCCTCACGCAACGCAGCACTAATCTTTCGTACTGCTTTACTCACCACAGAGATCAGCAAACCCGCCCAAAGAATAGGGATAAGCCAGAGAACTATAACGCCCCCAGAAAATACCAGGAAGAGAACGATTGTTTCGAGGAATTCAGTGTCTGTAGCACGGGAATTAAAGAGCAAAGAAGCGAGCGTAAACGGGTTCAGCAGAATCACCAGGAGAACCACAACCAAGGACTCCAGACAAGGCCAAATCGCCCTGGTGTACCGCACGTTTTTCAGCTGTTCACTCAGCGGAACATAGCCCACCGGGTGTTCCGGGCCAGCCAAGATTTTCTCGACGATTTTCCGTTGCGGGCCTATCCCGTCGGGGAGGTGCTGCTGAATGGCGACCGCGCTCATCTGCCCCTGATGACCGGAGGGGTCGTTGAGCAGTTTCATGGGAATTAGGAGGGGGCCCGGTCGACCGTACTGCGGGACCGGTTCGACCTCCAGCGCGCTGCCGGCTGCCAGCAGGTGGGAGCTGTGCATGACAGACTCTTTCGGGGAAATGCGTCGTTTGACCACGGTTCGACCCTCCCTATCCCATCATTTTTGATAGATGTTCAATAGATGGTTTTACAGTAACAACCGAACCTGAAAAGAACCTGAACCCAAATGCAAATGAAAAACGTGAAAAAGAAAAGGGTCGAACATGT
>BNJS01001722.1_pt1 | contig 57586 bp, 65 predicted proteins | sample 8540461 | NCBI WGS metagenome assembly BNJS01 (sample SAMD00202454, study PRJDB9452) | human saliva metagenome | isolation source: human saliva | place: Japan
CTGCATAAAGTGTAGTTTCATCTAAAATCTAGCTAGTTCTCCAGCTTTTTTCTACTAAATTCTTAGCTACTGATTATGAATTTCACTTCACATTCTTCACTCTTATGTTTTTCTAAAACATCTACATAAGAACTAATACCACCAAGATTTGCACTATTTCTTTTTATAACCTCAAACTAGTTTTATTTTTGTATTAAAGATTCAAATAATAAATATGATAATACTGAGTGCATATTGTAACTGTTCAACTTCAAAAATCACTTATGTCAAATAGTAATTTAGAATACGAAATACCATTAGTCCCAGTATCATAGTGTGAAAAATTTTACCTTTGTATTCTTCAAAGAATGTTTCTTCAAATGGATAGCTCTACTTCTAGCATCAACACTTTTAATTTTTCTAAATCTTCTTTTTATCTGTACTATTTTGCCATTCTTGTAGAGACTTAGTGTAACAATGCTTTCTAATTCAGTTTCTGATAAAAGTAGCTTTATATTCAACTAGATCTTTTCCTTATTTTCTCTTTTTCTAATGTCGGAATTAAGTGTAGTCATAAAGCATTTTTATCATTTTCAATTAGAAACTGTTTAGCAGAGTTTCATATTGTTTATTAACGCAATTTTCTTGTAGATGAGTAATTACGTTGCCTAAATCAAATGCATCTAATATATTATCTTCGCTATATAACCATGTTCTTAATAATCTAATAGCCTAAGATACACCCTTAGGTGATGAAGTTTTATTAATCTCTTCCTTGATGAAAAGTTCTTTTTGTTAATTGAAGCTTGAACTTGCTCATAATCAAAGCCTTTATCAATAATACCTTTTTAATAAAGATTTATATTCTGCATCAAGACTTTCTAATTTATCATCACTACGTATTTAAAGATAATTGAGTATACAGTTTCTTTACGATCTTTTTGAACGTAACTATATACATCTTCACAAATATTGTTATCAATGAAATATTTTCTAAATTCTGTATTACTACTTTCCAGAAGAATATCATCTATTATATCGATATTCTCGATTTTTCTAAACTCATTACTATCACCAATAATATAGTTATAGAGCTACATAAGTTTTTATCTTTTACATCTTCATTAAAATATGTACGCTTAACAATATCCGTAGTAAAGTTTTCTTGACGTGATAAGTTATAATCACTATAGTCTTTATACTCGTAATTATTTAAATAACTGTCAATATGATTTAGATACTGTTCAACATTTAAATCACCATATAAAAAGATATAGCTGTTACTTGGGTGATAGTTATAATTATAAGTTTCTAAAAATTCTTCTTGGGTAATCGAAGGGATAGCTTCAGGTTTTCCTCCAGAAGAATATTTATAAAAAGTATCACTAAATAAGTGTTCCGTTACATATTGATCTCAGTACTTCATCTACTGACGAATATGCACCTTTTCATTTCATTGTATACTACACCTTTATATATTAGTTCATCTTCTTTATCTTTAAGATGATAGTGCCATCCTTCTTGAGCAAGTATATTTGGATTATTTTTAAGTTTGGATTAAATACTGCATCTAAGTATATATCCATCAATATTTCTAAGTCTTTTTCATTTTTAGACGATACTGGATACATAGTTTTGTCAGGAAATGTCATTGCATTTGAAATGTATTAAAAGAACCTTTTAAGTAGTTCTACAAAAGGTTCTTTTAATGGATATTTTTCAGCTGAACCACATAAAACAGAATGCTCTAAAATATGAAAAAAATACCATTATCATTATAAGGGATAGTTTTAAAACTAATGCTAAAACTTTTTATTTATATCGTCATTTTTCAAAGAAAACTAATCTAGCACGAGTTTTTTTGTATGCTCATAAAGATAAGCATTAGTATTTATATTTTTTTAGATATTTCTTTTCTATAAGTTCAAATGTCATATTATTTAATTATTATAGTAGATTACATTTTTAGTAATGTAAGAACGTCATAACCTTGTAGTTTGTCCATACCGTTTAAACCATCTAATTCGATTAAGAACGCAATACCTACTACTATTCCTCCTAATTCTTCTACTAACTTAATAGTTGCTTCAATTGTTCCACCTGTAGCTAATAAATCATCAGTGATTAGAACACGTTGACCTGGTTTAATTGCATCTTTGTGCATTGTTAAAGTGTTACTTCCGTATTCTAAGTCGTATTGATATGAAATAACTTCACGTGGTAATTTATTAGGTTTTCTTACAGGAACGAACCCTATACCTAGTGAGTAAGATACAGGACATCCAATAATGAAACCACGAGCTTCTGGTCCTACTACTACATCAACTTTTTTTTCTTTTGCATAGTTTACAATTTGATCTGTAGCGTACTTATACGCTTCTCCATCTGCCATTAAAGTAGTAATATCTTTAAAGCTAATTCCTTCTTTTGGCCAATTTTTCTACGATTGAAATGTATTTTTCTAAATTCATTTATATTTATTTTCTCCTAAATGTTTTCTTAACTCAATTATTATACTATAAAATCCTAAAATAAGCAATTTTAAACACTATTTAAAGACTAAAGTAATAGTAAATCATTAGAAATTTAATTACAAACGAATCTACTTAGAATATTAAAAATGGAAGTGATTCAAAAATTGTTTTTAACGATTCACTCTCACTCAATTTATTAGCTATCTAAATAGCTTTCATAAATCAAATTTAAATACATAAAAGCACTGCATATATAAGTTCTCATATATAGTTTGTTAAACTTTAGAACTTTTTGGCCAGCTCCTTAATAAAAACCTCGTAATTATAGTTATTCTAGTAGTATTGGTTAATAAAATCAATTATTATTAGTATCTTTCATTATGTGTTAAAATATATTATAAATAATTTATAAGGAGATTTTTAATATGAAATTTACATTTACAGATTCAGCTATGAATTATATTTATAAAAATTTGAGAGTACAGACACTAGCGCATATGACATCATTATCGACTATTCAGATGGTAACAGTCCTATACAGATAATGTAAATGGCTGTCACTGTCAAGTATATGACAAATATAGAATCTTAATTGTTTCTAAAGAGGACAAGAATATTAAATGGAATAAATATGACAAAGAACTTTCTACAAACATCGGTACTGTGTATTATCCATCTTATTATGAAGTAATGTTTAATCAAGATAATAAATTTGATTATAGTGAAAACAAATTTTACTTTATATCTAAAAAGTGAAGCGGGGAAATTATTACAGAACAAGTTCAATTAATTATTAAAAATAAATTTAAGTAAATTTTTAATATACTTTACTAATATTATCGTAAGTGTTATTAGAGGAAGGAGAATGTTTTGAAATCTTTTCTAAATAGTAGAAAATTAACAATTTTTCTATTTTTGTATATTTATTTATACTTACTTGGGTAATAGTAGCTAAAATGGATTGGAACTTACTGCACAGTAGTAATTTTTTTCTTGGATACATAATCCTCGTGTATTACTTTTATCCTGGCGTATCTTTGGAGAACAATCAATCTAGTACCATACAGATTTGGAAATTTTGACATTGTGGAAGTTTTTACTTAATATAATTTTCTTTATACCTTTTTAGCTTTTTATATCAAAATGCTATATCCTAAATCATCTGGTTTTAAGAGCAATAATTTTAGGGTTTATATTAAGTTTAATATATGAATCTACTCAATATATCTTGACTATTGGGTTCCCTGATATAACAGACTTGATAGATAATACTTTTAGGAGCTTCCATAGGAGTAATAATTATCAATATTATTTCTATAATTCTAAAAGAAAAACTTAGATTGTCTATGAATTTCATTTTAATACTTCTTTCAGGATATATTATTTATGAAATAATTAATGTAATATCTTAAAATAACAAATAATAACGGATGTACTTGGCGATTGTTAAGTTTAAGTACATCCGTTATTTATTATATCTTATGTAATTATTATTATTAAATTTTTAAATTATCTTTTTCTTCTGAAGCCTAATGCAGCTAATCCAATACCTAATATACCCTATTAATAATGCGCCAACACTATTTTTCAGTTAATCCTGTTTTTAGGTAGTATGTTATTGACTCTTTGTGAAATTGGATTGTTTCCAACATTAGTATTGTTATTTGTTCTTGAAACAATAGTATATGTAGAGAAGTGATCTGTATAGAATGTTAATTTTCCATCTGAATATGTACTTGGGACTTTTTCTAATTTATCACCGTTTACATAATAAACTTCTAATGTTTCATTGTCTTTAGCAAGAACAGCTACTGTAACTGCTCTAGTTTCTCCGTCTTTATTTATTACATTACCATTATCATCTGTGAAGAATAAATCTAAAGTTTTCATAACATTTAAATTCTCATCAAGATTCTTAACTAATTCTTTTACTTCGTTTACTTTTTGTTCATTAGAATTTTGAGCAACAAAGTGAATACCAGTAACATCTTTAGCCTTGAATTTTACAGTTACTTCTTCATTTCCAGGTAATTTAGCAACAAGTGTATCAGTTACATTCTTCTTATCATCTACTGAAGCTGTACTTGGCTGTTCAGAAGGAGACTCTTGAGGTTTCTCTGCTTTAGGTTGCTCAGGTGTTACCTGTGGTTTTTCTTCAACCTTCTGCTCTTCTTTTTTAACATTAGCATCAACTGTTGTTATAAGTTCAACTAATTTATCATCAATATTAGTAGCATTTTTCTCGAATAAAGTTTTAGTAATTCTATATTTATCTCCTGCTTTCATATCATTATCAGTAATTTCTAGTTTTTTATCATCTTCGTTAGAAACACTTGTTGAACTAAGTTCTTTAACTTCATTACCGCGGATACGTTCTACCTTAGTAACAATATACCAGTTACGACCATAATCGTCACTCTTAAGTAGTTCTGCCATAGGTTTTGTTTGTTTACTTAGGAATTCTTTATATTTTTCTAAACCTTGTAAGATACCTTCTCCGCCATAAAATTCAGAACGACCTCTATACCAGTGTAGAAGATTAAGAATTGTTAATTTTTCATCTTTAGGTTGAATTGTAATCTTATTATCTTTTGCTACAACATTTAATTCAATAGCTTGTTTTTGTGGATAATAACCTTGTGTAACTTCAGGAGAAATTCCTAATAGTTTTGTATCAGAATCATTATACGGTAATGTTGCTGGTAAATTGTTATTAGCAATATCAAGAATGTGTAGACTACCATTTGCTTTAATTAAGTCTAACGGTATATTACTAATTTGGTTGTTAACCAGTCTTACAGTTGCTTTATTCTTAGCAAGTGTTTTCCATAATTCATCAGATAAGCTAGAGATATGGTTATTATTTAAAAGCTAGAGTATTTAATTTTGTTAAATTAACTCCATTTTCTGGAAGTGATGTTAATTTGTTGTTAGCTGCATATAACTGTGTTAAAGAAGATAAATTAGCTATACTATCTGGAAGTTTAGTAAGTTCATTATCAGTTACAGATAAGAATGTTAATCCTGTATTGTTTTTAAATAAATCATTTGGAAGTGATACTATTTTATTGTTAGATAAACTTACAGTTTTTAGCTTCTTATTATTAGCAAAAACATTTGCTGGTAATGTTGATAACCATGATTGACTGAATTCAACTGAATCTAATTCAGGATTATTTGCAAACAAGTTTTCTGGGATATTACCTAAGTTATTAGAAGACAAGTTCACTGTTTTTAATTTTTTGTTATTAGCAAATAGATTTTCAGGAAGTTTAGTAACACCGTTTCCTCCCTAAGTTAATACGCTCAATATTAACTGCATTTTTGAATAAGTCTTCTGGTAATTCACCGAAGTTATTACTATCAGAAGAGAATGATTTAACTCCAGGACCCATGTGTTTTAGTAAATCTAAGTTGTAAATAGCACCTTTATCAACTTTCCCATCAATCTCTAATGATCCAATGTTGATATCACCAGTGAAGTTTTTCAATTCATCTTCTGTTACTTTACCATCGTTGTTAGTATCTACCCCATTAGCAATTAATTTTTTCTGAAGAAGATCATCACTTTTTTTACGTTCTTCATTATTTTTTTCTACTAACTCAAATCCATTCCAGCCTTTTTTAATTTCAGGTTTAAATTTTAATTTAACAGTAGTATATTTATCAAAGTTTCCTTTATCACTCTCTAGAGATCCCATATAAGAAACAATAACACCACCTAAGTGTACTTGATCTAGATCTTCAACCGGAAGTGTAAATAACGCTCTGTCATATTGTCCCGCAGAGTTCTTCTCACCAAAGTTTTCTTTTACACCTGATTCCCATTTACCTTTATTTTGAATAGCGAAATCATATAATCCGTGAGCAAATAAAGTATTTAACATTGTTATACTCATTTTCCCATCTTTAACTACCAATTTTACATTTTTGTCAAAGAATCCTTCTAGCATAGAAGTACCTTGTCTTCCATCAGCGTATAAAGCGTTAAATCCTAAAGTATATTCACCATCTTCTAACTTATCAGTAAGTGAATAAGTTTTTTCTTCTTGTTTTTCAGGAGTTTTTTCTGGTGCTGGTTTTTCTTCAACTACTTTAGTACCAGTAGTATATGTTTTACTTTCGCTACCGTCATTTGCTTTAAATACAATTGTATTTTCTCCATCAAAGTTCCAAGCTTTAAATGCTTTAAGACTTTCTCCACCATCATCAAACGTAACGATTTGGTTATTCCAGTTTTTACTGAATAGTGATTTACTAAATGATTTTCCATTTATAACTACTTCTTTAGTATCTTTAAGAACATCTTCTGCTTTAAATCCAGCAACAAGTGTAATATTTAATTCATCAGCATAGCTATTTTTTTCTACTTTAGTAACTAAATCTTTTTGAGAATATGATGCGCTAGTAGCTGGTGTATCTTGTTTTTGTTCTGAAGGCTTCGACTCTTCTTTTTTGTCAGTTGATGCTGGATATGAAATGATAGTTCCATCAACAAGTTTAACCTCTAGTTTATTGTCTGAATCTTTTAACGCTTTTACTAAATCTTCGTTAAAAATTCTAATTCCAAGATATTTTGATGTTTCTACTTTATCTTTGAATACATCTTTATTCACAGTAGTTCCATTTAAAGTTACACTTGCAATTTCATCAACAAAATTATCATAAACTGAAGTGTCAGATAATTCTAAAGTTAAGTGTTTTTCATCTTTCCAGTTTTTACCTTGATCTAATTTAGAAATTGTATATTTAGCATTTGAAGCAGGTTTATTAGAATTACTTTCACTATCTTTTGATGGTGTAGTCGTTTCATTACTTGGCTCTACATAACCAGCATCTTCATATGTTGTTTTAGAACCATCTTCAAATGTAAACTCAATTTTGTGCTTTTCTTGTTTTTTGTAATGTTCAGTAATAGCTTTATCTGCAGCAGTAACTTGACCATCATAAAATTTATAAAATTTACTATTTGTGTTTTGTTTATCGAATCCAAAATCTTTTCCATCTACTGTAAGTTTAGTTACTTTTTGACCAGTAGTTTTTATAAAGATCAGAACCTTCTAAGAAGAAGATTGAGAATCATTATCTATTTGTGGTTCTAAAATTTTTAGACCTTCACTAATTAATTTTGGTTTTAGCGGTTGGATCTACATACCCTTTATCTTCATAAACAGCTTTTGATCCATCTTTAAAAATAAATTCAATTTTATGTTTATTTTGTTTATTATAATGATTAGTTATTTCACTATTATTAACATAGATAACACTATCAAATAAAGAATAGTTTTTTGAAGAAGATGCTTCACTATTAAATCCAAGTCTTTTTCCATCTATTAATAGTTTTATCAATTTTATTCCAGTATCTCTTAAATAAAAGTATCTGAAGTATCTTGACCTTCAACGGCAATTTCTAGTGATCCACTTCCTCAATTTCTGGTTCGTAGACTTTAAAACCTGTGCTCTGTTGATCTTGTGCATAAAACTACATTAGAATCAAGATTTAGTTTAGAATAATTGAAATCAACTGAACCTATACTTAAACAGATAGGTACTGCTAATCCAATTATTAATTTATTATTATATTTTTGTTCATGACATTCCTCCATAAAACAATGATAATCAATATCGATTAATTATAGCTACATTATACTACAACAGGGTAAAAAGATACAAGTAAAAACATCAAAATAAAACAAAATTAGAGCATAATTTTATAAAATCAGTTCATAAAAAGCTGATTTCATAAGCTTATACTCTATAAAATAATGTTCATATTTTTGCCACAATGAAAAATAATTAATATAGTAATTAGAATCTTTTAGTTATCAAATTATAGTGTATTTCGATATCCTCTGGTTCTGTAGCATAACCACGTAAATCATAGTATTCTCCATCTTTTTCTAATACTGCAGTAGGATAAGATTCTATACCTAAGTTAAGAGTTCTTAGAAAATCTGGATGAAACGGATTTGTATTTTTAAAAGCAATTGTAAGTTTTAATGCCAAATCAGAACTATCGATTTCATATTTGTCGCATAGTTCTAAGTATGTTGTAATATCACTTAAACTTTTACCTTCAACAAAAAACTTACGTTGCATATCATATGCATAATCTAATAACTTTGAATTTGGTATAAATTCTTTTACTGTATTAAAAGCAATCGCAGGATGAAGTGAATTTAATACCATTTCACCTTCTTCAAGTACCTTCTTATACCCTTCTCCAAACTCAATATTATACATTTCTGAAATTTGTTTATTGCCTTCTGCTATATATGTGTACTCTCCTATTTTTACTGTTTTCTCAATAAATAATCCACCGGAGATAATATCAATTTCTATGTCCGTATGATTCTTGTAAAACTCAGTAAATAATTTATCAAAACCATAGCACCAACCACAGTAAGCGTCCCAAAAATATAATATTTTCATTTTATTCTCCTTTTATTACCTTAATTTTTATCAAAAGCTTTATTAATATTCGTTATATTCTCTTTTTAGTAATATCTTCTCAACTTCGAATATACTTTCCATTCTAACAAAACTTGCTGATTGTTTTAAATCAACTTTTTATAGTTTTTCATTCAATTTAATGGTATTATTCTCAAAAGTTATAAGATTTAATTCTCTAAAAATTTGAATCATGACTTTCAAACTATCCCACATTTTGTTTTTAATGTTGTTAACAATTTATCTAATTGCTGTACAATATTAATTTGTTTATTTGGAATAGATAAAATAATGTTAAATAGTTTTATCAACCTATCTTTATCTATTAAATAAACATCTGATAAAATTTGTTTTTCTTCACAAATTAAATATATTTTCTTAGGATTTAACTTAATTAATTTTTCAATATATTCTTTACTATTTGGAATATCTAATAAGTAGATATCTTCAATATTTTTCTTCTAGTTGTTCAATATCTTTATATAAATAGAAATTGTTATCTCTGTCATCGACTTTTTAGAAATCTTTATTGCTTTATTATCAATTTTTGAAATGTCATAATTAATAAATCTCAAGTCTTCAAATAAGAATTCTTTAATATTTATATCTATAATATGAGCTTATAATTTTTGTACGACCGTTAAAAGTTATTTTTATCAATTGTACATAATAGATCAATGATATCATTCTTCTCAACTTTTTCAAATGCACCACTATCTTTAAAAGTGATACATTCTAGATTACCTACTTCATCAGCTATTGTGAGTCTTAGATACTGTTTATCTGATCCGAAATAAGATTTATTTAATACCATTGCATTTTCCTAATAGTACTGTTGGTTTTTCAAAGTCCATTTCAAATGGTTTTAATATTTCTAGTGAATTAAGGAATTGATAACTTATTTCTTCTAAACTAGTAACAATATCAATAGTTGATTTTAATTCATTATTCTTCTTATATTCTTCATATTCACTATTAAGAAAATCTTGTATTTGATCTAGATTATTTTTCATCAAATAGAAACCAGCAGCAAGGGTGTGTCACCAAATGCTAAAAATAAATCTGATATTTTATTCATGGCTATGTAAATGTTAAAAATCAAAAGATACTTCTTGCTGATCCTTTTAAAAACTCCATCTTTATTATTCATAATAAACACAGGTCTTTGATATTTTTCTACAATATTGGATGCAACTATTCCTAGAACACCTTCATGATAATCTCCAGATATCATAAGAACATTATTATCTTTTTATTAGAATTCTCTATTTGATTAATAACATCTTTAACAATATCTTCAGTAACTTGTTTACGTTCAATATTATATTTTTCAATTTGTTCAGCTAATACTCTTGCTTTGTTTCTCGTCTTCAGCCATTAGGAATGAAAGTCCCTAGTTGCACTATCCATTCTACCAATAGAATTTAATTTTTGGTCCAATATAAAAACCTATAGTTTGTTCATCTACTTTAGTATCAATATTTGACAATTCAAGTAACATTTTTAATCCTATTCGTGGATCTTCATTAATTAATTCTAATCCCTGTTTAACAAAAATCCTATTTTTCATCTGTAATTGAAACCATATCGGCTATAGTTCCTATACAGACTAAGTCTAAAAAGAAAAATCAGGAAAATTTCTAATAAAGCATGCGCTAGTTTAAACACCAACACCAACTCCCTGCTAGTTTTTAAAAGGATATTCTCCTTCTGGATGTTCTGGATGTATAATAGCATATGCGTTTGGGAATTGTATCTTGAATTTTATGGTGATCTGTAATAATGACATCACAGCCTAATTCATTAGCAAGATTTACTTCTTCAACACCTGCAATACCATTATCTACTGTAATAATTAAAGTAATTCAGATTCAATAATTTTGTAAAAAGCTTCTTTATTAGGTCCATAACCTTCATCAAATCTATTCGGTATGTATGATGAGACATTTGCCTAAAAGAAATCAGTGTTTCGACTAATAATACTGTAGATGTAATACCATCAGCATCATAATCTCCATATACTAATATCTTTTCTTCATTCTCAATAGCTTCATTAATTCTATCAACAGCTTTTTTCATATCAAACATTAAAAATGGATCATAACCTTCTTCGTACTCATCTGAAAAGTATACTGTATTTAAATCAGTAATGGAACGAGCATTTAATATTTTTGCAGCATTTTTTGATATATTATACGATTCTATTTCCTTAATAAAACTTTCATCATAAGTAGGGATATATCAATTATATTTTATTCCATCACCTCATTTCCTTTAACTTTTTTTGTTTATTCTTTTTATCTTCTTCTAATTGTTCTTTAGTAAATAATAATTTTTCTGTTCTTTCATATGATAATGTTTTTATATTTTTGATACCAATACAAACTAGCAAGTATCATTCCAATAAAAAGCACACGAAGAATAGAATCGTTAATGGCAATTTAACCGTAAAGAGATAAATGATACAGTACAAGTTATAATTCATTATAAAAAGTAATTATTGATACAAAGGCTATAACTATCCCAAATGCTTTATAAGGTAACTTATTATCCATTATTCCACCTCTCTAACCATATTAGCAAATTCTTCTTCATTTATTACTCTTATTCCTAATTGCTCAGCTTTAGCTAGTTTTGATCCAGCTTTTCACTAGCAGTTACTAAATCCGTTTTTAGTGACACTTCCTGTAACTCTTGCTCCATATTTTTCTAAATATTCTTTAGCTTCATTTCTTGTTAATTCTACTAATTTACCAGTTAAAACTACAGTTTTTCCCAGCGAAAATATTATCTGTATTAACATCTTGAACTTCGTACTGAAGTTCATTCCGACTTTAATTAAATCATTGATAAATTTTATGTTATTTTTCATCAGATAAATAATCTAAAATAGACTCAGCAATAATTTGACCAACATCATCTAGATTTACAAGTTCATCTAGTGTAGCATTCATTAAATTAAAAAGATTTAAATACTTTTTCTGCTAATATTTTCCTGCTTTTTCCTACATTAAGAATACCAAGTGCAAATATAACTTCTAAACTTCTTTGTTTAGAATTTTCAATTGCATTTAAAAGATTATCTACGACTTTTCTCATTCTATCTAATGATATTAGTTTTTCTCTTTCTAAAGAAAAATAAATCAATAGTATGAGCAATAATACCTTTCTCATAAAGTAGTAACAACTTTATCACCTAAACCTTCTATATTGAAAGCATCTCTTGAGGCAAAGTGTATTATTCTTCTAATATTTTTGATCAGGACAATCTGGTTTTTACATCTCGTAAATGGATCATTTTCTTTTGTGTAAGTTTTGTTGTCCCATAAGATGGACATGTATTAGGCATTGTATATTTTGTTGAACCCGCAGTTCTTAGTTCTCTAATTACACGTACTACTTTTGGAATTATCTCACCTGCTTTTTACAACGACCATATCACCTATGTGAATATCCAGTTCCTCAATAATATCTTTATTGTGTAAAGAAGCTTTAGACACTGTAGATCCAGAAATTACTATAGAATCAAGAATAGCAACTGGAGTGATAATACCGGTTCTACCAACACTTAGTTCTACATCAAGCAATTTAGTGGCTAATTCCTCTTCAGGGAATTTGTATGCGGTAGCCCATCTTGGACTTTTTTGAGTGTAGCCTACTTCTTCTTGTGTTGAGTATGAATTGACTTTTATAACTATTCCATCAATGTCATATGGTAGATTTTTCTTGTGCTCTGTCCAATAATTTATATAATCAATAACCTCATCGATATTTTTGCATAATTTGAAGTTAGGATTAACTGGCAGATTATACTCTTTAGCTGTATTTAGAGCATTCTCCTGTGATACAATGCTGTCATCTCCAACTATTGAATAAATAAAAGCTGATAATCTTCTTTTCGCAGTAATTTTTGAATCGAGTTGTCTTAATGAGCCCGCCGCTGCATTTCTTGGGTTAGCAAATAATACTTCATTATTACTCTCACGTTCAGAATTTAATAGTTCAAATGATTTTCTTGGTAAGTAAACTTCACCTCTTACTTCAAATGTTTTATTATCTTTTAGTACTTTTGGAATTGAGAAGATGGTTTTAATATTTTCAGTAACATCTTCACCAACGCTACCGTCTCCGCGTGTAGCAGCACTTACCAATCTTCCATCCTCATACTTAATTGAAATTGCTAAACCATCAATTTTTAATTCACATATATATTCAACATTGTGACCTGGTACTAGTTTTGAAACTCTTGCATCAAAATCCCTTAAATCTTCAGTTGAGAATCGTATTAGATAAACTTAACATTGGAATTTTATGTGTTATTTTTTCAAATTCATCTAATACCCTATCACCTACTCGTTGTGTAGGTGAGTTCTCTAATATACTCAGGATGATTTTCTTCTAGTTTTTCTAATTGTTTTATATAATGTATCATATTCTGTATCTGATATTTGTGGTTATCTTCAACATAATAATCATAAGAATATTTATTTAATAAAAAAACTAATTTCGAAATTTCTTCTTGTACTTGTTTCATAAAAATTAATCCTTTCTAGTTAAGTTGGCATATTCGATTAGTAATGTTTTCACACTACTTCACTAAATTCAACTTCTAACACTATCGCTTGTAATATCTAATACTTTACCTTCTCCAAATTTCTTATGAATAACAGCATCACGAATTCCATAATTAGTACTTCAGCATTCTTAGGTTTATCTGAAATTTTTAATCTTTGGACTAAGTCTACTAATAAATTTATTTGCTTCTTCAACATTTGAGCTAGTAGACTCAAATGAAGTTCAAAAGATGATTCAAAGTGCATAAGTTTATTGAGGCACTTCATCTAAAAATCTAGAACGTTTATTCATCTTAATAGAACCAAATTGCATACGTCTATTAGCATATGACATAAATAATTTTTCTTTAGCACGTGTAATTGCAACATATGCTAAACGTCTCTCTTCTTCCATTTTATTCTTCTCTATCAGCACTACTTTCCGCATCACGAATTGAAGGAATAGATTTTTCCTCAAGGCCCATAATAAAAGACTACTTTATATTCTAATCCTTTTTGCAGCATGAACAGTAGATAACACAACAGAATCTTCTTCATTTTCATCATCAGCGTCAGATGTAAGTGACATTTCTGAAATAAAGTCAATAAGACTATCATTCATGCTTGAGAATTGTTTAGCTGAAGACACTAACTCAGAAATATTCTCTATTCTACTTTCAGCATAAGCATCATTTGATTCTTTTTAGCATATTTTCATATCCAGAATCTTTATAAATACCAATAATTAACTCATCAATTGAGTATTTATCAGTTTCCGAATATTTTTCTATTAGATTTGTTAATAAGTGGACATTGGTTGTAATTTTTCTTAGATACCCCTACTGCCTCTATATTTTTCAAAGCATCGAATAACGATATACCATATTGTGTTGCATAGTTGTCAATTTTTTCCATTGAGCTTGCGCCAATACCACGTTTAGGAACATTTATAATTCTTCTTAAACTGAATTCATCATCTCTATTAACTATAACATTAAGATAAGCTAGTAAAATCACGTACCCTCTCTGACGTTGTAAAAGAATTTAAGTGATCAATAAGTTTTATACAGTATACCAAAAGATAAACAGAATTCTCCATTTGGCGAGAAAGATAGTTTTGCACGATATAAAATAGCAATATCCTTATATGATATTCCTTCTTTTTCAATTCTAGAATTTTTTTTGCAATATCATCTGTTTCATCTTTATCATTTGAAGCAGCGTATACTGATATTTTACCTCCACCTTTGTTTTCAGACCATAGAGCTTTTTCTTTTCTATCAGTATTATTTTTAATTACCGCATTCGCTGCATCTAAAATAGTTGAATTAGAACGATAGTTTTGATCTAAGAAAATTAGCTCAACATCTTTATAATCTTTTTCAAAGTTAATAATATATCACTACATGCACCACGCCAACTATAGATACTTTGATCATCATCCCCAACAACACATACGTTTTTATGGATTTCTGATAACATTTTAATTAATCTATGTTGAATTACGTTAGTATCTTGATACTCATCGACATGAATATATTCAAATTTATTTTTGATAAATAGCTAGTACTTCAGAATTTCTTAAATAGTATAATGGTTTTTAACATAAGGTCATCAAAATCAAAGTACACTATTTTTTTCTTTAAATATCTTTGGTAATGAGCATATATTTCAGCTACATTTTTCATATATCCAAAACGTGATTGTTCTCTCATAGCCTTTACAGTAGTCATGCTATTTTTGCATTTGAAATTATTTTTAGTATATTAGTTGGTTGATATGAGTCTTCTGAAAGATTAAGATTTTTAACAATTGTTTTTATAATACTTTTTTTGTTCACTAGTATCCAAAATTGTAAAAGTTTTATTATATCCTAATAGTTCTATGTACTGACGTGAGAATTCTTACACACATTGAGTGGAAAGTATTTATCCAAATGTGTTTAGAAGTTTCTCCTGCTAATGCATAAATTCTTTCTTTCATTTCTTTAGCTGCTTTATTAGTGAGATGTTATCGCTAGTATGTTACTTTCTAATACATTTTTCTCAGCGATTAAGTATGCAATCCTATTAGTTAATACCGTGTTTTTCCACTACCAGCACCAGCTATAACCATTACTGCCCATCAGTTTTTAAAAATAGCTTTAGCTGATTGTCATTCATATTTTTGTACAAAATTCACAGTTATTTCTCCTATATTTTTCTCTAATTATATTTTATCATACTTTCAAAATAAAAGGGTGACTCAAAAATCTTGATTTTTTGAAAATCGATTTTGTTGAGTCAGTCCCTCTATTTTTATTTAGTTTGTATATAGATTATAAGAATATTGCTATAGCAGAAATAAATCCACTAGCTAATATAATAAAAATCATTAACCATAATACAATTTTAAATAATTTTTATTCATATATATTATTCTACCTCACCTAATGTTTCAATCCCTAAGTCAAGTTCATCGATGTCATCATCTTCATCATTTTCTACAATTGAGTCAGTCCCAGTTTTATTCATCATTTCTTCCCTAACAAGACCATAAATTTCATTATAAAGTTCTTCATTTTTCCTCGAAAAACTTTCTTCACGTTTTTCACGACCTTGTCCTAAACGCTCTCCATTATAAGAGAACCATGATCCAGATTTATTAATAATATCTAAATCAACTGCAAAATCAAGAGTTTCTCCGATTTTAGAAATTCCTTCACCAAACATAATATCAACTTCTGCAATTTTGAATGGTGGAGCTACTTTATTTTTAACAATTTTAATTTTTGTTCTGTTACCTAAAATTTCACTATCAGCACCTTTAATAGCTTCTCCTTTACGTACATCTATGCGTACTGTAGAATAGAATTTCAGTGCACGACCACCAGTTGTTACTTCTGGACTACCAAACATTACTCCTACTTTTTCACGAAGTTGGTTAATAAATAATGCAATAGTATTGGCCTTATTGATTTGACCTGTTAGTTTACGTAAAGCTTGTGACATAAGACGAGCTTGTAATCCGATATGGTTAGCACCCATAACTCCATCAATCTCAGCTTTTGGTACTAACGCAGCAACTGAGTCTATAACGATAATATCAATAGCTCCTGATAAAATTAATTTTTCAGCTATATCAAGTGCTTGTTCACCACTATCTGGTTGAGATAAGAAAAATTTACCTGGTGTAAAATCTACACCTAGAGCCTTTGCATATTCGATATCAAGTGCATTTTCAGCATCTATAAATGCAGCAATACCACCTGTTTTTTGAACTTCTGCAATTGCATGTAAAGCTATTGTAGTTTTCCCTGATGATTCTGGACCATATACTTCAACAATACGTCCTTTGGGATATCCTCCTATCCCTAATGCTGAATCTATTGCTAATGAACCTGAAGATACGGCCTCTACTTTAATAGGATTTTCAGATGAAATATCCATGATGGCACCTTTACCGTATTCTTTTTCAATTACTTTTATGGCCTCATTAATAGCGGCTTGACGCGCTTTTAAATCATCTTTTTTCAATATGAGTGACTTGTTTATCTTTTGATGCCATTGTTTTTTTCCTTTCTGCTTATTCTCCAATTACTGTAGTTAAAGTTCCAATACCTTCAACAGTGATTTTAATTTCATCACCTGTTTGTAAGAATCTTGGTGGATTTTGTGCTGCACCTACTCCTGCTGGAGTACCAGTTGCAATGATGTCACCAGCTTCTAGTGGAACAATTTTACTAATTTCTGCCAATACATCATCAACTCTAAATAACATTTCGGATGTCATAGCATTTTGTTTGATTTCACCATTAATTTTTGTTACGATACTCATTGATTCAGGTGAACTAACTTCATCTTTAGTCACTAGATAAGGACCTACTACAGCTGATTTTTCTAATGATTTCCCTAAGAAAAATTGTCCATGTTTGTATTGTAAGTCTGTAGCTGTAATATCATTCATGATTGTGTAACCAAAAATATAATCTAAAACTAATGGTCTTAGTATGTTTTTACCTGGTTTAGCTATTACTACAGCAAGTTCTCCTCCGAAGTCTAAGCTATCTGTAATATTTTTATGAGATGGAACTACTTCATTATTTCCAGCTAGAGCTGTTGTTGCTTTCGTAAAGATAAGAACATCCTTAGGAGTTTTAGCAAGCTCATCTCCAAGTTCATTAACATGAGCCTCATAATTGTGTCCAACACAAAGAATATTTTTTGGTGTTCTTGTAATAGGTGAACGCCAAATTATTTTATCAAAAGGGTACTTTATAACTTTCAGCTTTACCACTTTCATCAACTAATTTTTAGTACTTTTTCTAATTTTTTTCAATGAAAAGACTCCATATACTTCAATTGCTTTCTCTTAAAAGTCGCAGGTATTTTATCAGTATTATCAAAATCTTCTAGTACTTTAATTAGATTCCATGCACTTTCTTCACGTTTTACTTTTACTCCATATAATTCATTATCGTTATAACTGAATGATAAAAATTTCATAGTTGCCTCCTCGACTGTTATAATTTCTTTAAGTTATTATACCATACTTTTAGTAATATTACTATAGAATAATTCAAAAATTAAGTTATCCGTATATTTATTTATACAAAATAAGGATAACTTAATAATTTATAAATTTTTCATATTGTTTATTACATCTTTTGGAATACCTAATTTTAACAGTCTTTCTTCAGATGCTTCTTTAATTTCTTCAATTGAAGAAAAATGTTTTTAAAGTAAGAGATTCTTTCTCACTTTTCCTATGCCTTGAATATTGTCCAAGCTAGAATTATACATATTTTTAGTTTTTATTGCTCTATGATAAGTTATAGCAAACCTATGCACTTCGTCTTGTATTTGTTTTTAAAAACAGATATTCTGATGAAGTTTTTGGAAATTCAATTATTTCGTAGTCATCAGTAATAATATACTCTGTTATATGTTTATCATTTTTGCTAAACCAATAATTTTTAATTTGTGTTAATCCAAGCGTTTTCATGAACAATCTCTATCGCAGCATTAAGATGATTTTTCCACCATCGACAATTAATAATTCTGTATTAGTTTTCTTATCTTTATAGTTTCTATGCAAAACTTCTTTCATCGTCTGAACATCATTTATTCCCATAGATTCATCGATTTTTCATTTTCTATAGTTATATGTATACCATTTGTAAAATTTACTTTTACCGATACAGCATCTACCCCCTGAATATTCAGGTTATCAAATGCATCAATACTATCTATTGATTTAATGCCTAGTTTTTCAGCTATATTATTTAATGTTACTTGTAATTTACGCTCTTTTAATTCTTCAATAGCTAAATTATTGTCTAAATAATGAGAAGCATTTTCTTTTACAGTATCCAGTATTTTCCTATAGATTTCCTCTTTTTAGGAATTATAATCTTGCAATCAACTTCTGATTGATAATAGCTTTTATCATCGACTTCATCAATATAGATTTCTTTTAGTTTTATTCATGGCATAGTATTGAATTAAATAAGAATATAAAATCTGATCTGGACTGTCGTATAGATTAAAATATTCAACTTTACGTTCAATAATATTACCTAATCTGGATAAAAATATTTGAATACAGATATAATCATTATTAAAAACTATACCCTATGTAATCACGATCTATATTATTGCTATCTGCAACAACTGATTCTGTACTGAAACTTCAATCGATTTTTATATAACTATAGATTTGACCTGCAGCTTCAAATTCAAGATTTTTTAACATGGTCTTGCATTTTATTATTTCAAGTCTTCTAAAAATTTCTTTAGTATTACCTGTCAGAAAATGATTTTTATTTTTATTAATTTGAGTTTTATATTCGTCAGGTGTAATCTTTTTAGCACATGGACCTATACATTGACCTATTTGATAATACATACATGGACGTTTTTCTACAGGATTACACTTTCTAAGTGGGTAAATTTTTATCAAGAATCTTTTTACTTCCATCATGATTTGATATCAACATATGGCCCAAAAATAAATATTTTTATTACTCTTTTTATATTTTCTTGTCATTAATAACCGAGGATGTTCTTCCTTAGTAACCATCAAATAAGGGTAACTCTTATCATCTTTTAATCGAATATTAAAAGTACGGTCTATATTTTTATTAAGTTGTTCTCAAGTAATAATGCTTCCTTCTCTGAGTTTACTATAATGTATTCAAGATCTTCAATTTTTGAAACTAAAGTTTGTGTTTTTATTGTGAGTCCCAGTAAAGTAACTTTTTACTCTATTCTTTTAAATTTTTAGCCTTACCTACATAAATTATTTTCTCCAATATTATCTTTATATAGATAACAACCAGGATTATCAGGAGTAATTCCTAATGTAATGTTAAATTCATTATTATCACCATTTAATTGTATATTAACTTTTAAAAAGCACAGTGAAATCATATATTTCTTCTGTGCTTTTTAGTTATCAATTATCTAGCTATTATCTCTTCTGTCATTATTATTAATATTAGTTGAAGAGTTTGCATTTCTTGAAGATGAATTATTAGAGTTATTATTATTATTAGTTGTTCTAGCATCAGTATCAGAATCTTCTCTTGAAGTTTTCTTCTCTTTTCCTTTAGAAATTATAATTTCAAGTGATTCCTCACTAGAATTATACTGAATCTACTTTTTATACTTTTGAGAAATTACTGTACCAGCTTCTTTATCTGAGTATTCTTCTTTTATAAGAAACATTTTTAAATCCATAAGAAGCAATTACACTTTCAGCTCTACTAATATCTTCACCGACTAAATTAGGCATAGAAACTTTTTTCTTACCACTTGAAACTTGAATAATTAGTTCTTTCTCTTTTGGAACAATTTCTGTACCCGCTGGGATATTTTGAGAAACTACTTTACCTGTATCAAATCTGTCGCTTTCAACTTTTTCAACAGTAATATTTTTAAATCCTAGTTTCGATGCGTTTCTTTTTACATTATCTTCATCCATACCAACAAAGTTAGGCATATCAACAGTTTTCTTACCAGACGAAACACGTAAATCAACTTTTGACCCTTTTCTTACTTTTTTACCAGCCTTAGGATCACTATCAATAACTGTTTTTTCTTTTACATCATCACTAGCAACTTCAGTAATATCTCCAACTTCTAAGCCAGCTTTAACAATAGTAACTTTTGCTTCTTCTAAAGTCTTATTACGAACATCAGGTGCAGAGACACTATTAGCACCTATTAAATAGTTATATGTGAAAAATGCTCCAACAATTATACTACTAATCGTTATAATAGCTAAGAATATATGCTTAGCTTTTTGAAGTTTTCTTCCTTCTCTGTACTTACACTATTATAACTATTTTTGTACTGCTTATTCTGATATCCCCTATTATTATTGTTATTTTGTCGTTGATTCTCTTCATAATCGTAATAATCATCTTCTTCATTATAGCTATTATAATCTGAATAACCAGAGAACATCAATAGGATTTCTATCAATATATTGAGTTTGATTATAGTTGTTATTTTTAGAGCCGGTTCTGTTGGTATTTTGAATCCTGTGTATTTATTTTCATGTAATCGTTCTGGGTTTAATACAGTACTCAAATCTTCAAATAACTCCTTCGAACTTATATATCGTTCATTAGGGTTTTTCATTGTAGCTTTAAGAACTATATTTTTTACACTTTGAGGTATATTATCTCTAAATTTATCGATATCAGGAAGTTCCTCTTGAAGATGTTTTAAGGCTATCGCAACTGCAGACTCACCTTTAAATGGTATTTGTCCTGTTATCATTTCAAAGATAAGAATACCTAATGAGTAAATATCACTTTGAGCTGTAGCAACATTCCCGCGAGCTTGTTCTGGAGATAAATAATATACAGTCCCTAACATTTGATTTGTTTGAGTCAATGTAGTATCTCCATATGCTCTAGCAATACCAAAATCTGTAATCTTACATGTTAAATTCTCATTCATTAAAATATTTTGAGGTTTTATATCTCTATGAATAATTCCGTTTTGATGTGCATGACTAAGTCCCGCTGCAATTTGTTTTGCTATATGAACAATTGTTTCGATAGGAATACGTGGATTTTTTATCATATAATCTTTTAAAGTCATTTCCTTCTACGTATTCAAGTATTAGATAGTAAAATTCACCTTCATTTTTCAACATCATAAATTGATACTATATTAGGATGAGAAAAGACTTGTTACTGCTTTCCTTCCTATTGAATCTTTTTAACCGCATCCTCATCGTTAGCATCAATCTTTAAAAAGTCTTAATAGCCACCTGTCTATCTAAAATTGTATCATAACCTAACAAACAGTGGCCATTCCACCTGTACCTAGATGATCTAAAATTTTATATCTATACATATAATTTTTATTTATCATGGTTTACACCCTAGATTTTTATTATAGCTACAGATATATTATCTACTCCTCACGATTTACACACAATTCTATGAGTTTTTCTACAGATATTGATAATTCATTGTTTCTAACTATATGTTGATTTCTTCTTTTTCTGTCATGTTTGTTAAACCGTCAGAACATAGTAAAAATAATCATAGTTGCTTAAATCATCAATAAACGTGATAAATTATATACTATCTCTTGTAGCTAAAGCTTGAGTTAGTACATGGCGTTCTGGATGAGTTTTTGCTTCTTCTATGATGTTATAGCTCCAGCACTTGATTAAGGCTCCAACAAATGGATCTTCTACAGTAACAACACTCATCTCATTATCTTTAGTCAAACCATACGCTACTATCACCAATATTATAAACAACAACTTGATTTCGTCAAATGCTAGCTCTACTGTGACAATAGTAGTTCCCATATTTTTTTCTTGTGATTTGTTAAATAATTCTAAGTTCAATTTTTCTATTTTATCACTAAAGCCAATTTTTCATATTATTAAAATTAGCAGAGGTTAAATCTTGCCATTCTTTTTCTAAAGTCGACACGATATAATTACTTGAATATGCTGCATTACTATGGCTCCCTACTCCATCATAAACAACTGCAAGGACTTCGCCTTGTTTATTCTTTGTAACACTAACTGCATCTTCATTTTTTTCTTTTCTTCCCTTATTACTATTATACAGAATATACTAGTGGCATCTGGAATTCCTCCTTTTACCTCTTCCTTACGTTCTTTAGCACGAGAGTTGTCCTAAGCTGCATCTATATCGTCACCTTGTGTTCTTCCTAATTGTTACATTAACTTTATTTTTCTTAAGCACTTTTTCAAATGCAAATATATCACTTTTACTTGTTCTAACGTAGTTACGTTCTGGAACATAGTTAATAGGAATTAAGTTAACATGACAGTTTAGACCTTTAATAATCTCCGATAATTTCTCTGCATGTTCTTTTTTGGTCGTTTACTTTACCCATTAGACCATATTCAAAAGTAATACGACGATTAGTAGTTTCTTGATAATATTTTAAAAGCTTCCATAAGCTTTATCAATATTGTAAGCTCTGTTTACTGGCATGATTTTACTTCTTAATTCATTAGTAGGTGCGTGTAAAGAAACCGCGAAGTTAATTTGAACTTTTTCATTCGCAAAATCATATATTTTTGGAACTATTCCAGAAGTTGAAACAGTAATGTGTCTAGCTCCAATATTGAAACTTTCATCACTATTTACTATTCTGATGAAATCCATCATCTCATCGTAGTTTTCAAATGGTTCACCAATACCCATAATTACGATACTTGAGATACGTTCATCTTTTTGTCAGTTCTTGTTGAACTTTTAATACTTGAGATCCAATCTCTCCCGCTTCAAGATTACGCTTTAATCCTCCTAGAGTAGATGCACAGAAAGTACAACCTATACGACATCCTACTTGTGTTGTTACACAAAGAGAATTTCCGTATTTATTTTTCATAAGTACACTCTCAATTGTGTATTTATCTTGAAGCTCGAATAAGAACTTCATAGTACCATCAGCTGATTCTTGTTTAATTATTGTTTTTAAAGTCGTAATTTCGAACTCTTCTGCTAATTTTTCTTGTAATGATTTAGGTACATTTTTCATTTCTGAAAAATCCGTAATTCTCTTTTATATAACAATCATAAATCTGCTTAGCTCTAAATTTCTTTTCACCAATACTAACAATATACTCTTCTAATTGATCTAATCTTATAGAATATATTGACATTTTATCGAAAATCTTTTAACCATCTAGACTTTTTATAGCCTTTAAAAATCTGAAAATTAACATTTTTCCTCCATTTTTTTAAGTTTGCGATAAAAATCCATCACAACTATACTCATCTGGTAATATTTCTAATACACCATTTTTCTCCCGATTTAACTATACTATTGTTTAAAGTTATATTCTCTAAACTAAAATCTTTGTTCTCTTTTAAAAACTTCTCGATATTTCCTATATTTTTCTCTTATCTATTGTACAAGTAGAATACATAGAGTGTTCCTGCCTTGTTCAACATAATTTTACTATTTTCCAAAATTTGATATTGAAGTTTCGCGATATCTTCAATATAAGCATTAGTAATTTTATATTTTATCTCGGGTTTGTTTTTAATAACCCCTATCCTGAACATGGAACATCACGCTACAACTATATCAAAATTTTCAATAAATGAATCATTTTACTGTTGCATCTTGTTCTTTTACTTGAATATTTGTTATATCAAGTTTTTCTTTGTTATCTTCGATTAACTTAAGCTTATGTATATGTTTATCACATGAAATTAAAGTAGAATTAAAATACTTACTCGCCATATGAAGACTTTTACCTCCTGGAGTGCACAAGTATCTAGTATTATGTATTCTTTTATCTAGTGGCAAACCAATTGATGATGCTACTAACGACTTGCTTCATCTTGTATAATATAATATCCTTTAGTAAATAAAGTTACTATCTAAGTTTAATTTATTTTAAAAACAAGACTATCTTCACAGATTTCACTCTCGATAACAGCATCACCTAATTTTTCTATTAGCTCTTTCTTAGTGATTTTTAAAGGGTTATATCTAATACTATTTTACTCTTCTCATTAAAAAGATAAAACAATTTTTGAGCTTTTTCTACTCCGTATTGTTCTTTAAGTATATTGTATAATTCGTTAGGACAACTATTTTCTATACAGAATTGCTCAGCTTTATTTTTATACTTAAGATCTAAATTACTAGCATGTCGTTCAATATTTCTAAGAATACCATTCACAAATTTTCCTGTGATATTACCAGCAATTTTTTACTCAATTTAACTGCTTCATCAATAATTGCGAAATTTGGAGTTTTATCCATCTACATTAATTGATAAATACTCATTAATAGGATAATTTTAACCTTTGGCTTAACCTACCTTTTGAATAGCTTTTTAAGAATATGTTCAAGATATATTTTTATTCTTTACAGTGCCGTTACACTACTTCACTAATAAATCTTTTATCTTGTTCTTGAACCTTATGCTGATTAAAGTACTTATTTAACGTAATGTTGCTATAACCATCTTCTTGAATGATTGTATAAAGTGTTCATAAGCAATATGTCTAGCATTAATGCTACTCATTTTCTTCACCTAAAATTGTCCCTACATAATCTTTCTTATTAGATAAGAAATTAACTACAGGCATACGCTTTTTACCAGATACTTGAAGTTCATGTACTCTTAGAACTGTACCATTTCCACATAAAACATAGATATTTTTCTTATCTTGTTTAATAATAGTTCCTACCTTAGTGTAACTAGATTGTTCATCTAACTCAACAACTTCACTAGTCCAGATTTTTAAAACATTACCATCTAAGTAAGTAAATGCACCTGGCGTAGGATCCAATGCGCGAACTTTATTAAACACTTCTCTTGCTGATGTATTCCAATCTATCTTCTCATCTTCTCTTAAGATATTTCTTGCAAATGTAGCTTCTGCATCATCTTGTTTTTCAGGTGCAATGTCACCACTAAAAATTTTCGGTAAAGTTTCATTTAGTAAATCACGACCAGCTACTGAAAGTTTATCGTGTAATGTTTCATAGTTATCACTATCTAAAATATCAACTTCTACTTTTGAAATCATATCTCCTGCATCTAGTTTTTTAACCATATACATAATAGTGATACCTGTTTTCTTATGATCTTCTAATATCGAATATTGAATAGGTGCTCCACCACGTAATTTAGGTAATAATGACCCGTGAACGTTTATACATTTATATTCTGGGATTTCTAAGATTTTTCCGGTACGAGCTGTCCATATGCAGCTGTAATAATTATATCAGGTTTAAATCTTTTAATGTATTATATGTCTCTTCGTCTGTTGATATTTTTCAGGTTGTAATGCCTGTAATATTATTCTCTAATGCGACAACTTTTTACTGGCGGTGGTGTTAATACCTTTTTCTACAACTTTTTGTCTGGTTGGGTAATTACTAAATCTACCCAATTTTCAATTAACATTTCTAAAACAGGAACAGCAAACTTTGGAGTTCCATAAATACTATTTTGATTGTTCATTTATTTCTCCTAATAAAGAATTTAATCTTATTAATTATATCATATTTTCTTATATTCTTCTATTATTCATCGGTTTTTAGCGCTCTGAGTTAATAATTATTGTTATCAGATTCAAAATTTAATAAAAACCTCTTGTTTTCTAATCCTGCAGCATAGCCTGTTAAACTTCCATCAGCACCTATAACCCTATGACAGAGGAATAAAGTACTAACAATGGATTATGTCCAACAGCATTTCCCTACTGCCTGCGCTGACATAGTATCTTTCCTTGTAGTCCAGCAATAGAAAGATATTTATAAAGTATTAACTTCACCATATGGAATATCTTTAAGTAACATGAGATTATTTTCCTAAATTCTGTTCCTATCAGTTTTATAGGTATATTTTTCCAAACTAGGCTTTTCATTATTAAAAATAACTATTTAACCATAATTTCGCTGTATTAAATATCTAGATTTTCATCAAATTCATATATATCAAGATTATCAGGAAAAATACTTTTGACCTTTTAAATAACATCCACATAGATTCAGACCATCGAAATTAAATATAGAAGACCCTATCTGCTATACGTGCAATAATACATTCAAAAACTCCTTTAAGTACAATTATTATAACAAAAAGAGAGTATGATTTATATAATCAACTCTCACTAAATTATTAATTATCTTCTTTGTAGATTTTAAATAATAAAAATAGTGCTCCTACACAAATAAAGCAATCAGCTAAATTAAATATAGGAAAATCATAGTAGAAAATTCTAAAATCTAGAAAAATCCACAACCTCATGTCTAGTTAATCTATCGATAAAGATTACCAATTTGCGCCACATATATTAAAGCAAAAGTACCTTTATCAAATGTTGATAGGGTATATTTTTGTTTAAATAAATAGTAAGTTAAAAATAGCAATCAAAAATAATAGTAACTATTATAAAAATAGTCGACTATCCTGTAAAATTCCCCAAAGCAGCACCTCTATTTCTATGAGATGAAATACTAAAGAAATTAGTTATAACTTCCACTTTCTCCTAATGAAAAATGATTAACTATGAAATTTTTACTAAGTTGATCTAGTAATATTAGAAACCTGCTATTATAAATATAATTAACATCTGTATTCTCCTCTTATTTTAGTACTAATAATTTTTCTAATTCTGGGTCAATTATCACGTTCACCTCTTGCTGGAAGTTTATATCGACCCAAATGAATAAGCTGATGATGAATTTTTCCCCAGCTTTCCATAGGGAAAATACTCATAAGGCTTTTTTCAACTTGAAGCGGACTATCAGTTAACTCAGCTAAGCCAAACATCTTCATACACGCTCAACATGCGTATCTACAGCTATTGCAGGAACATTAAATCCTACAGATAGAACAACGTTAGCGGTTTTTCTTCCGACACCTGGTAATTCTTCTAACTCTTCTCTAGTCTGAGGAATTTCATAATCATAAACATCTCTTAACATATTAGCCATTCCTACAATAGTTTTTGATTTTTGCTTCTACAGCCCTAAAGTTTTAATATACTTTTCATATCCTCAACCTTAGCATCAGCATAATCATCAATTGTTTTATAATTTTTCAAATAAACCAACTGTAGCTCTATTAACATATTCATCTTTACATTTGACAGATAACAATGCAGCAATAATCAATTCTAAATTATTAGAAAAATCAATTCACATTCGACATCAGGAAATACTTTGTCCAAATATTCCCATTATTTTTGCTCTTATTTTCTTTTGTCTGTTGTTAAACCAGTCATAACCTAAACTACTATCACTTTCTTTTTGTATATCATTACTAACTTTATTATTTAAAAATACCGTTCCATAGTTTAAATTTTTGAAATAGTTAATGCCTCATCAATTTCTTTTTGTATATTTCTTATCAAACCATGATGATCAATATCCATTTCTTTTGAAGTTAAAATTTTCCCTGTGACTCTTTCTACCAGTTTTTAAAGCTCTCGTAATGTATAATAATCATCTTTATTGTTAACATACTATAAAGATTGATTTTTACTATCTGGTAAAACCTCTATTATATCTTTATTTATTAAATTTTTCTAATTTGGAGAAAATCTGATCCTCTGGTAAACTTAATTTATCTTTAAAATCTTCCGTTGAAAATGGAATTTCTCCTTGATTTGTCAAATAACTTATCTGAAGAAGAAACATAGCTTCTTCTCCAGATAGAGTTATGAGAAGTATAATTCATTAAGAAATCAGCATCAACTAAAAGACCTTTTATATTGATATTGATCATATTAAACTCCTATGGTGTCAATCTGTTTTAATAAACGAGGGAATGGTGCAGTTTCACGAACGTGTCCGTTACCTGTAATCCAAGCTACAGTTCTTTCTAGACCTAATCCAAATCCAGCGTGTTCAACAGAACCATATTTACGTAAATCTAAATACCAACCATATGCATCAAGATTTAAATCATGTTTTTTAATATTTTCTAATAATTTATCGTAGTCATCAATACGTTGAGAACCACCGATAATTTCACCGTATCCTTCAGGTGCAATTAAATCAGCACATAATACAACACCTGGTTCGTTTGGATCTTCAATCATATAGAATGGTTTAATATCTAATGGCCAGTGAGTAATAAATACTGGTTTATTATAACTATTAGCTATAAATGTTTCGTGAGGTGATCCAAAATCATCTCCATATTCAATATCATCAAATCCATTTTCTTTTAATAATTTAATAGCATCTTTGTACTTAATACGTGGGAATTCACCTCTAGCATTTTCTAAAGCTTCTAAATCACGTCCAAGTACTTTTTAATTGTTCTTGACATTTTTCCAATACATCAGTTAATAAATGATTAACAAATGCTTCTTGTAATACTAAACTCTCATTGTGATTACAGAATGCCATTTCAGCTTCAATCATCCAAAACTCAATTAAGTGACGTCGAGTTTTAGATTTTTCAGCTCTAAATGTAGGTCCAAATGAAAATACTTTACCAAACGCCATCGCAGTAGCTTCTAAGTATAATTGACCTGATTGAGAAAGATATGCTTCTTCATCAAAGTATTTAGTGTTAAACAATTCTGTAGTTCCCTCTGGGGCTGATGAAGTTAAGATTGGTGGATCAGTTTTTAAGAAACCTTCTTTTTCAAAGAAATCATAAGTTGATTTAATAATTTGGTTTCTAATTGTTAAAATAGCATGTTGTTTTTTAGAACGAATCCAAATATGACGATTGTCTACAAAAATTCAACACCGTGACTCTGGATAGTGGGTAATCTATAGCTTCAGAAATAACTTCAAAATCTTCAATCTCTAACTCAATTCCAGAAAGTTCTCTTTCATTTTCTTTAATTAACCCTGTTACTTTTAATGAAGTTTCTTGTGGTAAGTGACGTAATTGTTGATATCTTTCTTCACCCTAAAGATTCTTTTTAAAGCGATTAACTTGAATAAATCAACTCCATATCTTAATTGGAAAAATGCAATTTACCACTGCTTCTCTTGTTAGCAATCCATGCCAAGAGTTGCTTTTTGACCTAGTTGTTCTTTTAAATTGTTAATGTTCAACTTACAGTCCCTCCTAATTTTAATTAATGTTTTGTTCAAATTTAAATTGTAATATATTATATATAAAAACTATTTATATTATAACATAAATTTACTATTTTTAATTATGTGTTTTTATTTTTCTCATCTAATGTTCTAAATCTCGAAAAACTATAATACTTTCAAATATATCTTTAAGATAGTAACGATACTCCAGAATATCCTTCGTCGCGTAACATCTGTATGATATTTTATTATTTTTTTATAACTTCATTATATAATTCGTTAAAATTATCCTTTATTGAGAAATTATAATATTTTTATATAACTTCTTTTTCTCTTTTTATTAAAATATAAATCCTTATATTTATTACTTTCGAATACGTATAATATTGAACCTGTAGCTTTTTGAATTCAATAATTTCTCATCACCATTACTATAAATATAATGTGCTTTAGCTTTTAGATTTAAATATTTATGGTTTCTTGAATGAATTATATTAATTAATCCCTTCACTTTATTATCGTCAACAACCGTTAATTTTCAAACTATTTTTCTTGATTAAGGACAACGAATTTATATGCATTTTTAGAGTTAGTAAGTACATCTTTTTAATTTTTCATAAATTTGTAAGAAACTGGTAATATATCTTTATAAGATTTTTATATCATTTAATATAGCCTCTACATCTTGAAGAATAAAACTCAAACTGTCATTATATAAGAATAAACTTTCTGATATATACATTTTCATGTAAAAATTTTACAAGACCATCTATATTATTTCTTAACATTTTTAATATTTTTGTCTTTAAGATTTTTTTCGATACAGCATATTTAACTCAATAATAACATTTTTATAGAAATAATCTTTTGTATTTTTTGAATCAAGTTCACGTCCTAAAAATCTTTTTGTTTTCAAAAATAAAAGTATGATTTTTTTAAGTTGTTATTTTCAATAAATACTCGATTGAATTATAATTTGTAACAATATTTTTACAACTATCGGCAACCCTTTATTCTTTTTTCATCGAAAATAATAAGATTTGGAGCTTATTAAAATACCATTTCTTATATTATCAATATACAATTTCTCAAGATAAAGTAAATTCAACTCACAAAAGTCCCCAGAATTTGTTTCTAATATCCATACATATAATTTTTATTAATAATTTATCTAAATTTAAATCTTCTTTTTGGGGAATAGTTTAAATATATTTAATGGAACATAATTACTCTTTTTCTTTTTAAAATAACATAGTTCCTAATTTTAAAAGTTGTCTATATATTTTCCTTTCATTAATAGATGAAAACATTATAAATTTATCTTTAAAATTATTATCATTAACTTCATATGATACTTTTTAAAATCTACACCATCAAAATTAATGAAGTCTTCTTTTTATTTTCTCCTCTAATTATTCTTTTTGCAATATCTAGTAAATTTAAGAGTATTGTAATCTATTTTTCCAAAAAGTACTTTCAATCTTTTTAAAATTGTTTGAATTTATATTTGCTATTCTCTTAGAAATTTCTTTTTAGTAATTTTACTGTTACTTGTACATCAATAGCGGCATTATGATATCCATCACCAGAGTATAGACAAGAGAATTAGATAAATCAGATAATCTATAACTTTCCTGAGTCGGCAAAAATAATCTAGCTAGTTCAACCGTATCTAAAGACATTTTTAGCATGATATCTTATTCCTACATCATGAAACCTTTTCTTTAAAAATTCACATAATCAGATGGTAAGCCGTGACAAACAAGTATATCTTCTTTTGTAAGTCATATAATTCTTTGCAACATCTTTCAAAAACATAATTTTTCGCTTAACATATCATTATTAATACCAGTTAACTCAGTAACAAAAAGGTGAGACTTGTTTTTAGGTTTTATATAATAATTTATAGACTCTAACTCTTTAAAGTTTTTGATCCAGTTTTGTTGCAGAAAACTGAATTATTTCTTTTTCTTCAGTTAATTCAATATCCACTACACAAAAATAATTTATTCATATATTCCTCACCTCTCTTTCATTATATCTATTTATTATCTCTTATTTTCATTAAAAATCTAGTATGTCTTTTCTTGTATTATCTATTTTATATAATATAATATCTTCTTCTAGTTTCTTAATGACTTCTTTATCCATGGACCAGGTGATTTATCTATTATACTAATAATCTCCGTTGAAGTTATATCTATATCACAAAAATGAACTTATAGGTAAATTAATTATATCGATATCTTTTTATCACAATAACCAAAAATAATCAACTATAAAATAAATATCATCCTTATCATATTTATATATAATAAGTTCTAATGATATATTATCAAGAAATTCTAGATTAATTCTCTCATATTCTTTAATTTTTAATTTCTTTATTTGATAGTTTTAAATCTCTCAATTTTTCAAAAGAAATATTATTTAATTTTGCTAAAATATATAAACTTTGACAAAATGTATATTTAGAACAATCAACAATACTAATAATGTCATTTTAGAAAAGGTATATAAGTATTTAACTTACTATCACAATAATTCTAAACTACGTTTACTTCCAATACCAGCTAGTAATTTTTAAATTCATTTACTATACGCTCTATCGAAACAAACTTAATAAGTTCAGCATTCTTCTTTATAGCAACTAATGTACTATCCTCAATTTCAAAACCCTAACTTCGACGAGAAACGAAAAGCTCTAACATTCTTAAAGCATCTTCAAAAAATCTTTCATTAGGATTATTTACAGTTTTTATTATTTTATTAGTTAAATCTTTTTTTCCATTGTGATAATCATAAAGTTTACCTTTACTATCTAAAGCCATAGCATTAATAGTGAAATCTCGTCTATCAAGATCCTCTCTTAGATTACTAACAAACTCTACTTTTTCTGGTGTTCGATGATCAATATAATCATCTTCAGTCCTAAAGGTAGTAACCTCATAACTTTCTCCACTTACTAAGATAGTAACAGTCCCATGTTGAATTCCTGTATCAATACTTTTTCTAAAGATTGTTTTAACTTCCTCTGGCAAAGCATTCGTAGTTATATCAATATCTGAAAATTCACACCCAAGTAAAAAATCCCTTACACAGCCTCCTACGAAATATGCTTCATAACCTTCTTTATTGAATTTTTCTAGTACATCTATAGCACCGTTAAATTTCTTTTCTAAAGTTATTTATTTCCATAATATCCTTTCAAAAATATTAAAGGGCTGAGAACCCCAGCCCTGTTAATCTCTTACTATTATTTAGATAAGTTATAAGTATCTCTAGCAATCATAACTTCTTCATCTGTTGGAATTACGAAAGCTTTAACTTTTGAGTCTGCTGTAGAAATCTCTGCAACTTTTCCACGTACATTGTTCTTCTCTTTATCAACTTGTACACCTAGGAAAGTTAAACCTTCTAATACTTCCTCACGTACCCATGTAGCATTTTCACCAACACCAGCAGTGAATACGATAGCATCTACACCATTCATAGCTGCAGCGTATGCTCCAACATATTCTTTAATTCTGTTGATGTATACATCAATAGCTTCAGCAGCATGTGGATTTGTATCTCTTACATCTTCAACGTCACGTAAGTCAGAAGAAAGTGCAGATACACCTTTTAATCCTGATTCAAAGTTGAAAATACGCACGATTTCTTCAAGAGATAAACCTGTTTTTTGAGCGATGTAAGGAATTGTCGCTGGGTCAATATCACCAGTTCTAGTACCCATTACTAATCCAGATAATGGAGTGAATCCCATAGATGTGTCATATGATTTACCATTTTTAATAGCACAAATTGAAGCCCCGTTACCAATGTGGCATGAAATTGTTTTTAATTCTTTAGGATCTTTTCCTAAAATTTCAGCAACTTTTTCTCCAATATATCTGTGACTAGTTCCGTGAGCACCATATTTACGAACTCCATATTTTTCATAGAATTCTCTTGGTACAGCATACATGTATGTTGATTTAGGCATACTTTGGTGGAACGCAGTATCAAATGTTAATACGTTTGGAACACCTGGTAATTCTTTTTGGAATGAACGAACACCTTTAATATTCGCTGGGTTATGTAAAGGCGCTAAGTCTTCAATTGAATCTACTTTAGCTAGCTCTTCATCATTTACTAATACAGAAGCATCGTAGAACTCTCCACCATGAACTACACGGTGTCCAACACCTTCGATTTCTTTACATCTTTAACTATACCTAGTTTAGTTAATTTTTCAAGTAAACTATTTCAATCGCTACATCGTGGTTTGGAATATCTAATGTTTCTTTTATCACCGTTGAACTCGATAGTGAATACACTGTTTTCAATACCGATTCTTTCAACTAGTCCTTTAGTAATAACTTTTTCTTCAGGCATTTCAAATAATTGAAATTTTAAAGATGAACTTCCTGAGTTAATAGCTAGTATCTTTGTCATAAGTATATATCTCCTCTTACTCTATTTGCATTATATATAATATTATCTCATTAAATATAATTAATTACAAAGAGTTATTTATAATTTTTTTATAAAAATTTACAAAACTGATAACTAGAATACGCTATCTATTTTTTAGTTATCAGTTTTATTAGTTTTCATAAATTTAAAATGAATATAAAAATATTTCTGATTAAATTAATATTTAAGAAGTATATGTACTACTAACTATAGACCAACCACCATTATCATATTGTTCAAGTTCGCCTCTTGCATTAACTCTATACTTCCCTACAACACTTCCATCGCGTTTTAAATTAGCATAAGCTAAATGATCACTACCTAACCATACATCATATGAAAAATCAGATGTAGAAGAATTACGCGCAAAGTCTTTAATGTAGATAGCTCTCGCCCAGTTACCAACTTGCGTATCAGTTAATTCTTTTGTATTTACCGAACTATCTTCTCTAAGGACTATACTACTTGAATTAGACTTACTATCTTTACTACTGCTGTATTTTTCACTTAATCCTCTTACAGTGTATGATCGTTTAAATTCACCTTTAAGTTCAAGTTTTTTAGCATCCGCTGAAGATTTACTTAGACTTATTGTAACTTCAATCTTTTCTCCATTTTTTAAATTATTTGATTTACTATAAGTTATAGTAGGCTCTTGTAAAAATTGTGCTACACTTCCATCTACATTTTCTATTGTTGGAATTTTTCTTTAACATCTGCTGATGCAGTTCCATCCCCATCAGTTCCATATGGCTAAATTCTATTTCATATTGATTAAGATCAACTACCGCTTTTTATTTAATACGTATTTATTATAAGCAAAATAACCAGAGATAGCTATAAGCCCAATAATTAAAAAACCAACTAAGAGTATTATACCTGTTCTTTTCTTAGGCTCAGCGTATTCTTCATATACCTGATTAAAATTATTATCATTTTGTTCGTAATATCCTTGGTTATTGTTAGCAAACTGATTATTATCATTATAAACATTATAACTTTCTTGATACTGCTGAGTATTATAATTCATGTTTTGATCTTGATAATTTATATCGTAATCATTTGTTCCCTGATTATAATAATTGGTATAGCCCTGCATATCCTGATTCTGAAAGTCGTCATTAAAATTAGTATTTTGATTATATTGATCGTTATACATATTTTGGCTCTGATAATTTTTCATTATAAATTTGACTTTGGTCAAAATTAGATTCATTATAATCCATAAATTCCTGGTTTTTGAAAATTATCATAATAATTTTGATTCTTATTTTTGATAACCACTGTTAGATTCGTTATTATTATATCTTTGATTATTGTTATCCATAACTAAGCTCCTATACTTCATGATACCATTTTCTACATATAATTTATTATTTATATTTCACTTATAATATTAACATAAATCTAGTGATTTTTCTATAAACCGGTATCAGACATAAATAAAAAGATTATAAAATTAACCTTCATCAAAAATTATAATTCTGATTTAAGTATATTTTATAATCAATCTATTTACTATTCATTAAATAAGTTTTCTAACTGTCTTGTGGTAGATTTAATTTCATATCACAATCATATAGTACCACATATTTATTTGCTATAAAAAGTATATTTAAAGAGTTTTTAACCACTTACTAATTTTTTATATATTTATAGATAATAATAATCTATTTTTAAAATGTATAGGCTTTCAAAAACTATAAAATTAATAATTATACTAATATTTACATTGTTTAAATTACATTAACAATCTTTAAATTTATATATATTTTTTATTTATATTATCCTATTGATCCTTCCATCTCAAAAGAAATTAATCTGTTTAATTCAACAGCATATTCCATAGGAAGTTCTTTTGTAAATGGTTCGATGAATCCCATAACTATCATTTCAGTAGCTTGTCCTTCATCAAGGCCTCTACTCATTAAGTAGAATAGTTGTTCTTCTGATACTTTAGATACTTTTGCTTCGTGTTCTAAAGATACATTAGAATTTTTAACGATGTTGTAAGGAATAGTATCAGATGTTGAGTATTCATCTAAGATTAAAGTATCACATTCAATGTTTGAACGAGAACCTTCAGAGTTTTTACCGAAGTGAATCCATCCACGGTAGTTAACTTTACCACCACGACGAGACATTGATTTAGAAACAACAGTAGATGATGTTCTAGGCGCTAAGTGAATCATCTTAGAACCTGCATCTAGTACTTGTCCTTCACTAGCCATAGCTATAGATAGTGTACTTCCACTTGCTCCTTCTCCAACTAAAATACACGCTGGATATTTCATAGTTAATTTAGAACCTAAGTTTCCATCTACCCATTCCATAGTACCATTCTTCTCAACAATCGCACGCTTAGTAACTAAGTTATAAACGTTCGTTGACCAGTTTTGAATAGTAGTATATCTGAAACGAGCATTTTCTTTGATAAAGATTTCTACTACAGCTGCATGTAGTGAACTTGCTGAGTAAGTTGGAGCCGTACATCCTTCTACGTAATGTAGAGAAGAGTTTTTCTCAATAATAATTAATGTACGTTCAAACTGCCCCATTTTTTCACTGTTAATTCTGAAGTATGCTTGAAGCGGTGCTTCTACTGATACATTCTCTGGACAGTAGATGAATGAACCACCTGACCATACTGCTGAGTTTAATGCAGCAAATTTATTATCATTAAAATCAACAGCTTTTGAGAAATATTCTTTAAAGATTTCTTCATGATTTTTTAATGCCGTATCAGTATCTTCAAAGATAATTCCTTTTTCTTCGAATTGTTTATGCATATTGTGATAAACTACTTCTGATTCATATTGTGCAGAAACCCCTGCAAGATATTTTTGTTCAGCTTCTGGAATACCAAGTTTTTCAAAAGTATTTTTAATTTCTTCTGGTACTTCATCCCATGAACGTTCTGTTTTTTCTGATGGTTTTACATAGTATGTTAAGTCCTCAAAATCAATTTCAGATAAGTCTCCACCCCATGTAGGCATTGGCATTCTATAGAACTCTTTTAATGCATTTAAACGATATTCTAACATCCATTTAGGTTCTTCTTTTTCTTTCAGAAATTGTTTTTAACTTCATTTCTTTTTGTTAATCCTTTATCAGTTTTGAATATAGATACATCTTTATCTGAAAATCCATACTGATAATCGGTAAACATTTCTTCATTTTTATTCAAATGCAATCACTCCTTCTTCTATTTATTTTCTTCTAATATTTTTCTGTAATTTTTCCATACGAGGTTGCACTTAACCCTAGCTGGAAGTTGAGAAAATATTTTGTAAAAATACTATCTTCTAAATTTTTCTTCATTAAATTCATTTCCCATAATCATATTTAAAAAGTCTTTTAATCTTGGCATTAGCTTTTCTACTGATCACCTTTAATTCTTCTGTAACATTGAAGCAGAAGCTGAATGAAATCAGACCAGTTCCTACAAATTTATGATCTTCAATATATCATCTACTAATTTTATACTAGCTGTTGTTTTATCACCACAAGAAGGGTTCAACATCTCCAACATAACTTCTTCTCTATTTCCCCATTATTTCTGGGATGCTTACTATGATCTAAGATTACTTGTTTATATAAACTTTTAAATCACTAAAACTCATTTTCAAAAACTCCTTCAGTTTCTTTTTAAAGTTTGAATAAAGAAATCTATTTCTTCTTTTTGTATTATATAAATATAGACTCGCTCTCGCTACCGAGTAAGTTCCTAATTTTCTAATAATGTTGTGTACGATTGGTGACCTGCTCTTACTAAATTCCTTTTTTCATCTAAGAAACTTGTTGAAGTCATGAGGTGAACACCTACTAAGTTAAAAGATACCAATGAAACTCTATCTTCAATATTTTTCACTGTAAATTTCTATATTATCTATTTTTAGAAAGTTCGTATACTATACTTTGTAAGTTCTTTTAGTATACTTCTCAATGACTTTTTCTAATCAACTTTACTATTTAAATACTTAATAGTTGCAGCATTTGGTCGCAGTACTTCCAGCTAAAAAGTGATGTTCCCTTCAAACTTGTCAGGAAGAATAGCCACATGTTGCTGAAGTCTCTCAACAATACCTATCATTCCACCACCAAATTCTACGGATCAGATTTTTCTAGTAAAATTTCTTACCATAAGAGAAACCCCTATACCAGTAGGTCCCACACATTTATTGGCATAACAAAAACTAAAAAGTCACAATTCATCTTTTGTACATCAATACTTTAAATGTGGTACTGATTGGGCAGCATCTACTACAAAATAAATATCTTTATCTTTTAATAATTCTCCAATTTCGTAAACCGGATTAATATTTCCTAATACGTCAACGCATGACATATTGAAACAATTTGTAGTTTTTCTGTAATAAACTCTTTCAATTGCTCATGCCTAATTCTTCCTTCTTCATCTAGTTCTAAATATTTTAAAACCAAATTTTTACGTTTAGCTAGTTGTTGCCGAGAATAATATTAGCGTGGTGCTCCATATAAGTAAGAATAATCATCGCCTTCACTAGCATCTTGTTCTAAAATTCTTGCTACGAAAATTTAAGCCCTCAGTAGTTCCGCTTTAGTTATGTATCTCTTCACAACTACTTAGCATTAATAAATTCTCTTACTAGCTCTTTTGAACCTTCATAGTTTTTCAGATTCATCACCTAATGTGTAAACAGATCTATGAATATTTTGAATATAATTTCTATATGTAACTGATAGCATCGATTACTTGAGTTTGGTTTTTGTGTGGTAGCTCCGTTATCGAAGAATATCAAATCAGTGCCCGATATCTTTCTTTTTAATATGGGAAAGTCTTCTCTATATTTTATTAAAATCTATCATTAATACTCACTCTCGTTAGTGTTAATTTTCTCATCAATAAGAATTGTTACAAGCTCTTTGATTTTATCTACTGTTAATTCTGAGATTACAGGTGATAAGAACCCATGAACTAGTCATCTACTTGATTCTTTTCTTGTTAATCCTCTACTTTGTAAGTAGTATAATTGCTCTTCATCAATGCATGAAGAAGCACCGTGACCTGCCATAACATCATTTTTATCGATTAATAGCATTTGGTTGCATCAGCTTTTGCTTCAGATGAAGTGTCAACATTCTTGAACTTTGATAAGCAGTTAGAACCTGTTGCTCCTTTTAACGATACGTCCTACACCGTTAAATACAATATGAGATCTATCCGGTAATACACCGTGTTGAAGGATATCACCTACTGTAATCCTTGGTTAACTTCTTCACTGTTAAAAGTAAGTTTTTGTTCTTTTAACTCCTAAAGTAACAATCTTAGGTTTGCTTCAGATCCGTCCCCTAGAATATTTGTTGTATTATCGTGATATACATCTGCTTCATCCATAGCAACTGCATTTCAGTTAATTAGTGAATCTCTATAAGTTAATCCACGACGTAAAATAGTTCCACGTACCTGGTTGGTTTTTGTAAATAGAACTATAGTTAATTTGCGCTCCTTCATGCACTACAACTTAGACACTAAGCTGAATGGATCTTTATCTTCTTTTTGAGTTTATTTACACGTAGTTTTTCGATAAAAGTTAAATTTTAGAGTTCTTACCAACTGGATAGTAACCTTGGTTAAATAAACTTTGTTCTTTATCTGAAATAACAATATATTGAAGCAGTTCTTCAATTACGGTACTATCATAACATCAATGAGATAAACCAGCATTTAATAGTGTATAGTGAACAGCTGTTACTTCTTTCTGCATAGTCAACTTCACTCATAAAACTATCTTTTTATATGATCATCATTCATTGCTGTAAATATATCTTTAATAATTGCTTTATCAGCATATTTTTCTGGGATATTAATGTGTAAAAATAGTGTTGTGTGTGGATTACAGCAAACGTATCACTATTAACTACCATATTCAATTAAATCTAAATTTCCTTCACTTTTTCTAATCTTGGGGTTGAGAAAAATCAACATTAAATAAGTTCCATCTTTCAACTCCATAGATTCTGGTTTTTGGAAAGGTGAGTGTATAACTTTCTTATAAAGCTAATTTTCTAGTGTTTAGCCATATTGGTTCATTTCTGTATTAGAAAAATGCTTTGTAAAGTTTTAATACTTAGTTTTAATTTATTATTTTCCATATTAAACCTCTTCTTTTAACCAGTCTAACCTTCTTTTCTAAACAGAAGTGCTAATTCAGGTCCACCTGATTTTTACGATTTTCCATCCCATAAGAACGTGAACGAAAATCAGGTTCAATATAATCTAATAATCTTTGATAGTGAGTGATTATTAAACAGCAAAGTTTTCTCCACGCATTTTGTTAACCTCTTTGCAGTACTACTTTTAGTGCATCGATATCTAAACCTGAGGTCAATTTCGTCAAGAATAGCAAATTTTGGTTTCCTACATCATCATTTGTAAATTTCATTACGTTTTCTTTTCTCCACCTGAGAGTCCATCGTTTACATAACGTTGAGACATTTTTAAATCCATGTCTAGAAATTCCATTGTTTTGTCTAATATGTATTGCATTAGAGGGATATTATCTTCACGTTGAGCGTTAATTGCTGATTTAATGAACTCTGAAGTTGGTACTCCTGGTACTCTCTGATGGATATTGCATAGCTAAAATAGTCAGCGCAGAGCTCTTTCATCAACTTCCATCTAATACTTCTTCTCCATCCTAATGAATGCTTCCACCATCAACTTCATATTTTGGGTGTATCAATTGCAGAAGCTAATGTGGAGTTACCAGCTCCATTCAGTCCCATTACGCACTGAGATTTCACCAGATTTTGTTTCTAAAATTAAGTCCCTTTTTAATATTTGTTTTCATTAATTGATACTTCTAGATTTTTATATCAGAACTGACATATTTCCTCATCTTTTTATATTTTACGATTAATAAAATAGAGTATAATAATACTCATAATCTTTATTTTCATAATATTTGTTATAAAGGTTTTTCATAATTATTATCAAATTATCAGTTTGCTAAATTTGTTGAACAGAAAGAACTATTGCATAGTTAGCTAGCTATTGAAAGCACATATTATAATCGTAACTTAAAACTGTAAAAATAGTACAATACCTCAATATTTAATATTGAAGGTTCTTAAAAATTTTTCTATTTTGAGAATTCCCCATAGCTACAATCTCTGTTTTTCAATTCATCCTTATGACCATTTTTGAGTTCTGAGTATAACTATTCGGATCATTAATAATATAATTTACCACCATCCTCATCTTTTTGCTGTGATTAATATTATATGACCAACTGTTGTGAATTTTTCAGGATGCTACAGAAGCAATAATAGGATTTCCTTTATCTAAACTTGCGTTAACTAGACTTCTTTGCTTAATGGAACACCTGTTGACTTAACTCCATATTCTTTAGCTATATAATCAAAAAGCTCCATTTTGTCCCTGCATCAGTAAAGTAGCCATTGGCATCTTCTTTTTCAACAATACTCTTTGGAGTGTGATTTATCATCTAATATTCCTCCTAAAGCCATAGCTACAAGTTGGACCCACATCCCCAATAGCGATATTGGTTCCACCTAGTTTTATCATATGCTCATCGTTTGTCATTGTATGTAATAAGGATACTTTCTATCTATATCTACTGTTTGGCCCTGTTCAAAGGTGTAGACTTGTTGACCTGCCAAATAACCAAGAACATGTTAGTAGCATCTTTGTTATTGAGCTAATAATTTTGTTCTGCTTCTGGCAAATGTTCTCTTTGTAAATAGATTAATTGACCTATTAAACTTCCATTAGCATTTTGAAGAAGATTGGCCTCAACACCATTAGGACTTGTTCATAAATGGTGAAGGTTGAGACTACTTGTAATTCCATCTCGAGCATTTTGCTATGTTTTCATTTTCGATTCAACATTAGTAGTGTTATTATGTACTCTTGTTCGAGTAATTAAATAGTAGTTCTTTGATTACTATGACACATATATAATACTACAGTACAAATAACAGAATAGCAACTATCATTATATCAATATTTTTCTTTTCATTTAATGCCTCTTTATTTACTTTTCACTAAAATTATTCCTATAGAAATAACTATATATATGTCCTATCAAACTTTTGCATGAGTCTAGTAAACTCGTTGAAGAATATAAAACCTAAAATCCAGAAAATAACACCTGACGAATAATCAAAAACAGATATATTTTTAACTGCTGCGTGTTTATAGCAAAAGTTACACCATAGTGTGATTGTTGCTGAAACTCAGCTAATATTAGCATGAAAGTTGATACATTGTCCTAACCTTATAATCAAAAATTAGATGAGGTAATAATAATAAAGTAGATAATGTTGAGAAGAAAATAATCAAACTCTCCCGACACATTATGCGTACCTAAGTATCTCACACAAGTATATGCAATACCTGGGCAAAAAGCTCTAATGGTCTTGCTAGTGCTCCATACTGATAAAACCATCCCACTTGGTTTTGTATAAATCCTACACTATAAATGCGATAACCTCTAGCAATCATTTGAAATTTGTCATTTTTCTTTAAAGAATATGTATGACAATATTAAAAATTACAAAAAGGTGATAACTTTTATATAATCGTAGAGTCTGCGAGACTTATATGCGTTGTGCATAAAAGTCATACAGTCAATCGTCCCAAAAACACTACGTGATATTAATACACTCCATGATAATTTTTCCTTTTGGAAAGGTTTAATTGACTTCAGTGTTTAATTAACGGTATTGATGAAATTCCTACAGCGATAATATTTCTAAAAATCCTTTTTGCATGAAGGTAAATTCCAGCAAGTTTTATAAATAGCGCTTATTCAGAGAAAATCAAATCCTGCAACAATTGTACAAAAATATTCCCATTAAATATTATATTCATGTTATAAAACTCCAATACTCCTAAATATTTGTTCAATTGTCCTTTCTATATTACTTTTAGCAACAGTCTTATCCATGGCATTTCTAAAGTAAGCAATTCTCTTTGAATAGAAAAGTGAGAAACATCTCTACTTTTATCTTCATCACTTAGATTTACGTAGTTCTTTATCAATAATACTGCACCAAGAAAAATTGCTTTTTATCATATTTTTCTCATGATTCTACCAATTCTATAGGTGCTTTTCCCCATATAACTTTGTCTATCTAGTTTCCTTCCCCAGATTTATTAAATAATCAACCTCTTGAATTTTTGCTCTATATCTAGTAGTTAATCCTAAGACTAGAACCAGATTGAATAGAAGAGGTTAAAAAGATGAGAATGCAAAACCTAATCACCTGCTGCTCCACTTCCTTCATAAGACAGAATAGTCCTTTCTAACTCTTGAAAACTAGTTTGCTGAAGTTTTCTACTACTTCATCAACTTGTACAAAGTCTTCTTCTTTAATCCTGTTTTGAATATACATAAGTAGCACCTTTCTAGACCATATAAATGGACTATTAACATCACTAATTATATAGATTGGCTTTCTCTAACTTTTTATTTTTACACTATAGTCAATTTTTCTCTATAAGTTCCTTACTTCCATGTTATTCAAATTTCATCATTTTATAACAAATCTTATTCCAAGTTCACTTAGCATTTCCAATACACAATCGTTTGTTGCTCTACCACCCGAAGCCTATAATAAAATCTTCAATCCCTTCGATCTAATAAAGCAGAGAGATCAATTTACCTACAAACCAACTGCGAGTAACTATACGGATCTTTTTGGTCTTCAGTTAACTGTATGCAATAACTACTGCAACTTCAATAACTGCCTCTTTAGTTTCAATATTCATTAAATAATTGGCTTTACACTCTTTTTGAGCAGCATTTATAGTTTTAAAGTGTTTCTTTTCAAAGTTTTTAAATAAATTGAAAACCATCTCATCAGCAACAACTTCCATTTCCACTTCATAATTGCCAAAAGTTTTATTAATGATATAATTTCTCCTATTTCTATGAGATAAGAACCATTAAATTCATTAACCACTACTAAAACTTTCATCCAATTTCAACTCCACTTCATATAATTTATACATACTAATTTTTTCATCATTAAATAGGTTTTAAATTAAAGTTTTAAAAATTTGAAAATAAATTATAAAAACTATTTTTCATCGATAAAATTTACACAAATCACTTTAAATTTACATTCTTTTTAGTATAATAATTATGTAAAGTATTTTTGCTTTATATTTAGGGTTAATTTTAGAACTCACTTTGATTATTTCAAAATAATGCGATGTTAATTTGTCACCTGTGAAGCAAACTACTTTTAGTTTTACAATTATAAGTAATCCTCATGTTTGTGCCGTAATCTACAGTCAACATTTAATTATATTAGTTATAAGAGTTTCTAATTCCTAAAAGTTAGACTAATATAATACTGTAAAAACCACGAAGTTTGCCCTAAACTTTCGTGGTTTTTAAATAGAAATAGAAAATGAAATAAATCCCTTATAAAGATGATATAAAACTTTTAGAAAAGGTTATTTTTATTCTGAACTATATATTATTTATCTCGTTTCAATAAATAATTCGTCAAAAATCAACTAATAGACTATTGTTTAGTTTTATTAGCTATTTCTAACATTTTTCAGTATGTTTTTGAGTAATTCTTCGCATTTCTTCAATACCATAGAAGCTGAGATAAAGTAATCATATCTTCGTCGCTTGGTGGTTTTCCTATTTTTCCAAAAGTCACCATAATAATCAGAATATCGTCTTTTATCTGATATGCTATACCTAACTGTTTTCCAAAATTCTTTAACATCTTCGTAATCTAGTGCTTGCATCAGCCACTAAGCAGCAAAATCCATTGGTAGTTCAATTCAGCGACTGTTTTCCAGGCTATGCATTTTTCTTAAATAGTCATATCAACCTTATAATGTTTACATCCTATACTTGTCCTGCTATCATGCCCATAGCTCCAGAATAGTGGCTGAGTGTTTATTAATCTAACTTTTAAATCGGGTTCAATATTAGGTCACTAAGAACTTCAAATGACTAAAGTAAGCATAGCATCACCAGTAAGTACAGCAAGATCTGACCAAAAACTTTATGATTCAATAGTTTCCCCAACGATAATCATCATTATCCATTTCTGGTAAATCATCGTGCACTAATGAATATATATGAACTAACTCTATAGAAGAGCTATATCAAAATACCCAGTATAATCTACTTCATAATATTTTAATAAATATAAGAATGATAACGGTCTGATTTTTCTTACCATCATTTACGCAATGAATAAGTAATAGATTCTTTTAAAATATCAGGCATATCTAAATTTTTCAACATACTCTTTAGCGAAACTATTTAATTGATCTTTGTTTTCTTCTATAAAGTTTTTAAAATTATTCATCTTCTTTGAAAATCCTTAGATTCATTTTAGCTACTTCTTTTCAGCATTGCTCAGTTAAATCATTACAATTTTAATTAAATCAATTCCATGTTTATAACGTTCTAATGAGATCTTCTAATGATAATTTTTCCAGATTCTAATTCTGCGACAATTCTTTCTAAATTCATTAAACTTGTTTCAAAAATTTTCTTTACTCATTACTTAACTCCTTTATCAGATGATATTATTAACTTTGCATTCTAGGCTACCATCAGCTAATTTAACTGATATGTCATCACCTATTTGTACATTTTCAATTGAAGTTATTTTCATCATTTAAAAATGCTACTAGATATCCTTTTTCATGATATTTAGTGGTGAGTTCGCCTCTAATCGAGTTAACCCCATTAGTAAATTCTTCTTTTCAAAATCTAGCTAACAAGTCAAATTCTATGAACTTATCTTTTGTGATATTATTAAGTCATTTCTCTTGTCCTTAACTAAATTTTATTGATTTGCTAAGTTCCTTTCTAATAACTCAACTGCTCTTCTATACTCCGCAAATATTTTTGAATAGTTTTTTATAGTACGGATTATTTTTCACTTATTACTAATTCTATTTTTATAATTTTGAAGAATATAATTTATAGTGATTCGTTAATTTATCATAATTAAATGATATTCTATTTTTATATCTTCAATATTTGGTGTTGCTAGTTCAGCAGCTGCTGTTTGGAGTCAGCTCTTCTGTCTGATACAAAATCAGCAAGTGTAGTATCAGTTTCATGACCTATACCGGTTACTATCGGTGTTCTACAGTTAAATGACTGCGCTCTAATGGCTTCTTCAGTATTAAAACTCCAGATCTTCTATTGAACCACCACCACGGCCTAGTATAATTGCATCATTAGAATACATCATCAGCTAGTTTTAATATTTTATCTATATCTTGTACTGAGTTCTCTGCTCGAACTAGTGTAGAATAAACATTTATTTTTAGCTTCTGGAAAACGACGTTGTATCGTTCTAGTAATATCTTGGACAGCCAGCTCCTGTTTTAGCTGTAACTACAGCTATATTTTGAGACTAGGTATTTGTTTTTATATTGAGGTAGAAAATAACCCTTCTTTTTCTAACTTTTCTTTTCAGTTCTAAAATTTTTGATATAATTCACCAATTTCTGTCTTTTCATATCAGTAACTAAAGATTATGTTCTCCTCGCGGAAAATAATAGTTAATTTTTGATTTTATTAGAACTGTATCACCATCTTTAAAATCTTTTGATTTTGCTCCAAACCATACTGCATTTATTCTAGTATTTTCATCTTTTTGTTGAAAAATATATATTATTGTTGTGTGAATTTTAAAATTTGATTTCACCTTTTTATATATTTTCCCCTAAGTACGGATCTAATAAAACTTTCTCTCAATATATTTATTTAATGCTGTAACAGTTCGATATGTTCTCTCTTCCATCTAACTTTACCTCTTATTTTGTTGAATTTCCTACAATTCCTTTTAATACTCCATTGATAAATTTATAACTTTCATCTTTTCACTATATTTTTGAAAAGTTCAACCGCTACAGTGATAGAAACTTTCTAAAGGAATATCACTATAAAAGATATTTCATAAGCTGAAATACCCAGTAGTATTTGTCTATCCATTTTGATAAACCTCTAATTTCCAGTCTTTTAAATTATTAGAAATAACTTCATCAATTTCATCTTTCTTTTCAATAATCTCAGTTAATGTCTGATTTACATAAATACTTGTAGAAATTTCTTCTTGTTCTAAATCTAATAGTTCAATAAAAGTAGTTCAGTATTTTTCTGCGAAATAAAATTTTAAAACTCCCTTCTCTAAGTTCATGTCTGCTCTTCATTTATATCTCCTAAATTAAAAATCAATTCCAATTATATTAACATTTTGCAGTTTAGTATTAATCTCTGTCATATTAAATATTGAGTTTCTTCACATTTTTCTTGAATTTTTCTTGCTTTTGTTTTAGCTACAGAAAATCCTGATTTTTCATTGCATATGCATCGATAACTAATTCACTTCCAGCAAATTCTAATTCTACTCCACGAGTAAGCTTTTTCCTAATAATTTTGAAAACACCTTCTACTTCAGTTGCTGCGATGTTTGCAATAACTTCTAACATTCAGGTTGATTTCACTTTTCCTACAGTAGTTTCCATTTTTCATTTCCTCAAAATTATATTTAATACTAGTACAATCTAATATTAAATTATTGTTGTCCATAATAATCCTATTAATTATACCATATTTTTCAAGAAAAAGGAGAGATTCTAAAATGGTTAATCATTCAAAACTATTCTTTTATGGTAATCCCTTCCTATCATCACTCTTTTAAATATTAAGTAGCTAATAATTCTTCAGATACTTTATCGATATTATCTTTATTCTTAGCACCTGCTTGAGCCATATCTGGACGACCACCACCGTCCATCACACTGTAGCAAGAACATTTTACTAATTTTCCCTGCATTGTATTTTATCAGTGATAGCTTTGTCTAGCTACAAAGTTTGCTGTCTTCATTTACTGAAGCAAAAGCAATTACTATAATTTTTCTAATTTAGACTTAGCATTATCAACAAGTTGTTTTAAGTGATTCTATGTTTTCTGGTTCAACTACGCTTGTCAGCACTTTTCACCATTCACTTCTTTAATATTACTTTTACTAAGTTGTTTAATTCAGCATTAGCGATTTTTGTTGTAAGCTTTCTTTTTCTTTAGCTTTAGTTTCTTAATTTCTAGTTGTAATCCGAAACTTTTCTACTATACATTGACATGGCTTTTTGTTAATTTTTCAACAGAACAGTGTTTTCTTCTTGTTCTCTTAAATGCTCGTATGCTGCTTTTCCTGTTAAGCCTCAATTCTACATTACACTACTGACTACACCAGATTCGAAACAATTTTGAGATTCCTACTTCAGCACTCTAGCATTGTGAGTACCACCACATAATTCAATAGAATAATCTCCCGATAGAAAACTTCATGAACTACATCTCCGTATTTTCACCCGAAACCAGTGCTTGTGCTCCAGAGTTTTCTTGCTTCGGCTATTGGCATTTCTTCTGTTTTGATTTCTAATGCATTCTAAATTTGATTGTTAACCTCTCTCAACTTTTCAATTTCTTCTTTAGTTAGTGGGCAAGTAGGTAATATCAAAGTCTTAATTTCTTTCATCAGTTACTAATAGATCACTGCTTGTTTTACATGAGAACCAACTTCGCTGACGAAGTGCTTCATTTAATAAATGAGTTGCAGTATGGTTTTCTCAATATTTAATCTATAAGCTCTATCTACTTCTAGTTTATATTCTTTTGCAACTACTAATTTCCTTCTAGTACTTTTACTAGGTGGATGCTGACGCGTTTATCTGGAAGTTTCTTCCATCTATCTTCTGCTTTTGAATCCCTTCTGCTAATACTAAACCTCTATCAGCTATCTTGACACCACTTTCAGCATAGGAATGGAGTTTTATCGGAATACTACTTTTACATTCTCTTCACCTCTATAGTTTTCTAATAAGTTGTCTTCTTTATCAACTACTAGCTAATAATTTACCTTCATCTGTATGATTTAATATATCCAGTAAACTCACTCTCTCCTACTATTCTGTTATATAAGTCAGATTGTACTTGCATTGAAGAATCTTCTTGACGAGATGAACGAGGCACGTTCTTTTGTTTTCCATCTCTTCATTAAACCCATCAATATCAACTGTTAATCCTAGTTCTTCTGCATGTTCTTCAGTTAATTCAATTTAGAATCCGAAAGGTATCATGAGTTTGAATCATCTTTGCAGAAATTACTTTCATTGTATCTACTTCTTTAGCCAATGTTGTTTGAGATTGCTTCACCTTCGTTTCAATGTTTCGTGGAATCTGTCTTCTTTAAGTACATCTTTAACAAAGTTTACTTTCTTTAACATTTGGATGGTAGTCCTCCATAATTTCTGCAACAACATCTGTTAATTTGTACATAAATGAGTTATTTGGAGCTAAAACTTTAGCATATCTAACTGCAGGCGTGAGTCTTCTAGTATGTATCCGCGTCCCTTCTGTTTGATGGCAATGCTCTCATCTGCAATAGCGAATGCTACAGTTCTAATGTGGTCTGCAATAACTTTAAATGCAACGTCTTGTTTCACATTTTACCATATTTTGCACCTGAAAGTTTTTCAATTTCTCTGAAATCGGAATAAATAAGTCTGATCAAAGTTTGTTTGGGAACATCTTGTAATACAGATACAATTCTCTCTAACTCATCCCTGTATCTATGTTCTTCTTAGGAAGTTCCAGTATAAGTACCATCAGCATTGTGGTTATATTGACTGAATACTACGTTCCAAACCTCTAGATATCTATCATTTTCTCCACCTGGTACATTTCCTCTTTGGTGACCGTATGTCAACATCTTCTCCACGGGTCATAGAAAATCTCAAGTATTAGGTCCAGAAGATTCCTTCACCGATATCCCAGAAGTTTCCTTCGATACGGATAATTCTGTCTTCAGAGCCCAATAACTGTGCCGCCGTCATATGCTTCTGTATCTTCAGGGTGGTGTTACTGATAATTTTCTTTTCCTAATCCTAACCATTTTTCAGAAGTTAGAATTCCCATGCTGAGTACTGCTTCATTTTGAAGTAGTCACCAATTGAAAGTTACCCTAACATCTCGATGTATAGTGTACCACCTGTTTACCGACACTTTTCAATATCAGCTGAGTTCTAATAGATTTTTGTGAGTTAGTAATTCTTGGATTCTCTGGAATCTCACGTCCATCAAATATTTTTCAGAGTTGCTACTCTGAGTTAATCCATAGTAAAAGTGGGATCATCAGCCGGTACTAAGATGCACTTGGTTCAATTTTTGTCCTTTTCTACGAGAAAAATCTAAATACATTCTTCTAATTTTGTGTTGATGTTAGTTGTTTCATTTTATATTCTCCTTTCAAGCTAACAAAATAAAATACCCCTGTAAACTAAATTACACAAGGGACGACAATAATCGTGTTACCACCCTAATTTCCAGTACACTGTACTCCTCATTAGTTTTATAACGGCTTGATTGCCGATGAAATTACTACATAGGTAACATAAAAAGTCATATTAGAATCCTTTTCACCACTAGATTCTCTCTTTTTAAATAATATTTCTAACTTTTAATTCCTAAACTTCATAGATATTTGTGTTCATTATAAACAGATAAAATTATATTTGTCAATAGATTTTATAGAATTTCTCATTTCGAACTTTAGCTTTCTTTTGCCAAAACTTCATATTTTGTTTTAGCATATCAAAATCCATACTCGAAAATTTAAGTATCTAGACTATTGATTTCTTTTGTCAGTAACTGTTTAAAAGTTTAATGTTGCATTAATCTGTTATCTTTTTAATTGACAGGACCTTAACTAAATCTCATCTTGTTTTATATATTCACTTATATCGAATATAAAACAATTTGTAATTTCAAATATGTATGGACCAGCCATTTTATCTCGTGTTTCTATAAAAAGCACCATGGAGTACAGCTGTAACTTTAACCTTTATAAACTATCAACCTGGGCGATTTCTCTATAGCTCATTTTGATTTTTCTCTCACAACTGCTAGCTAACGTAAATCCTCTCTTCGATTACTTTATGTTGCAGGTAAGCTCCAAAGTTATCGATTCCAATGACTAATCCATCTAAACCAACATATTTGTACCAAAGAGCACTGTTACCCATTTCTAATGATACGACGACGTACATTTTAATGGTAATAATTCTTCTTTATATTCTTTAGATTGTTCTTCAAATAATTCTACTGAGGCATGCTTACAACACGTACTTTTTGAACCATCTTTTTCTAGTTCACGTGCTACATTAATTTGCTAATGCTACTTCAGACCCTGTTGCGGTTAAAATAAGTATCAAAGTCTGCTGCTGTTTCTTGTACAACATATGCTCCTTCTAGCAACTTTGTCAAATGAAGACTTTTCTAAAAATTGGTAAGTTTTTGACAGTTAATACAATCGATGTTAGTTTATCATTTGTTTTTGTGATAAATACCAGCGACGTGTCATTTCCAGTCGCATCAGCTGGTCTGAATACATATGTATTGAGGTTGTTCTTAATGATGCTAAATGTTCCAATTGGTTCGTGTGTTGGTCCATCTTCCACCTACCGCAATACTATCATGTGTAAACCATACAAGTTACAGAGTAAGTTTTGTAATGCTGATAATCTTAATGCAGCTTTTTAGGTAATCTGAGAATACGAAAAGAATGTACCACCAGATACATACTCCCCCGTGTAATGTTAATCCATTTAGTACAGTAGCCATTTACCAAATTTCCCGAACACCAAATTGAACGTTACGCTCAGTTTCTGTGCTCATCATCGTGTAATCCATCACCTTTAATGAATGTCATATTAAGTGTGAAAGGTCAGCTGATCCTCCGAAAGACGTTGGTACAACGCTGCAACACTAGTAATTGCATCTTGAGATGATTACGAGTTGCTTGAGCTTCTAACATTTTTAAAACTAAAGCTTTCTTGATGAGATGTTTAATGTCTTCACGTGTTAGTGCTTCTTCAACTCTTTCTCTAGTTCATGAATTTAACTTTATAATCTGCATATAGTTTATCCATTTATCATATTCATTTTTCACACGATCTGCGCGTACAACTTTCAGTCACGTATACGTCAGCGGGAATATCAGATGGTTCGTTTTCGATTTTCTTTTCTGTAAAGCTGTTTCCTCATCGCCTAAAAGGTGCACCCGTGAACTCCATTAGTTCCTTGTCTGTTTGGAGATCGGCATCAATAACTGTTTTAGCTTCAATTAACGTAGGTTTTATCGGATTTTTTAGCTTCTTCAATAGCTAAACAATAAACTTCTCATTAGCTCCATCTTTAACTAAAAGTATTCCATCCATATGCTTCATATCTTTATGACATTTTCAGAAAATGCATCTTTAGTTTCACCATCTAAACAAATATCCCGTTTGAATCGTAATAATACTACAAGTTTATTTAATTTTTGCACTGCAGCAAAGCTTGATCTTCGAAGCAACACCTTCCATAATATCCCCATCTGATTACATGATAGCCAGTGATCAAATAAATCATAACCTTCTTTGTTGTGTTTTTGCAACTACATCTTTCAGCTCAAAGCCATACCTACTGCTGTGAGAATGCTGACGACCCTAATGGTCCTGTTGTCGCATCAATGACCTTTAGTGTGTCCGAACTCTGGGTGACCAGGGTTTTAGAACCCCATGACGGAAGTAACTTACCTAAAGACACATCTTCAGAGTCCTGATAGATGTAATAAAAGAATATAGTAACATGGAACCATGACCTGCTGATAATACGAGATCATCTCTATTAATCCGGTCAGTTTTCTTAGGTTTACTCTAGATGTTTTGTAAAGTAATGAGTAAAGATGGTGCTGCTCCCATTACAACTCAGGGTGCCCTGTTTGCTTTGTTAATAACATCTACACCTAATACTTTTAGTGCGTTTGCATTTTTGTGACGTCAAACTGCCTCTAAATTATAATTCTATTCTACCAGAAATAGCTCTTGACAACGTAACTTCATCCAACATACTCGATGTCACTTCCAGAAATACCTTGAGCCTATTCTGGTGACTTTTTATATCTGTATCAAATATCTCGAAATAAAACTTGCAGTACCTTCTCCTTCTGGCGAAAGTTTAGATTTGCTAATATTATTTCTTTTACCGTTTCATCTTGCTCTTTCAAAAAGATTTTTATATTAATATCAAGTGGTCTCCTCACCATCCATTGGTGAAATTAAAACCATCTAGTACGTGATATACGCCTCTATACTGCTGCATATCACCATAGCAACTAAATCATTATCATTAGCTACACACATAGATCATAGATTTATCTCTACCAGCATCAGAACAAATATCACATTTATGATCTTCACTAAGTCGACCTACAAACTTCACAATTTGTTAGTTTTTCTTTTAAATGTACTAAACTATCAGCGAAATATATATCATCATCATGCATTTTTCAAAAGTATGAAATGCTAGTCTTATGCAGTTTCTTTCCTATTCCAGGAGTAAAGAATAACTGTCTATTAAATCTAAAATTAGTTTAGGGATGTCATCTTATAGACCTGGGATGTTAATCCGTTTGTAAATTTACTAATGTTTCTCTTTTTAGTTGAGTAGATTTTTCTAGCGCATCATTTACTGCAGTTAAAATCATATCTTGAAGCATTTCAATATCTTCTGGATCAACTACTTCTTCTTTATCCCCAATATCTAATATGTTTTTCCATCACCATTAACTATTGCTGTTACCATACCTCCTATTACAGTTCCCTCAACAGTTTGATCTTTTAATCCTTCTGCTGCTTACTGTGTCTTTTTGCGTGCATCTTTCTCATCATTGTTGCATATTTATTTCCATATATCTTCCTCCTAAAGTCTAATTTATATTATAATTCTATTTAAATTTTTACTACTTGTCAATAATTTGCAATTTATTTCAAGTTACTTTCTAGATGTTTTCAACAACGTTGCTGTATTAGTTTTCGATTATTAATGATGTCCAAAACAACTCATCAGTGTTAACTGCTGCTTGGTTTCTTCCACACTATTGTATTTTCTATTACTGGATTGTCTCAGGGATTCATCTTTAAGGAGGTTGTGTGTTGATGATCTTGCCAAAAGTGTATAAGACTAATCTACACCTATAAATCTCTTGAAAGATAAAGCTCTAAATACTTTTATATTGGAGTGAGCATTTCACCATATCTGTCTACTTCGTGATATCTAATAATCTATACCTCGAAAGAAAGCTGCAACGAGCAAGAACTAAATAGTCTGTCTCATGGCTGTTGACTTCTAGATTATTTGGCATGCCAAAACTCATCATTTATGAATTTTCCTGACTCGTTTGCTGCATAGGTTCAGGTAAGATTCTCATTAGAAGATTTCCTCACAGTTCTATAGTTCTGGTCTTGTCTTTTATTGCCACTCTTCTTTTGTTTCTTCTTTGGGTGTTTCCCTGCCAACTTGTTGTATTTGCTTTAACTTCATTTGTACTGTCTGTCATCCTGTCACCATGTAGTATTTGCTTCATACATTTACTCGCTAAACTCTTTGTTTGTCCTAGTTGTAGCTTGTCTTCTAGTGCTTTTAATTCTATTTTTCTGGCTAACAGTTCTTGTGTTGGAAACTGTCTTTCCACTACTAGCAACAGTAACTTGAGTATAATATTATCTTCTTTTCGAGACATATTTTACTATACAAATTTGCGTATAACTCATATGCTCTGTAGAAAATCTTATACTCTTGCTCCGTTTGTGATAAGTATTCCAATAATCTTGTAAAAATAATCAAAACTTATATTATTAACTTCTTCTGCTATCTATAGTAACCAACCTATATGCAGTGTGTTTTGTGTCTTTGCAAAGTCTTGCTATGCTACATCTCGTGTTACATTGATATAAGATCATTAAGTAACATAATTTGGTATCTTTAGCTGAGATACTGAGATTGTATATGCTATGAAGTTTGTATACATCATCACCTTGCAAAAGGTTTCCTGGAGACCAAGTATGTCCATCTTCACTTATTGAGAAATTCGCTATCGTATGTGATTTAATGTATTTCTGAGAATAGTGGATACTTGATCTAGTATGCTAATCGCATCTCTTAGACCCTCCTTCTAGCAGAGTTGCAATTTTCTCTGCTCTTTTCATCTTCTAACTACTAAACTTTCTCTTTTGCAAATGTGCTTTAATCTATCAATTAATTGTTCTTTGATAGATTCTTAATTCAAATCTCTGACATCGTGATAGATTGTAGCTGGTATTTGTGTGATTTTCTGTAGTTGCCTAGAATAAAAATAACATGAGCAGTGTTCTTCTAAAGTACAATAATGCGTTAAATGCTGCTGTGGTTAGCATGTGTCACTTCATCTGCAATATATACTTTATAATTTTACCTTCTGTTGTGCATTTAGTGCTTCTTTTATATACGTGTACTTCATCCTTTGCCAGCCTTACTAGCTGCGTCAATTTCGATTAATATCTACATTTCTCTTTTGATGTTCTTCGTTTCTATTAACTTCATTAACAAAGGAATTTTGCATAGCAGTCTTCCCTTCTCTGAGATCCATAAAATAAATAGGCGCGACTTGCATCTGATCTTTTATCAATCGCATTTTTCAGTACAGAAAGCTTCTGTGATTTTGACCTACTATATCAACTTCATGTTTGTGACAGTCGATATTTCCTATATTATGTGAAACGCTACAAACCTCTAAATTATGCTTATATATATTATACCATATTTTTAGTTTACTTATAGTATAGACTAGATTCTTAGTCTTAAATTTCTAGAAAAAGATTGTCTTCAATAAACCATCTACCGTTGCTACTACATATGTCAGTTCGTGCTGGCCTCTCCATAATTGTTTTAGTAGATCATTCCTTTAGCTTTTAATTCAACTTTACGCTCCTATTTCATTAGTGATTTTGCTTCCACCAATCTCAATCATATCAATAAATGTTTTAGCTATCAGTTCAATCAGAAAGCTTTTTAGTACCATCTAGAGTTGTTACTAGAATTGTTCTAAAAGCTTTAGTTTCTGACTTCATCACTTTTCACAGTAAATGTGTTGCTAATTTTAAAAATCTGCGTCTTTGACTATGCAGATGTCGCTTGTTTTCCACGACCTTCTTCGGGTGTTGCTGCACCTGCGTTTCCACTGCCACCTAGAAAAGGCTAAATATCGTTATGCACTCAATCGCAGCTACTGCAGCGAGTTCTACTATCCTACCATTTTACTATCCATCTTGGGTCGCGATTCCTTGCGGTTAAAGTTTAGTTATGTACCAAATTGCGAGATTAGAGTGATTAGGATTCTTGTATCCATTTGAATTACACGAACTGTGAGCTACTTCGTTCAGCAGATTACGAAATTGAGGATTTTGGCCATTGTCCTTGCCCTCTCTATTGCGGTTCTTCGCTCAACCCCATTATTTTGGTGATTGGGCATTATATGCCCTGTCCTCCTATATTGTGGATTATTCATATTGTTTTGAGGTGAGTTGGACGTATATCCCTGTCCTCTATTGTGGGTCAGTTTCCTTCATTATTATTTTTGAGGTGATTGAGGCATTATATCCTTGTCTGCACTCTATATTGTGGATTATTCATGTTATTGTTTGAGGTTGATTGGGCATTATGTCCTTGTCCTGCTCTGTGTGCTTGCATTCTTCATGTGTTTGAGGAGTTGATTTGACTATTTGAATATCCTTGGAAATTGTGGGTTATTCACGTTGTTGCTTGTAAATTTTGTGGTTTGTTTTGGTTTTGGTTATTTGTGTTTTCCTATTAAATTTTGTAGTTTGGCAATTATAACATTTTCTGACTAGTTTCATTTTGTTCATGATGGATACCTGTGATTTGGATGAGCTGAGTTTTGAGAGCGTTCCATCTAGTGGACTTTGTTTGTTCTCTATTATTCATAATAACTTTCTCCTTTTTATTAATTTTGGAAGATAAATATAGAATATTTTAAATTTATTAATATACCACATGATTTCTTCTTAATAATTTATTATACTAGGCCTTATAGTGGTGTCAGCGATGATATGCCAGTGCCGCTAATTGCAAAAACATAGTTCAACTGAAAGCCAGTGTATCACCATAAAAGATTATCCGACTATAGATAATCTAATTATTAAACAGGATACTCTTTTTCTTTTCAGATAAAGTGCTACTATAGTTGATTTTCTCTTTAAAGACCATCTTCGTATAGCTTTCTCTCACAGTCAAAAACTTCCTGCTATCATTTTATTAGGTATGTCCAAATTGTCTTTTATTTATTTTCCTAAAACCTATCTAGCAAACGTGTTAAATCCATCATTTGACTTCTTCTATGTCAAACTATCATTAATGAAGGACTTCTAACATATCTAACTTGTATTTTCTTTTCTGGATATTTTCTTTGAATTCTCGTGACAGTCATTTTATCTTTACTACTCATAGTAGATATAATCAAACGTCACATTCATTGCTTTTCACAATTTCATACATATGGGTTGCTTCGGGTGTAGCTCTACCTTCCCTTTCAGGTAAAACAATTAAACCTGATATCAATACTAAGCATGATTGCAGCTATTAACCTTCTTTCATGATTTTATTGTTAATTGTCTTAAGCTACTATTTTAAGTCATATTTATTTATTCTTTGCTCATTTTATAGAGGCATTCATTTAATCTATCATTGACAATAATGTTGCAGCAAC
>BNJS01002682.1_pt1 | contig 57521 bp, 74 predicted proteins | sample 8540461 | NCBI WGS metagenome assembly BNJS01 (sample SAMD00202454, study PRJDB9452) | human saliva metagenome | isolation source: human saliva | place: Japan
GGAGCTATGTTTATTCTTGCATCGGCATCGCCGCGTCGCCGCGCACTCCTGCGCCAGATCGGGGCGCAGTTCGTCTCGATCACGCCCGCCGTCGCGGAGCGCAAAGGACGGGGAGCACCCGCGCGACGATGTGATCTACAATGCGCTGACGAAGGCGCGCAAGGTGGCGGAGGAGTACCCCGACCACGCCGTCCTTGGGGCGGATACGGCGATTGTCCTCGGCGGCAAGTCGTTCGGCAAGCCGCGCGACGCCGAGGAGGCGCGCCACATCCTCTCCCTGCTGGAGGGGCGCCAGCACACCGTGCTGACGGGGATCGCGTGGGTCGTGGACGGCCGCGTGGTCACGGACGCGGCGGAGACGACGGTGCGCTTTGCACCGATGACGCCGGCGGAGATCGCCGCATACGTTGCGACGGGCGAGCCGATGGGCAAGGCGGGGGCGTATGCGATTCAGGGGCGTGCGGCCGTCTACATCGAGGAGATCCACGGCTCGTTCTCGAATGTCGTCGGGCTGCCCCTCTACGCCGTGGCAGCACTCGCGCGCACGGCGGGCGTCGTCATGGAGGCGGCGGACGATGCCGCTCTCTGACCTCCCGCACGGGGAGCTGCCGCGCGAGCGGCTTCTGGCGCATGGGGCGGCGGTGCTCAGCGATGCGGAGCTTCTGGCCGTTCTCCTGCGGACGGGGCGTACGGGAGAGAATGTCCTCGATCTCGCGCGCGGCATCGTCGCGCAGTTTCGCGAGGAGGGGCTCGCGGCGATCCTGCGTATGCCCGCCGCCGAGTTCGCGCGTATCCCGGGCATCGGCGGGGCAAAGGCGGCGACGGTGCTCGCCGCCCTCGAGCTCGGACGCCGCGCCTACGCGGGGACGCGCGGGATGCCGCACATGAACGAGGCGGCGGATGTGATGACGCTCCTTTCGGCGCGCTGTCATGCGGAGCGGCGCGAGCACTTCTTCGTCCTGTCGCTCTCGGCAAAGAACGAGCTGCTGATGCTCGCCGACGTGTCGACGGGGACGCTCACGAACGCGCTGGTGCACCCGCGCGAGGTGTTCGAGCCCGCGATCCGCTGCGGCGCGGCGCACGTGATCGTCGCACACAACCACCCGAGCGGCGACCCCACGCCGAGCGCGGAGGATCACCGCCTCACGCGCAGCCTGTACGAGGCGGGGAAACTGCTCGGCATCCCCGTGACGGATCATGTCGTCGTCGCGCGGGACGGCTTTTTCAGCTTTGCCGAGGAGGGGCTGATGTAAAGGGAACCACTGATAAAATGAAGTCCTTCAGATTGGCGTAGATTTTTTTGTCCGAACAAGGTGGAAAACCGGACGCAGAGTGGTGCTCTGTGGAGGATTTTTCCGCCGAAGTGCGGGCAAAAAAAGATGCGTCAAGATGGAGGTGCTGAATTTATCAGTGATTCCGTAATACTTTTTCACAGAAAAAGGATTTGCCGTTTTATCATCGAAATATACCGATAAAGCATAACTAACAATATGCAGCAATTTAGGAGGGATTATGATGAGTGACATCAAGAAAATTCTCGTCCCTGTCGATGGTTCGGTCAACGGCTGCAAGGCTGTGGACGAGGCACTCTCGATCGCGGAAAAAAATGCGGTGCGGAGCTGGATTTTGTCTACGTCGCGAGCAACATCAACAAGGATATCCCGAGCCATATCGTCTTTGACCGCATCTGGGAGAAGCTGCCCGAGAGCCTGACGGCGCGCAAGCACGTCAAGAGCGGGCACGTCGCCAAGTGCATTCTGGAACTGGCCGAGGAGGAGAAGGCGGATCTCATCATCATGGGCAGCCGCGGTCTCGGCCTCCTCAAGGGGCGTCTTTATCGGCAGCGTCAGCCAGAAGGTGGTGGAGGAGTCGAAGATCCCCGTCATGGTTGTTAAATAGGAGGTGCAGCCATGACGGTACGTGAGCGTTTGGAGGAGCAGGAGGCGGCTCTGCTGTCGCCGCTGGCGGCGCGCAGCGTGGATGCATCGCGCAGTCATCCGATGGCGGAGTGCCCCTTTCGCACCAAAGTTCCAACGCGACCGCGACCGCATTCTGCATTCCAAGTCCTTTCGCCGGCTGAAGCACAAGACGCAGGTCTACATTGTGGCGGGCGACCACTACCGCACGCGCATGACGCACAGCCTTGAGGTGGCGCAGATCTCGCGCACGATCGCGCGGAGTCTGCGGCTCAACGAGGATCTGACGGAGGCGATCGCCCTCGGGCACGATGTCGGACATACGCCGTTCGGCCATGCGGGCGAGGCGGTGATGGAGGAGATCCTCGGGCATTTTGCCCACAACGAGCAGAGCCTGCGCATGGTGGAGATCCTAGAGCGCGGCGGGCACGGGCTGAACCTTACGGGCGCGGTGCGCGACGGCATCCTGAACCACACGGGAAAGGGGATGCCGTCGACGTTTGAGGGACGCATTGTCCGCATCGCCGACCGCATCGCCTACCTCTGCCACGACTATGACGACAGCCTGCGCGCGGGGCTCCTCACGGCGGACGATCTGCCGGCGGAGGTGCGCGACGCATTCGGTACGGATACGTCGGCGATGATCACGAGCATGGTATCGGATATGATCGTCACCTCGGAGGCGCACGGCGACGCGACGCTTTCCCCCGAGGTGCAGCATGTGATGGATGCGTTCCGCAGCTTTATGTTCGAGCACATCTACCACTCCAAGACGCTCGCGCACGAGCGCGCCCAGGCGGGCTATGTTCTGCGCGCGCTGATGGATCACTTCACCGTGTACTTTGACACGCTGCCGCGCGAGTTTATCGCGCGGGCGGAGCGGTGGGGGCGCGAGCAGTGCGTCGTGGACTACGTGGCGGGACTGACGGACAGCTATGCCGTCGCGCTGTTCCGCGAGATCTACATCCCGCCCGTCGATCAGATGACCATCAAACCAATATAAGGAGAAACCTATGCGTGACCCGAGGATGGAGGCGTTCGTGCAGCAGGTGCGCGCAGGAACGGACATCCTCGCCGTCGTGCAGAGCTATGTATCTCTGAAGCGCAAGGGCAACCGCTACTGGGGCTGCTGCCCGTTCCACAGCGAAAAGACCGCATCGTTTTCCGTTGTGCCGTCAGAGGGCTTTTTTTACTGCTTCGGCTGCCATGCGGGCGGCGATGCGTTCAAATTTCTCTCGCTCATCGAGCACATCACCCCGTTTGAGGCGATCCTGCGACAGGCGGAGCAGCTCGGCATCGAGCGCCCCGCACGAAAGCGCGACGCACAGGAGGAGGCGCGCCTGCGCGCTCTCGACGACCTGCGCCGCGTGAACGCGCTCGCGCGTGACTTCTTCCACAACTGCCTCACCATGACGCGCTACGGCGCGGCGGGCAAGGCATATCTTGCGGGGCGCGGCATCACGGACGAGGCCATCGAACGCTATGGCATTGGCTTTGCCCCGGATGCGTGGTCAAAGCTCTCCGATGCGTTCCGCAAGCGCGGCGTCGCGGAGCACGTCCTCGTCGATGCGGGGCTTGCCGTGCGGCGCGAGCGCGGCGACGGGATCTACGACCGCTTTCGTGGGCGCGTCATCATCCCCATCGCGGATGAGCGCGGGCGCATCGTCGGCTTTGGCGGACGTGCGCTTGGCGATGCCCAGCCGAAGTACCTCAACACGGCGGAGACGCCTGTCTTTAACAAGCGAAAGCTCCTCTTCGGCATGGATCGTGCCCACAGCGCGATCGCCCGCGCGGGCTATACCATCGTCGTCGAGGGCTATATGGACGCGATTGCCGCATGGGAGGCGGGCGTTGACAACGTCGTCGCGACGCTCGGCACGTCGTTTACGAGCGACCACGCCGCCCTGCTCCTGCGCCGCGCACCGCGCATCGTCTTCTGCTACGACAGCGACCGCGCGGGACAGGAGGCGACACTGCGCGCGCTCGCGGCGGTGCATGGGCGCGCGGCGGAGCTGCGCGTCCTCCTCCTGCCCGACGGCAAGGATCCCGATGAGTACGTGCGCACGCACGGCGCGGATGCGTTCCGCGCCCTCGTCGAGACGGCCGTGCCCGCGCCCGCCTTTCACCTGCGCCATATCCGCGCGCAGATGGCGGACGGCATCGAGGGACAGCGTGCGGCGCTGCGCGCGATGCTGCCCGTCCTCGCGGAGCTGGATGCCGTGGAGCGCGCTGCATACGTGCGCCGCACGGCGGCGGAGCTCTTTCTCGACGAGGGGGTCGTTGCCGACGCCCTGCGCCGCTGGCTGCGGCGCGGCGGTGCGGCAGAGGAGCCTGCCGCACCCGCTGCGGGCACGCCCGTACGCCGTGCGGATCGTGCCCCTGCAGCGTGCAGGGCGTCAGCTCATCGCGGCCGTGCGGCAGGATCCCGATTTTTCTCGCGCAGATCACGGCGGCTGTGCCGCTCGATGCGTTCCCCGATGAATTTTTCGGCACGATTTTCCGCACCGTCGCCGCGCAGATTGCGGCGGGGGGCGTGATTGATGCGGATTTCATCGCAGCGCAGCCGGCGGAGGAAAGCGCGGAGATCACACGCGCGCTGGTTGAGGAGCCGCCCACACCGGAGGCACGCGCGGGCGCGCTCACGGCATTTCGACGGGCGTATCTGACCGCCGCCCTCGCACAGCATACCCATCGTGCAGAAACGATGATGCAAGAAGGAAAAGCGGGCTACGTTGACGAATTAAAACGAAGTGAAGCGCATTCAGGATGAGCTTGCCCATATCGGCACGTAGAAATAAAAGCGGGCAGATTCCTTTAGTTCTGAACCCGCAGCAAACGATATAATAAGTAATAGTAGTTATTTAGAAAAAAATACGAACTGAAAGGAGGGGGCAGCGTGCAGACCGCAGCATTACGAAAAAGAAACGGAACAGACGGCTACGCCTGTAGAGATCATGGATCTGCTGAAGAAAGGCAAATCAAACGGCGGGACACTCACCTGCAGTGAGCTGATGGACGCGCTCGCGCAGGACAGCGTGACCCCCGACGCAATGGATGCGCTGTATCAGCGCTGCATGGATGAGGGCATCGAGATCATCGACGATGCCGATGTCGGCGCAGAGGATGACGCGGCGGATTTCGCCGATGATTTGGAGGATAAGGACGAGACGGACGCCGATGTCGATATCGACCTCTCCGTGCCCGAGGGCGTTGCACTCGACGACCCCGTCCGCATGTACCTCAAGGAAATCGGGCGCGTTCCCCTGCTGACCGCAGAGGAGGAGGTCGATCTCGCACGCCGCATGGAGGCGGGCGATGAGTCGGCACGCCACCGTCTGGAGGAGGCGAATCTGCGCCTCGTCGTCAGCATCGCGAAGCGCTACGTCGGACGCGGCATGATGTTCCTCGATCTCATCCAGGAGGGGAATCTCGGCCTCCTGAAAGGCGGTCGAGAAGTTCGACTACAGCAAGGGCTATAAATTCAGCACATACGCGACGTGGTGGATCCGGCAGGCGATTACGCGTGCCATCGCCGACCAGGCGCGCACCATCCGCATCCCCGTGCACATGGTTGAGACGATCAATAAGTATATCCGCGTCTCGCGTCAGCTCCTGCAGGAGCTCGGCCGCGACCCGACGCCGGAGGAAATCGCGCACCGCATGGGACTGAGTGTGGCGCGCGTGCGTGAGATTATGAAGATCTCGCAGGAACCCGTGTCCCTTGAGACGCCGATCGGCGAGGAGGAGGACACACATCTTTCCGATTTTATCGAGGACGAGGCGGCACCCGACCCCGCTGATGCGGCGTCCATGCTGCTGCTCAAAGAACAGATCTCGGAGGTGCTGACGACGCTCGCCCCGCGTGAGGCGGAGGTGCTGCGTCTGCGGTTCGGCCTAGTGGACGGACGCTCCCGCACCCTCGAGGAGGTTGGACAGAACTTTGGCGTGACGCGTGAGCGCATCCGCCAGATCGAGGCAAAGGCTCTGCGGAAACTCAGACATCCCGTGCGCCTGCGCAAACTACAGGGAAATTTTGACGCGTAAGGTGGGAGAGCCTACCCAACATCGACAGGAGGACAGCCCTATGCCAGAGGGGACGGAGCAAAAGAAAGCGCCGAGCACCGACATCATTGAGCGACTGCTTGCCAAGGGTAAGAAGAACGGTGGGTCGTTGCTTTTTGGTGAGCTCATCGACGCGCTGCAAAAACAGGATATGTCCCCCGACGAGATGGACGATATGTACCAACGCTTCAGCGATGAGGGCGTGGAGATTGTCGATGATGTGGCGGCGGCGGGAGACGCGGCAGACGATGATGGCCCCGACAAGGAGGAGGAGGTCGAGATCGACCTCTCCGTGCCCGAGGGCATCTCACTGGACGACCCCGTCCGTATGTATTTGAAGGAAATCGGACATGTCCCCCTCCTCACGGCAGAGGAGGAGGTCGCCCTCGCTCAGCGCATGGAGGCGGGCGACGAGGAAGCGCGGCATCGCCTGGAGGAGGCGAATCTGCGCCTCGTCGTCAGCATCGCGAAGCGCTATGTCGGACGCGGCATGCTCTTTCTCGATCTCATCCAGGAGGGGAATCTCGGCCTCCTGAAGGCGGTCGAGAAGTTCGACTACAGCAAGGGCTATAAATTCAGCACGTATGCGACGTGGTGGATCCGGCAGGCGATTACGCGTGCCATCGCCGACCAGGCGCGTACCATCCGCATCCCCGTGCACATGGTCGAGACGATCAACAAGCTCGTGCGCATCTCGCGCCAGCTCCTGCAGGAGCTCGGCCGCGACCCGCGCCCCGAGGAGATCGCAAAGGAGATGGGCATCAGCGTTGCACGCGTCCACGAGATCATGAAGATCGCGCAGGAACCCGTGTCGCTTGAGACGCCGATCGGCGAGGAGGAGGACTCCCACCTCGGCGACTTCATCGAGGACGAGGCGGCACCCGCACCGGCGGAGGCGGCATCGTTCATGCTCCTGCGGGAGCAGCTTGAGGAGGTCTTGGAGACACTGACCGACCGCGAGAAGAATGTCCTGCGCCTGCGCTTCGGCCTTGAGGACGGGCGCTCGCGCACACTGGAGGAGGTCGGGCAGAGCTTCGGCGTGACGCGCGAGCGCATCCGCCAGATCGAGGCAAAGGCGCTGCGCAAACTCCGCCACCCGAGCCGCAGCAGGTGCTGCGGGACTTCTGAGTAGTTGGCGAAAACTGCAGCCAACATTTTTTTCTTGACAGCAGGGGCATACAGCCTTTTATAATACGCTTGTCTGACACATTCCTCGATAGCTCAGTCGGTAGAGCGTCTGACTGTTAATCAGAATGTCACTGGTTCGAGTCCAGTTCGAGGAGCCATTTGAATCTTTGGAGTGTAACGGAGAGGTTACACTCCTTTCTTATATTTGTTTGCGGGGATGTGCCCCGCGCGTGAAACGACAAGGAGGGTGGCTATGCAGCTCGATGCGCGGCTGGCGGCGATTGCGGCGCTTGTTCCGCACGGAACGACACTGGCGGACATCGGCGCAGACCATGCCTACCTCGCAGCGACGCTCGTCCTGCACGGGCATGCGCCGCGTGCGGTCGTCGGTGATCTCAGCGCGGGCGCATGCGAGGCGGCGCGGCGGACGGTCGGCGCACAGCGGCTCACACAGCAGATTGACGTGCGGCAGGGGGACGGGCTCTCCGTCCTCCTGCCGGGCGAGGCAGAGAGCATCGTCATCGCGGGCATGGGCGGCGCGCTCATCGCCGATATCCTTGCGGGGGCACAGGACATCCTCGGGGACGTCGGGACGCTCGTCCTCCAGCCGATGAACGGTGCGGAGAAGCTGCGCCGCTGGCTCTATGCGCATGACTGGACAATCGAGAGAGAGACACTTGCCCGTGCGGGCGGGCATCTCTATGAGATCATCCGTGCCGTGCATGGACACACGGAGATGCCCGATGAGGCACTGCTCCACATCGGCACACAGCTCGTTCAGCAGCGCGACCCGCTCCTCGGCGAGCACATCGCGCGCAAGGCGGCACGGCTCGCCCGTGCAGCGGAGGGCATGGAGGGAGCGCGGAGGCGCGCCGGAGTGCGGAGTACCGCGAAACAGTGTCACTCTTGGCGGCGCTGCGGACAATGCAGGCGCTCATCCATGCGGATCGACGAACCCCCTAAACCCCGTCGAAACAGAGGAGAAACCGAGCGCTCTCAAGCCTCCCCGTCGCAACGGGGGAGGGGACCGCTTGCGGTGGTGGGGGGGCGCCTTTGAAGAGAGCCGTCAACGGACATCGAAAAACAACAGCGCAGCGCATCAAAAAGAACGCACATCATTCTCCCCCTATCGAAAACCCAACGCATCTAAGGAGGTCGCCTATGCTCAGCTGTCAGGTCGTCATGAACGCCCTCGAACGCATTGCCCCACGCCATCTGGCGGAGGACTGGGATAACACAGGACTGCTTGTCGGCAGCTTTTCACAGAAGGTGGAGCGCATCCTCGTCGCGCTCGACGTGGACGACATTGTCGTCGCCGAGGCGATCGAACGCAGCGCGGACATGATCGTCGCGCATCATCCCGCGATCTTTCGCGGCATGAAGCAGCTGCGCACCGACCTCCCGCTCGGACGGCGGCTCGCCGCGCTCCTCACGCACGGCATCGCCGTCGCAGCGGCGCATACGAACCTCGACATCACGCGCGGCGGCGTGAACGACGTCCTCGCAGAGCGTCTGGGACTGGAGAAGCTCAGCACCTTCATCACGACCGCGCAGGCGGACGGCAGCGCGGAGAGCCTCGGGCGCATCGGCACGCTCCCCGCCCCCGTCGCCATCGACGACTTTGCCCATAGTGTATGCAAGCGGCTCGGCGTCTCCCACGTGCGCCTCGTACGTGCCGCAGACCGACCCGTACGGCGCGTGGCCGTTGTCGGCGGTGCGGGCGCGGAGTTCATCGACACAGCCGTGCGGCGCGGCGCAGATGTCTACCTCACGGGGGATGTCAAGTACCACGAGGCACAGCGCGCCGCCGAGCAGGGCATGCACCTCATCGACGCGGGGCATTTCGGCACGGAGCGCCCCGTCCTGCCCGTCCTCGCCGACCTCCTGCGCGCGGAGCTCGCGGCGGAGCATGGGACGGTGGAGATCCTCGTGACCGAGAGACAGCACGACGTATTCGACGTCATTATATAGGAAAGGGAATCTATGGAGCAGAAGCATATCCGCAATTTTTCCATCATCGCCCACATCGACCATGGAAAATCCACCATTGCCGACCGCCTCATCGAGTACACGGGGACACTCAGTGAGCGCGAGATGGAGGCGCAGGTGCTCGACAGCATGGATCTCGAGCGCGAGCGCGGCATCACCATCAAGGCACAGACCGTGCGCCTCGACTATCGCGGCGAGGACGGGGAACTGTACGAGCTGAACCTCATCGACACACCGGGACACGTCGACTTCAACTACGAGGTCTCGCGCAGCCTTGCCGCGTGCGAGGGCGCGCTCCTCGTCGTGGACGCGGCGCAGGGCGTGGAGGCACAGACCCTGGCGAACGTCTACCTCGCGCTCGAGCACGACCTCGAGATCGTGCCCGTCATCAACAAAATCGACCTGCCGAGTGCCGAGCCCGAGCGTGTCAAGGAGGAAATCGAGGACAGCATCGGCCTCGACACGAGTGCCGCCGTCCTCGCCTCGGCCAAGACCGGCATCGGCATCAAGGAAATCCTCGACGCTGTCGTCGCCTACATCCCGCCGCCCGAGGGCGACGCGGACGCACCGCTGCGCGCGCTCATCTTTGACTCCTACTTCGACGCATACAAGGGCGTGATCGCTCACGTGCGCGTCAAGGGAGGGCGTGATCAAAAGGGCATGAAGCTGAAACTCATGGCGACGGGCAAGACCTTCGAGGTCACGGACGTCGGCTGCTTCCGCCCGCGTCCCCGTCGATACAGGCGAGCTCCGTACGGGCGAGGTCGGCTTCATCGCGGGGGCGCTCAAGGACGTGCGCGACGTGCGCGTCGGCGACACCGTCACGGGTGCCGAGCGCCCCGCTGCCGAGGCGCTGCCGGGCTATCGCGGCGTCACGCCCATGGTCTTCTGCGGCCTCTACCCCGAGGACAGCAAGGACTATGACAACCTCCGCGAGGCACTCGAAAAACTCCAGCTCAACGACGCCGCCCTCGTCTTTGAGCCCGAGACCTCCATCGCCCTCGGCTTTGGCTTCCGCTGCGGCTTCCTCGGCCTCCTCCACATGGACGTCATCCAGGAGCGCCTCGAACGCGAGTACAACCTCGGCCTCATCGATGACCGCGCCCTCCGTCGTCTACCACGTCTACCGCACGGACGGCACCATGCGCGAGGTCAGCAACCCCGCCGACCTCCCGCCCGCGACCGAGATCGAGCACATCGAGGAGCCGTGTGTCAAGGCGACCGTCATCGTCCCAAAGGACTACGTCGGTGCCGTCATGGAGATCTCACAGGAAAAACGCGGCGTATTCCAGACCATGGACTACCTCGACGCGACGCGCGTCACCGTCATCTACCACATCCCGCTGAACGAGATCCTCTACGACTACTTCGACCGGCTGAAATCCGCCACGCGCGGCTACGCCTCCCTCGACTACGAGCTGATCGACTACCAGACCAGCAATCTTGTCAAGCTCGACATCCTCCTCAACGGCGACCCCGTGGACGCGCTCTCGACCATCGTTCACCGCGACCGTGCTGCCGCACGCGGCCGCCAGCTCGCGACCAAGCTGAAGGAAATCATCCCCCAGCAGATGTTCGAGATCCCCATCCAGGCAGCCATCGGGAGCAAAATCATCGCGCGCGAGAACGTGCGCGCCCGCCGCAAGGACGTTCTCGCAAAATGCTACGGCGGCGACATCACGCGCAAGCGCAAACTCCTCGAAAAAAACAGAAGGAAGGCAAAAAGCGCATGAAAGCCGTCGGCAGTGTCGAGCTCCCGCAGGAGGCATTCATGGCGGTGCTGAAAATTGACGACTGACGCATGCGGGGCAGAGGGCGAGCCGTGGGGCATCTACGTCCACATCCCCTATTGCGTGAAAAAAATGTGCATACTGCGACTTCGTCTCCGTCCGTCCGCGCAGCATGCGGCGGAGATGGAGGACTACGCGGCGGCGCTGACGGCAGAGATCCTGCGCGAGGTGCCGCCGCTTCGTGCCCGGTGGGGCGCGGCGGCGACCATCTACGTGGGCGGCGGCACGCCGACGGCACTGCCCGCGCCGCTCCTCACGGGACTGCTGGAGACACTCCGCACGGCGGCGGGAACGCCTGTGGAATGCACCATCGAGGCAAACCCCGGCACCGTGGACGCGGCGTACCTCGGCGCACTCCGCGCGGCGGGCGCAAACCGCCTCAGCCTTGGTGTACAGAGCTTTGACGATGCGCTCCTTCGCCGCATCGGGCGCATCCACACCGCTGCGGAGGCGGCGCAGGCATTTCACGCGGCGCGCGCGGCAGGGCTTTGAGAATATCAGCATCGACCTCATGTACGGCCTGCCGGGGCAGACCCTTGACCACCTGCGCCGCAGCGTCGCGGCGGCCGTCGCCCTCGCGCCGGAGCACCTCTCCGTCTACGGGCTGACCGTCGAGGAGGGACGCCGCTTTCGCGGCGATGCAGGCGGCAGGGCAGCTTGACCTCCCCACGGAGGACGCGGCCGAGGAGATGTATGACTTCCTCATGGCGGAGCTCCCCGCGCGCGGCTACGCCCGCTATGAGATCGCGAACTTCGCACGGCCGGGGCTTTTGAGAGCCGGCACAACCGCGGCTACTGGCACATGACGCCCTACCTCGGACTCGGCGCGGCGGCGCACGGCTATGTGGACGGCGCGCGCTGGGCGAACGAGGCGGACATCCCCGCCTACATCCGCGCCGTGCGGGAGGGGACGTGCATACGCACCCCCGAGGACGGCGCGCGCACACGAGAGCGTGAGATGGAGGAGTATGCCTTCCTCGCCCTGCGCACGGCGGAGGGCATCGACGCGGCGGACTTTCATCGCCGCTGGGGGCGAGACTTGGAGGAAGTCTACGGCGCGGTGATCGCGCACTACGCTACGCTCGGCCTCCTTCGCCGCACGGCGGCGGGCGCCGCGCTGACAGAGGCGGGCATGAAACTCGGCAACGAAGTCTTTGCCGCATTTTTTGCTTGAGGCGTAGAGTTGTGGTATGATGGGACGACGATCCTGGCATTGCCGTCCCCGCGTCACGACGGGGAGGTGGTCGACGCATCGCGAGCCGGAGGAGCGCCATGGACGATGGCAATATTGCTGCGCATCGAGCGATAACCTCGCAAGTCACAAAGCGCCCCTATCGCCCTCACTGCGTTCGGCACTTCCCCGCCTCGGCGGGGAAGCTGGCATCACCGATACATCTAATTATCAATAAAGGAGAAATTTCCATGAAAACACTGACCATGATCGAAATGCAGGGCTGCCCCTACTGCGCGAACGCACATCGCGCCATCGACGCACTGCGCGCGGAGGGCGGCGCGTACGCGGACGTTCCGCTCACCTTCATCGACGAGAACCGCGAGCCTGAGGCGCACCCAGCCCTACGCCGGGCAGTACTACTACGTCCCGAGCATCTTTCATGGACGGCACGAAACTCTACGAGGCACAGCCGGGGACAGAGCTACGAGGCCATCTATGCCGAGGTAAAGAACGCGTTTGATGCGGCAAGCGCAGAGTAATTTGGAGGATCACGGCATAGTGGCTTCCCCGCGTGCGGGGGAAGTGAGCATAGCGAGCCGATGGGGGCAGCAACCACATCGGCTCGTGATTGCGGCACAAATACGTGAGAATTCGCTCACAAAATGAAATAAAACTTGTAAAATCATTTGAAATGACGCATAATAAGTGACGCATTAGTATTAGCATACTGCACAGAGATTGCAGAAAAAGGATGAGGTGATTGTATGCATCAACCGGTTACGGACAACCCCTTTGTTATCATGGTCATCAACATGGTCATTGTCTTTGCCGTGCTGACTGCGGTGTGGGGGCTCATCGAGCTGACCCACATCATCGACCCAACGAAGAAAAAGGCGGAGCCTGCCGCACCGCCCCAGCCCGCCGCCGCGCCTGCCGCACCCGTTATGGCAGTCGCACCTGCCGCAGAGGAGGAGGGCATCAGCGCGGAGACCATCGCGGTCATCGCCGCTGCCGTCGCTGCCTGCGGCTGCAGCCCCTGCACAGATCAAAGCCGTGCGTCCGGCGGAGCAGCCCTCGTGGAGCCGCTATGCACGTGTGCGCGGGATGCGCTAGGGAGGGATCATCATGGACTTTATCAACGCATTTGCCGTCTCCCTGCAGGCGATTGGACAGGGCAGCGGCTTCGTGGGATTCACCTCCGGCAACCTCATCATGATCCTCGTCGGGCTGGTTTGCTCCTCTACCTCGCATTTGCCCGCGACTTCGAGCCGCTGCTCCTCAGCCCGATCGCCTTCGGCTGCATCCTCGCGAACGTTCCGTTCAACGGTTTTGAGGAGCCGGGCGTCATGTCCGCCATCGGCATGGGCATCAAGTACGAGATCTTCCCGCCGCTCATCTTCCTCGGTGTCGGTGCGATGACGGACTTCGGCCCGCTGATCGCCCGCCCGTCGAGCCTCCTCATGGGCGCGGCGGCGCAGTTCGGCGTCTTTGTCGCCCTGCTTGGCGCGATGATGCTCGGCTTCAACGCACAGGAGGCTGGCTCCATCGGCATCATCGGCGGTGCAGACGGCCCGACCTCCATCTACCTCGCCTCCAAGATGGCACCGCACCTCCTCGGCGCGATTGCCGTCGCGGCGTACACCTACATGGCACTCGTGCCGCTCATCCAGCCGCCCGTCATGAAGCTCCTCACCTCGAAGCGGGAGCGCGAGGTCGTCATGGAGCAGGCGCGTGAGGTCACGAAGTTCGAGCGCATCGCTTTCCCGATCGTCTCGACCATCTTCATCAGTCTCCTCCTGCCGTCCATCACCGCCCTCCTCGGCATGCTGATGCTCGGCAACCTCTTCCGCGAGAGCGGTGTGACGGATCGTCTCTCCGATACGGCGCAGAACGCGCTCATCAACACCGTCACCATCTTCCTCGCACTTGGCACGGGGCTCACGATGAGCGCCGAGAGCTTCCTCGTCAAGGAAACCCTCATGATCATCGGGCTCGGACTGGTCGCCTTCATCTTCGGTACGGCGGCAGGCGTCGTCCTCGGCAAGATCATGTGCCGCGCGACGGGCTGGAAGATCAACCCGCTCATCGGCTCGGCAGGCGTCTCTGCCGTTCCGATGGCAGCGCGCGTCAGCCAGATCGTCGGCATCAAGGCAAAGCCCGGCAACTACCTCCTCATGCACGCCATGGGGCCGAACGTCGCCGGCGTTATCGGCACCGCCGTCGCCGCAGGTGCGATGCTCGCGATGCTGATGTAATGCTGCGCCCGTTGGCGAACGCTCTCTATTTGACAAAATCATCCTTCCTCTGTACTATGGAGGAAGGATTTTTGTATTCTTCGCACACTTCCACCGAAGAACCGATAAGAACAAGTGGGAAAAGAAAGGAAAGTACCGCCCAAGACACAAAAAGGCGCGGACTTTCCTCATGGGAGGAAAACTTATGCGCGGTACATTCTACGGCATCGGCGTCGGCCCGGGCGATCCCGAGCTGCTCACCGTCAAGGCAATCAAGGCAATCGAGGGCGGCAGACGTCCTCATCGCCCCCAAGACCGAGAAAAAGGACGGCAGCGTCGCACTCAAGATCGCCCGTCCCTACCTCAAAGAGGGCGTCGAGATCGTCTATCAGGTATTCCCCATGGTCAAGGACTTCGCGAAAAATCCCGAAGCATGGGAGGAGAACAAAGCAGAGATCCTCGCCCTCCTCGACGCGGGGAAGAACGTCGCCTTCCTCACCCTCGGCGACCCCATGTTTTACAGCACCTACATCTATGTCTTCCGCCTCATGGAGCAGGAGGACGTCGAGATCGTCACCATCCCGGGCGTACCCGCCTTTGCCGCGATCGGCAGCCGTCTCAACCGCCCCATCGTGGAGGGGACGACATCCTCGCCATCATCCCCGCGACGGCGGACAGCGCGCAGCTCGAAAAAGATCATGGCGGTCGCGGGCAGTGCGGTCGTCATGAAGGTCTACCGCAACTACCCCGAGATCGTCGATCTCCTCGAGAAAAAAACGACATGGCGGAGGATGCCGTCCTCGTCAGCCGCGCAGGACTCGACGATGAGAAGATTGTCCGCGACATCGGCGCACATCGCGACGCGCCGCTGAACTACCTCTCCACCATTCTCGCACGGAGGAACTGACGCGAAAAGCCTTGGAACGATTCTCCTCATCGCCGCCGCCCTCGTCCTCAGCGCGTGCGGCGCCCCCGCACCCTCCACGGGCAGCGGGGCGGACGGCAGCTACGCCACCGTGACGGACGATAACGGACGCACCGTCAGCTTTGACCAAAAAGCCCGCGCGCATCGTCGTCACCTCCGCCTCCTTTATCGAGCCGCTCTACGCCGTCGGCGGCGAGATCGTCGGACGCCCCGACTCCAAGATGAAGATTCCGGACGCGGCAAAGGCGGCGCCCTCCATCGGCAAAACCTATCAGATCGACACGGAGAAGCTGATCTCCCTCTCGCCCGACCTCGTCATCCTCAATCGCGGCATGAACGAAAAACTCATCGACACCCTCGGGGCGAACGGCATCAAGACCCTCGTCCTCGACGGCAAGAGCTACGATGATGTCAAAGCGTGAGATCGGCATCCTCGCCGCGCTCACGGGGAGCAGAAAAAGGGGAAGAGCTCGTCCAGAAGATGGACAGCGACCTCGACGCCGTGCGCCGCTCCATCCCGCAGGAGAAAAAGCGCGTCGCCATCATCCACAGCACGGGGCAGGGACTCTCCGTCCAGCTCGACGGCAGCATCGCGGGCTGCATCGCGAACATGCTCGGCTGGGAGAACACGGCGGCGGCATGCCCGCCCTCGACAAGAACCCCGACGCCGCCCCCTACAGCATGGAGACGCTCGTCGCACAGAACCCCGACATCCTCTTTGTCACGAGCATGGGCGACGAGGCGGAGATCCGCGCGTCCATGGAGGCAATGTTTGCGGATAACCCCGCATGGCAGAGCGTCACCGCCATCCGCGAGGGCAGAGTTTACTACCTGCCGCAGGAAATGTTCCTCTTCAGCCCCGGGCTTGACTACCCCGCAGCGGCGAAGTACATGGCGGGGCTCGTCTATCCATGAGAAAACGCATCCTCGTCCTCGCGCTCTTTGCCGTGCTCGCCGTCGTCGGCTGTGTCGTATCAACGGCAAAGGGCTCGGTGGACATCCCCTGCGCGGAGATCGCCGCCGCCCTCGGCGGCGTCCGTGACACGGCGCACGCTCAGATCTTCTGGAACATCCGTCTGCCGCGCACCATCGTCGCGGCACTCGTCGGCGTGAACCTCGCCCTCGCGGGAGCGATCCCTGCAGGCGATCCTGCGGAAACCCGCTCGCCGACCCGCACATCATCGGCATCTCCTCCGGCGCGGGGCTGGCGGGCATCTTTATCATGCTCGTCCTGCCGGGCGCGGCGTGGCTCATCACGCCGGCGGCATTCGGCGGGGCGATGTTCGCCGCCTCCTCATCTACCTCCTCGCGTGGCGTGACGGCATCCGACCGACGCGCGTCATCCTCGCAGGCGTCGCCGTCTCGGCATTCCTCGGCGCGGGCATCTCCGCCATGATGATCCTCTACAGCGACCGCGTCCACAGCGCGCTCATGTGGATGGTCGGCGGGCTCTCCGCGCGGAGCTGGCCGCACGTCGAGATGCTCCTGCCGTACACCGTCGGCGCGGGGCTCTGCGCTCTGCTCGCGGCGGGACGGCTCAACATCCTCCTCCTCGGTGACGACATGGCGCGCGGTGTGGGGCTTGCCGTCGAGCGCACGCGCGTCATGCTCACGGCACTCGCCGCCCTCCTCGCCGCGAGCGCCGTCTCCGTCGTGGGGCTCCTCGGCTTCGTCGGGCTCATCGTCCCGCACGCCGCACGCCTCATGGTCGGCGCGGATCACCGCGTCCTCCTGCCCGCGGCGGCACTTCTCGGCATCGCCGTCCTCACCCTCAGTGACACGGCGGCGCGCCTGCTCTTTGCCCCGCTTGAGCTGCCCGTCGGCATCCTCATGGCGGTCATCGGCGCACCGTTCTTCCTCTATCTCCTGCGGAGGCAGCTATGAGCGCCGTACTGCGGGCGGCGGGGCTCACCGTCTCCGCCGCCGGACGGGAGATCCTGCACGGCGTGGACATCGAGATCCCGGCGGGGCGGCGCACGGCGATCATCGGACCGAACGGCGCGGGCAAGACCACCCTCCTGCGCGCCCTCGCGGGACTGAACCCGCACTATACGGGGACCATCGAGCTGGCGGGGCGCGAGCTGCACAGCTATACGGCGCGGGAGCTGGCACGCGTGCGCGCCATCCTGCCGCAGGAGCGCGCGGCGGCAGCGGGGCTCACCGTGCGCGAGCTCGTCGCCTACGGCCGATTTGCCCATGCGGGGCGGTTCTCCCTGCGCACGGGCGCGGCAGACCGCGATGCAGTCGCATGGGCGATGGAGATGGCGAACGTGGCCGCATTCGCCGCGCGTGACGTACACACCCTCTCGGGCGGCGAGCGGCAGCGCGTCTTTCTCGCCATGGCACTCAGCCAGAAGCCGCGCCTCCTCCTCCTCGACGAGGCCGACCACCTACCTCGACATCGCGCATCAGCTGCGCGTCATGGAGATCACGCGCCGCCTCAGCGCGGAGCACGGCATGACCATCCTCATGGTACTGCACGACATGGCGCATGCCATGCAGTACGCCGACGACATCATCCTCGTGCGCGACGGTGCTGTCGCCGCCACGGGCACGCCCGCCGAGGTGCTCACCGAGGAGCGCATCGCCGCCGTATTCGGCGTCCACGTCGAGCTCCTGCGCGCATCGGGCGGCACCCGCATCCCCGTCCCGCTCGCCCTCGTGGGGAGTGAGAGCAGATGCGATGTATCAAAAATCATTGACAATGCACGATAAAATTCATACAATGAAATTGTCTTAACCCTGATGAGAGGAGGTAAAAATCATGGCACAGACCAGCGTGAGCATCCGCATGGATGCAGACCTCAAGCGAGCATTCGACGAATTCTGCACGGAGATCGGCATGACGATGACGACAGCGTTCTGCGTCTTTGCAAAAGACGGCGGTGCGCGAGCGCAAAATACCGTTTGAGATCCTCATTGGAGCGGAGCAGTGACCCGTTTTACAGTGCGGAGAACATGGCGCTGCTCAGGGCGTCGATTGCACAGATGGAAGCGACGGGCGGCACCATACATGAGGTAGATGAGATGGTTAAGGAATCGCTGATAAAATGAGGCCGGCCAGATTGGCGTAGATTTTTGTCCGAACAAGGTGGAAAACCAGACGCAGAGTGGGGCTCTGTGGAGGATTTTTCCGCCGAAGTGCGGGCGAAAAAGATGCGTCAAGATGGCAGTGCCAAATTTATCAGTGCTTCCTTAAATCGTGGACGGATGTAGCGTGGGAGGACTTTGAGTATTGGACGCGCGAAGATCGAAAGACACTGAAGCGCATCCTTCAGCTTCTGCGCGACATTGACCGTAATGGCTGCCGTGGCATTGGGGAAAACCGGAACCGCTGAAAAGAAGATTTGTCGGGGTATTGGAGCCGCCGTATTGATGATGTGAACCGTATCGTCTATCGCATAGAGAACGATACAATACAGATTGTTCAGTGTGGTTCACATTATCGTATGAAGTAGACCGCTAACTGAGTCCTCTACTGAAAATAAGATGAAAATTATAACCTGCTATAAAAAATTTTCACAATAGGACTTGCATTTTGTTTTTCCGCATGGTAATATAAAAGACGTTCCAAACGAGAGGATACAGAGGGCAAAGGAAACATGGATACTTTTCACCCGTGTATTCCTCCGAATGAAATCGCGTATTTCTCATTTATTGAAGGAGGAGTTTTCTCATGAAGAAGACACTCGTATCCGCACTCGCAACGGCACTCGTTGTCGGCGCAGCATCCACCACGTTCGCAGCTGCGAACCCGTTCTCCGATGTGCCCCGTGACCACTGGGCACACGACGCTGTGACGCAGCTCGCTGCTGACGGCGTTGTCGAGGGCTACGGCGACGGCACGTTCCGCGGCGACCGCAACATCACGCGTTACGAGATGGCGCAGATGGTTGCAAAGGCAATGGCAAAGGGCGACATGTCCGCATCGGATCGTGCGCTCGTTGACCGCCTTGCAGCAGAGTTCGCTGATGAGCTCAACAACCTCGGCGTCCGCGTCTCGAACCTCGAGCGCAACGCTGACATGGTAAAGTGGAACGGCAAGGTTCAGTACGCAGTACGATAGCACGCGCTATGAGGGTCAGAAGCGTACCAACACGAACAACGCTTCTGTTCCGTCTCGAGCCGACGGCTGAGATCAACCCGCACTGGCATGCCGTTGCGCGTCTCGATGCGACACGGACACGCAAAGCAGATCAGCGGCAAGGACGGCGATAAGCATTACGCTGAAGCGTGCCTATGTCCAGGGCGACTATGACAAGTTCCAGGTTCGCCTCGGTAAGATGGCACTCTCCTCCTCTGAGGGCTATCAGGCACCAGGGCAACCTCATCCTCGACAGCGCGCGTTCACGGGCGCCAGCTTTCCTTCGGCGATGAGTTCAAGGCAAAGCTCGAGGCAGGTCGCCTTTCGGATGAGTTCACAGACACGGCGAACTATCAGAGCGCTCAGGTTCGCTATGACAAGAACAAGTTCATGAGCGGCGTCGGCTTCTATCGTTTCGGTTCGAACGATCTTGTTGCCGCGACGACGAACCACAAGGAGCGCGCACACGTCTGGGGTGTTGACCTCGGCTATCGCTTCGACAAGAACAGCTTCCTCTCGGGTGCTTATGCTCATGCCAACAAGCTTGATGTGGCAAGCAAGTTCAAGAAGTCCTATCAGTTCACCTATGAGTACAAGGGTGCGGATCAGGCTGACAAGGGGTCGTGGGGCGCATACGCTGCCTACCGTTACCTCGGTGCGGCTTCCGTGCTCCCAACGACGGATGGTGCACAGTCCGGCACGAAGGGTCTCGAGCTCGGTCTCGGCTATGTCCCCTACAAGAACGTTCTCCTGTCCGCGAAGTACTTCAAAGGGCAAGACGATCGAGAGCAAGGACAACGACAAGGTTCAGAAGCTCTACGGCTCGGTTGAGTTCTTCTTCTGATCGATTCCTCGGTCAGCGGCAGATCACCGCGTAATAAAATCCCCCTCCTATGGGAGGGGGATTTTTGTATGGGTCGCGACCCAGTTGAGAGAGCGTAGCGAACGAAACAAAAACCCACCCGCTATGCGGGTGGAAGATAAAAAGTTATACAAAAAGCATCTTTCCCGCTTATACTAAGGATGTTCAAGCCAGTAGAAAAAGAAGGGAAAGATGCTTAATGGCACAGAAAGCAAACAGTTTATCCCACACAAAGTGGCTCTGCAAGTACCATATCGTGTTCACCCCGAAATATCGGCGGAAAATCATATATGGGCAATACAAGGAGAGTATTCGAGATATCCTGAGGCAGCTATGTGCATATAAAGGTGTGGAGATACTGGAAGGTCACCTTATGCCGGATCATGTACACATGATGGTAAGTATCCCACCGAAAATCAGTGTATCACAATTTATGGGATATCTCAAAGGGAAAAGTGCCTTGATGATTTTTGATAAACACGCCAACTTGAAATACAAGTTTGGGAATCGGCACTTTTGGTCGGAAGGGTATTACGAGGTACCGTTGGGTTGAATGAAGCAACGATACGTAAATATATCCAAGAGCAGGAAAAGCATGACATTGCCTTGGATAAACTCAGCGTGAAAGAGTACGAAGACCCTTTTAAGGGAAGCAGGTAGTACCACCGCCCTTTTAAGGGCAGTGACGAGTCAAGGGCAATATGGCTTGAACAAAGTGAAAGCCAGCGCCTTTAGACGCTGGCCGGTATTATCCCCTTATAGGGGCGTGCAAACCACCCGTTTGACGGGTGGTCAGGATTATGTTCGAATCGAAATTCACAATTTACTTCAGAGATTTCACCATCTGAATGAGATATTTGCCGGAGAATGCGTCCTTTTCGTCTCCGTCCAACTCTCGCCTACCGAATGATGAGAATCCGTTTTCTTCGTAGAAGTGTATGAGAGAGGGCACGTCTTCGCACTCTAGGGTAGACAAGCCGACCTCCCGTGATGCGTTGTGCCTCCCGCACAGTATCACAGGCAATCTTCAGAAGTTCCTCTCCTCGGATCAGTGCGTCGTATCCATGGGTATAGTTCTTTCCGAGCTGTCCAATCAGGATGGAGGAAACAAGATGGCGTTTCATTCCTTCGTCGTAACGCGCAAACTTACGGATGCATTTTTCCCAATGTCTTGCTTGTGTTCTTTAGATTGATATGGAAAAATTTAGGGGCAAGAGCAAAATATCCGACCAACACCGGATGGTTCTGATAGGAAGCAAATATCAGATAGGTGGCGGAATATCCCTGTCGCGTAAAATTCGATGGCCTTTGTATGGAGGAAATCCTCTACGTCCTTGTTATATGGACATGAAAAATCCGAAAGGATACGATGCAGTTGTTCTGCATCCTCCGTTCCGGACAGTAGTTCAGATAGATTTACTTTTTGATAGCCCATCATAGCGTGATACCTTTATCGCTCATAATCTCTTAAAAAGATTTGATTCGATCTGCATGAATCTCCACTACGGGGTGCTGCAGGAGGACTTCCTTTTTCGGGCTGTTCGATGGAGCGTTCCAAGGCGTTTACAAAATCGTGGACACGCCGCCTTCCTCGGATGTTGACGTTCTTCAGAATGCTTTTTCGTTGCCATGGTAAATCCCTCCTCCGTATGCTCATTATAGTTCCTTTTGTATCGAAAATCAAGGGAATCGCTGATAAAATGAGGTCTGCCAGATTGGCGTAGATTTTTGTGCTATTGAGGCAATAGAAAATCTTGTGGCCTGAGCGCTGGCGCTCAGGGCGAGCAGAACGTCGAGAATGATGTTTGTACAGAGGATGTTCTGACGCGCAGCCTTTCGCGGAGTCCGTTGCCGTTGTTTCCGCAGGAGCGTTTTTAGCAGGCCATAGATGCTACTGCTCACTTTTGGGGCGACCATGTGCGACGGGTTTTCCCTCGACGGTGAGAAAAATATCCTCATGCGGAATGAGAGCCAGTATTTATCCATATTGGCGTGAAAGTCAGATGTGACAAACATGGAGCTTCTCATAAAAAAGGGCTGTGCTACTGCACAGCCCCTGCTCGTACGCTGATACGTCGATGCTGCCGCCGAGGCTCGGGTCGAGGCTCGCGGTGCTCTGCTCGATCAGGTCGAGTGCCTCACTGCTCGAGTCCATCGCCATCTTTGCGGCGGCGATGCCGATGCTCTGTGCGGTCTGCTGTGCCGCCATGCTGACGGAAAGCTGTGCAATATCCATACTACATTCCCTTCTGTTTAGACATAGATGCTGAAGAGATTCAGCATATTCGAGTAACGCGACATGGTGGGCAGGGAGCGTCCGTTCAGGATGTTTGACGCGTAGCTGAGCTGCCCGCCGATCGCCTGCTCCATGGTCGGGATGACGCTGCGGCGCGAGAACTGTAGCCGCCTCTGCGTGACGGTCGGCGCGTCCCTGCGAGTCCGCCCTCGGCCGAGAATCGCCTCGGAGCGTGCAGGAGAGTCGATGAGTGCGTCGGCGAGCAGGTTCTCGTTGACGCGCAGCTGCCCGTTGCGCCGTCGACGGAGATGCCCATCTTCGCATACGAGCCTGCCATATAGGTGGTGTCGGAGAACTCGCTTGAGAGTGCCTGTACGCCCTTGCCGAGCTCTTTGTTCTCGCGCAGGAAGTCGCTCGTCTCGTTGTATTTGCTGACGAGATCCTTCACGTCCGAGATCGCACTCTTTAGACGGTCGCTGTAGGAGCGTGAGCCGTCGGCGTTCGTCGTGATGTCGCTGCGGCTGAACTTGAAGTCCGTGTTCTCGACGGCGCGTGCCGCCTTGCGCAGATCCTTCATGTTGCCGTCGTACTCGGCGTAGAACCTGGAACTGGTCTCCGCGTATGTCTTGCGCAGTTTTGCTGCCTGATTCGCAATGGCGAGGATGGAGCTGAGCTCGTCTGCACTCGAGTCCCTGCCCGCGGTACTGTGCGGCGTAGAGACTGCTGTTGCCCTGCCGCTGCATGGGACCGCCGAAAGATGGCACGCGTCGCATCCGTGCGAGAGTTGCCGGCGTAGAGCGAGCGGTAGATGCTGCTCGCCGCGCTGGTCATCTGTGTAATCGTTGCCATAGATTTCCTCCTTCCGTGGTGTGTATGGTAGGGATTTTTTCCTACACCTATATATATATCGTTTTTTCGTAAATGTCATTAGGTGAGGGCGAAATTTTTATCACAGCGGGCATGCTGCGTGGCTCTATGATAAATGTTGTGGAGATACAAAGTGTATCTTCGCAGCATTTATTTTTGCATGAAAAGAGGTGAGATAGTAATGAGTGAAAGCCGACCGAGGTTTGTCCAGTATGTTGATACGCTTCCAGACGACTGTATCGAGAACAGGACGGACAAGGAGATACGATTTCATCTTTCCTCGTGGTGATAACGTGTGTTGTCCTGAATGTGGGTCGGTGCGTACCTGTATGTGCAGCAGTATCGTCAGCAAAAATCTACATGGCATCCGAATGCAGACAAACAGTATGTTTACAATCGCCAAACGGTATCGCTGCCAGAATTGTGGAAAGACTTTTGTCGAAAGGAGCCCCCTTTCTTGCAGGGGTTTCAGCGGCGGATTGGGGAATCGGCTGCGGCAAATTCGATGCTCAGAAAAAGATTACTCAAAGACAAGTCAATCAACGCTCTTAATATCGCCACCATGCCTATAAGAGCTAGTGAGGATGATACTGCGCCAGTAGTGCCGACCTATGGTCTGCAATGCAGATTGCCAACTATCTTGGTACGGATGTCTTGGAGATATGGGGCGATCAGCTGGGTGGGGACGGCATTGATGTACGTACTTGAAAAATCGCCTCAAGGAGATCCGTCTTGCCCAGGGAAAAAGGAGCAGGCTGAGATCGCCGCTTCTGCCGGGGTGTCACGCAGTACGTACACTACGCTATGAGGGCAGGCTCGATATTGCCGAATCTGCTTTGCAGCACTGCGCATCGCCGATGCTCTTGGGATCGACAATCTGCGTGAGATTTGGACATATAAAAATCCGCATTGACTCGTACATCAATGCGGACTGGAGGAGGTAGAGGATGAAAAGCTCTGCGACCGAACTGCCATCTCCACCACCAGTTTCGTGCATAGCGTAGCAGAAATTTAGTAAAACTGCAAGGGTATTTTGACATTTCCTAAAGAAAAGGAGGATTGCTATGGAAAAACAGCCGTCCCGCTATGCACTGATGCAGCAAAAATTCTGCACTGGAGCAAAAGGTGCAGTACCTTGAGACACTGATCGAGGTGTACCACATATCAAAGTTTGAGGAGAATTTTGTACCGATTGAAGCTCAATATCCGTTCCGGTGTCGCGGCAGCTATCTTCGGAATTTCTGGCGATGGGCACGATCCGCAGAACGCAGAGCGTGTCCGTGATCTGATTGACTATATGCGGCAGGGTCATCAGCGAGCTGGAACAATTTACCTATCACGACCGAGCGGATTCGTAGAGCTTTATAGCATAAGGAGGAATCTATGAAAAACCATCAGTTTCATCAATCTCAAAGGCGGCGTCGGGAAGACAACGCTTTCGACCTGGCTTGCCTATCTCCTTGCGGAGTCGTGGGACGTACGTGTCCTGTTTTATCGACAACGACAAACAAGGCAATGCGTCGCGGTTCTTCGGCGCGGATGAGCAGCAAGGACGCTGACCAACATCCTGATGGACAGGGCATCGGCACGCGATGTGCTGCAACTATCTGCAGTACCCGAACATTGATTTCATCGCTGCGGATAGGGGCTTGTCGAGGCGAACTATGCCGTGATCGGCGATCAGGAGACGCGGCAGGATGTCATTCTGAAGGATGCTCTTGCGGAAGTCTCTGCGGATTATGCGATTTGTGTGATCGATAATCCACCGGATATTAACATGAGCGTGTTCAATGCACTCGCTTGTACGGATGATGTCATTATCGTGACACTGCTCGAGCCTGACAGCATCGAGGGGATCCGCAAAATGCACGATCAGATCACGGACGTTCAACAGTTTAATCCGCACCTAGAAATTAAAGGCGTACTTGTAAATCAGTACATGGCGTACCCGGGAGGCAATCGAGCTCGGCAAAGAGATTGAGAGGAGGGCTTTCCGCTCTTCCAGTCGCGCATCTCGTATGCGCTCGCCGCTGGCAAAAACGTCATATTTTGACAGCTGCGCGGGATCGCAAAGAGCATCTTCGAGGTCTGCCCACATTGCCGTGTTGCAAGGGATGTCCTGCGCTTTGCAGAGGAGCTGGTACGATGAAAAAACATAAAGGCAGCATGATCTCCTATCTCACCCGGCGACGCAATCGGCTGCGGTGCAGCGTTCGGTCTATCGATGTAGAGAATATCGATGCCGAGAAGATCATCCCGAACGAAAAGAACTTTTACAGCATCGAGGCATTGAGGAAATGGCGATTCTCTTGCCGTTTCCGATCACATACACTTTTCGCCGAGGTCGTTGCAAACGGGACGGCACCTATCGTCTGATCTCGGCTGAGCGTCGCTCATCGCGACGCTTTGCCGTATCCGACGCGGTGAGATTGACCGTGCCGATCTTCCGTGCCACGTTCTGCCGGCGTTTGACGCAAAGGGATCTCTACAGCGGAGCAGATGGAGATGTCTCGATCATCTTTGCGAATAACTATCGGCGAAGACCGTGTCGGATCAGCTGAGTGAAATGCAGCAGTTAGAGCCGATCGCGCGGGTGCTCTCGACGAGGCAAAGGAGCGAGGAGAACTCACGGATGCCAACGGAAGGACGATGAGTTTCGCACCTTCTTCGCCGAGCACGTCCTTGCGATGTCTGAATCGACATTGCAGCGGCTACGGTCGCTCTCGCAGCTTACGGATGCGGCGAGAGAAGCCTTCAGGAAGGCGCATCAGCAAAAGGTGTCGCGGCAGAGTTGGCTTCTTTGGAGGAAGAACAGCAGGACAGCTTCATTGCCTCCGTCCGGGCGGAGAGTACTCCGGGACAAGTGCCGATCTGAAGGGAGCATCGAAAAGCGTCTTGCGGCGATCCACCGGGAAGGTCCACAGCAGAGTATTTGTGACGCCTACGGATGCGGCTGCACGCACGAGTGAAGTCACCGGCGATGCTGCTTTTGTTGAGGAGAAAGAGCCGTATGACGACCTGTCGTCGGAGGAAAGCTCTGCGGCGTATGATTTTACCGCCGCTGTCACAGAAGACCGCGCAGCAGATGAGGCGCAGAGGAGCTTTGTCTCAGTCGATGCAGGTGAGCCTCTTTGCGGAGGTCTCACGAGGGAGACTGGGGCGATCTCGTTGCAATGATTCCTGAAGAGGAGGGACAGGAGAAAGTTTCGACGCAAGAGATGACTTCGTCAGCCAATAGCGAAGAACGCGTGTCGGAGGAAGAGCTTGCTCAAAAGAAGCTGCCAATACGCTGCTGCGTCTTGATTGAAATGCAGCAGGATAATCGCACACAGGATGCCGCCGCCCTTGTCTGCACTTCAGACAATGAAATATCGCTATGCGTGGATCAATGATTTTTGGAAAAAGGTGTATATATCCTAGACCCTCCTGCAACTTATGATTCGCGCTACTCACATTATCATATAAGAATTATATAGGTTCTTGCTCTGGCGATGATACGTGTGCAGTTATGGAACAGATAAATGGAAGGAGAATACATGAAAACAGGCAGAGTTTGTCATTACTTTGAAGGGGATGTTTTACGGTCCCAAAGATGAAAGCTGTATAGAAAAATCAAATCACTATGCCCTTTCTATCTTATAAACAGATTACTTTTTATCGGTTCATGCAACGCTATCTGATGCTCCTTTATATTATTGCTCTATATTTTTGTGTCCGTCTCATAACCTCTGAACAATTCTTAGATTTTTGACACGTTGAGCCGAATGGCGCTGCAGGATTAGGTCTGCATGAAAGATCTGTGAGGAGAATTGCCATGAGATCTTGAAGGAAAATAGTATTCATCTCCGGTGCGATCACCGGAATTGATGGATATAGGAAGATTTTGCCGATGCGGAACGATGGCGCTGCGCAGCAGGACTGCACGTTCTCAATCCTGCCGTGCTGCCGCCGAGCGGGATGAGTGGGAGGCGTATCTGCGCATCACCAAGGCGATGGTGCGTGAAGCAGATATTGTCTATGTGCTCGAGACTGGGAGCACAGCAGAGGCGTCAAGGAGAGCTTGCTCTGCAGCAGAACTTGGCAAAGAGATCATTTATGAACCACGAGAGGCGTGCATCGTATGATGATCACGATTGACCCAAGAGCTTTGCTCCGACAATCCCTAATAATTGTAACCCATATATTTTACGGCTCGAGATTATCTCCTAAGACTAACGATTATGTCGATTGTTGTATGGCTCATAATTCTTTTTCGGATTCATCAGAGATTCCCACCAGAATGGTGGTCTCTTTGATGGATGTGGTTCTAGTCACTATCCTTGGCGCAATCGTTGTTGTTCTGTATTCGTGTATCGTTTTACAAGGAAACACCAAAGGGGAGAGCAGCATGAAGTGAGAGGAGGATACGATGGAATCCATTGATTTCCGTGTCATCGTAGCGATGCTTGGCGTAATGGGATGAGGACTTGTTTTTCTCCATAAAGGGCAGCCATGAGACAAAAATTCTTTTCACCAGTGGCCGTGATTCTCTTCCTGCTGTTTCCGCTCTGCGCTCATGCTGCTGATCTTCCTGTGACGTCAGCGTTCGGATGGCGCGTGCACCCTATTTCAGGGGGTGGAAATTCCATACCGGCGTTGACCTCGGCTATGCAGAAGGGACGCCGATTCCCTTGCGCTCTTTGACGGCGGCGTTGTGGTCGAGTGCGGCAACAAGGGAGGACGGCTATGGGAATCAGGTGCTGCTCTACCACCCGTACTATAGATGTCTATGACACGGTATGCCCACATGGCTGCGATCTATGTTCGCGCTGATCAGTATGTAGCCCAGGGCGAAATCATCGGACTGGTGGGCGCGACCGGCTACGTGACCGGCGCACACCTGCATCTTGAGTACATCGTACGGGATGCAGACGGGAACTATATCTATGCAGATCCTCTTTGTGTTGTGGGCAGTAGGAAAGGTTGAGAATCATGGCAGCGACAAGTCTTCTGATTCAGAATCCCCGCTTACCGTCCTTCCGCGCCTTGCCGTAGAACTCGGCTGAATGAGGCGATCTTTCTCCAGCAGGTACAGTACTGGGATCAGCCGGGAGGCGGGCATTTTACGCCCACGGGCATCGTTGGATTTACAACACCGTCCGGCAGTGGCAGGAGCAATTTCCCTTCTGGTCGGAGGCAGCACGATCAAGAGGACAATCTCGTCCCTGGAGAAACGAGCAGGTGCTCGGCAACGGTCGGCGATGCATTTAACAAGACGAAGCCTATACGATCAACTATGACCGTATCGAGGAAATCGGTCAGCGTATTGCCCATGAGGAGATGCGTGCCAGCATCGAGGACACGGATCGCCGTGTTACATTCTCGGCATCTGCTGCATCCTGTTTCGATGAGGAAACCCCGCCAATGATTGAAGGAAATATCAAGAAGGTCAAAATGTCAAAATGGATGAACCGATCGAAGAGGTCAATTTGACCCAACGAGAAGGTCAATCTGACCCGATCGAGGAGGTCAATTTGACCCAGATCGAATAGACCACCGAAAAATCCAGCAACGACGCGGGTTTATGAGGGCGTCCTCGCGCGCGCGCGTAACAGGGAACTACAACAACAGAGAACACACAGAGAATACGTAGAACAACAGCAGGCGACGTCCGCAGCCGCTGCAAGGCACTCGGAATCTCAGACACATCGACAGGAGAATTTTCTGCGTCGCTGTCGGGTAGCAGAGACGCTGGAGGAAAAAGTCTGCCTCCTCGAGGCTGCGACAGAGACGCAGAGCATTCGGAATCCGACGGGATGGCTGCACGCAGCACTCAGAACGGCTATATTTACACCGCCGCGTCCCGCTGCGCAGGAAAGGAGCCCTGTGGCGACGCCCACAGCACAAACAGCAGGCCTGCTGTGCGCTCTCCTGTTTCGGCGGAGCGGCACGGTCTGCGGCGTGATCTCACGGCGATCCTTGCCGATCAGCAACGGGCAGATGGGGAGGCGCAGACTTTGCCAAGGAATTTCTGCGCAGACGCGAACATGCCGAGGGCGGGCAAGCCGCCGGCATCGAAGGAGGACGCATGATGACACAGAAAAATCACGAATCAAGTGCCCGAGCCTTGGCTGACCCTCGCTGCTCATGCTCTTCGTGAGGCTCTCGAAGAGCGAGAGTGATCCTGCCGGTTACCCTTGAGGAATTGCAAGGGCTGTGTGCCCGTGAGCGTCGTCCCGCATCCTTGCGGGGTATGCTCTGCCTGGCAGCGCGAGGGATCTCACGTCTCCTTGCGCGCTGCATCGTCGAGAACGCCGACACGATGGGCTGAGCTTTCCACCGTCACTACCGTGAGGGCAGGAGCATTCACTGACCTTTACGCTACACCTTCCTGCCTCTGGGCAGTATCTCTACGCCATGCAGAGCGTGATCCTTGGACATCTCTCGCGCTCCCTTACCGTGTGAGCACGGCGGGATGCTTATGCACCGCGCTTCTTCAGAACCTCCTCTCTATCCTTGACATGCGCATCAGGACGTTCGTGCTGCGCGCGAGCTTCGGTCGCGGACGGTTGGCTCGAATCCCTTTACGATGCCCGTGCGCGCCGTGCCCTGCTCGATCTCATTGACACATTTTATGCGGCGGGATACGGAACAAACGGGTACGAGGCGTATCATCTGCGCCAAAATACAGCATCCCTTCGCCGCGCCGGGAGAGCTTCCGGCGCTCGCCGGTGCGGATTCCATCGCTGCCAGCACCGTGCACGCTTATCTGCATCGCTATATCGACGAGGTGCGGGGATCACAGGAGAGATTCTGCCCGCAAAATCATCTGCTTTAGAAAAACGTGCGGTATTTTTAATACTGCATTCGGTTATCTTAAAGGAGGTGGCGCACAGATGAGAGATACTCGTTCACCCCATGGCAGAAATGCGGCATCTGCATCGCATTCCTCCTCGTCGTCCTTTCCGTCTCGGCGGATGTCTGCCACTGGTCACTCCCGTCAGGACGTCCTCTTTTTACAATGCGACGAGAGCCTTCCGCGCGGCTTCTACCTACGTATTCCGGCGAGGAGATTCGACGCGGCGATCTGGTCGTTTACGATCCGCCGCCCGAGGTCTTGCTCTTGCCCTTGAACGTGGGTATGCACTAGTCACATGAGGCGCGCTTTCTCAAGCGCGTGGGGGCAACAACGGGCGACGTTTACGCCATCAGTGCGCATGGCGCGTTTTGGATCAACGAGAAATACATCGAAATGCGTCAAACGGACGGCGGTGGGCGTTCGCTGCCTGCAGCTTCTGCCGCGCAAGTATATTGTCCCCGTACGGGCGTTTCTGCCCATCGGAGACGACGCGCAGCTTTGACGGTCGCTATGCAGGGGACAGTACCGCTCGCAGCGGTGAGAAGTATCGTTATCCTCTGTGGACATGGTGGTGAGGGAGGCTTGATGCACTGGCAGGAGATGAGGATCTCTACATGGACAGCGCACGGCTGGATGATTATGCAGCGCGAGTGCAGCCAAAGATGCATCGCATTCTTCTCAACGCTCGGCGGCAACAGCATCTACGCAGAGCTCTCTGTCGATGCGGCACTGCGCTGTCTTGTTGGAGCGCAACGTGTGGGACGTCTCCATTCGCGCCGCCGTCATTGCCAGTGACCTGCGCATTGTCTGCGCTGTGCAGAGGGAACATTTCGCGCGAGGCGGTGTACCGATATGTGCGCGAGGTGTGCTGATGGGCGCAGGGGCAGCGACCTGTCTGAGAAACTTCCCGCCGGAACTGTCGCAATATATGGCGTATCCTCATGTCTGTGAAGCTTCGCCTTGTGGATCGCAGCGGGAAAAAGGTGACACTGCTTTTTCAGCATCCCTTCATGAGAAATGTGCGGCAAAGCCTCGGTGCACTCTGCCTGGCGGCTGCGCATGGAGCATGAGGCGATTATCCGCTGAGTAAGAGGTTTTTATGAACATCTTGCCCTATTCATTCTGTCGTGATGATGCAGAAAAAGGTGCTGCGTCACGGATTTCTCCTGAGGTGTGATGGCCACAGCGGCACTCACAGCTCGTATCGTCCTGCTCGGCGGCGCAGTCCTGGAGCATGGCGAGTTCTCGAATACCGCCTGCTCCGACGCCCGTTTTCCGTCGAGGGATGCAGCATCCCTCGCCCACTCTGCCGCAGGACGTTGGGGCGAGACGGGCCGGCAAGGAGCAGCAGGTCGTTCAGGCGGGTACCCATTGGGCGGGTGCCCGCGCAGCAGCGCATGACACCTGCCGCCGCACGGATCCCGCTGCCGGCGGTTCCCGCTGCGCCGCCTGTGATCAGGGCAGACGGCGGTGCTCCTGCCGCCAGAATCCGCCTGCCGCACCGACGCCGAGCGAGACGGGTACGGCAGAACCCGCACCGGCATCGGTGATCGCCGAGGGTGACCTTTTCCGACCGACGTATTGCATATTTTGGTGGGCAGGACGTGCCTGGCTCAAACAGGGAGGTGCAACATGGCATTAAAATCATTTCGTCAGCCGGAGAAGTTCTCGGACACCGGCGGGACACTTAATCCGGCAGGAACAGCGCGCGCCACAATAGATGCAGCATCCGGCAGCGTCGTCGTGCAAAAATTATAACTGGCGTCGATATCGCCATCGGCTTGCTGGTGCGTGCATCGCACTCCATCTGGACTGACGGTACGGTCCGCTCAAATCGCAGATCCATCCCTACGTCGTCACTGTCGACCAGTCTACGGGGCGGGGTGGAAAAAGGCAGGTCTTTGTCTGCGGGACCCACACCCCGCAGGAGGCGGAAGTCCCGCTATTTCATCGGGCACATTTATTCAGAATCGCACGGAGCATCAGCGATCCTGTCCAGCAGGGAAAAGATGCGTGGGCAAGGCGGCCACGCATATCTCCACGCAGGCGGCTGCAGCAGGGCGCCGGCGATCCAGCGTAACGAGGGCTTCACCGAAAAGTACGCCACGTACACCGTCCGCACTCAAGATCACTGGTATCAAAAAGATTCCGGACACGGAATCTTACCGTCTGTCATGGACCGGAAGAAGAATTCAACATCGCGAGCGGCAAGCAGGACACGAAAAGTATGAGGTGCGTCTTTGCCGTCATCACGACGATCCCACCCGAAGGATGAGCAAGACCATGCTCATCAATCCGCTCGGGCCCCAGCATCTCCGACCTGAACTCTCGGCGGATCGGACCCGAAGCAAAGCAGATCCTCTCCACTCCGGCACACAAGACCGGATCGACGCAGGAACAGGCGAAAGCCATAAGAAGGAGCATCATGATGCGGTTTCAGAAAAAGATGAAAAGAATCTTGCCCTGCGGTCGTAGCTTTCCTTGCCGGACCGATCGTCACCCCGTATGATCGCCCTCGTATGCCTGGAGACGCCTGCGCGGCAGGAGACGCACAGAAGCGGTTGCGGCCTGTAGCCGATGGAGGAGACTTGCAGAGTGGATGGCGACGCGTCCGACGCAGGATACAGCAAAACCCGAACGTGCAGAAGCACCGCTAGTGACCGATATTACGCCAGCGCAGCAGCGCAAGCCGCTGACGAAGTCTGAGGGGCGCGGGAGATCGGTGAGCTGCGTGACAGCATCTACGCTGTCAGCATGTCACAGACCGAGACTCCTGAATCTCATCGACCGCCTGAATGCGCGTCTGGATCGCTGGGCTGAACAGGAGCAGGAGGCGTGCGCGTCGCTGTTCCTTTGCGCCGACGAGCGGGGCACTGGTGCATCCTGCACCCGCCTCCCATGTGAATGACACGCAGGATGCAGTCAACGCACAGGGCAATGCGACAATGACCTTTGCCCGCGCAACCGAATCAGTCGATAAAATCTACTGCCGTCGCGGCTATCTGGATCGACCTCGCGTTCCGCAAGCGCGGGCGAGACCATCCAGCTCGTCGGCGGCGGCGACACTGCCGGCTGGGCAGTCTCGTCGGCGACCGTGGACGGCATCCCGCACTTCACATCAAGCCGGTCGTCGAGGTCTCTACGACAAACCTCATCGTCACGACGAATAAGCGCAGCTATCAGCTCATCGTCCATACAGTGACTGGTATAACCCAATGGTCTCGTGGATACGCGACCGAAGACCATCAGGACATGTTGCGCAGCGAGCAGAAAGAACGAAGCGGCACGCACGGCGGCCGTCCATGCGACCGACGTCGAAAGCCCTCGATTTCTCCTACAAAGTCAAGGGGAAGAACGCTGAGTACCGTCCTGGAGACCGTCTTCCGACGGGATGCGCGTCTATCTGAAGTTCAACAAACTGCCACAGCGGCAGGTGCCCATCTTCATCCAGGAAAAAGGGCAGCCGCATGATGACGCTCGTCAACTATCAGCAAAAGACAACTATTGAGGATCATCGATGCGCCGTTTGAACGGCGCAGCTGCGTGTCAAGCGATACTTGAGAACGTCACCATTGAACATAAGGCGGGTGAGACGTATGGCAAATAAGTGGACAAAATCACGAAATTCATTCAAGCCTTTAAGACGCACTTTTAACCGCAACCGTACCCGCAAAGGGACGAGGACGAGGGGCAGGAAGAGCTGAAGGAAGCTTAGCAGTGGAGGACAATCAGAGCCCCGGCGACGTACGTATGAACAGCGGCGTACACAAGAAAGTGTACGGCGTGCGGCGCAAGATTCTCGGGTTTACCGTCGTGGACTTGATTGCCTTCAGCCTGAGTTATCTCTTTCTTCAGAGCGACAACAGTAAAGATGCCGCGTGCCGACCCTCCGGCCTCGGCACAGGAGTCGAAGATGCCGTCTCATGGGGAGGACGCGACAAAGGACGAACTCAGCTACTGTGACTTTGTGTGCGCTCGATCAGCGGGCAGGCACGTACGTTCCGGGGCAGCGCAATACGGGCGATCCGACCACTGTGGGCGGCGCAACGGCGTGAGCCGCACGCCTGCTGCGGCAGTGGTGCGCAGGCGGTACGGCACGCCCAGGCAGAGCAGCACCGTCTATGCCACACCGACGCCCTCCGTTCCCACACCGTCCTCCGCTGCGGGCAGCAGCGGCAGGCAACAGGATCGGGCAGCCGTGCAGCATCCTCGGCAGAGGATCGCGCAGCGGCAGAGCTGCAAAACGCTTGCTCTTTCGCCATCGACTTTGCCTTGGGACGGGAGCACTGCCGCAGCAGACGCTCCTGCCGCCGAAGCGGCGACACCGCAGACAGCGGCAGACGCACCGGCACCGCCGGCGTCTCAACACCTTTGCAGACGGCAAATCTCTCGATGGCGTCGGCAAGCCTTTGCGCCACCAGGCGGACACTGATCCCCGCGATGCTCTTTACGGAATCGACACATCCGTTCCGGGGCAGGTCATGGCGCAGCATCAGCACTGATGTCTGCGACAGCCTGACACGGTCGAACCTCTCCTCATCCCGGCGGGCGCACGTCTTCTAGGGACGTACAAGTCCGACGGCGGGCGTCGAACGGACGCGTCAACGTCGTGCTTTCTTTCGACACTGGATCCTGCCAAACGGCAGTGCCTATGATTATCGGGACGAGTATGGTCGCCGTGGACGGCGGCGGCTACAGCGGCATCGTCGGCAAACTGCATCGGCACACCTCACGGGTGATCGGCGCGGGCATGATCTCGAGTGCCATCGCTGCGCTTGGCTCACTGGCCAGCGGTAACACCCTCGGCGCGTGACACCCACACAGGCGGACAGGTCGCTGCAGGAGCACTCGCCAACCTCATCTCGACCACATCCAATATGCTCTCGCAGGGGACAGACGTGCAGCCGAACGTCACCGTTGAGCCCGGGCACATGTTTCAGGTATATGTGATCCAGCCGATTGCGTTCGGAACGCCGTGAAAATGAATAAATGAGAAAGAGATATTCAGGTGTTCAAATTGAACACCTGAATAAAAAGGAAGGTTATTCATAATGATGGAGATGGATGAGAAAGACCGCAACAAATTTATCCTGATCTGCGTCGTCGTTCTCGCCGTCGCCGCCTATGTCGGAGGAACTGGGCGACGACACAGCTGACCGCCGATGCACTGAGTAACATGAGCTGCTGCCGGGGCGGCTTCTTTGGACATGTATTCCAAACTTTGGTGATTGACCTGGCGATCCGATGCGGCGCTCTATGACGCAATACAGAGGACGATCCGCAGCCACGGTATGTGGCGTGGATCTTCTACGGCATAGGGATCTTTATCTGCTATCAGGTCTACCGCAGCATGACCCGCATGAGCTCGCACGGAACGGGCAGACTTTGTCAAGGCGGAGGACATCAAAAGGCAGGGCTCGCAGCCAGGAGACCGGATTTGTCGTCGGGCAGAACCCTTCAACGACAAAATCATGCCCATAACGGACCCGGAGCACGTCCTGCTCGTTGCACCGGACGCGCAGCGGCAAGGGCGTCTGCAACATGGTGCCGACGGGCCTGCTGGAAGCACAGCATCTTCCTCTTTGACCCCAAGGGCGCTCTGGACATTCACCGCAGCATGGCGCAAGAACCACATGGGGCAAAAGTCGCGAAGTTTGAGCCTCTGTAAGGACGGCTCGTCGGCGAAGTGAACCTGTTCGCGGAGATCGACTCAGTCCTTCGAGAACTGACCGACGTTTCCACCGTCTCTGAGAGATGATGGTCAAGACCGGCGAGGGCGGCAAAGATCCCTTCTGAAAACTCCTGCCGTTGCTCATCAACGGCATTATTCTGCATCTGCTCTATAAGAATATCAGGAGGAGAAGCGGCTCCTGCCGTGTCCGGTCCGACGTGATGATCTTCCTCTCCTCGCCGATGAGTACGGAAAAGCTTCTTTTGCCACGATGAAGATGTATCCGCACATCTCCAAGGAGGAATTCTTGAGGTCACGGTGGACGGGTAAAGCGCACGAACCCGCTCAAGGACATTTATGGCGAGTACATCGGAGGATTTCGCCCCTGGGTGCTGGCTCTGCCTCTCGCCGAGGCTGCCGAGGAGAACGAGGCGCAGGCGCACCAAAGCAGAGGAGGCGCGCTGTCCCTAGGAAAATGGATGTCCTCTCCGCTGAAAAGCAACCCTGAACTTGTTGTGGACACATCCGTGACAGAGAGCGATCTGATCCACAGAAGTGGAAGATGCTGGAACTTGAGGCACCTGATATATCGGCTGGTTGCGGATAAGAAAGAGATCAATAAGATCATTCAGGCACACGTTGATAAAGAGGACCCTTGCATCTCCTCCGTGCATCCGAAGGTCGCCGAGGCGGCAGCGAATATGTATAACGGTGCGGAACAGACGGCTGCATCCATCATGCAGAGACCGCGCAGACTCATGGCCGTCTATCAGGATCCTTCCTCATCCGGCATCACCGCCGTGTCTGGATTTTACCTTGCGCGATCTGCTCGATCCATCGCAGGGAGGTTTCCTCTCTCTATCTTGTCCTCCAGCCGAACGATATTGACAAAAGTTGCGCCCGATTCTGCGGTGGCTCTTTGTCAATAACATGCTCAGCAAACTCGTAAGATGATGGAGTTCGCGCGCAAGGAGGACGCGCGCGAAAAGGCGCAGCGGCGAAGCAGGAAAGCCGGAAGAAACAGCGGTCGCTTCTCATGCCGACGAGTTCCCGCAGCTCGGCAACCTGAGAGCATCGAGAAATCTCTGGCGTGATTTGTGCGGGCTACGGCGTGAAGATCTGCATCGTTGCGCAGGAGCATGGGACAGCCCAATAAAATCTACACGAAGGACACAATGCTATCCCCGGTAACTGCCACACGTTCAGATATTTACTTCACGCCGACCCTGAGGACGGCGGCGGCACCGCCAAGACGCTCTCCGATACGCTCGGGCGATAAGACCATCCACTCGTATTCAAAATCGGACAACGGCAAGGTTCAGAGTTCCATCGTCCAATTTCGAATATGGCGCGCAAAATTAATGACGCTCGACGAGGCAGGGCGGACCTTCCGCCGACCGTGAGCTGGTCTTTGTCGCGGGCTTTCGCCCCGTTTACAGGGAAGAAAATCCAAGCACATGAGCAGAAATACTCACGGATCGCGTGCTTGGATCCACCGCTCTTTCGGATACGGCGACACAGATACAGGAGCTATGCACAGCTCTTCGTTGTGCATGCCGCAGAGCGAAAGATCGAGGCGCGGCAGGAGGAAGTCGCCCGCGCCTGGCAACGGCATCCTGGCAGCAGCGCATGATGCAGCAGCGCACGATGCGCCGCACGTCTCATCCGGATGCGCCGGTAAAGATGCAGCAAGCTCCGCAGACCTGCACGCAGAGGACGGCGCGCTGGCCGCAGAGACCACGGAGACGCGTGATGCAGAGCGGCGTTCTGCGTATCTGAGCGCATCTCATGCGGCGATACTCGTACGGGCGAAAGAACAGGGCGGGTGAACTGCAGCGAGCATGCGAAGACGAGCGAAACAAACCGTGCGGTCGAAAATGAGGTGGGAGCGTCGTCTACGTTTTGGAGACGTGCCTCGGGCGCCCATCATGCAGCATGCATGGTTTTTACAACGTCACGGGAAGCCGCGGTCAACCCTGACGGCAGGCTGGCTGGACACCTGAGCAAAGGCGTCGTGCCGACAGACGTTGCCGGGAGCCGGAGGACACCAAGCGCATCATTTATATGGTAATAGTATTTCCGGGCAGGTCATTGATCTCAAAAGTGGATCCTTCCCTTCAGGCGAACATCCGGCATCGCGTCTCTTTCCAACTGCCGCTTCCAGGCAGAACTGCCGCCGATCGTCAATGCGCCGAGCTTTAACATCCGGCAAGCACTCCAAGATCGTCATCACCCTTGATGACTATGTGCGGTAGGGAGCAATGACCGAGATGCAGCGGCAGGTCATCCTAGACGCCATCCACGGAAGAAGAACATCATCGCTGCGGGCGGCACGGGCCCGGCAAGACGACACCCTCAATGCGATACTCGCCGAAATATCGACGCTCGGCGACCGTATTGTCACCATCGAGGATACGAAAGAGCTGAAATGCACGGCAGAGAACTATGTCGCGGCTCACGACGGATACCGTCGATAAGGGACAACCTCCCAGCAAGACGCCGCGCGTCTCTCGCCGAACCGCATTGTCGTCGGCGAGGTGCGCGGCAAAGAAGCCCTGACGCTCGTCGATGCCTGGTCAACGGGACATCGCGGCGGTTGCTCCACTGTCCACAGCGACAGTGCGTATGACACGCTCTTCGCCTTTGAGGATTTAGTGAGCCGCGTCTCTGTCTCATCGCAGCAGGCAGGCATCGCCCGGGCGATTGATGTGGGATTGCTCACATCGAGCGCAGAGCGGTCTCGCGTACCACGCTGAGTGTGCTCTAATGACGGCTGGGACAGGGAGCGGTCGATCATGACGCATCGTCTCTATGCTAAAGCGAGATTTAAGGAAGTACGGGATAATAGCGCAGCTTAGAAAATGTGCAGTATTTTTTTCTGCATGGATTTACAATAGAAGGTGAAGTGTGGGCAGGTGCTCACAGAGTGATATTTTAGGAGGAAATCATCATGAAGAAAACTGAACGAGATCACGGCACGCGTGCGGAGCATCACAATGAAGGACGGTACGCAGTGCGGCAAAAGCACTTCGGTGCCGACACTCTGCCATGATGGGGCTCTATATGCTGCCGTCGGCCATCGGCTTTGCCTCTGAGATCAAGACGGGCATCGACCCGCTTGATAAGCCGCCCAACGTCATCACCAATAGCCCCTGACGGGACCAGATCCCACGGCTCGTCATCGCCGGCCCGATCGGCATGGGCGGCATGAGCTGGCGATGGAGCCGGCCGAGCAGCAGATCATGATGCGCTGCGTCAAGGGCGCGGGCGGTGGTGCGATTGCGCTCGCGCTCGGCAAATTCGGCGGAGAAGATGCGTCTGGCAACGGCGTGAACGGCATCGTGTTCTTGAGGTCGCGCCACGGATGAGACAAAGAACGAAACCGGGCGCATCGTGGATCCACTGCCGACCTACCGCCTCGCTGACCGAGTAATATTCTTTTCCTGGATGTTCGCGGCGGCAGCTGCATCATCTGGAACGTCGGCGCAGCCTCCCCTGATCCTGCTGACGTTTGGGCTGCCCCATTGGCATCTCCTGAGCATCAATCTAATCGTCCATTTCGGCGTGCGCTACTTTCCGTGGAGGATCCGCAGTTCTTTGAGCGCTTCAGCCGCCACGACAAAGCGCGACCACTACCTCGACGTAAAGGGGGCGCGCGGCGTCTTGGAAAGAGTACCAGCCTCGACAACAAGAGCATCGCGGATTGGTTTCCGTGGGCGCATTGACCCGCGAGCGCCAGTGCGAAACAAGGATGACAGTGTGCTCGGCGTCATCCGTTATCGGCGATTCTCGCCGCCGTGACGCGGCCAAGCTTCTTGAGTGGAAGAATCCGGTCTGCGTGCCGGAGTTCCGCCGATGGAGACCATCTGGCTGGAGGAACAGCATCCCACAGATGAAGCAGCGTGCTTTCTGGCCGTCCGCTGGAATCCTTCCGCAAAGAGGGATGGCGACCAACGGATCGAGCGCAGGTCGCAGCCGCCTTCGATGCGATGGAGGACATCCTCGGCTAGACCTTTGCGGCGCATGGCATGGAGCTTTTCCTGCAAGGAAGCGGAGGCGACCGTCCCCGCATTGCAGGAGATCGTGGATTACCTCACGCTTTTCTCTGACGCTCGGGGCGCACGACACGTCGCCATGCCGGCGGGTGCCAAAGCGGTCCGGATGCTCGACGTTCGTCTTTACGGCGGGGATCGGACTTTGGACCCCACGCAACCACGCACGCCCAGGCGCGAGAAATTTCGTCCCGACTCCTGCCGTCCGTTGTCGGCTCGCAGGAGCAGTCCCTGCAACAGATCGTTGAGGAATTCTGCACGGGGCGGAGCATCCCATGCCGCCACGTCCAGCGGCCGCTGCCTTTCGAGAAAGAGGCGAGAAGGAGCTGCGCCTACGCGGAAAATGGAAATGCTCCTCGCGGAAACACATCTGGCGATATTTTGACTGGCGTGCCTTTGCAGCGCGAACGGGCTACATTATGTGATAATCAGACCTCGCCCTGGTCTCCGATGAGGGCGAGACGCGTGTCGAAACTCTATCTTGAGACACTGCTCGGTGACCCGGTGTCCCCTATATCGTGGAGGACTGGCAACGCCAAAGACCTTTACAGGCAGTCTCGCCCGGGCTTTTTCTGCAGCAGCGACCACCCGCCGATCTGTGGATTTGCAGGCGTTGGAGTGAGCTGCCTCGCCGTGAAGGATGCACTGGTGACGGCACCTCCGACCCTTCCGTGGCTGGAGGAACTGGCGGACAAGATCAGCGTAGATAGGAGAGTAATACGATAAACTGATCTCTTTCTGGCGGAGGTGGATCGCCCTCCGACATCATGCCGTTCGGGCGTCACCAGTATCACCGTCGCAGACAGCCCCGTTGCTGTCTGCATCAACAAGGACGGATCGCTTCTTGCGACGTGGCGGTATCGCGGGCCCGGACCTCGACTCCTCCGTGGAGGAGCTCTCCGTCATCGCCAATCGCATGCAGGGCGTCCATCGCAGCGATGAAGACCGACTGCACACTTTTACTGAGGCGCAGCGCGTTCGCGTCCACCGCCTACGAGACGACAAACGCCTTCCGGATGGTGCGACGCGCGGCATTGACGCGGAACGCCGCCGTCTCTTCTCGAGCGGTATGTACTACTACGAATCCCATTTCTGCGACTACTCTTTCTCCCGCCGAAAAGATCGGCAGGAGAAACTCAAAGAGTTTATCGTCGAAGGACGCGAGAAGAAAAATGACGAAGGCGGAGGACGTACTCGAGAACTTCGGGCGAACAGCTCTATAAACTCTATCTCATGTGCCGCAGCCTGTGCATCGAGGCGGAGTTCCTGAACGAGGACGAGCTCTTCACCTACCTTCATTCGATGGTTTCGGATCGTCCGCGTGCGCTGAGACACCCGGATACACCGTTTCTGCTCGATAAATTCCTCTACGACACACCGCTCTACGGCGGGCTCGAACCGCAGCTTGGAAAAAAGCACATGCGCGTCATTGCGCCGATCTCCTACGGCAAAGAGTCCGTGTTCGGTCTCTTTGACGAGTTCAACCGCCTCGACTTTGCCTATCGCTGGGTCACGCGCGTCTACTGCGCATGAGCAAGAGCGATGTCGTCGGGGAGCTGGACGCCGTGCCGGCGGCGCAGTGGAAGGAAGACACAGTCAATCTCATCGACACTCGCCGATGTTACCGTGCGTGACAGCGTACAGAACGCAGAGAACATCGACGACGTCGCCGTTGACCGCATCGCCGAGATACGGGATGCGATGAACGCCGTGGAGGGCGATCACATCTCCTTCGTATACTACTCGACGGCGATCATTGTCACCGATGAGAACCGCGAGGCGGTGGAGGAGAAGGCGAAACTCATTCGGCAGATCTTCATCGAGCGCGGTATGCAGCAGGTCCAAAGATCGAGGACTTTAATGCCATCGACGGCTTGGCTCGGCTGCATTCCGGGGCTCGTCGGCGCGAGACATTCGCCGCCCACTCATCTCGACGGGAAATCCGTCCACGGTGCCGCTCGCGCGCACCTGGGCAGGCGACGAGGCAGCAAAACATTCCGGACGGACCGCCGCTGCTCCACACAGTACATTCGACGGCAGCGCACCGTATCGGCTACGGAATCTCCACATCAAGGACGTAGGGCATTCGCTGACGAGTCGGTCCGACGGGCGCAAGAAAGAATCCGTCGCATCTCAATCTGCATCAGGCGGCGGCATTCACCAGGGTCAGAAATGCGCGCGTCATCATCTTTGACAAAGGGGCGTCGAGCAAAATCCTCACCGCAGGGCGTCGGCGGCCGATTCTACGACTATCGGGCGATCCCGTCGCTGCTGTCCTTCCAGCCGCTCGCCCACATCGACTTTGATGAGGATGAAGCGTCACTGGGCACTCGACTGGCTCCGGTGACTGGCCTGCGCGAGAGGGGCATCGACGTGACCCCCGGGCAAAAGGGTATCATGCGTGATTCCCTTACACGCGACCGTCGCGAGTCAGGAGGCGACCGCACCACGACGACGTTCATCGGCTTCCCTCCAGAGCAGGGGCTGCAGACGTGCGTTCTATCCGTATGTCGCTTGCCGACGATCAGAACAAGGCGCGAGTACGGCTGAAAATCTTTGACAGCAGCGAGGATCATCTCTCCATCACGAGCTGGCAGAGTTTCGAGATGGAGACTGCTCATGAACGCCCGCCGCATCGTCGGCACGACGCTCATGCATATCTTTCATCGCACCGAGCGGGTCGTGAAGAGTGCGGAGAAAAGAATCAGGAGCCGACACTCATCGTCTTGGATGAGTGCTGGGTGTTACTTTTCAGAACCCGATGTTCGCGGAGAAAATCAAGGAATGGCTGAAGACACTGCGTAGTTGCTAACACCTCCGGTGCTCTCGTTTGCACGCCAGTCCCTCGACGGCATCGCCAAGTCGCCGATCCTCGATACCGTACCTCCTCCCTGCCAGTCACGCATCTTTCCTGCCGGACAAGCTCGCGATCACCGAGAGCCAGCATGGAACTTCTATCGGCAGTTCGGACTTAACAAACAGCAGATTTATCTGCTCGGCCGCGCAACCGCAGCGGGAGTACTACGACAACCGCAGGGCTCGCGGCTTCTAACCTCGCGCTCGACCTCTGCCCGTTCAGCCGTCCTGTACAGCAGTGGGAGACGTGGCATCAGCCTGCCAGCGCATCATCGAGACTACGGCGCGGAGAACTGGCAGGCACTGGATGCGCGAAAGACACTGACCGTACCGGAATACCCCGAGAAGGCGGCGGCACCATGACGGCCAGCATCATCGCTCTGTGTCCTCATGATCTGTTACTTGCCATTCGGGTCAACCGCACGAGATGCGGATGAACACCCTCGAAAGCACTGAACCAGGCGGTCGGAGGAAACTTGACACCGGATGCTCGGCAGACCGTTCGGGGAATGCGGGCGGCGTCGGCGACTTCTGGACGGCATCAAAGCCGCGTGGAAAGAGCGGTGATGGCGGTGGACGCGGTACACGCCTATCGTGCAGCGACAGAGAACACGCCGAACCTCATCGCCGCCGCGCGGCTGCATCGAGACCGATGTCTCTGCGAAAATGGGACGAGGCTGCGGGATCAACTCGCTCGCACCGCACTCAGCGAGAGCCGCTATCCGCTCTTTACCGCGCAAAAGGGGTGCGGTGGTGACTACCTTGAGCATCCTGCCGACGGGGCAAGTGCGCGACAATTTCACGCCTGCTCCGCCCGCGCGGTTTACACATGTTTCTACGAATCGCCGCTGCGGCAGTCGAGGCGTACTTGCCGCCGCCGATCAAAACATCCTCAGCGGGAGGAGGTGCGCGCATCCCGCAGGCGGATGTGCGTGAGGCGTATATCGACGGCAGCCCCTATGGCATACTCGCAGGATACGAAGGCACGCACCGCGTTCGAGCACCGCATCTGGCGTGCGCATCGTACGGCCGTGCGGGATGCGGCAGAAGCGCAGACAGCGAAATGCAGTCCGCAACTGACGGCATCTGGGCAAAAGCCAACGGAAAGACCCGTCTCGGCACTGGCCGAGGAGAACGCCGTCATGACCTTTCTGCGCACAACGGGCGCACAGGAGAGAGACCGCCGTGCAGCTCCTTTCGGCCGTGACGGAGTACACGGGACGGGACAAGCTTTACGTGCGCAAGACCGTCGCCTCTGCCGTGCGTGAGCTCGGCGCATACGAGGCGATTGCCGCTGCCGATGATGCACCACAGCACGACAGCGACGTCTATGCCGGCGTGTCTCAGGACGCCGTGCCACGCTGGGCAGTGATACGCTGCCCTACGAAAGCGAGAGCGTCATATCGTCGGTGCGCTGCGCAGCGCAGGCATGGACGAGAGACGCTCAGCACAGCGATCCTCTCCGCATCGCCGCTTGTCCGCTCCGCCGGGCGCGATCCCGAGCGGACACTTTGATGCACTCCTCACGGGCAAGCCGGAGGGCAACCTACGTTGACGGGGACTGCGTGACCTGTGCGGACATCTACCAGCGGCTGATTACCGCGTACGATGATGCGCTCATCGACGCGGGCGTAAATGACAGCGTCGCCGCCGACCGCCGCCGCTACAACGTCAGGCAGTGCGCGAGCTGCTCCCGTACCTACGGTGCAGAGGAGGAGGAGGTCAGAGACATCCTCCGCGCACTGGGCGGCATCAAAGAAGAGGAGCGGACGGACGAGTACATCGACCGCCTCCTCGCCGAGGCGAAGGCAGAGCCGTCCGCCGAAACGGTCGCCGCGAACGAGGACACGGCGGTCTCCGACGGTGCCGCCACGCCGACCGCAAGGGAGGACTGGGGCGCGTGCCGGCGGAGTCTGCCAACGTCCGCAGAGAGCGGACAGAGGAGAAAAGGAAGCGGAGCCGCAGGCGGGCGCGCGCGCATGATGCAGAACGCGAAGAGACGCATGGGATGCAAGGCGCGGATGAGCCTCGTCGCTCCGCTCACCGATAAAAAGAGCATCCGTGAGGCGAAACGGCGTCTGCACGACTACACTTTACGCAGACGCGCACGCACGCGCGGCGACAAAGAGGCGGACGAGATGTACGAGGACCGCCGCGCCGAGATCGAGCGGGACGTCCACTGCCGTTTAAAGCGGACAGATGGACGAACAGATCATCCTGCACCTTCTCTTTCCTCGGCTACGAGGCGCGAGATCGAGAACGCCGTGCAGCACAGCTCACCGCGCCGCCGCTCCTAGAAGACTACGCCAAGAGCATTGTGCGCGGGGTGAGGGAGCGGTGTCCGTCTGTCGCGAAGGTCATCAAGGATGCTGAGACGAAGTATTTTGCAGACGAAGATGGAGCGAGGGACAGACGCTCACCACGTATAGAAGGAGCGCGTCCTGTGCGTGACGTACCCACCGGTAGAGACGAAAGGAGATGACCATGTTTGGAATTGGAGCACCAAACGCGTACAGATGGCTGTCGTCGCCGGACTGCTGCTCGGCGTGACAACGCGCGATTGCGGCGATGATGATGCGCAGTCGTCATGCACAGCGAGGCGGCGGTCGCCGTTATCGACGAGAAGAACATCGCCGAGGCGATCAAGACCGCAATCAGCACGGCGAACATCCTCACGACGGAGGAGAAGGAGCTCGCCCTCGTGATCCTCGATGCGAAAAGATCAACATGGACATGCTGACGGGCTGGATGGAGAAGAACATGGCGGCAGACACCGTTCTGCAAGACGCCGGACATCATGCAGGACATCGGCATCCTGAAACAGCAGGGGAAAGTGCGAGCATCCTCAACGCGAATACATCAGCGACAGCGATCCTCATGAACGAGATCGGCTCGATCGAGGATGCGATGAACGGCAAAACAGACCATCGTTGACCTCTACATGCAGACGCAGAAGAACCACAAGGCTCTCGACGCGACCTATCGGGCGGCGGCAGAGCGGGCGAAGGCGTCGCAAAGGTCACCGAGGCGACGAACGCCACTGTCCATGATGCGGTCACCATGGCGAATAACGCCGAGGGACAGCAGCAGATCATGCAGGCGGGCATCCAGATCGCCGCTGCGGGCGTCTTGCAGGGAGCGGATCTCAGAGGAACTGCTCGCGCAGCTCCTCGCCATGCAGTCCGAGAAGTGGTACATCGAGAACACGGAGAAAGCACGCGACGAGGCGCGCGATCATGCGATGGCACTCAAGCTGCTAGCTTGCCGGAAGTCACTAAAAATGAATTTACTGTAAAAATATTCAGGTGTTCAGTTGAACACCTGAATATGAGAATAATAAAGATTCATTTTTATAGAGCAGAACGAAAACGGAGGGGCACATGGAGACAGCGAGGACAGCAATGCGGGCGATGGGAGGGCTGCGCAGGAAGCACATCCTTCTCATGCTCGCCGTTTTCGGGCTGATCGTCTTTCAGCTGACCGGCATCGGCTTTGCCGCGACCGGGTCGAGAGGACATCGCAACGGCAGGGACGGGGCTCGGCGGCACGTTCGACCAGCACCTACGACACTCGCCAACGGTGCGGTCGAGGCGATGCACGCCATCCTCATCGTCATGACGGCCATCGCGGGCATGATGGTTGCCTTTGGCATCGAGGATGGGAAAAAGTTCATCTGGCAGCTCATGCTGGGCGCAGGGCTCGCCTTCAACTTCGGCGCGTTCCTCATGGGCTCGGGCATCTGGGCGATGGCAGACCAGACGGCAAGCACGCAGCAGGTCACGTACTACACGCCGGAGCTGAAAACCGGGCACGGATGCGAAGGTCGCGGATATTAACATCCTGGGACGTTTATGAACCACTACACGGAGCACGTCATCGTCCCCGGCGCGGAGAACATCCTGCCCTACTGCCTGCGTCTCCTCGTCATCCTGACCGTCATTCAGGCGACGTGGGAGCTGACGGTAAAATTCATGTCGGGAGATAAGCTGCAACACCTCATCAACATGACGCTGAAACTTGGCTTCTTCATGTTCCTCATGATGAACTGGATTTCTCTCATGGGCGGGCTCATGTCCGGCTTTGAGACGCTCGGCTTCCGTGCGGGCGGAAACAATGGGGCGGTGGCCAACAACATCGTCGGAGAATCCTGCGACACGTTTGTGCAGATCGCCCTGAAGGTGTTCAGGCGATCTGGACGCCGAACGAGTGACAGCTGGATTCCCGATGTAGTACAGACCATCGCGAATATGCTCTCACCCGGCGTGCTCCTCATGGACATCATCTGCATCGTCGTCATCGGCGGCTGTCTCTTCCTTACGGCGCACTTGAGATGTTTATGGCGCGCATCGGGTTCTACACGATGGCGCTCCTTGCGCTCCCTATGCCTCTCCTTCGACGATGAACAAGTTCAGCTTCCTCACGGAGAAGGCAATCAGGGCGATGTTCGATCTCGCGCTCAAAGTCTGTGCGATCGCCTTCCTCTCTGCGGTCGCGAAGCCCGTTCTACTGAGGGCTTCGCCGGCAAGAATCATCAAGGCAGACAACCCCTGCCGAGGATCTTGCCCTGCTCTCAGGCGGTGCTCGCATCGCTTCTCATCCTGCTGCTCGTCAAGAAGATCCCTCAGCTCGTTTCCCGGGACTGCTCAGCGGACAGCCTCAGCTCAGCAACAGCGACGCGGCAGGTGCACTCAGGGGCGCGGTTGCAGGTGCTGCTGCGGCAGCGGGGAACATCGCCGCTGCAAAGGCGGCAGCCGCTGCGACCGGCAGAGAGGGCTCGGCGGCACACTCACACAGCTCGGCCGTAACTCACGTGATGAGCCGCAGTCCCGTGCGCAACTACCGGGATGCGATCTCGGAGTTCAGTCATACGAAGGACTACACGGGAACGCAGATGCTCAAGGATCTTCGATGCGGTCAAGAACAGCTACTCGACGAAGAGGTAGATACGACGATACTATACGTAATTAAAAAGCGGCGAGGTATTTCACCGCTCGAAGCAGTATCTCTATCTATAATTTTTCCTTCTTTTTGCTCTAGTTGTTCTACTCGTTCTCTTAAATCTTGATTCACTACTATCAATTCTCATGTTACCATATCGCGTAACTCACGAAGCATCTTGTTGTTTTAAGGATACCGTCGTTCATGTTACGCGTTAAGAATGTGAACTCTTCGGAGGCGTTCATTGGTCCGCCACCAGAAAAACAAAGCCGAGCTCCAGTGGCTCAGTGAGTTTTGCACAAGTTTCTCGTGTTCTGTTGGTTCTCGCCGTGGCTGCGGCACGGGTGCTTCCTTCTTTGATCCCCAGAACGGTCCCATCATCATCAGTCCTTTCGTTTTTCTTTAACGTAGCATAGTTCCCCCATTGTGACAAGTCCCAATTTTGAGAGGGTTTTCGATATGCGCGGATGTACCTGCTCGTCACGCTCGTGCTCACCCTCCTCTCGTTCCTTCCCGCATCCTCCCCAGCAGCGATAACGATGATCTCCCCGTCGGTCAGCCGATGATCGTCAAGAGCCGCAGGGCTTTCGTATCCACCCGATCACGGGCGAATACAATATCATTCGGGCGTTGACCTTGCCGCCGACTACGGAGACCCGATCTATGCCGCTGCGGCAGGCACGGCAACATACGCGGGGTGGATGCGGGGCTACGGCAGTCCGTCATCATCAATCACGGCGGCGACCTCCATACACTCTATGGACACAATCAGACGCTCTACTGTCGCTGTAGGGCAGCCATCGCACAGGAGAGGTCATCGCCGCTGCGGGCAGCTACAGGGAACTCGACGGGACTACGCACTGTCCACTTTGAGGTGCGCCCGAACGGTGCAGAAATGGAGACCGGTCGATCCGGGGCTCTGTGTCCCCGGGCTCCCTTGCGCTCGAGCAGGAACAGGGCGGCGGGCTCGGTCTCGATTTCCACGGGCACACAAAGGACTGGGTCGTGACAGACGACTGCGCAAAGCCCATCAGTGATCCTCGTCAACAGCATCGTTGAGGTGATTACGACGGGCTGGAGCTCCTGCAGAGCTACGTGGCGAAGATCTTCTTCGTCCTCGTGCCATCGACCTCGCGCTCGGTGGGATGAGCAAGGCGATGACACCGACGAGCGAGGATCGGGAGGGCTCTTCAAGTGGCTTGTGCGGCGCGGCCTCTTCTACGGGTTCTGTCTGGTGCTCCTCTACAACTGGGGGGACTTTGTCGGCAATTTGGCACTCCATGGATTCCCTGCGCTCGGAGCTCTCGCGGGCGGCGATCCGTCAGCAGCGGAGGCGGCAGTCTCCGACCCGACGAAGATCGTGCAGAAGGGCATGAACATCATCGCGCCTGTCTTTAACGGCGTCATCCACTCAAACGGGTCATCCAGTGTTATCCTCCTCCTTCTCGGCAGTACGGGCTCCGTTCTCCTCATGCTGATCTTTGCGGCGATCCTTTTCGTGCTCTTCTGCTTCATTGGCTACACCATCGCCATCGCCTACATCGAGTTCTACGCGACGATTCTCTTCAGCTTTACGGTGTTCCCGCTCGCAGGGTTAAAGCACGTACGGCATTTCGCATCGAACGGCATCAACAGCGTCTTTGCCGCTGCGCTCAACCCTCATGTTCTTCTGTCTCTTTGCGGCGATGCTCCAATCGACGATGCAGCACATCGTCGTCGAGAACCTCATGTCGCAGGCGGTCGCCGCAGAAGCGGCATCAGGAGGTCCGGAGCAGAGCATCGCAGGTCGCCCGAAGGCAGAGCTCGCCTACCGCATCTCGCAGATCGTGCAGGAGCGGTACGGGCGTACCCTCCATCCTCGTGGATTTGGGCGCAGCTTGCCCATGAGACGGGGAACTTCACCAGCCGGCTCGCCGTCGAGGATCACAACTACGGCGGCATCAAGGCGTACGGCGACGCGAAGACGGCCGGCATCTCACCCGAGGGCGACTACTACCGCCGCTTTGACGGTGATGAGGAGTTCGCGCAGTATGCGGCATCGAACTACAACGCCTACGCCGAGGACGGCATCTATGATGCGCGCACCATCAGGGGAGTTTGCGGCGGCACTCAAGCACGGCGGCTACTTCCGGTGCGACGCTCGAATCCTACACGTCGGCACTGATCTCATTCGTCGGCGGCAGCGCAGGGATGGCACAGCAGGCAGTCGCAAACAATCTGCTGCTCCTCCAGCTGATCCTCATCGTCCTCATGTATATGTACTTTGCCGACCGCATCCACAAGTTCGTCAATACGCAGTTCGGCGGAGCGGGCTTTAAGCTCTCCGAGCGGCAGGGCGTGTTCAACTAAACGTGAGATATAACGGGGAGAATCTTCAGGTGTTCAATTTGAACACCTGAACTAAAAGGAGTTGAGATTCATGTTTTTTGCAGCGATGGAAGAAGTACCGTGTCAAAGTCCTGTTCGTCGCCCTCTTTACGGCATCGGCATCCGTCGGTGCGCTTGTTGCGCACATGCCGACGGTGAGGCGTGGGGCGTATGGCGTCCGCTCGACCCGCCGAACTATTTCAGCCTGACGTCGATCTCGTGGGCGGACACGGCGAATCCCAGACACTATTTCTATGGTGATGTGGCACAAAACGGCGGAAATGTCTACGACATCACGCGCGAGATCAAGTCCATCCTCTTCGGCGAGAAGTTCACACATATCTTGGAGACGATCACGGCGCAGCTCGGCATTGACATCAAGAATAAGACGCCGCTCGATGCGGGATTCTCCATGCGACGGGACAAGTCGCTGCAGGAGAAAGGGAGCGCGCGGCAGATCTCTATGGAGACGATGCAGCGGGGGCTCCTCACGGAGAGTACGAGCTACGACTATGAGGAGAGCACCGCGAACTACGAGGCACCGCGTATCCGCTCACATCAACGGCGGGAAGTCGCTGCGGCTGCGGGAAATACGCACAGCTGGCGAGCAGTGCCCTCGCCGATAACGATGCGACGCGTGAGGCGGTGCACGCACTCGTTGCGGCAGCGGCAGAATGCCCGGGGCGAGACAGAGCTGCGGCAGATCACGGAGCAGTTGAACGCACTCGGGACGCTCGACCAGGCACAGATCAATGCCCTCCTTGCGGCGAAGGTGCAGCTAGAGAATGATATGCGGCGCGTAAGGCTCGACCAAGAGATCGAGTGGGCAAAAGCAGGCGGAGGACGCAAAGATCATCGTCACCGATCCATACAACGAGGAACGCAATGCTGTGAGCGGCTACACGCGCGAAAAGCCGCGCGGATTCGTCGCCTTTAAGTGAAGAACGGCGCAGGAAAGATCGCTATGGTCTTACCTGCGCCGTTGTGGTATCATGGAGATCGAGTATGCGGAGAACTACAACGCAGCAGGAAGCTAGGGAGGGTGTCATGTATCGGAATATCGTTTGCGCAGCTGCGGCGTTGATATTGCTCTTATGGGGAGTGTGTCTGCCGAGCCGCGCGCCATGACAACGGAGGATGCGGTCATCGGGGAGTGCTCCGGGCAATGATCTCGGCTATGTGCTAAAAGTATTTACGGGTCACCCAAAAAGGTAAAAGTAGAAAAGACGCGGGGCATCGTCACTATCTCGTACACTATTGGGAGTAGCTTCATCATTACCTACAATGTCGTTCAAAGCATGATCAACCCTCTCGTTCAGCGCATTGAGAGCATCGAATAGTGCGCTCCTCATGCCCCTCCGGCATCCATGTCGGCATGAAGATCGACGACGTAAAGCAGATCTTTAATAGCTTGAAAGAACGTCCTGCGGTGGATAAGAAATATGCGAAGGATTATCTGACGCCGTTCGGTACGCTTACCTTTTTCCTTGCCGAGTGGTGAGGGAGGCGTTCGCTTCGTTGTCTTTACGGTGGATCAGAAGGACATTGTTAGAAAATCCTTATCACAGATAAATACGCTCGAGGAATAAAGCAGCGAAGACAAAAGAATCGGCTTACAGGATTACACCTGCAAGCCGATTTTTGATCGTCTACCGGGACTCGCGGACTTTATTGCCCACGCGCTGCCCTCCTCGATCTGCGCCTCGATCATCTCCTCGACTTCCTCGTCGCTCGGAATCTCGTCCTCTGCGTAGGTGTTCGGATAGCCGAGATCGGAGCCGAACATCTCGACTGCCTCCTCCTGCGATGATGCTCGCCGCCGAGAAGCGCGGATCATCGGGATTAACGTGGATGGCGTTGCTCTGATACTGCATGGAAACTCCTCCTCCTTTGTGCGCGATACGCCTTTTTCTCAAGTATATCGGATTATCGGAAAGAAATCCATGTGCTTAGAAAAACGTGCAGTATTTTAATTCTGCATGCCTTTACAATAGAGGTATAGGCATAACAGGAGGTGCGCACATGGTCACAGCAGAAGCCCTCATTGATGAGAGGGAGCGATTCTTTCAGGAACTGCGGAACAACAAGACGCGGTTCCGTGATTTTTCTCGGCGCAATGGCTGCCCACTATCGGCAGCCGATCGCGCGGCAGGTAACGATCTTTCCGTGCGCCGGCGGCAGGACGCGCCTATGGAGAAAGAATCTCTATGGGAGCGGTTCGGCACGGATCTCCGTCACGATGCAGAGGGCGTCCCAGTCCTCAGCGCGGATGAGCGCAGCGTCATCCGTCTCTATGAACGCAGCGAGACACAGGACGCGGGACATCCGCTCTTTGATCAGCTGGTCTGGACGTATGACGAAGCACGGGACGGCGCAGCTCTGCGGCGTGTATGCGGGGCAGAGGAAGGACAGACGGCAGCAGAGGCGGTGCTCGCGAGAATGTCCCGTCTGCGTGAGGAGGGATACAGCGAGCTGGAACTTCTGGGCGCGGAGCTATCTGGCACTGGAACGTCTGGGGCTGGATGCGGAGGAGCATCTCGGGCTGCCACTCATCCTCGCACCGTATGAGAATGTCGATGCAGAGCAGCTGCTCAGCGGCATTCAGCGTGCAGCAAGGACGATTCTCGATCCACTGGCGCAGGAGGGTGCGGGCGCATATTGACTGGGAGCGAGGAACAGGAGCGGGAAAGGAAGGCGAATGAGGCATGATTCTGTTTACGGAGAGCGAGATGGCGCAACTGACGGCACATCTGAGGAAGAGGCGGCGGAGCGCGAGAGAGCGGAGCAGGAGAATCAGGCGATCAGCAATCTGGATGGAGCAGTACGCGGAGATGAGCTATCTGTATCAGGTCGAGCTGACGCCGCCGGCGGAACAGCAGATCGAGAGCCTGCGCCTGGTGTCGTTCGCGGAGGAGATGGAGCGGTCGCAGCAGGAGGAGAGGGAAATCTCCGCACAGGACGAGACACCGCGCATACCGGGACGGTGGGCAGCGCTGCGGAGGAGTATCTCCAGTCCTACCGTCGAAGGTGGGCGACGATGCTGATGAACGGGACGAGCGGCGCATCTCCGGCAGGTGCAGGAGGAGACAGAACAGCGGTATCGGACGATGTACCGGCGAGGAGAAACACGGCAGATCTTGGGGCGGAACCTGCGGGGACTGGAGGAAGTGCAGCGGGCAGGATGATCGAAGCGCAACTGCGGGAGATTCTGACCGCAGAACTCGCATACTAGCAGCGGAGCAAGAGCCCTCTGCGGTGGACTTTTCGACCATCGACTATGATGCGGATATGCGTACGGCGGCAGGAAAGCGCGCCGTCTTTCGACGCAACCTTGCTGCGATTCTGACACTCAAGGAGCTTGAGCGTGAGGGGCGCACAACGACCGCAGAGGGCAGCGTCTCTCGCATCCTACAGTGGATTCGGCGGGCTCTCCGAGGTGTTCGACCCTGCCAATAAGGCATGGTCGAACGGGTACGATGCGCTCCAGTCACATCTGACGAACGAGGAGTACCGTGCAGCGTGCAGCAGTATCCTGGACGCCTACTATACGCCGCCCGATGTCGCCAAGGCAATCTATGAGGGCTTGCAGCACCTCGGCTTTGCCAAGGGGAATATCCTCGAACCATCCTGCGGGGCAGGGCGGTTCTTCGCAGCGATGCCTGAGGAGATGCGGCGGGAAAGCCCACGTCTGCGGCGTGGAGCTGGACCCGCTCTCTGCGCGCATCACCGCCGCTGCGCATCCCGATAGTGCGTGTCGCAGCGCAGGGACTTTGAGACAACACGATTCGCGGACGGGAGTTTTGATCTTGCCATCGGCAATGTTTCCCTTCGGCGAGACGCCGATTACCGCCGATCGCGCTACGGCGGCACGGACTGCTGCCGCATGACTGTCTATCATGAGATGCTGGACGAGGTGCGTGACGGCGGCCTGGTCGCCGCGATCACGTCGAGCGGTACGATGGATAAGCTGTCGCGCCGCACGCGCGATATGCTGGCTGAGCGTGCTGACCTCGTCACCGCGATGCGTCTTCCTGCCGATACCTTTGCCGGGGCGGAACGGCGGTCACCTCGAGATATCCTGTCTTCCGCAAGAAGGGCGATGCGCAGGGCAGCCGAGGAGAAGGATATACGCAGACGACACCGCCGCATACATGGGTGAATGTTGAGCAGAAAATACACATGAACGGATGGAATTTTTCCGAGCCGCACGTCGTCAACCGATACTATAGCGATCATCATCCGAGCACGTACTCAGCAGATGGGAGGAGCGCAAGGGACGCTACAGCACTGGAAGCTGTCTGTCGCAGCAGAGGGAGGACGGAGATCCGTGAGCGGATCGCAGCGGTCTTTGACGAGATTCCCGCAGGGTGTCTACACGCCGGCGGAGACGGAACTACCAATGCCCATGCGAGCAAAAGGGCCGGATGTGCGCGCCATGGGCTTTTACCTCTCGGGCGGTGCGCTGATCTCACATTGATACTGACGGCAGGGAGACTGCGCCTACGCTCGATGAAGGCGCGGGCACGCGTGATCTCCGCTGTCCTCTGCGTGATGCCGGGCACGCTGTTCTCGAGGTGCAGCGAGAGGCGGAAGTGCAGAGGGCTGCGCAACGCCTAGAAGACGCTCGGCGAGCTCATGACGGACATGTTAGAAACGCTATGGACACATCGCCGCTGACCGCACGCTTGCGAATGTGTTCTACGCCGATCCGGCTATAACTTCATCCGCGCCTATGAGATCAAGGATGCGAAGGGGAACTTTCAGTGGCCAGGCGGACATCTTCACGGAGCGCACCATCCTGCCGGAAGTCGCCGGAGCACGCCGATACGCCGAGGATGCGCTCGTCATCTCCATGCAGCAGAAGGGCGATGTCGATCTCCCGTATATGGGCGAGCTGTGCGGAAAGCCTGTGCGTGAGATAGCAGACGAACTGGAATTTACACCTCTAGCTGACGATCGCACGAAGACGTACGTGCAGGCGGACGAGTATCTTTCGGGCAACATCCGCGCCAAGATCGAGGACATTGACGCACAGCTTGACGCCGTGCGCAACGAGCGTGATGCACGCGTTGCGCAGGGTGCGTATCCCTCCGCCTATGCGGGAACTCATGGAAAGATGCGCCGGCCGTATTGCCGGAGCCGCAAAATGCGCTCGAAGAGGGCATGCGCGAGATACTGGAAAGCCTGCCGACGGTCGGGCGCACTCGTATGCGTGCGAATTTCAAGGAATACCTGAATACCATTGACGAAACGGCGTTCCCTGATTGGCGTTCGAGTGTCGCACGGTATGTGGTGTCCTTCATCAACAGCGTGGACGGCATGTAGCGGGTATGATTCATGGCTGCCGGCCACGCTGATGGAGGATCACACCTTGGTTTCAGCTGATGCGCCGTGATCCCCGCTTTTTCTCACGCTGGGAGGATGAGCGATTCCCCAGTGTGAGGTTCGCCTATGAGCTCTATCGGGCACAGGCGGTAGAAGCAGGAGTACCTTTCCGGACGACCTGCGAGATCCCATGAAGAGGCTATCCATGCTGCATCTGCTGGATACTGCCGAGCAGTATCTTACGGCTTGCCGGGAGAAGGGAGAACGCCGGAGCTCTCCGTGCTGAAGAGCAGTATCAGAGTCTCTTGCCATGCGGAGAGCAGCACGGCGGAGCGTGATGAGGAGACGGCGATCCTCGACGCCCGCATTGCGCGGATGGAACGCAACAGAGCGGCACTCGAGGCGGTTCTCCCCGACGCGTGTGGAGATCAGGACATCAGTGTCGGTCTCGGTACGTCGTGGCTGAAGCCCGCGTACGTGCGGGAATTCATTCGTGCGCTCGGCTCTTGCCGACGTGCGCGTTGACTACGTGGAGGAGACCAAGGCATGGAAGGTCACGAAGACAGGCGTCTTTCCACCACGAACTGTCCTCGGCAGAGCGCGAGTACGCAGAGGGGACGAAGGCGTATGAGCTGATCGAGCTCTGTCTCAATCAGCGCAATGCACAGGTGCGTGTCCCCTGGCAGAGGGCTCGGATCAGACGGTCGTCGATGCGAGAGCTGACGACGCAGGCGTCAGATGAAGCAGCAGGAGCTGCGTGACAAGTTCCGTACATGGCTGCTCTCCGATCCGTCCGCGTGAAGGAGATCGAGGTACTATAACCGTCGGTTCAGCAGCGTGCGTCTGCGTGGTATGACGGCTCGAACCTCGACCTTTCCGGGCATGTCGAGTACGGTTGCCCTCAAAGCCGCATCAAAGGATGCCATCGCGCAACGCCTTTTTGGCGGCAATACGCTCTTGCCCACTGCGTCGGTGCGGGCAAGACGTTTGAGATGGTTGCCCTCGATTATGGAATCCAAGCGCATGGGGCTCTCACACAAGGCGCTCGCGGTCGTTCGAACCATCTCACGGCGCGCAGACCGGCGAGGTTCAGCGGCTCTATCCGCGTGCGAAGATCCTCGTCTGCGCAGAAGAAGGACTTCGAGAAGAACCGGCGGGAGTTTATATCGCGCATCGCGACGCAGAATTGGGACGCCGTCATCATCGGTGCATCCTCGTTTGAAAAGATCAAGCTGTCTGCCGGACGTGAGGCAGCGATGCAGCAGCGTAACATCGACGAACTCGAGGACGAGGCTACTTGCCCTGCGTTCGAGCGGTGTATCGGCGAATGACTTCTCCATCCGCAACATCACGAAGCTCGTCAACAATCAGCGGCACGGCAGAAAAGCTCGAGCAGTCGAACCGCAGGGCATGGACGATGTGATTACGTTCGAGGAGCTGGGCGTTGACAAGCTCGTCGTCGATGAGACACATGAGTTCAAGAATCTTGAGGTCGTGACACGGCATGCCCGTCGCTGATGTCAGGACGACCGATCGTGTGCAAAAAGACCTGGGATCTCTACATGAAGACACAGTACATCAATGAGATTACGAGAACAAGGGGACGATCTTTGCCACAGGGACGCCAATCTCCAATGCCATGACGAAATTTACTACCATGCAGCGGTATCTCGCACTGCATGTACTCAAGGAGCTCGGGCTCGAGAATTTCGATGCGTGGGCAGCGGCGTTGCGGATATTGCGGTCAGCATGGAGCTGAAAAGCCGAGGGACGCGGGTATCAGCTCAAGAAACGATCGCAATTTCCGCAATTTGCCTGAGCTCATGACGAGCTGAGCGGCGTTCGCCGATGTGCGGACGGCAGATATGCTCGCGGGCGATGTCATGTGCCGACCGCCGAGATCATTGTCGATAAAGCACCTGCGTCGAGCGACGCAGAGGCGATCATCGACGATCTGGTGCGGCGTGCAGAACGCCCATTCGCAACAGACGTCCGCTGCGCGTTCAGCGTGTCGATGGGACAGCGACAGATGACAGTATGCTCCTGATTACGCACGCGGGCGTGCGCTCTCCCTCGATCCGCGTCTCGTGGATGCAGATGCGCCGGACGAGACCGGACAGCAAGGTGAACCGCTGCGTGAAGAATCGCTCGACACATATCGTGCGACAGACGCGCAGCGCGACCTGCTCCTCTTACACACGCGTCCA
>BNJS01002495.1_pt1 | contig 57492 bp, 73 predicted proteins | sample 8540461 | NCBI WGS metagenome assembly BNJS01 (sample SAMD00202454, study PRJDB9452) | human saliva metagenome | isolation source: human saliva | place: Japan
GACATTTGAGAAGATTAGAAACAGTTCTCTCTTTTCTCCTAGTATAATGATTGGTAGGAAGGGAGAGAAAAGATGAAATCAATGAGAATCTTATTTTTGTTAGCTTTAATTCAAATCAGTTTGAGTAGCTGTTTCCTATGGAAGGAATGCATCTTGTCCTTTAAACAAAGTACAGCTTTTTTCATCGGAAGTATGGTCTTCGTTTCAGGAATCTGTGCTGGAGTAAATTATCTTTATACTCGTAAGCAAGAAGTCCATAGTGTCCTAGCCAGTAAGAAGTCGGTGAAGCTTTTTTACAGTATGTTACTCTTAATTAATTTGTTAGGAGCTGTTCTTGTCTTGTCAGATAACTTGTTCATCAAAAATACGCTGCAGCAAGAATTAGTTGACTTTTTATTGCCATCCTTCTTTTTCCTATTTGGACTAGATTTGCTGATTTTTTTACCCTTGAAAAAATACATGCGCGATTTGCTTGCTATGCTAGACAGAAAAAAGACAGTGTTGGTGACTATTTTAGCAACACTTCTCTTCTTAAGAAATCCAATGACCATTGTCTCACTTCTGATTTATATTGGACTGGGTTTGTTTTTTGCAGCCTATCTTGTCCCAAATTCGGTTAAGAAGGAAGTTTCCTTTTATGGTCATATTTTCCGAGATCTTGTATTGGTCATTGCTACGCTCATTTTCTTTTAGAGAAAGCTTGTTTTTATGGATGTTATGATGGTAATATTCTTCGAAAATCTCTTTCAAACTACGTCAGCTCTTTGATTTTCATTGAGTATAAGTTTAGCAGGAAAATAGACACAAAAGAAAAGTTTTTGGTATAATAAGAGTATGTACACAAAAAATGAAGAAGAGCTACAAGCCTTAGGGGAACGTTTGGGTCATCTATTAGAAAAGAATGATGTTTTAATCTTAACTGGAGAACTGGGTGCAGGTAAAACGACCTTTACTAAAGGTCTTGCTAAAGGATTACAGATTTCTCAAATGATTAAAAGTCCAACCTATACTATCGTAAGAGAGTATGAAGGTCGTCTTCCGCTTTACCACCTAGATGTTTATCGTATTGAAGGAGATGCTGATTCTATTGACTTTGGATGAATTTCTCTTTGGTGGTGGAGTGACTGTTATTGAGTGGGGAAATCTTTTAGGTGATGCTTGCCAGATACTTATTTAGAATTGGAAATTCTAAAAGAAGAAGATGGTCGCAGATTAAATTTCAAAGCCAAAGGGGTTTGCGTGCAGAGAAATTGTTAGAGGAGCTTCAACATGGAGTATGAATTGCTCATTAGGGAAGCAGAGTCTAAAGATGCAGCTGAATTAGTGGCCTTTTTAAATCGTGTGAGTTTGGAGACAGATTTTACCAGCCTAGACGGAGATGGTATTCTCTTGACCAGTGAGGAGATGGAAATATTCCTCAACAAGCAAGCTAGTTCGGACAATCAGATAACCTTACTTGCATTCTTAAATGATAAAATTGCTGGTATTGTAAATATTACAGCTGACCAGCGCAAGAGAGTTCGTCATATTGGAGATCTCTTCATTGTGATTGGAAAAAGATATTGGAATAATGGATTGGGAAGTTTGTTGCTAGAAGAAGCGATAGAGTGGGCACAAGCAAGTGGCATTCTGCGTCGTCTCCAACTGACTGTCCAAACTCGTAATCAAGCAGCAGTCCATCTTTATCAAAAGCATGGCTTTGTAATTGAAGGTCGCCAAGAGCGTGGAGCATATATAGAAGAAGGGAAATTTATCGATGTTTACCTGATGGGTAAACTGATAGATTAGTAGAAATATGGTTAAAAAAATTATTGGAATGGTGCTAGCTTTTCTAGCTGTGACAGTTTTGGGTGTGGGTGTCTTTGCTTATACCATTTATCAGCAAGGCACACAAACTTTATCAAAAACCTATAAAAAGATTGGGGAAGAAACCAAGGTTATTGAAGCAACTGAACCCATGACCATTCTGTTGATGGGAGTTGATACTGGGAATGTGGAACGTACGGATCAGTGGGCTGGAAATAGTGACAGTATGATTTTGCTGACCGTCAATCCTCACACAAAGAAAACCATGATGTTGAGTTTGGAACGTGATATTCTGACTAAAATTCAACATAAAGATGGTAGTATTGAAGAAGCGAAGTTAAACGCTGCCTATGCTGGTGGTGGTGCAGAACTTGCGATAGAAACAATTCAAAAGATGATGAATATCCACATCGATCGCTACATTATGGTTAACATGCAAGGCTTGCAGCAATTAGTCGATGCAGTAGGTGGCATTACCGTCAATAACACGCTAGGTTTCCCGATTTCTATCAGTGACCAAGAAGAATTTAACACCATTTCTATCGGTGTTGGAGAACAGACAATAAATGGAGAAGAAGCGCTTGTTTATTCACGCATGCGTTATCAAGACCCAGAAGGAGACTACGGACGTCAAAAGCGTCAGCGTGAAGTCATTCAAAAAGTTGTTGAAAAAGTTCTTAGTTTGAATAGTGTCAGTCACTATCAGTCTATCTTAAAAGCCCTAAGTACTAATATGCAGACTAATATTGATTTATCTGCAAAAAGTATTCCAAGCTTGTTAGGGCTACAAAGATTCGTTTAAAACTATTGAATCACAACAGTTGAAGGGTGAGGGAGAGATGTTGCAAGGTATTTCTTATCAGATTGTTTCGAGAGAGCATATGTTGGAAATGCAGAATATATTGCGACGTTCTTTGGGACAAGAAGAAGTCACTCAGCTTGAAACAAATGTTGTCTTATTTGAAGATTTGTTTGGACGAGTGCCTGTTAGTGACGAAGATAATTAATCTTTCTTGATATAAATAAAAAAATCAATCGTGGGAAATTTCCTGCGATTTTTTTCAAAAAAATACGAATAGATAGGTAGGAGGAAACATGAAAGCAGAAATCATTGCTGTTGGAACAGAGATTTTGACTGGACAGATTGTCAATACTAATGCTCAGTTTTTGTCGGAAAAACTAGCAGAGATTGGGAGTAGATGTATATTTTCAGACGGCTGTAGGAGACAATGAAGTTCGTCTCTTATCCCTTCTTGAGATTGCCAGTCAACGTAGTAGTCTGGTGATTTTGACAGGTGGATTGGGGCCAACTGAGGACGATTTGACCAAACAAACCCTAGCTAAATTTTTAGGGAAAGAATTAGTCTTTGATTCTCAGGCCCAGGAGAAGTTGGATGTCTTTTTTGCCCAGAGACCAGACTATGCCCGAACACCGAATAACGAAAGACAAGCTCAAATTGTAGAAGGAGCGACTCCACTGCCAAACGAAACAGGGCTGGCTGTGGGAGGAATATTGGAAGTCGATGGAGTGACCTACGTCGTCCTTCCAGGTCCACCAAGTGAATTGAAACCTATGGTCTTAAACCAACTTCTACCCAAGTTGATGACAGGGAGCAAGCTGTATTCCCGAGTTCTTCGTTTCTTTGGAATTGGCGAAAGTCAGCTGGTTACGATTTTGGCTGATTTGATTGATAATCAGACAGATCCGACCTTGGCACCTTATGCCAAGACAGGAGAGGTAACACTGCGTCTGTCAACAAAGGCTAGCAGTCAAGAAGAGGCGAATCAAGCGCTGGATATCTTGGAAAATCAAATCTTGAATCGCCAAACCTTTGAAGGCCTTTCTTTACGAGAACTTTGTTATGGTTATGGGGAAGAAACTAGTTTAGCCAGCATTGTGGTAGAAGAACTGAAAAAGGCAAGGGAAAACTATCACAGCTGCAGAGAGTTTGACGGCAGGTCTTTTCCAAGCTACTGTGGCGGATTTTTCAGGAGCTTCAAGTATATTTAAGGGTGGTTTTGTAGACCTATAGCTTGGAGGAAAAATCAAAGATGTTGGATATTCCTGTCAAGGATTTGGAAGAACATGGTGTTGTGTCTGAATTTACAGCTCAGAAAGATGGCTGAGCAGGCACGAAGCAAGACCCAGTCTGATTTTGGCCTTAGTTTGACTGGAGTGGCAGGACCAGATAGCCTAGAAGGGCACCCAGCTGGGACAGTCTTCATAGGCTTGGCTCAAGAGCATGGAACTGAGGTCATCAAGGTTAATATTGGAGGCAGAAGTCGAGCAGATGTACGTCACATTGCGGTTATGCATGCCTTTAACCTAGTTCGCAAGGCTTTATTAAGTGACTAACTTTTGATATAATAGTAGATAGGTCTGAGGACCATTAGAATGTAGGAGAATAGAATGGCGAAAAAACCAAAAAAATTAGATGAAATTTCAAAAAAATTCGGGGCAGAACGTGAAAAAGCCTTGAATGACGCTCTTAAATTGATTGAGAAAGACTTTGGTAAAGGCTCAATCATGCGTTTGGGTGAACGTGCCGAGCAAAAGGTGCAAGTGATGAGCTCAGGTTCTTTGGCTCTTGACATTGCCCTTGGTTCAGGTGGTTATCCTAAGGGACGTATCATCGAAATCTATGGGCCAGAGTCATCTGGTAAGACGACGGTTGCCCTTCATGCAGTTGCACAAGCGCAAAAAGAAGGTGTATTGCAGCCTTTATCGATGCGGAACATGCCCTCGATCCAGCTTATGCTGCGGCCCTTGGTGTCAATATTGACGAATTGCTCTTGTCACAACCAGACTCAGGAGAGCAAGGTCTTGAGATTGCAGGAAAATTGATTGACTCAGGTGCAGTTGACCTTGTCGTGGTCGACTCAGTGGCTGCCCTTGTCCCTCGTGCGGAAATTGATGGAGATATCGGTGATAGCCACGTTGGTTTGCAGGCTCGTATGATGAGTCAAGCCATGCGTAAACTTGGTGCTTCTATCAATAAGACAAAAACTATTGCCATCTTTATCAACCAATTGCGTGAAAAAGTTGGAGTGATGTTTGGAAATCCAGAAACAACTCCTGGTGGACGTGCTCTGAAATTCTACGCATCAGTCCGTTTGGATGTTCGTGGAAGTACGCAAATCAAGGGAACTGGTGACCAAAAAGATACCAATGTCGGTAAAGAAACTAAAATCAAGGTCGTGAAAAACAAGGTAGCTCCACCATTTAAGGAAGCCTTTGTTGAAATCATGTACGGAGAAGGGATTTCTAAGACCGGTGAGCTTTTGAAGATTGCAAGCGATTTGGATATCATCAAAAAAGCAGGAGCTTGGTACTCTTACAAGGATGAGAAAATCGGGCAAGGTTCTGAAAATGCTAAGAAATACTTGGCAGATAACCCAGAAATCTTTGATGAGATTGACCATCAAGTCCGTGTTCAATTTGGTTTGATTGATGGAGAAGAAGCTTCTGTAGAAGCTGCTGAAAGCAAAAAAGATGAAGCAGCTCAAGTAGACTCTATGAATGAAGAAGTTACACTTGACCTAGGCGACGAACTTGAAATCGAAATTGAAGAATAAGTTGTCAAAGTAGTGGAGAAATCCACTGCTTTTTTTCGTTGCTTTTGTTCAAGTTTTCAGATTACGCTATAGTTTGCTGTTTCTTGTCGCTCCTCTAGAAAGCTGATATAATAGCCTTATGAATAAAAAACGAACAGTGGACCTGATTCATGGTCCGATTCTTCCCTCGCGTTTTGAGTTTTGCCTTCCCAATCTTGCTGTCAAATATTTTTCAACAGCTCTATAACACTGCTGATGTCTTGATTGTTGGGCGATTTCTGGGTCAAGAATCCTTGGCTGCAGTAGGGGCGACGACAGCAATTTTTGACCTGATTGTAGGTTTTACTCTTGGTGTTGGTAAATGGAATGGGGATTGTCATTGCCCGCTATTATGGGGTTTCGGAATTTTCACCAAAATAAAGGAAGCAGTAGCAGCTACCTGGATTTTAGGTGCTCTTTTGAGTGTTGTAGTGATGCTGCTGGGCTTTCTTGGTTTGTATCCACTCTTGCAATACCTAGATACCCCTGCAGAAATCCTTCCCCAGTCCTATCAATATATTTCTATGATTGTGACCTGTGTCGGTGTCAGCTTTGCTTATAATCTTTTTGCAGGCTTGTTGCGGTCCATTGGGGACAGTCTAGCAGCCCTTGGCTTTCTGATTTTCTCTGCCCTTGTCAATGTAGTTCTTGACTTGTATTTCATTACACAACTGCAGCTAGGAGTTCAATCAGCAGGACTTGCTACCATTATTTCGCAGGGTTTATCAGCGGTTCTCTGCTTTTACTATATCCGTAAGAGTGTGCCAGAACTTTTGCCTCAGTTTAAGCATTTCAAATGGGACAAGGACTTATATGCGGATCTTTTGGAGCAAGGTTTGGCTATGGGCTTGATGAGTTCCGTTGTATCTATCGGTAGCGTGATTTTACAGTCTTCTGTTAATACTTTTGGGGCGGTGATTATCAGTGCCCAGACGGCAGCTCGACGGATTATGGCCTTCGCCCTTCTTCCTATGACCGCTATTTCTGCCTCGATGACGACCTTTGCTTCTCAGAATCTAGGAGCTAAGCGCCCAGACCGTATTGTTCAAGGTCTTCGAATCGGCAGTCGTTTAAGTATGTCCTGGGCAGTGTTTGTTTGTGCCTTCCTCTTTTTTGCCAGTCCAGCCTTGGTTTCCTTCTTGGCTAGTTCGACGGATAGCTATTTGGTAGAAAATGGTAGTCTGTACTTGCAAATCAGTTCAAGCTTTTATCTAATTTTGAGTCTCTTACTGATTTATCGCAATTGCTTGCAGGGCTTGGGGCAAAAAGTCCTTCCTCTGGTTTCTAGCTTTATAGAACTAATCGGGAAAATCGCTTTTGTGGTCTTGATTATTCCTTGGGCAGGCTATAAGGGAGTTATCCTTTGCGAACCCCTTATCTGGGTTGCCATGACCATCCAACTTTATTTCTCACTGTTCCGTCACCCCTTGATAAAAGAAGGCAAGGAAATCTTGGCAACAAAAGTACCATCCTAGCTTGATTTACTAAATAAAATCCATTTCCTCTAGTGAAAATCGAAAAAACTTGTGTTATAATAAGAAAGATTAAAATGTGAAAAAAGGAGATTCCTAATGGGACGTAAATGGGCCAATATCGTAGCCAAGAAAACGGCTAAAGATGGAGCTAACTCTAAAGTATATGCAAAATTTGGTGTAGAAATCTATGTAGCAGCTAAAAAAGGTGATCCAGATCCAGAATCAAACTCAGCCTTGAAATTCGTTATCGACCGAGCTAAACAAGCCCAAGTGCCAAAACACGTTATCGATAAGGCTTTGGACAAGGCTAAAGGAAACACAGACGAAACCTTTACAGAAGGACGTTACGAAGGTTTTGGACCAAATGGTTCTATGCTGATTGTTGATACTTTGACTTCAAACGTCAACCGTACAGCGGCTAATGTCCGTGCAGCTTTTGGTAAAAATGGCGGAAACATGGGTGCTTCAGGTTCGGTTTCATACCTCTTCGACAACAAGGGTGTTATCGTATTTGCAGGTGAAGATGCGGACGCGGTCTTTGAGCAATTGCTAGAAGCAGATGTGGATGTGGATGATGTAGAAGCAGAAGAAGGGAACAATCACAGTTTACACAGCTCCAACTGACCTTCATAAGGCTATCGTTGCCCTTCGTGAGTCAGGTATCGAAGAATTCCAAGTGACTGAGTTGGAAATGATTCCTCAGTCAGAAGTGGAATTGTCAGGGTGATGACCTTGAAACCTTTGAAAAACTTTACAGCGTTCTTGAAGACGACGAAGACGTCCAAAAGATTTATACAAACGTAGACGGGATTCTAATTTAACCTAGAAAACATGATCCTAAGTGAGAAAAACTCACTTGGGAGTTTTTAATCACAAAATAGTTCTCATGGAAACTTTTTTTCTTGACATCTCTTTCTGAAAAAGTGGTAAAAATAGTTCTCATGAAAACTTATTTAGTTCCTAGGAGAACTAAATGTGATAGTTAAAAAGGAGTTAGTATGGATAAACCGATGTTAGTCTTTAAGCGTTTTGGTCACCAGATTCATTTGATGGTACAAAAGGAAGCCAAACGTTGTGGTATTGAATTTATGGGTGGGCCTCAAGGCCAGGTTGTGCGTTTTTTGGATAATCGAGAGAAAAACCAAGACTTGGTCTTGATTAAAGATATCGAGCAGGAACTCAATATTACCAAGTCTGTTGCTAGTAATTTGGTCAAGCGTATGGTGCAAAATGGTTTGGTGGAATTGGAGGCGAGTCCTAGCGATAAGCGGGCTAAGTTTGTTCGTCTGACGGACAAATCGCGTTCTCAAATGAAGCAGGTTAAGGCCTTCTTTGAACGCATTGACAACCAGTTGATAGAAGACGTAGATGAAGATGAATTACTGATTTTTGAGAAAGTCCTGGTTCAACTACAGGAAAATATCAAGAGAATAGGAGGAGATAATGAAGAAATTAGCAAAACGAATTAGTGGAAAAGAATGGGGGATGATTTTACTAGCCATTCTCTTTACCTGCTTTTCGGTTTATCTAGAGTTGGAAGTGCCGACCCTATATCTCTAAAATCACTGATTTACTAGGAACTCAGGGGACCAACTTGGATGAGTTATGGCAGCCAGCAGGTATGATGGTGGGAATGTCCTTTCTAGCCTTCTTATCCGCAGTTGCAGTTGGATTTTTTGCTTCCAGAGTTGCTGCTTCCTATACTAGTAGGTTGAGAAGTGATATTTTTAACCGAGTTTTGGATTACTCGCAGACAGAGATTAAGAAATTCTCTATTCCTAGTCTCTTAACTCGTACCACCAATGATATTACCCAAGTCCAGATGCTGATTACCATGGGCCTACAAGTGGTTACGCGTGGTCCAATTATGGCTATCTGGGCTATCGGGAAGATTTTAGGTCATTCAGAATACTGGCTCTGGGCCGTACTTGTGGCAGTGATTGTCAATGTTTTGATGACAACCGTTTTGATGACGTTAGCCTTTCCAAAACAGTCCTTGATTCAGGGGCTGACAGATAAACTGAACAGTATCACTCGTGAAAGTTTAACAGGTATTCGTGTCGTTCGTGCCTACAATGCTGAAGATTACCAAAATGAAAAATTTGCAGCAACAAATGATGAATTGACACGCTTGAATTTGTTTGTCAACCGTCTTATGGCTATTTTGAACCCTATCATGATGGGGATTTCAAGTGGTTTGAGTGTGGCGATTTACTGGATTGGGGCCTATGTGATTAACGACGCTGCTCCGACAGCGCGTCTGCCTCTCTTTAGTGACATGGTTGTTTTCATGTCTTATGCCATGCAGGTTGTCATGGGCTTCCTTCTCATGGGGGCGCTCTTCATCGTTCTTCCCTCGAACCATGGTCTCTGCTAAGCGGATTAATCAGGTTCTAGATTTGCATTCTTCTATCCAAAACCCTGCTCAAGTGCAGCTGGCTGATGAAAACCTCAAAGGTCAGGTCGAATTTAAGGATGTGACCTTCCGCTATGCGGCAAATTCGGAGGCGGTTATTGAGCATGTTAGCTTTAGAGCAGAAGCTGGTCAAACAGTGGCCTTTATTGGGCTCAACAGGGTTCTGGTAAATCAACTCTGGTCAATCTGATTCCACGTTTCTACGATGTATCAGCAGGAGAAATTCTGGTGGACGGTGTCAATGTTCAAGACTATGCCTTAGAAGATTTGCGCAACAAGGTTGGTTATATTCCTCAGAAAGCGGTTCTCTTTTCAGGTGATGTCAAGGGCAATTTAGACTTTGGACAGAGTCAAGAAACACCACTTAGTGAGCAGGCTATGTGGCAAGCTTTGGAGTTGGCCCAGTCTAAGAACTTTATCGAAGACAAGGAAGCAGGCTTAGAGTCAGAAGTGGCCCAAGGAGGAACCAACTTCTCAGGTGGTCAAAGACAGCGTCTGGCCATTGCGCGTGCCTTGGCTCGGAAGCCAGAAATTCTCATCTTTGATGACTCTTCTCAGCCTTGGACTACAAGACAGATCGAGTCCTACGCCAAGAGTTAGCAGAGAAAACCAAGTCTATGACCAAACTTATTGTCGCACAGCGTATTTCAACGATTATGGATGCAGATTTGATTTTGGTCTTGGATCAAGGTAAAGTCGTGGGACAAGGCACCCACAAGGAACTTCTAGCTAATAACGAAGTTTACCAAGAAATTGCCTATTCACAACTATCGAAGGAGGAATTGGAACATGGAAAATAAGAAAATGTCTCTTTGGAAACAGAGTAAACCCTATCTTGCAGGTCTCCAGTTTGCCCTTCTGATAGCCTTTCTAGCAACAATCGTATCCAATATCATTACTGTATATGGTCCAACCCGCATCAAGGAAATGACCAATATTATTGCCAGTGGTCTAGAAACAAGTGTGGATGTCGCGGCGGTTGCAGCTATTGGTGGTTTTTTGGCCGTGATCTATGTGATTGGACTTTCTATCAAATTATTTGCAGGCCTTTCTGTTTACAACAGCTATTCAACGTTTTTCAGAGCGTTTGAGAAGAGCCATTGCAGAGAAAATTAATCGCCTACCATTGAGATATTTTGATGGACATTCTCAAGGAGATACCTTGTCTCGTGTAACCAATGACGTTGACACTGCAGCCCAGTCCCTCAATCAAAGTCTGGGAACAGTTCTTTCATCTAGTTTATTGGTCTTAGCAGTCTTGGTAACCATGTTTGGGATGAACTGGATTTTAGCCTTGGTGACGGTTGTTTCAACCCTTATTGGTTTTGCTTTCGTGTCTGTCTTTATGGGCAAATCCCAGGGCTTCTTTAAGAGTCAGCAACAGGATTTGGCAGCTGTCAATGGCTATGTGGAAGAAATGTACTCTGGTCATAATGTGGTGACCAGTTACAATGCCATCGAGAGCACGAAAGAAGAGTTTGCGAAATTAAACCATCGTCTGTATGACAGTATCTGGAAATCTCAATTTATTTCAGGGATTATGATGCCGATTATGATGTTTATTGGGAACTTTAGCTATGCCTTGGTGATTATCGTTGGTGCAGCCTTGGCTCTGAAATGGGCAGATTAGTATCGGGATTATCGTTGCCTTTATGGCCTACGTTCGTATCTTTTCTCAGCCCTCTTTCACAAATTGCCCAAGGGATTACTAGTCTTCAGCAGGCTAGTGCAGCCATGGGACGTGTCTTCGAATTCTTAGGTGAAGAGGAAATGGAAGATGAATCTCATAAAGAAAGACAATTGAGCGATATGAAAGGTCAAGTAGTCTTTGATCGAGTCTCCTTTGGTTACACACCAGAGCGAACCATCATTAATGACTTTTCTGCGACTGCTCATGCAGGTCAAAAGGTTGCCATTGTCGGACCGACCGGAGCTGGTAAGACAACCATTGTCAATCTTTTGATGAAGTTTTATGAGATTGATAAGGGAAGCATCAGTATCGATGGTGTCGATACCAAGGAGATGAAGCGTTCGGAAGTACACGATGCCTTTTCAATGGTCTTGCAGGACACCTGGCTCTTTGAAGGCACTATCCGAGACAATCTTATCTATAACCAAAAGGATATTAGTGATGAGCGCGTGATTGAAGCCAGCAAGGCTGTAGGGATTCACCACTTTATAATGACCCTACCAGATGGTTACGATACCGTCTTGGATGATACAGTGACCTTGTCTGTCGGACAAAAACAACTCTTGACCATCGCTCGTGCTTTGTTGAAAGATGCGCCACTCCTAATCCTAGATGAGGCGACCTCTTCGGTTGATACACGGACGGAGGAATTGATCCAGAAAGCCATGGACCGTTTGATGGAAGGTAGAACTTCCTTTGTCATCGCCCACCGCTTGTCAACCATCCGCAATGCTGACCTGATTCTTGTTATGAAGGATGGCAATATCATCGAGCAAGGAAATCATGAGGAGCTAATGGCGCAAGCAGGCTTCTACGCTGACCTCTACAACAGTCAGTTTACAGAAGACGAAGTAGAAGAATAAACACAAAGAAGGCTTGACGGCCTTCTTTTTCTGCACTATACTAGAAGACAAGTGCTTCCCTGCAAGCAAAATTTGAGTAAGTGATGAGAAAATATATGAAAAATTATCAAGAATGGTATAACCATATTGCTACTAACATTGAAAATAAAGCCCTTTCTTCTGAGCTTGTTAAGAACTTTCAATCGGTTTATGACAGTAGTTATGCCTATAGTTTATCTGACCTTGTTAGCCACTACCTATTTCCAAGAAGGCTTGGGGGAACAGGTCTTGATCTATGTGTTTATCCCTGCGTCAGGTTTTGTGATTTTATCCCTTCTTCGTAAGAAAATCAATGCTCCTAGGCCTTATGAGGAATGGACTATTAAACCCTTGCTTGACAGAGATAGTCCTGGTCAGTCTATGCCCAGTCGTCATGTCTTTTCAGCAACCATTATCTCCATGGCTTGCATTTCATGCTAGTTTATCTCTAGGGGTTATCTTGTTGGTCTTTTCAGCCTTCCTCGGTGCAGTGAGAGTCTTAGGGGGTGTACACTACCCCAAGGATGTAGTGGTTGGTTATATTTGTGGTCTTGTGTGGGGTGTGCTTTTCTTTCCATTTTGACCTGTAAGTTAAGGCGGTCCTACAACCACTTACGAGTCTAAAGTAACCACTTGCTTTTTTGCTCTTGTTTTCTTATTTTAGCTTTGATATAGTAGAGTCAGAAAGGAGATGGAATGAAGTTACGAATCGAAATTGACAGCAATTTAGAGGAAACTGAAATTGTCATCAAGGCAGCTGCTTTGACAGATGAGATTGCGGATTTACAGCGGCTCTTGCAAGAATCCAAGTCTCCTAGGTTGATTTTTTATAAGGGAACAGGTGAATATTATCTGGACTTGTCGGCAATTCTCTTCTTTGAGACAGAAGGTAGCAAGATTTACGCCCATACCCATAAAGATGTCTATGAAGTTCGGCTCAAACTCTATGAGTTAGAGTCTATCCTTCCTCGCTATTTTAGTCGAGTATCCAAGTCAACTATCGCTAATATTCGGCAAATCTATTCGGTGGATAAGTCCTTTTCAGGAACGGGGACCATTTCCTTTTATCAGACCCACAAGGAGGTTCATGTCTCACGACATTATCAATCCCTCCTAAAAGAAAATCTAAGAAACATGAGGTAAGAACATGAAAAAGAAAGCATTTGGTATTGTATTGCTTGTTTTGGCGGCTTTAGTATTATTACAGGGAATTTTGGAATCCCTTCTCTTGGAGGGCAAATTTGGCCCTTGATTGGTATTGCTTTTTTTGCCTACCAATCAGTCAGAGCTTTGTTGCGTCGCCACTTAACTTCAGCCTCTTTTACAGCTCTAGTAGCCTTAATGATTGCTAACCACTTTTATGATATTTTACCGATTCCAAATCAGTCACTATTCTGGGCTAGTATTTTAATCGTACTGGGTGTCAACGCACTTACTCATTCTAACAGAACTTGGAATGGGAAAAAATGGTGGTATGATGGTGAAAAGACCATTCTTACAGATAAGGAAGTCGCTTTTGGGACTGGGACTTTCTACAAGCAAGACCAAGAATTGGTAGAAGATCAAGTTGAAGTTGGTTTTGGCAATGCCAAGATATATTATGACAATGCAGAGATGTTTAGGAGATACTGCAACCCTGAAAGTAGAAGTTGGTTTTGGGCAATGCAGTTATCTATGTTCCCCAACATTGGAGAGTTGATTTGAAGGTAGAAACTTTCTGTGGTGTAGCTAAGGCAGATACTCTCTAGCCCCAACCAGCAAAACCTTGATTATCCGTGGAGATGTGGCTTTTGGGAAGTTGGGAATTGTCTACGTTAAATAAAAAAATCTTCCAATTCCCTTGCAAAAATGAAGAAAGTGTGATAACATAGTACGGTATGTGGTGCTAGCACATCCGCTATATTAGATCTAATAGGAGGAAAACACAATGGCTAAAGTATGTTACTTTACAGGTCGTAAGACTGTATCAGGAAACAACCGTTCACACGCGATGAACCAAACAAAACGTGCCGTAAAACCAAACCTTCAAAAAGTTACTGTTCTTATCGATGGTAAACCTAAAAAAGTTTGGGCTTCAGCTCGTGCTTTGAAATCAGGTAAAGTTGAACGCGTTTAATAATAAAAGTAAGGAGACCTTAGGGTCTTTTTTCTTTTACTGTGGGTATAAAATCATTTGAAAAATAGAGTAAATATCCGCTGATACAGTATTCTGCTTTTACACTTGGGCTGAAATATGATAAAATAGAGTATCAACTAGTTGAGGTAAAAAGGATGACTGTAAAAAAATTAATACAAAAAGATGGTCAAATCGAACTAACAGATGAAGTGATTGCAACCGTCGTAGGTGGAGCAGCAACTGAGATTTTTGGTGTGGTCGGTATGGCTAGTAAAAATGCCCTCAAAGATAATTTCCAAGCCCTTCTAGGTAAGGAAAATTATTCTAAAGGTGTCGTCGTAAAAGGCGGCCGAAGATGGCAGTATTGCAGTTGATGTATATACCGTGTTGAGCTACGGAACAAAGATTAGCGAAGTGTCAAAAAACATTCAAGAGCGTGTTCGTTTTAGTTTGGAAAACCAACTTGGAATTACTGCTCAGACTGTAAATGTCTACATTCAAAATATCAAAGTTGTAGGAGAATAACCGTGTCAAAAATTACTACTAGCTTATTTCAAGAAATGGTGCAGGCTGCATCAACTCGCTTGAATAAGCAAGCTGAATATGTCAATTCATTAAACGTCTTTCCAGTTCCAGATGGAGATACTGGAACAAATATGGGAATGACCATTGAAAATGGAGCTAAAGAAGTTGCAGACAAGCCAGCTTCTACAGTTGGAGAGGTAGCGAGCATTCTTGCCAAAGGGTCCTTTTGATGGGTGCGCGTGGGAAACTCAGGCGTTATTACGTCTCAGCTTTTCCGTGGATTTTCACAAGCCATCAAGGATAAAGACGAGTTAACAGGTCAAGACTTGGCTCTTGCCTTCCAATCAGGTGTGGAAGTTGCCTATAAGGCCGTTATGAAACCAGTTGAAGGAACGATTTTGACAGTTTCTCGTGGTGCTGCTATCGGTGCTAAGAAAAAAGCTGAGCAAACAGATGACGCTGTTGAAGTCATGCGCGCAGCCTTGGAAGGCGCTAAAACAGCTCTAGCTAAAACGCCAGACATGCTTCCAGTATTGAAAGAAGTTGGCGTTGTGGACTCAGGTGGTCAAGGACTGGTCTTTATCTACGAAGGTTTCCTTTCAGCCCTTACTGGCGAATATATTGCATCTGAGGACTTCGTAGCAACTCCAGCCAACATGAGTGAAATGATCAATGCAGAGCACCACAAGTCTGTAGCTGGTCATGTAGCGACTGAGGACATCACCTTTGGTTACTGTACTGAAATCATGGTAGCTCTTAAGCAAGGTCCAACCTATGCCAAGGATTTTGACTACGACGAATTCCGTAACTACTTGAATGAACTTGGAGACTCTCTCCTCGTTGTCAATGATGATGAAATCGTCAAAGTCCATGTCCATACAGAAGATCCAGGTCTTGTTATGCAAGAAGGTCTCAAATATGGTAGCTTGGTCAAGGTAAAAGTTGACAATATGCGTAACCAACACGAAGCACAGGTTGAGAAAGAAGCTGCCCAAGTTAGCAAACCAGCTGAAGAAAAAGAGTATGCTTTGATTGCTGTGGTGGCTGGTAAAGGTCTAGCAGATATCTTCCGTTCTCAAGGTGTGGATTATGTTATCGAAGGCGGTCAAACTATGAACCCTTCAACAGAAGACTTTATCAAGGCTGTTGAACAGGTCAACGCTCGTAACATCATCTTCCTGCCAAACAACAAGAACATCTTCATGGCAGCTCAATCTGCGGCAGAAGTTTTGGAGCAACCAGCAGTAGTGGTGGAAGCTCGTACTCTTCCTCAAGGTTTGACAAGTCTTCTTGCCTTTGATCCAAGCAAGTCCATCGAAGAAAACCAAGAGCGTATGACTGCTGCTCTTAGCGATGTCGTTAGCGGAAGCGTCACAACAGCTGTGCGTGATACAACTATTGATGGCTTAGAAATCCATGAAAACGACAATCTTGGTATGGTGGATGGGAAAATCCTCGTGTCAAACCCTGATATGCACCAAACCTTGACAGAAACATTGAAACATATGTTGGATGAAGACAGTGAAATCGTAACCTTCTATGTTGGTGAAGATGGAAGTGAAGAACTTGCCAATGAGATTGCCCAAGAAATCGCAGAAGAATTCGAAGATGTTGAAGTAGAGATTCACCAAGGCCAACAACCTGTTTACCCATACCTATTTAGTGTGGAATAAGATTAATAAAGGACTGAGAAATCAGTTCTTTTTTCTTTTTTAGTAAATGAAATCGGTATCTTTTTAATAAAAACAAAAATAACATTCATAAATAAACGTTAAAATAGAAAATTCAGAAAATTTCTTCTTTTGTCTTGAAAAATTTTGAAAAAGTGGTATGATAGTAACAAGTTATTTTTAAGAGGAAAGAAAGGGGAACAATGGAGAAAATCAGTTTAGAATCTCCTAAGACGGGGTCGGACCTAGTTTTGGAAACACTTCGTGATTTAGGAATTGATACCATCTTTGGTTATCCTGGTGGTGCAGTCTTGCCTTTTTATGATGCGATATATAATTTTAAAGGCATTCGCCACATTCTAGGACGCCATGAGCAAGGTTGTCTGCATGAAGCTGAAGGTTATGCCAAATCAACTGGAAAGTTGGGTGTTGCCGTCGTCACTAGCGGACCGGGAGCAACAAATGCCATTACAGGGATTGCAGATGCCATGAGCGATAGCGTTCCCCTTTTGGTCTTTACAGGACAGGTTGCGCGAGCAGGGATTGGGAAAGATGCCTTTCAGGAGGCAGACATTGTGGGAATTACCATGCCAATCACTAAGTACAATTACCAAGTTCGTGAAACAGCTGATATTCCGCGTATCATTACGGAAGCTGTCCATATCGCAACTACAGGTCGCCCAGGGCCAGTCGTAATTGACCTACCTAAAGACGTATCTGCTTTAGAAACAGACTTCATCTATTCACCAGAAGTGAACCTACCAAGCTATCAACCAACTCTTGAGCCAAATGATATGCAAATCAAGAAAATCTTGAAGCAATTATCCAAGGCTAAAAAACCAGTCTTGCTAGCTGGTGGTGGAATTAGTTATGCTGAAGCCGCTGCGGAATTAAATGAATTTGCAGAACGCTATCAAATTCCAGTGGTAACCAGTCTTTTGGGACAAGGAACGATTGCGACGAGTCACCCACTCTTCCTTGGAATGGGAGGGATGCACGGGTCGTTCGCAGCAAATATTGCCATGACGGAAGCGGATTTTATGATTAGTATTGGTTGCCGTTTCGATGACCGCTTTGACGGGGAATCCTAAGACCTTCGCTAAGAATGCTAAAGGTTGCTCACATTGATATTGACCCAGCTGAGATTGGTAAGATTATCAGTGCAGATATTCCTGTAGTTGGAGATGCTAAGAAGGCCTTGCAAATGTTACTAGCAGAACCGACAGTTCATAACAATACTGAAAAATGGATTGAAAAAGTTACTAAAGACAAGAACCGCGTTCGTTCTTATGATAAGAAAGAGCGTGTGGTTCAACCGCAAGCTGTTATTGAACGAATTGGTGAATTGACGAATGGAGATGCCATTGTGGTCACAGACGTTGGTCAACACCAAATGTGGACAGCCCAGTATTATCCTTACCAAAATGAACGTCAGTTAGTGACTTCAGGTGGTTGGGAACGATGGGATTCGGAATTCCGGCAGCAATCGGTGCCAAAATTGCTAACCCAGATAAGGAAGTAGTCTTGTTTGTTGGGGATGGTGGTTTCCAAATGACCAACCAGGAATTGGCGATTTTGAACATTTACAAGGTGCCAATCAAGGTGGTTATGCTGAACAACCACTCACTTGGAATGGTTCGCCAGTGGCAGGAATCCTTCTATGAAGGTAGAACATCTGAGTCGGTCTTTGATACCCTTCCAGATTTCCAATTGATGGCGCAAGCTTATGGCATTAAAAACTATAAGTTTGACAATCCTGAGACCTTGGCTCAAGACCTTGAAGTTATCACTGAGGATGTTCCTATGCTAATCGAGGTAGATATTTCTCGTAAGGAACAGGTGCTACCAATGGTACCAGCTGGTAAGAGTAATCATGAGATGTTGGGGGTGAAGTTCCATGCGTAGAATGTTAACAGCAAAACTACAAAATCGTTCAGGAGTCCTCAATCGCTTTACAGGTGTCCTATCTCGTCGTCAGGTTAATATTGAAAGCATCTCTGTTGGAGCAACAGAAGATCCGAATGTATCGCGTATCACTATTATTATTGATGTAGCTTCTCATGATGAAGTGGAGCAAATCATCAAGCAACTCAATCGTCAGATTGATGTGATTCGCATTCGTGATATTACAGACAAGCCTCATTTGGAGCGCGAGGTGATTTTGGTTAAGATGTCAGCGCCAGCTGAGAAGCGAGCTGAGATTCTAGCGATTATTCAACCTTTCCGTGCAACGGTGGTAGACGTAGCACCAAGCTCGATTACCATTCAGATGACAGGAAATGCTGAAAAGAGTGAAGCTCTATTGCGAGTCATTCGACCATACGGTATTCGCAATATCGCTCGTACAGGTGCAACTGGATTTACCCGCGATTAAAAATCCAACTTAAATTTGTTAAACCAGCCTAAAAGGCAATAAATAATAGAAAAGAGAGAAAAACTATGGCAGTTCAAATGGAATATGAAAAAGATGTTAAAGTAGCAGCACTTGACGGTAAAAAAATCGCCGTTATCGGTTATGGTTCACAAGGACATGCGCATGCTCAAAACTTGCGTGACTCAGGTCGTGATGTCATCATCGGTGTACGTCCAGGTAAATCTTTTGACAAAGCAAAAGAAGATGGATTTGGCACTTACACAGTAGCAGAAGCAACTAAATTAGCTGACGTTATCATGATTTTGGCACCAGACGAAATCCAACAAGAATTGTACGAAGCAGAAATCGCTCCAAACTTGGAAGCTGGAAACGCAGTTGGATTTGCTCATGGTTTCAACATTCACTTTGAATTTATCAAAGTTCCTGCAGATGTAGATGTCTTCATGTGTGCTCCTAAAGGACCAGGACACTTGGTACGTCGTACTTATGAAGAAGGATTTGGTGTTCCAGCTCTTTACGCAGTATACCAAGATGCAACAGGAAATGCGAAAAACATTGCTATGGACTGGTGTAAAGGTGTTGGAGCTGCCCGTGTAGGTCTTCTTGAAACAACTTACAAAGAAGAAACTGAAGAAGATTTGTTTGGTGAACAAGCTGTGCTTTGTGGTGGTTTGACTGCCCTTATCGAAGCAGGTTTCGAAGTCTTGACAGAAGCAGGATACGCTCCAGAATTGGCTTACTTGAAGTTCTTCACGAAATGAAATTGATCGTTGACTTGATCTATGAAGGTGGATTCAAGAAAATGCGTCAATCTATTTCAAACACAGCTGAGTACGGTGACTATGTATCAGGTCCACGTGTGATTACTGAGCAAGTTAAAGAAAACATGAAAGCTGTCTTGGCAGACATCCAAAATGGTAAATTTGCAAATGACTTTGTAAATGACTATAAAGCTGGACGTCCAAAATTGACTGCTTACCGTGAACAAGCAGCTAACCTTGAAATTGAAAAAGTTGGTGCAGAATTGCGTAAAGCAATGCCATTCGTTGGTAAAAACGACGATGATGCATTTAAAATCTATAACTAATTGATAGAAATTAAGGTGAAGGCGAGTTGGGGGACTAACTCGCTTTTATAATCAATTCATCTCTCTTTTTAAGAGGATGGATTGAGATAAGTATGAAATAGTCTAGGAGAAAATGATGTTAAGTTCAAAAGACATAATCAAGGCTCATAAGGTCTTGAATGGTGTGGTCGTTAATACACCGCTTGATTATGACCATTATTTATCGGAGAAGTATAGTGCTAAGATTTATTTGAAAAAAGAAAATGCCCAACGTGTTCGTTCTTTTAAAATCCGTGGTGCCTATTATGCCATTTCCCAGCTCAGCAAGGAAGAGCGTGAGCGTGGGGTAGTCTGCGCTTCTGCGGGAAATCATGCTCAGGGAGTTGCCTATACCTGTAATGAAATGAAAATTCCTGCAACTATCTTTATGCCAATTACTACTCCGCAACAAAAGATTGGTCAGGTTCGCTTTTTTGGTGGGGACTTCGTAACCATTAAGCTAGTTGGAGATACCTTTGATGCCTCAGCTAAAGCAGCTCAAGAATTTACAGTCTCTGAAAATCGTACCTTTATTGATCCCTTTGATGATGCTCATGTTCAAGCTGGTCAAGGGACAGTTGCTTATGAGATTTTAGAAGAAGCTCGAAAAGAATCGATTGATTTTGATGCTGTTTTGGTCCCTGTTGGTGGTGGCGGTCTCATTGCTGGGGTTTCTACCTACATCAAGGAAACAAGTCCAGAGATTGAGGTCATCGGAGTAGAGGCGAATGGAGCGCGTTCAATGAAGGCTGCCTTTGAAGCTGGTGGTCCAGTCAAACTCAAAGAAATTGACAAATTTGCGGATGGGATTGCTGTACAAAAGGTAGGTCAATTGACCTATGAGGCAACTCGTCAACATGTTCAAACTTTGGTAGGTGTCGATGAGGGATTGATTTCTGAAACCTTGATTGACCTCTACTCTAAGCAAGGGATTGTCGCAGAACCTGCTGGAGCGGCTAGTATCGCCTCTTTAGAAGTTTTAGCTGAATATATCAAGGGGAAAACCATTTGTTGTATCATTTCTGGAGGAAATAATGATATCAACCGTATGCCAGAAATGGAAGAACGTGCCTTGATTTATGATGGGATCAAGCATTACTTTGTGGTCAATTTTCCACAGCGTCCAGGAGCATTGCGTGAATTTGTAAATGATATTCTGGGGCCAAATGATGATATCACACGTTTTGAGTATATCAAACGAGCTAGCAAGGGAACAGGACCGGTATTAATTGGGATCGCTTTGGCAGATAAGCATGATTATGCAGGATTGATTCGTCGAATGGAAGGTTTTGATCCAGCTTATATTAACTTAAATGGTAATGAAACGCTCTATAATATGCTTGTCTGAGGACTAATAAAAAAATATCATATTATTTGCACAACTGATGTATAGGTGTTATAATGAGGGTAAAGAAAGGGGGCGATTCCTATGGACTTAGGAAATCGATTACGCTATTTCTACTACAACTCATTATAGCACCTATTATTTTTGATTCTGTTTATATTAAGGCGACAGAATTACTTACTATATATAAGGAAATTTTTTGAAATCCCCAATTGTATATATCCCTAATTTGAACTTTCACTAAATATAATAGGAATTAGAAAAAATAATCAATGTTTGTGAGATGGTTGCTAGGTGAGTCGGCTGAAAAAACTCGTGAGATAAACAATAGTGCTAGACATGAAACGGCAAGTGCTGCTGTTTTCAAATGACTAGCTGGAAAGCGGGTATGTAATCAGAAGGTGCAAGATTGGACAAAGTAAGTAGTACCGGTTGTGAAATAAATAAGATATAGATAAGGATAGGAAAGGAACCAAAGAAGGAGAAAGAAAACGGAATGGTTTAGAGATAGTGTGGAGTGAAAGACTATCTTTAGTGGACTTGTTGATTTTAAAGGAATATATAGAATGAAATAGTAAATCCTGTCTATCCTATTGAGAAACTGGTATTCAGTATACATGAATATTTTTACAAGTTTAAAGTTTAATAATGCAATTGTTTTTTAGGAGCGTACTAATGGGTTATAGTAAGCAAAAACCTATATATTATCGGCTTTAAAAAGGAAGTAAGAAGATTTTAGATCATTTATTTTATTGAATATATGTTTTTTTATTGACAAAAGACATAAAAACGTATAGAATAATATAACGTAAAGAAGAAAATAGGAGAAGAACATGGCTAAGTCAAACTTTGAAAAAGTAGAATCAGTTGTTGGCTGGGTTCGTGATAAGAAAATCACAGGCTACCGTATCTCTAAAGAAACGAATGCGCGTGAAATGTCTATCATTGCTCTAGCGCAGGGTCGTGCAAAAGTAAAAAATATTTCATTTGAAACAGCTCTAGGTTTAATTGATTTCTATGAAAAAAATCATGAAAAAAATTTGAAGATTAATCTTTTGGATAATGGCGGATTCTTGAATAAGGGTCTGCCTTTTTCATTTTGATACTCAATGAAAAATCAAAGAGCAACTAGGAAGCTAGCCGTAGGCTGCTCAAAAGCACTGCTTTGAGGTTGTAAATAAAGACTGACAGAGTCAGTAACATATACCTACGGCAAGGCGAAGCTGACGTGGTTTGAAGAGATTTTCGAAAGAGTATGAGGACAGCAAAAAAAGACTGCACGATTGATGCAGACCTTTTCTTTTTTTAATTTGAGATAGCGTTGAAGAAATTCTGTTTGTACGATCTTCTTTAGGATTGGTGAAGAGGTCTTCTGGTTTGCCTTCTTCAGCGATTACACCCTTATCCATGAAGATAACACGGTGAGAGACATCACGGGCAAATTCCATTTCATGGGTTACGACAATCATAGTCAAGCCTTCCTGAGCCAGATCTTGCATGATTTTTGAGGACCTCTCCAACCATTTCTGGATCGAGAGCTGATGTTGGTTCATCAAAGAGAATGGCGTCAGGATTCATTGAAAGGGCACGAGCGATGGCCACACGTTGTTTTTTTGACCACCTGAGAGTTGTTTCGGTTTTCGCTTGCCAGTAGCGTTCTCCCATGCCGACCTTTTTCCAGGTTTTCTTTAGCAATCTTTTTTTCAGCTTCTGTACGTTCGCGTTTAAGGACAGTTGTCTGAGCGACGATTGTATTTTTCAAGAACGTTGAGATTTTTCAAAGAGGTTAAAGGATTGGAACACCATTCCCCAACTTTTTCACGGTATTGCGTGAGGTCGTAGCCTTTTTTTCGAGGACGTTTTGTCCATGATAAAGAATTTGTCCATCAGTTGGTGTTTCAAGAAGGTTAATGGAGCGTAGGAAGGTCGATTTCCCGCTTCCTGAGCTTCCGATGATAGAGATGACCTCTCCCTTGTGGACAGTGAGAGAAATGTCTTTTAGCACTTCGTTTTGTCCATAGGATTTTTTTGAGGTGTTTAATTTCAAGGATTGCTTGGGTCATTATTTCAAATCCTCCGTTTGCATTTGGTTAGCACCTGTAGTATAGGTATCCATGTCCATGCGGCGCTCGATGAAGCGTAGGATACGTGTTACGGTGAAGGTGAGGACAAAGTAAATCACGGCGATGATTGTAAATGTCTGGAAGTATTGATAGGTTTGAGTTGCAACGGTGTTTCCTGAGAAATAAAGTTCGACAACAGAGATAACGTTCAATACAGATGTATCTTTGATATTGATGACAAATTCATTACCAGTTGCTGGTAGGATGTTACGGACTACTTGAGGTAGGACAATCTTACGCATGGTTTGGTTATGAGTCATACCAAGAGCAGTCGCAGCTTCAAATTGTCCCTTGTCAACTGCCAGGATACCACCACGAACAATTTCAGTCATGTAGGCACCGGTGTTGATCGAAACGATGAAGATAGCAGCCAGTGTGCGGTCAAGGTTGATACCGAAAGCTTGAGCAGTTCCGTAGTAGATAACCATTGATTGAACGATCATTGGCGTTCCACGGAAAATTTCGATATAGACATTGAGAACCCATCCGACTAGTTTTTGCAGGCCATAAATGGCTTTGTTTTCAGAGAGAGGAGCAGTACGGAAAACACCAATGGCAAGACCGATAATGAGACCAATGATGGTTCCGACGATAGAGATTAAAAGAGTGATACCAGCACCACGCAAGAGTTGTTGCCAGTTTTCAGAAAGAATTTTAGCGACTTGGCTAAAGAAACTACTGCTAGTCTCTTCAGTTGTTGTTGCTTCGGCAGGTTGCTCCTTGATCATACGATCCATTAGGGTAACTTGTTCATCTTTAGAAATGGTTTCAATGCTGGCATTGATTTGGCTAATACGAGTGTCATCTTTACGAAGTCCAATGGCAATAGCTGTATCTTCTTCTCCGGTTTTGAAACCTGGTTCTACTTGAATCATCTTAAACTTAGAGTTAGCAGCTTCGGCAGTCAGAGCTTCTGGGCGTTCAGAAACATAGGCATCAATGACACCAGCCTCAAGAGCTTGGCGCATTTGAGCGAAGTCTCCCATAGCTGTTTCTTTTTTAGCGCCTGAGATTTGTGAGATCAAGTCATAAAGGTAAACACCTTGTTGAGAAGTGATTTTCGCACCATTAAAGTCATCCAAAGATTTGGCATTTGCATAGGCAGAATCTTTTTTGACAAGTAGGACAGGCTCGCTAGTGTAGTAACTGCTTGAAAAGGCAATTTCTTGTTTGCGTTCGGCAGTTGGACTCATACCTGCGATAATCATGTCAATCTTACCAGAAGTGAGGGCAGGGACTAGACCTTCCCACTTGGTTTTAACAACCAAAGGTTCTTTACCTAAGTCCTTAGCGATTTTCTTAGCGATTTGAACATCGTATCCGTTAGCATACTGGTTAGTCCCATCGATTTTGACAGCCCCATTGCTATCATCATCCTGGGTCCAGTTAAAGGGAGCATATGCTGCTTCCATCCCGATGCGTAAATATTCATCAGCTTGAGCAACATTGACAAGTCCTAGCATCAGCAAGAGACTTGTGAAAATAGATAAGTATATTTTTCTCATGATTTCTCCTATTTCTAATCTATTAAAAAATAACTGTCTCCTATTTTATCGAAAAAAACTCTATTTTTCAATATGGGTAAGCCCTTACTTGAGAAAAAATGATATAATGATAGCAAAGATAAAAAGGGGGCTTGTTTGATGAAAAAAACTTTTTTCTTACTAGTGTTAGGCTTGTTTTGCCTTCTGCCACTTTCTGTTTTTGCCATTGATTTCAAGATAAACTCTTATCAAGGTGATTTGTATATTCATGCAGACAACACGGCAGAATTTAGACAGAAGATAGTTTATCAGTTTGAGGAGGACTTTAAAGGACAAATCGTGGGGCTTGGACGTGCTGGCAAGATGCCTAGTGGATTTGACATTGATCCTCATCCAAGGGTTCAGGCCTCGAAAAATGGTGCTGAACTGACAGATGTTACGAGCGAAGTGATAGAAGGAGCAGATGGTTATACTGTTAAAGTCTATAATCCAGGTCAGGAAGGCGACACAGTTGAAGTTGACCTTGTCTGGAACTTAAAGAACTTGCTTTTTCTATATGATGACATCGCTGAATTAAATTGGCAACCGCTGACAGATAGCTCAGGGGCTATTGGAAAGTTTGAATTTCATGTAAGGGGAGATAAGGGGGCTGAAAAACTCTTTTTCCATACAGGGAAACTCTTCAGAGAGGGAATGATTGAAAAGAGTAACCTTGATTATACGATTCGTTTAGACAATCTTCCGTCTAAGCGTGGAGTTGAATTGCATGCCTATTGGCCTCGGACCGATTTTGCTAGCGCTAGGGATCAGGGCTTGAAAGAGAATCGTTTAGAGGAGTTTAATAAGATAGAAGACTCGATTGTTAGAGAAAAAGAGCAGAGTAAGCAACTCGTTACTTGGGTCTTTCCTTCGATACTTTCCATCTCCTTGTTTTTGAGTGTCAGCTTCTATTTTATCTATAGAAGAAGGACCACTCCTTCAGTCAAATATGCCAAAAATCATCGTCTCTATGAGCCACCAATAGAATTAGAGCCTATGGTTTTATCAGAGGCTGTCTACTCGACCTCCTTGGAGGAAGTGAGTCCCTTGGTCAAGGGGGCTGGAAAATTCACCTTTGATCAACTTATTCAAGCTACTTTGTTAGATGTGATAGACCGTGGGAATGTTTCTATTATTTCAGAAGGAGATGCAGTTGGCTTGAGGCTAGTAAAAGAAGATGACTTGTCAAGCTTTGAGAAAGACTGTCTAAATCTGGCTTTTTCAGGCAAAAAAGAAGAAACTCTTTCCAATTTGTTTGCGGATTACAAGGTATCTGATAGTCTTTATCGTAGAGCAAAAGTCTCTGATGAAAAACGGATTCAAGCAAAGGGGCGTCAGCTCAAATCTTCTTTTGAAGAAGTATTGAAAGAGATGCAAGAAGGAGTGAGAAATCGAGTTGCCTTCTGGGGGCTCCCAGATTACTATCGTTCTTTAACTGGTTTGGAAAAAGCCTTGCAAGTGGGGATGGGACTCTCTACTGTCCTGCCTCTATTTATTGGATTTGGTTTGTTCTTGTACAGTTTAGACGTTCATGGCTATCTTTACCTCCCCTTGCCAATACTTGGTTTTCTAGGTTTAGTTTTGGCTGTCTCTATTATTGGAAGCTGCGGCTAGATAATCGTGATGGTGTCTTAAATGAAGCGGGAGCTGAGGTCTACTATCTCTGGACCAGTTTTGAAAATATGTTGCGTGAGATTGCGCGATTGGATCAGGCTGAATTAGAAAGTATTGTAGTTTGGAATCGTCTCTTGGTCTATGCGACTTTATTTGGCTATGCGGACAATGTCAGTCATTTGATGAAGGTTCATCATATCCAAGTGGAAAATCCAGACATTAACCTCTATGTAGCGTATGGCTGGCATAGTATGTTTTACCATTCAAGCGCGCAAATGAGCCATTATGCCAGCGTCGCAAATACAGCAAGTACCTATTCCGTATCTTCTGGAAGTGGCAGTTCTGGCGGTGGCTTCTCTGGTGGCGGAGGCGGTGGCAGTATTGGCGCCTTTTAAAGAGAGATGCCATAGACTGAAAAAGTATGCTATAATGGAAGATAGAAAAAAGGAGTAATCTATGTATCTTATTGAAATTTTAAAATCTATCTTCTTCGGGATTGTTGAAGGAATTACGGAATGGTTGCCCATTTCCAGTACAGGTCACTTGATTTTAGCAGAGGAATTTATCCAATACCAAAATCAAAATGAAGCCTTTATGTCCATGTTTAATGTCGTGATTCAGCTTGGTGCTATTTTAGCGGTTATGGTGATTTACTTTAACAAGCTCAATCCCTTTAAACCAGGTAAAGACAAGCAGGAAGTTCGTAAGACTTGGAGACTGTGGTTGAAGGTCTTGGTTGCCACTTTGCCTTTACTTGCCGTCTTTAAATTTGATGATTGGTTTGATACCCACTTCCATAATATGGTTTCAGTTGCTCTCATGTTGATTATCTATGGGATTGCCTTTATCTACTTGGAAAAGCGTAATAAAGCGCGTGCTATAGAGCCAAGTGTAACAGAGTTGGACAAACTTCCTTATACGACAGCATTCTATATCGGACTCTTCCAAGTTCTTGCCCTTTTACCAGGAACTAGCCGTTCAGGAGCGACTATTGTCGGTGGTTTGTTAAATGGAACCAGTCGTTCAGTTGTGACGGAATTTACCTTCTATCTTGGAATTCCTGTTATGTTTGGAGCTAGTGCCTTAAAGATTTTCAAATTTGTAAAAGCAGGACAGCTCTTGAGTTTTGGGCAATTGTTCTTGCTCTTGGTTGCGATGGGAGTAGCCTTTGCAGTCAGCATGGTCGCTATTCGTTTCTTGACAAGCTATGTGAAAAAACACGACTTTACCCTTTTCGGTAAATACCGTATTGTGCTTGGTAGTGTCTTGCTATTGTATAGCTTTGTCCGTTTATTTGTATAAGAAAAACCTTGAAGGGGCAACTCTTCAAGGTTTTATACTCTTCGAAAATCTCTTCAAACTGCATCAGCTATATCTGCAACCTCAAATCAGTGTTTTGAGCAGCCTGCGGCTAGCTTTCTAGTTTGCTCTTTGATTTTCATTGAGCTTTAAAATCCAGTTACGGTAATCCCTAACAGACGGACACCTCTTTCTCTCTCGCTTAACTCTTCATAGAGTTGCAGGGCTATTTGGCTTATATGACTAGCATCTTGTGTTTTTTGGGCCAGACTTTTTCGTTTGGTAAGAGTTGAAAAGTCCTCGTAACGGATTTTCAAAATGACAATTTTTCCAGCTTTTTCTTGTTGACTGAGATTGAGAGCGACTCTTTCTGATAGGAGGGTCAGCTCTTTTTTGATATCTTCCTCGGCACGGAGAATCTTCCCGTAGGTTTTCTCTTTTCCGATTGATTTACGGATACGATTGGACTTGACGGGGGAATTGTGAATACCACGAGCCTTTCGATAAAGATCATAGCCTAGCCTGCCAAAACGGTCTATGAGGGTTACTTCAGGAACTTCAAGTAGATCAGCGCCAGTAAAAACACCCATTTGATGAAGTCTTTCCACTGTCTTTTTTCCTACTCCATGAAACTTGGAAATATCCATTTGTTTGAGGAAAATCCTCAGCTTGGTCAGGTAAAATAACTGTCAGACCATGTGGTTTTTGATAATCGCTGGCCATTTTAGCTAAGAATTTGTTGTAAGAAACGCCAGCGGAAGCAGTTAGATGGAGTTCTTGCCAGATATCTTTTTGAATGAGGCGAGCGATTTTGACCGCTGACTTGACACCGAGTTTATTTTCTGTTACATCCAAATAGGCTTCGTCAATGCTCATAGGTTCAATCAAATCTGTATAACGCTTAAAGATAGCTCGAATCTGGAGTCCCACAGACTTGTATTTCTCATAATTTCCTGAGATAAAGACGGCCTGGGGACAACGTTCATAGGCTTCCTTGGAACTCATGGCTGAATGGACACCAAAAGCTCGCGCCTCATAGCTACAAGTGGAAACGACACCACGCCCACCTGTTTGCCGAGGGTCGCTGCCGATAATGACAGGTTTTCCTCTAAGTTTAGGATTATCCCTGACTTCTACCGCAGCAAAAAAGGCATCCATGTCAATATGGATGATTTTTCTTGACAAATCATTTAATAAAGGAAAAATCAACATGTCTACTCCCCTTTTTACTGCTTATTTTCTTTTATTATACCCTTTTTTCTGAAAAAAAGAAAAAAGGCTTTAATTTTTTCAAAAATATAATACAGTTTGGAACAAAATACAGACTGTTTTAGAAAAGAAAGTGTAAAAATAGGGATTTATCACTTGTTGAAAATCGGTTACTGTATGGTATACTTGTCTCATGAATGTAACAGATGGATGTTACTAGAAAGAAAAAAGAGGACATTAACATGGTTGTTAAAACAGTTGTTGAAGCACAAGATATTTTTGATAAAGCTTGGGAAGGCTTCAAAGGCGTAGATTGGAAAGAAAAAGCAAGTGTATCACGTTTCGTACAAGCTAACTACACACCTTATGATGGAGACGAAAGCTTCCTTGCAGGACCAACAGAACGTTCACTTCACATCAAAAAAATTGTAGAAGAAACTAAGGCTCACTACGAAGAAACTCGTTTCCCAATGGACACTCGTCCAACTTCTATCGCTGATATCCCTGCTGGATTTATCGATAAAGAAAACGAAGTTATCTTTGGTATCCAAAATGACGAACTCTTCAAATTGAACTTCATGCCAAAAGGTGGTATCCGTATGGCTGAAACTACTTTGAAAGAAAATGGATACGAACCAGATCCAGCTGTTCACGAAATCTTCACTAAATACGTAACAACAGTTAACGACGGTATCTTCCGCGCTTACACTTCAAACATTCGTCGCGCTCGTCACGCACACACTGTAACTGGTCTTCCAGATGCATACTCACGCGGACGTATCATCGGTGTTTACGCACGTCTTGCTCTTTACGGTGCAGACTACTTGATGCAAGAAAAAGTAAACGATTGGAATGCAATCGAAGAAATCGATGAAGAAACAATCCGTCTTCGTGAAGAAATCAACCTTCAATACCAAGCATTGCAACAAGTTGTTCGCTTGGGTGATCTTTACGGAGTTGACGTTCGCAAACCAGCGATGAACGTTAAAGAAGCAATCCAATGGGTTAACATCGCCTTCATGTCTGTCTGCCGTGTTATCAACGGTGCTGCAACTTCTCTTGGACGTGTACCAATCGTATTGGATATCTTTGCAGAACGTGACCTTGCTCGTGGTACATTTACTGAATCAGAAATCCAAGAATTCGTTGATGATTTCGTTATGAAACTTCGTACAGTTAAATTTGCTCGTACAAAAGCTTATGACCAATTGTACTCAGGTGACCCAACTTTCATCACAACTTCTATGGCTGGTATGGGTAACGACGGTCGTCACCGTGTTACTAAGATGGACTACCGTTTCTTGAACACTCTTGACAACATCGGTAACTCACCAGAACCAAACTTGACAGTTCTTTGGACTGACAAATTGCCATACAACTTCCGTCGCTACTGTATGCACATGAGCCACAAACACTCTTCTATCCAATACGAAGGTGTTACAACAATGGCTAAAGACGGATATGGTGAAATGAGCTGTATCTCATGCTGTGTGTCTCCACTTGACCCAGAAAATGAAGAACAACGTCACAACATCCAGTACTTCGGTGCTCGTGTAAACGTATTGAAAGCTCTTCTTACTGGTTTGAACGGTGGTTATGACGATGTCCACAAAGACTACAAAGTATTTGACATCGAACCAATCCGTGACGAAGTTCTTGAATCGAATCAGTTAAAGCTAACTTTGAAAAATCTCTTGACTGGTTGACTGACACTTACGTAGATGCTTTGAACATCATCCACTACATGACTGATAAGTACAACTACGAAGCTGTTCAAATGGCCTTCTTGCCAACTAAACAACGTGCAAACATGGGATTCGGTATCTGTGGATTTGCTAACACTGTTGATACATTGTCAGCTATCAAATACGCTACAGTTAAACCAATCCGTGACGAAAATGGCTACATCTACGATTACGAAACAATCGGTGAATACCCACGTTGGGGTGAAGATGACCCACGTTCAAACGAATTGGCAGAATGGTTGATCGAAGCTTACACTACTCGTCTACGTAGCCACAAACTTTACAAAGACGCAGAAGCTACAGTTTCACTTTTGACTATCACATCTAACGTTGCTTACTCTAAACAAACTGGTAACTCACCAGTTCACAAAGGTGTATACCTCAACGAAGATGGTTCTGTGAACTTGTCTAAACTTGAATTCTTCTCACCAGGTGCTAACCCATCTAACAAAGCTAAAGGTGGATGGTTGCAAAACTTGAACTCACTTTCTAGCCTTGACTTTAGTTATGCAGCTGATGGTATCTCATTGACTACTCAGGTTTCTCCACGTGCTCTTGGTAAGACTCGTGACGAACAAGTTGATAACTTGGTAACAATCCTTGATGGTTACTTTGAAAACGGTGGACAACACGTTAACTTGAACGTTATGGACTTGAACGATGTTTACGAAAAGATTATGTCTGGTGAAGATGTTATCGTACGTATCTCTGGATACTGTGTAAACACTAAATACCTCACTCCAGAACAAAAAACTGAATTGACACAACGTGTCTTCCACGAAGTTCTTTCAATGGATGATGCCTTGGATGCGTTGAGCTAATCAAGTTCTTGAATAATGAAATAAGGAACCCTCGGTCAGTTGACTGAGGGTTGTTTTTGGGTTCTTCAATTCCTTAAGTCAGGTACTGAAATGTCTGACCGGGATTCAAAGATACTTGTTGAGTTGCGGGAGGTATTTGATACTCAATGAAAATCAAAGAGCAAACTAGGAAGCTATCCGCAGGTTGCTCAAAACACTGTTTTGAGGTTACAGATAGAGCTGACGTGGTTTGAATTTTATTTTCGAAGAGTATGAAAATAAAAACACCACACTTTGTAGGTTTACAAGGTGTGGTTGTATTTTATCTCTTAGACCAAGTCCTCTTCATAAAGAGAAGTAGGATTGGGTATATCTCTAAGCGCCCTGCAATCATTGCAAAGGAGAGGAGAATTTTTGAGATAGGACTAAAAATTGAGAAGCTAGAAGTGGTTCCTAGAATAGGTCCGATATTATTGAAACAGCTAAAGACAGCACTGGTAACGACTAGGAAATCATTGCTATCTAGGCTGACAATAAAGATAAGCGCTAGCAAAATCATAGAATAGATGACAAAGTACTTGAGAATCTTATGCTGGGTATCTTTGTCAATCACCGTTTTATTAACATGGAGAGTCAAAACACGGTGGGGCGATAGGATTGACAAAATCTGGTTTTTAGCAATTTTTGAAAGGATGAGGCCTCGAATAATCTTGAGTCCACCTGCTGTTGAACCAGCAGAACCACCGATTCCCATAAGGAAGAGGAGGATAAACTGGGAGAATAGGGGCCAGTTGGTAATGTCTCCATATCCAAAACCAGTTGTTGTAATGATGTTGGAAACCTGGAAGAAGGCCATTTCAAGCTCTTGGAAAATCCTGGGTAGAGATAGAGGGTATTAAGGCTAATCAAGCCTGTAGAAATCATTACGATGACTAAGTAAGCCCTAAGCTCTTCATCTCCAAAGAAGGCTTTGACGCGACGGAGCATGAGGTAGTAGTAGAGGTTGAAATTGACCCCAAAAACCAGAACTCCGATACTAACCAGATAGGTAATCAGTGAGCTACCATAGTGGGCAATTCCGTCGTTATAGACGGTAAATCCTCCTGTACCCGCTGTTCCCATGGCAATGACAAAACTATCAAATAGGGGCATGCCAGCTAGGTAATAGATGATGACAAAGAGGGAAAAGAGAGCTAGATAAAGGAGATAGAGAATCTGGGCAGTATTTTTTAGCTTGGATACTACTTTACCGAAAACAGGGCCAGGAACCTCAGCCTTCATCACCTCTAGGTGGCTATTCTTGGCATTATCCATAATAGCAAGTGCAAAAACAAGCACTCCCATCCCTCCAATCAAGTGGGTAAAACTTCGCCAGAAGAGGAGGGAACGGCTGAGAACTGAAACGTCATTCAGAATAGTTGCTCCAGTAGTTGTAAAGCCAGAACTGATCTCAAAAAAGGCATCGATAACGCTGGGAATTTGTCTAGCAAAGACAAAGGGGAGACCACCAAAGAAGGACCAAAAGATCCAACAGAGGGCAACAATCAAGACTCCCTCCTTGGCGTAAATCCGTTGATTTTTTGGTTTTTGTAAAATTCCTGAACCACCTAGTAATACGAGAAGCCCAATCGTTGTAAAGAGGGCTGTAAAGACTTGGCTCGATTCGTGGTAATAGACAGCGATAGCCACAGGAACCAAGAGGAGAACAGCTTCAATCAAAAGTAACTTTGAAAGGAGGTAACGAATCATACTTTTATTCATCTCTTACCTCGCGATCAAGTCATAAATCTTGGTGATGTTTGGCAACAAAGTTGTTACTAGGAGCTTGTCTCCAACTTCCAGCATATCCTCCCCAGTTGGGAAAATAGTCTTGCCCTTTCGAATGATAGCTGCAATAAGAACCCCTTTTTTCAATTTCAGTTGAGAAAGAGGTTTGGCAGTCATCTTATTAGCTTCCTTGATATGGAATTGCAGGGTTTCGATTTGGCCATTTGCTAGATGGTGCATGGCTTGAAGGTCTGAATACTGGGCATTAACCCGACCACGAATAAAGTGCATAATCGTGTCTACGGCAATGCTTTTAGGGGTGATGATACTTGAAAAATCAGGCGCATTGATAATTTCGAGGAGACTGGTACGATTGACCTTGGTAATATTTTTCTGTACACCTACCCTGTCAAGGAACATCGAAGTAATCAGATTTTCCTCATCGACTCCTGTTAGAGTCGCAACGGCATCATAGTGTTGAGCACTTTCTTCCAGCAGGATATCTTTTGCGGTTCCATCTCCTTGGACTATATGAAGATTTGGAAATTTCTCGCTAAAGAAGCTGGCGATTTCAGGATTGATTTCAATAACCTTGGTATCGATACGACTGTCTTTGAGAATACCTAATAGATAATAGGCAATTCTACCTGCTCCAACGATGAGAAGGCTCTTCACGGCACGTGATTTAAAGTAATTATGGAAGAGCATCATATCGACACGGTTACCAGTGACAAAGATTCTATCTTTATCTTGTACAGTCATGTCACCACTTGGGATGATAATTTGATGATCTCTTTCTATCGCACATACAATGACATTGCCAAATTTTTTACGAAAATCAGAAATGGGCATTTGGCAAAGACCGCTGGAAGATTTAACAGTGAATTCCATCAAGCTGACCCTTCCTCCAAAAAAACGTTCGACAGACAGGGCATTTGGGAAGTCAATAATATTGGCAATGGCGCGAGCAGCCAAGAGCTCAGGGTTGACGATAAGAGAAAAACCGAGAATATTCTTTTCTTTGAAATAAGAGTTAGAGTATTCAGGATTGCGCACCCGAACGATGGTTTCTTTAGCTCCCATTTTCTTAGCGAGAACGGCTGCAATCATATTCACTTCATCGTACTCGGTCAGGGCGATAAAGATATCACAATCCTGGACACTTGCTTGCTCAAGGATGGTAAAATCGGCCCCGTTACCAAGGATACCCATGATATCAAAGCGATTAACAATATGATTGAGGACAGCTTCGTCTTGCTCAATCAGCAAAACATCGTGCTTTTCTGCAACCAAGGAGCGACAGAGGGCAAAACCAACTTTTCCCCCTCCGACAAGGATAATTTTCATAATAAAACCTACTTCTTCATGATGTAACTATCATACCTTTTTTCAAGAAAAAATGCACCTACTAGCTAATAACCAGAGCTTTTAGTAGGAAATTTGCTATAAGGTAAAACTATACCCTAAGTAATTAAAATAGCTATTAGCACCTTTTTCTGAAATATGGTATGATAAAGGATATACAAGGAGATAAAATGAATAATAATTTACTGGTATTACAATCAGACTTTGGTCTGGTTGATGGTGCGGTATCGGCTATGATTGGAGTGGCTTTAGAAGAATCTCCAACCTTAAAAATCCATCACTTGACGCACGATATTACGCCCTATAATATTTTTGAGGGTAGTTACCGTCTCTTTCAGACGGTGGATTACTGGCCTGAGGGAACGACTTTTGTATCGGTTGTCGATCCGGGTGTCGGCTCAAAACGTAAGAGCGTGGTTGCCAAGACTGCAAAAAATCAATATATTGTCACGCCAGACAATGGGACTCTTTCCTTTATCAAGAAACACGTTGGTATTGTAGCTATTCGTGAAATTTCTGAAGTGGCCAATAGACGTCAAAATACAGAGCATTCTTATACCTTCCACGGTCGTGATGTCTATGCCTATACTGGTGCTAAATTAGCCAGTGGTCACATTACTTTTGAGGAAGTGGGGCCAGAGCTCAGTGTAGACCATATTGTAGAGCTTCCAGTCGTAGAGACCATCATTGAAGATCATTTGGTGAAGGGAGCCATTGATATTTTAGATGTACGTTTTGGTTCGCTCTGGACCTCTATCACAAGAGAAGAATTTTTACAAGCTGGAACCAGCATTCGGTGACCGTTTTGAGGTGACTATCTATCATGCAGATATGCTGGTCTATCAAAAATCAGGTTGTTTATGGCAAAATCATTTGCAGATGTGAGAATTGGGCAACCCATCCTTTACATCAACTCTCTCTATCGTTTAGGTCTGGCTATCAACCAAGGTTCTTTTGCCAAGGCCTATAATGTAGGGTGTCGGTTCATCTTGGACCATTGAAATAAAGAAAAATAGAAGGATAAAATAGGAGAATAAATAGTATGGAAAATCAAATTTACAATTAAACAAGTTGTTGCTGTCGGAATTGGCGCTGCCCTCTTTGTCGTCATCGGGATGATCAACATTCCGACCCCTGTTCCAAATACAAGCATCCAGCTTCAGTATGCGGTACAAGCGCTACTTTCTATCATATTTTTGGACCGATTATCGGTTTGCTTGTCGGGTTGATTGGTCATGCAATCAAGGACTCTCTTGCTGGTTACGGTCTGTGGTGGACTTGGATTATCGCTAGTGGGCTCTTTGGTCTAGCTGTGGGGCTATTTAGAAAGTACGTTCGCGTAATCAATGGTGTCTTTGACTGGAAAGATATTCTTATTTTTAACCTCATTCAACTACTTGCAAATGCCCTTGTTTGGGGTGTCTTAGCACCACTTGGAGATGTTGTGATTTATCAAGAAGCTGCAGAAAAAGTATTTGCCCAAGGGATTGTTGCGGGAATTGCTAATGGTGTATCTGTAGCTATTGCAGGAACTCTTCTCTTGCTTGCCTATGCAGGAACTCAAACTCGTGCAGGAAGTTTGAAAAAGGACTAAAATGATGGGGAAGGCTGGGCAACCAGTCTTTTTCGATGTTTATAGATTAGTTAGGCAAGTAAGCTAGGATAGGAATCTTCTTGGTGCTAAGTTTTTAAGAGAAGAGTCTGCAAGAAGGGGTAGATTTATGATAAAATAGAAGTCTAATACTCTGCGAAAATCTAATTCAAACCGCGTCAGCTTAGCCTTGCCGTACTTAAGTACAGTCTACGGCTAGCTTCCTGGTTTGCTCTTTGATTTTCATTGAGTAGAAGAAGCGAATGAAGAGAGTAAGATGAAAGAAGCTATAATTGAGTGGAAGGATTTCTCTTTCCGGTATGAAACACAACAAGAACCGACCCTGCAAGGGGTAGACTTGACCATTTACAAGGGAGAGAAAGTCTTAATTGTTGGGCCATCTGGGTCAGGTAAGTCTACCTTGGGTCAGTGTTTGAATGGGATTATTCCCAATATTTACAAGGGTCAGATGTCTGGAGAATTTTTGATCAAGGGGCAAGCCGCCTTTGATATGAGTATCTATGATAAGTCTCATCTGGTCAGCACGGTTTTGCAGGATACAGATGGGCAGTTTATCGGTCTGTCTGTGGCAGAAGATTTGGCTTTTGCTCTGGAAAATGACGTGACAGATCTAGATGACATGAAAAGTCGTGTTCATAAATGGGCTGAAAAGCTGGACCTTATTTCTTTACTGAATCAGCGTCCTCAGGATTTGTCTGGTGGACAAAAGCAGCGGGTCAGTCTGGCTGGTGTCTTGATTGATGAGAGTCCGATTCTCTTGTTTGATGAGCCGCTCGCCAATCTGGATCCCAAGTCAGGTCAGGATATTATCGAATTGATTGACCAGATTCATAAGGAAGAGGGGACGACGACCCTTATTATTGAGCACCGTTTGGAGGACGTTCTGCATCGTCCTGTGGATCGGATTGTCTTGATAAACGATGGCCGTATCCTCTTTAATGGGAGTCCTGATCAGTTATTGGCGACTGACCTGTTGACCCAAAATGGAATTCGAGAACCCCTTTATCTAACCACTCTCCGTCAATTGGTGTGGATTTAGCTAAAGAAGAACAATTAGCAAATTTGGACAACTTGTCTATCTCAAAAGGCCAGGTTCAGTTGCGGACGGAACTGGCAAAAGAAACCCCAGAATTGCAGTCACTCTTTAGACTAGAGGACGTGTCGTTTTCTTATGATGATAGACCGATTTTAAAATCCATTCATTTAGATATTAAAAAGGGCGAAAAGATTGCCATTGTCGGGAAAAATGGAGCAGGGAAATCAACCCTAGCCAAGGCCTTAAGTAGCTTTATTCAGACGGAAGGCCGCTACCTTTGGGAAGAACAGGATATAAAAGGAGATTCTGTTGCAGAGCGGGCGGAACGAGTAGGCTATGTGCTACAAAATCCTAATCAAATGATTTCAACCAATATGATTTTTGATGAGGTGGCTCTGGGACTACGTTTGCGAGGTGTGGATGAGCAGGAAAATTGAAACGAGAGTCTATGAAACCTTGAAAATCTGTGGTCTCTATGAATTCCGTAATTGGCCCATTTCTGCCCTGTCATTTGGTCAGAAAAAACGTGTGACTATTGCCTCAATTTTGGTCTTAGGAGCTGAAATTATCCTCTTAGATGAACCAACAGCAGGTCAAGACCAGAAGAACTATACTGAGATTATGGAATTTCTCGAAGAGTTGCATCAAAAAGGGCATACCATTGTCATGATTACTCATGATATGCAATTGATGCTGGATTATTCAGACCGAGCCCTTGTCATGGTTGATGGAGAATTGATTGCTGATACTGATCCAGCTAGTCTTTTGAGCAATCCTGAGCTGTTAGTAAAAGCCAATCTAAAAGAGACCTCTATCTTTAACTTGGCCAAGAAACTAGATGTGGATCCACTTGCTTTAACGGCATTTTACAAAGAAAGGAGAGAAGGATGCAAGCTAAATTAATTGGTTACCAGCATAGAGATACTGTGATTCATCGCTTGTCAGGAGCTGGAAAACTTCTCTTTTTCATCCTTGTGTCATTGGCGGCCATGATTAGCTATGATACCAGACTGCTTGTTCTGATTGCCATCTTTTCGGTCTTTCTCCTCTATTTGTCAGAAATCCGTTTTAAAGATGTTTCCTTTGTAGCCGTTTTTGCGACGGTATTTGCCGTTTTAAACGTCTTGATGGTCTATCTCTTTTCTCCCGAGTATGGGGTTGGACTTTACGGAGAGAGAAGTGTGATTTGGCAGGGAATCGGTGCCTACACTCTGACCAGTCAAGAGCTCTTTTATCTGCTAAATTTGGCTATTAAGTACCTTTGCACCATTCCTCTGGCTATTATCTTTTTGATGACAACCCACCCTAGTCAGTTTGCTTCCAGTTTAAATCAAATTGGTGTGCCTTACAAGATTGCCTATTCAGTCAGCCTGACCTTGCGCTATATTCCAGATTTGCAGGAAGAATTCTTTACTATCAAGATGTCTCAGGAGGCGCGTGGGATGGAATTATCCAAGAAAGCTTCTCTTATGCAACGAATCAAAGGCAATCTGCGCATTATCACTCCCTTGATTTTTAGCTCGCTAGAACGCATTGATACCATTGCGACCGCCATGGAACTTCGCCGCTTTGGGAAAGAGAGAAAACGCACTTGGTATAGTTATCAGGCCTTGAAAAAAGGAGATTATATTACCTTGCTCTTGGCAGCTGTATTTTTAGTAGCTAGTTTACTACTTATCTTGCAGAATCACGGACGATTTTACAACCCTTGGAAATAGCTTGAAAAAATTGAAAAAATCAAGTCGTTTCTATTGACAATGATTCTGAAAGTGTTATACTAAGAAAGTAGTTTCGCTGATTTACTTCAAACCTGTTGTGAGGTAAGTTAACGATGCCTTAACCACGCTGTTTGCTGAGCTTGACTCCGGGCAGTGTGGCTATTTTTTTGCAATGGTGAAAGGAAGCAAGTCATGACAAATCACATTGTATTATTTGAACCTCAAATTCCACAAAATACAGGCAATATTGCGCGTACTTGCGCTGCGACCAATTCTCCCCTCCACATCATCAAGCCCATGGGCTTTCCTATTGACGACCGCAAGATGAAGCGAGCTGGATTGGATTATTGGGATAAGCTAGAGATTTATTTTTACGAGAGTTTAGAGGATTTTATGTCTCAGATGAAGGGAAAACTTTATCTGATTTCGAAATTTGCGGAAAAAGCCTATTCTGATGTGGATTTATCGACTGATGAGGACCATTATTTTCTCTTTGGACGTGAAGACAAGGGCTTGCCTGAGGACTTTATGCGAGAACATCCTGAGAAAGCTCTCCGTATTCCTATGAATGATGAACATGTCCGCAGTCTCAATGTGTCTAATACCGTCTGCATGATTGTCTATGAGGCTCTTCGCCAGCAGAACTTTGCAGGTCTTGAGCTTGTTCATACCTATGAAGTGGATAAATTGAAATAAAAAATGAAAATGAAAATGAACAAAATGCTTGCGCTTGCAAGCGTTTTTTGTTATGATAAAAGAGTCTTCAGGGCAGGGTGTGATTCCCGACCGGCGGTGACTTTAACTAGGAAATGATCTTTTCCTTTTATACTTTGTTGACAAGCTTTGCCTAACCAGAAGTTATGCCTACAGCTTGTCGCCTAGTCTAAAAGAAAAATCTCTATTTCCTTCTCTTTAAAGAAGTCCGCGAGCGCAAGCTGATGTGGTGAGATTCCACAACCGACAGTATAGTCTGGATGGGAGAAGACGAAAGAATAGCTTTGTCTGTTTTGATAGATTTATAGCCGAATTGTAACCGCTTGCTTGAATTTCCTTAATAGAGTGAGAGGGAACTTTTGGGATATAAAAAGTGAGAATAGATAGAGGAATCCTTTCTAACTTCTTCTGATTTTATAGAAAATTGGAGGAACCTGTTATGACAAACACACGTCGACTTTCGACCATTGCAATTCTATCAGCCATCTCATTTGTGCTGATGTACTTTGACTTTCCGCTTTTGCCAGCGGCGTCCTTCCTCAAGATCGAATTTAGTATCTTGCCAGTCCTTGTGGGCTTGGTGGTCATGGATTTGCCTGCTGCTCTAGGAGTTCTCTTGCTTCGCTCACTCTTGAAATTGCTTCTTAACAGCCAGGGAGTGAATACTTACATTGGTTTGCCAATGAATATCGTAGCTTTGGGAGTTTTTGTCATCGTCTTTGCTTTGATTTGGAAAAAGGAACGGACAACCCTTCGTTTCCTACTAGGCTCTCTAGCTGGAACTATTGGTTTAACCGTGGCTATGTTGGTTCTCAACTATGTTTATGCTGTTCCTTTGTACGCTAAGTTTGCTAACTTTGATATTGGAAAAATTTTGGGACTTTCCAACTACCTAATGACTATGGTGTTGCCTTTTAACTTGATTGAGGGTGTAATCTTTTCCGTTTCATTCTGGTTGTTGTATGTTCTCTTGAAACCAACCTTAAAACATTATGAAAGATAAACAAACATTTTTAATGAAGGGCAGTTTTGCCCTTTTACTTTTCGTTATTCTTGGCTACATGGTCAAATTTTACCCTGAAACGCTGGTCGGTTTTGACCAACCGATACAGACTGCCGTTCGAGGAGACTTGCCAGATTATTTGACTATTCTTTTCAGGGCCATCACACGCTTGATTGATATCCCAGTGATTATCACTTGGGTTGTCATTACAGCTTTTGTCTTTTATCGTAAGCGATGGAAGATAGAAAGTTTCTTCATGCTGGGAAATCTGGCTTTGGCAGGTCTTTTAATCGTGACCTTTAAAAATATCTACCAGCGCCCACGGCCAGCTATTTTACACTTGGTTGAGGAGAAGGGATTTCCTTTCCAAGTGGCCATTCTCTGGCTGTAACCTTGATGGTCGGCTCTCTGATTGTCATTCTCAGTCAACGGATGAAAGATCCAGTCTGGAGAAGAATCGTGCAAATCGTCCTTGGCCTCTACCTAGTCAGTGTGTTGGTATCAAGGGTCTATCTGGGAGTTCATTATCCATCAGATGTCCTTGCCAGTCTCTGTGTCGGCTTGGGAGTCCTGTTTATCGAGTTTCCCTTTTATGACAAGCTTCGCTTCCAATGGCGATTCAAAGGCAAACAGAAGTGAGATAGGTCTTGCAAGAATGGTAAAAATCTGATAAACTAAGTAGTAATTGAATAGAAATCCGCAAGACTAGTAACTCAAGGGAAGTATATCAGGGAGGAGAGCCGTGACTGTAAGCTCTCTATATGAAAGCTGGGTGAATTCACTTGCGCATGGATTTAGAAATGAAGGTCTGACTTGTCAGATGAAAACGGATGGTACCGCGTGTCAACGCTCCGAGTGGAGTTTTTGGCATGTGGTTTTCTTTTTATCTACGAGAGACTGATGGAGGAATTATGTCAACTATTGAAGAACAATTAAAAGCGCTTCGTGAAGAAACGCTGGCTAGCTTGAAGCAGATTACTGCTGAAAATGAAAAAGAGATGCAAGAATTGCGTGTCTCAGTCCTTGGTAAAAAGGGTTCGCTTACGGAAATCCTCAAAGGGATGAAGGATGTATCAGCTGAGATGCGTCCAATTATTGGGAAACACGTCAATGAAGCGCGCGATGTCTTGACGGCAGCCTTTGAAGAAACAGCTAAGCTCTTGGAAGAAAAGAAAGTCGCAGCTCAACTAGCTAGCGAGAGTATCGATGTGACGCTTCCAGGCCGTCCAGTTGCGACTGGTCACCGTCACGTTCTCACGCAAACCAGTGAAGAAATCGAAGATATTTTCATTGGGATGGGGTATCAAGTTGTTGATGGTTTTGAAGTGGAGCAAGACTACTACAACTTTGAGCGTATGAACCTTCCAAAAGACCACCCAGCTCGTGATATGCAGGACACATTCTATATCACAGAAGAAATCTTACTCCGTACTCACACGTCTCCAGTTCAGGCGCGTGCTATGGATGCCCATGATTTCTCTAAAGGTCCTTTGAAAATGATCTCACCAGGGCGTGTGTTCCGTCGTGATACGGACGATGCAACCCACAGTCACCAATTCCACCAAATCGAAGGCTTGGTTGTTGGAAAGAACATTTCTATGGCTGACCTTCAAGGAACACTTCAGTTGATTGTCCAAAAAATGTTTGGTGAAGAGCGTCAGATCCGTCTGCGTCCATCTTACTTTCCATTCACAGAGCCGTCTGTTGAGGTGGATGTTTCTTGCTTCAAGTGTGGTGGAGAAGGCTGTAACGTATGTAAGAAAACTGGTTGGATCGAAATTATGGGTGCCGGTATGGTTCACCCACGTGTCCTTGAAATGAGTGGTATCGATGCGACTGTTTACTCTGGCTTTGCCTTTGGTCTTGGACAAGAGCGTGTAGCCATGCTCCGTTACGGAATCAACGATATCCGTGGATTCTACCAAGGAGATGTCCGCTTCTCAGAACAGTTTAAATAATGATCAGAAAAGTAGAAAAGGCAGATATTGGGGTGTTGTCCAAAATTGCCAAACAAATCTTTCGTGAAACATTTGCTCATGCTAATACGGAAGAGCAGTTACAGGAATACTTTGAAGAGGCTTATAGTTTGAGAGTTTTGTCAACTGAGTTGGAAAATCCAGAATCCGAAACCTATTTCATTACGCACGAAGAGGAGATAGCTGGTTTTCTAAAAGTCAACTGGGGAAGTGCTCAGACTGAGAGAGAATTAGAGGATGCTTTGAAATTCAACGTCTCTATGTGCTACAAAAATTCCAAGGATTTGGACTCGGTAAGCAACTGTTTGAATTCGCTCTGGAACTTGCTACAAAAAATAGTTTTTCCTGGGCTTGGTTAGGTGTTTGGGAACATAATACAAAAGCTCAAGCGTTTTATAATCGATATGGTTTTGAAAAATTTAGCCAACATCATTTTATGGTTGGTCAAAAAGTAGATACGGATTGGTTACTGAAAAAGAAATTAAGGTAAGAAGATGATTCTTCTATTGAAATGATAGGAAAGGAAAAGAACCAGAGTGGCAACTGTCATTCTGGAGAACTAAATTATGCTTGTATCTTATAAATGGTTAAAAGAATTGGTGGATATTGATGTTCCATCACAAGAGTTGGCTGAAAAAATGTCAACTACAGGGATCGAGGTAGAAGGTGTCGAATCACCTGCTGCTGGTCTCTCAAAAATTGTCGTCGGTGAGGTCTTGTCTTGCGAAGATGTGCCAGAAACTCACCTCCATGTTTGTCAGGTTAACGTTGGCGAAGAAGAAACACGTCAAATCGTCTGTGGTGCCCCAAATGTGCGTGCTGGTATCAAGGTTATGGTGGCTCTCCCAGGAGCTCGTATCGCTGACAATTACAAAATCAAAAAAGGGAAAATCCGCGGTCTTGAGTCACTTGGGATGATCTGTTCGCTTGGCGAATTGGGAATTTCTGACTCAGTTGTGCCAAAGGAATTCGCAGATGGTATCCAAATCTTGCCAGAAAATGCCGTTCCAGGTGAGGAAGTCTTCTCATATCTAGACTTGGATGATGAAATCATCGAACTGTCTATCACACCCAACCGTGCGGATGCCCTTTCTATGCGTGGAGTGGCTCACGAAGTGGCAGCTATCTATGACAAGGCAGTCAACTTTAAAGAATTTACTCTTTCAGAAACTGACCAAGCTGCAGCAGATGCTCTTTCTGTGGGCATTGAGACAGACAAGGCGCCTTACTATGCCGCTCGTATCTTGGACAATGTGACTATCGCACCAAGTCCACAATGGTTGCAAAACCTTCTTATGAATGAAGGTATCCGTCCTATTAACAACGTGGTGGACGTGACAAACTACATCCTGCTCTACTTTGGTCAACCAATGCACGCCTTTGACTTGGATACCTTTGAAGGAAATGACATCCGTGTACGTGAAGCGCGTGCTGGTGAAAAATTGGTGACTTTAGATGGTGAAGAACGTGACTTGGACATGAATGACTTAGTTATCACTGTCGCAGACAAGCCAGTAGCCCTTGCAGGTGTCATGGGCGGTCAAGCAACAGAAATCTCTGAGAAATCTAGTCGTGTCGTCCTTGAAGCTGCTGTTTTCAATGGCAAATCTATCCGTAAGACAAGTGGTCGTCTTAACCTTCGTTCTGAGTCATCTTCTCGCTTTGAAAAAGGTATCAATGTGGCAACTGTTAACGAAGCCCTTGATGCGGCAGCTAGCATGATTGCAGAACTTGCAGGTGCGACTGTGCGTAAGGGTAGCGTTTCAGCGGGTGAACTTGATACCTCTGATGTGGAAGTTTCTTCAACTCTTGCAGATGTCAATCGTGTCCTCGGAACTGAGCTTTCTTATGCTGATGTAGAAGATGTCTTCCGTCGTCTTGGTTTTGGTCTTTCTGGAAATGCAGACAGTTTTACAGTCAGCGTCCCACGCCGTCGCTGGGATATCACTATCGAGGCAGACCTCTTTGAAGAAATCGCTCGTATCTATGGATATGACCGCTTGCCAACCAGCCTTCCAAAAGACGATGGTACAGCTGGTGAATTGACAGCCACACAAAAACTTCGCCGTCAAGTTCGTACGATTGCTGAAGGAGCAGGTTTGACAGAAATCATCACCTACGCTCTGACAACTCCTGAAAAAGCAGTAGAGTTTACAGCTCAACCAAGTAACCTTACTGAACTCATGTGGCCAATGACAGTGGACCGTTCTGTCCTCCGTCAAAATATGATTTCTGGTATCCTTGATACGGTGGCTTATAACGTAGCTCGTAAGAACAAAAACTTGGCCCTTTACGAGATTGGAAAAGTCTTTGAACAAACAGGTAATCCAAAAGAAGAACTTCCAAATGAGATCAACAGCTTTGCCTTTGCCTTGACAGGCTTGGTTGCTGAAAAAGATTTCCAAACAGCAGCAGTTCCAGTTGATTTCTTCTATGCTAAGGGAATCCTTGAAGCATTATTTACTCGCTTGGGACTAGAAGTGACCTATACGGCAACATCTGAAATCGCTAGCCTTCACTCAGGTCGTACCGCTATGATTTCACTCGGTGACCAAGTTCTTGGTTTCCTTGGCCAAGTGCATCCAGTCACTGCTAAGACCTACGATATTCCAGAAACGTATGTGGCTGAGCTCAACCTTTCAGCCATCGAGGCTGCCCTTCAACCTGCTAATCCATTTGTGGAAATTACTAAATTCCCAGCAGTCAGCCGTGACGTTGCCCTTCTCCTCAAGGCAGATGTGACTCACCAAGAAGTTGTGGATGCTATCCAATCTGCCGGTGTGAAACGTTTGACAGATATCAAACTCTTTGACGTTTTCTCAGGCGAAAAAGTTGGGACTTGGTATGAAATCAATGGCTTATAGCTTGACTTTCCAAAAATCCAGAAGACAGCTTAACGGACGAAGAAGTAGCACGCTACATGGAAAAAAATCCAAGCGTCTCTCGAAGAAAAAGTGAATGCAGAAGTTCGTTAAAGTATCAATCCATCCTTCGGGGTGGATTTTTTTGCTTTTCAAATAACAATTCAGGATCAAAAAAATAGACAGTTGAGGAACAGAGAAGATAAATTGGAGTTTACCAGTGTATAATGTACTCATAACTCAAAGTACCCTAAGATTTTTTACTAAAATGAGGATGATAAAAATGGACAGAAATCATTGTAAAGGTTATCAAAAAGGAGTATAATGAGTGCAAGACATTTCGGAGGTGAAAGATGCTAGAAGTAAGAAGTCTAGAGAAAAGTTTTGGATCCAAGCAAGTTTTGTTTGGTATTGACTTTCAAGCGCGACCAGGTCGTATTTTGGGACTAGTCGGGAAAAATGGTGCTGGGAAGACAACGATTTTCCACAGTATTTTGAAGTTTTTAGAATATCAAGGAGAAATTAGTCTGGATGGTCAGGACATTCGTCAGGAAACCTATGCTCGGATTGGCTATCTGCCTGAAGAACGCAGTCTCATGCCTAAATTGACAGTCCTTGAACAAGTTCGTTACTTGGCGACTCTAAAAGGTATGGATGCCAAGGAGATCAAGGAAAAACTCCCTCAATGGATGAAGAGGTTGGAAGTGAAAGGAAAGCTGACTGATAAAATTAAGAGCCTGTCAAAAGGAAATCAGCAGAAGATTCAGCTCATCATTACTCTGATTCATGAGCCAGACTTGATTATCTTGGATGAGCCTTTCAGTGGATTGGACCCGGTTAATACAGAATTGCTCAAGCAAGTTATTTTTCAAGAAAAAGAACGTGGGGCAACCATTATCTTTTCTGACCATGTCATGACCAACGTCGAGGAGCTTTGTGACGATATTCTCATGATTCGAGATGGTCGTGTAGTCTTGCATGGACCAGTTCAGGATGTTCGCAATCAATACGGGAAAACGCGTCTCTTTGTTTCAAGTGAACGAAGCAAGGAAGAATTGGAAAACCTTCCTCATGTCAAACAGGTGAGCTTGACCAAACAAGGCAGTTGGAAATTGATCTTGGAGGATGAGAGCGCTGGAAGGGAACTTTTCCCAATCTTGACTCAAGGGCAATATATCGTAACCTTTGATCAGCAAGCGCCAACAATCGATGAAATCTTTAAACTAGAATCAGGGGTGGAAGTATGAGAAATATGTGGGTTGTAATCAAGGAAACCTATCTTCGACATGTCAAGTCATGGAGTTTCTTCTTTATGGTGATTTCACCGTTCCTCTTTTTAGGAATCTCTGTAGGAATTGCCTATCTCCAAGGCTCTTCAATGGCTAAAAATGATAAAGTGGCAGTAGTGACAACAGTGCCGTCTGTAGCAGAAGGACTGAAGAATGTAAATGGTGTTAACTTTGACTATAAAGACGAAGCAAGTGCCAAAGAAGCAATTAAAGATGAAAAATTAAAAGGCTATCTGACCATTGATCAAGAGGATAGTGTCTTGAAGGCAGTTTATCACGGTGAAACTTCCCTTGAGATTGCTATTAAGCTAGGAGTAACGAGCAAGTTAAATGAGCTTCAAGATCAACTCAATCGTTCGGCAGCCAATTTGTCACAAGAACAGGAAAAACGCTTGGAACAAACAGTTAACTTTACGGAGAAAATTGATGAATCCAAGGAAAATAAAAAAATGATTCAAACCTTTGCGGCCGCAGGGCTTGGTTTCTTCCTTTATATGATTTTGATTACCTATGCGGGTGTAACAGCTCAGGAAGTTGCCAGTGAAAAAGGCACCAAAATTATGGAAGTCGTCTTTTCTAGCATAAGGGCTAGTCACTATTTCTATGCGCGGATGATGGCTCTGTTTCTGGTGATTTTAACGCATATCGGGATTTATGTTGTAGGTGGTCTGGCAGCCATTTTGCTCTTTAAAGATTTGCCATTCTTGGCTCAGTCTGGTGTTTTAGATCACTTGGGAGATGCTTTCTCACTGAATACATTGTTCTTTATTTTGGTCAGTCTCTTTATGTATGTAGTATTGGCAGCCTTCCTAGGATCTATGGTTTCTCGTCCTGAGGACTCAGGGAAAGCCTTGTCGCCTTTGATGATTTTGATTATGGGTGGTTTTTTTGGAGTGACAGCTCTAGGTGCAGCTGGTGACAATCTCATCTTGAAGATTGGTTCTTATATTCCTTTTATTTCGACCTTCTTTATGCCATTTAGAACCATTAATGGCTATGCAGGGGGAGTAGAAGCATGGATTTCACTTGCTATTACAGTGATTTTTGCAGTGGTAGCAACAGGATTTATCGGACGCATGTATGCCAGCCTAGTCCTTCAAACGGATGATTTAGGGATTTGGAAAACCTTTAGACGTGCCTTATCTTATAAATAGAAGAGCCTCGCGAAAGCGAGGTTTTTAGAGATAAAAAGAGTGGAATTCAGAAAAATATTTTTCATATCTATTGACTTTTAGGGGTGAAATTTGGTATTATAGTAGGCGGTATTGTTTACCCCATTTGAAAGGCCCCGGAACCTTCCAAATACTTTTCGATGGGAAGGAACACCCATCACCGTAAACAAAAATCGAACTATATATAGGAGAAATCATGAACAAAACAACATTTATGGCTAAACCAGGCCAAGTTGAACGTAAATGGTACGTAGTTGACGCAACTGATGTACCACTTGGACGTCTTTCTGCAGTAGTTGCTAGCGTACTTCGCGGAAAAAACAAACCAACATTTACACCACACACTGATACAGGTGACTTTGTGATTGTTATCAATGCTGAAAAAAAGTTAAATTGACTGGTAAAAAAAGCAACTGATAAAATCTACTACACTCACTCAAACCACCCAGGTGGATTGAAACAAATCTCTGCAGGTGAACTTCGTTCTAAAAAAATGCAGTACGTTTGATCGAGAAATCAGTTAAAGGTATGCTTCCACACAATACTCTTGGACGCGCTCAAGGTATGAAGTTGAAAGTATTTGTTGGAGCTGAGCACACTCACGCTGCACAACAACCAGAAGTTCTTGATATTTCAGGACTTATCTAAGGAAAGGAACAATAAAGTATGTCACAAGCACAATATGCAGGTACTGGACGTCGTAAAAACGCTGTTGCACGCGTTCGCCTTGTTCCAGGAACTGGTAAAATCACTGTTAACAAAAAAGATGTTGAAGAGTACATCCCACACGCTGACCTTCGTCTTGTAATCAACCAACCATTCGCAGTTACTTCAACTGCAGGTTCATACGACGTTTTCGTTAACGTTGTAGGTGGTGGATACGCTGGTCAATCAGGAGCTATCCGTCACGGTATCGCTCGTGCCCTTCTTCAAGTAGACCCAGACTTCCGCGATTCATTGAAACGCGCAGGACTTCTTACACGTGACTCACGTAAAGTTGAACGTAAGAAACCAGGTCTTAAGAAAGCTCGTAAAGCATCACAATTTAGTAAACGTTAATCAATACGACTATATCAACGTTTCAAAGCACTCAAAAGTTTACCTTATGGGTGCTTTTTTCTATACTTTCTAAAAAAATTTGCCCTAAAATTACCCTACTTGTTTTTAAGATGTTGGTAGGCAACTTGTCCAGCAGATAATGGAACTATGTTTGAAGCATTAACATAAGTTTTAGTTGTAATTGTATCGCTATGAGTTAATGCTTCAGAAATGGCTTCTAAGCTCATTCCTGCTTGTTTAGCAAGTGTTGCTCCTGTATGTCGTAGTTTATGAGGTGTAGCATGTGTCAGCTCTTTATGTCGCTTTCTAATGCTTTTCATTTTATTGTTCAGATAGTCAGCATGTAAAGGCTTGTTGATGTTTCCTCTTGTGTCGATATATGTAAAAACAAATTGTTCTGGATTACTGATGATGCCAAACTTTGCTAGTTCATATTTTTGTTGCTCTTTCTAAGAGGTAAGAAGCTGAAGTAAGTCATTAGAAATAGAGAAAATAAGAAATATTTCCATAATAAAACGCATATTATCAGGTTTCTTTGAACTGCACCCTAAAAGTTAGATTTTTTCTGTCTAACTTTTGGGGGTCAGTACAATAACAGCTTGATAGCATACGTTTTATCCTAGAAATATTTACTGGATTTTTCTTCTCAAACTGACTTTTTAAGAAGTTGCCTATTCCTAGAAATATTTACTGGATTTTCTTTCTCAAACTGACTTTTTTTAAGAAGTTACCAATTTTTTAGAAATTTTTGAGCTATGTTGACTGAAAGATAGTTTCATGATAATCTAAAAATTATCATTTAACTTATCTATCTTTGGAAAAACTGTAGAATTTCAAAAATTACTACAGACCTTGAATTTTACTTATCATTTCAATGATTTATATTGCTTACATTTTATTTTGATATGTTTTACGGTAATCTCCAGGAGAAAGTCCAGTCCTTTGTTTAAAAATTTTAGTAAAGTAAGAATAATTATCATACCCTACTTGACAAGATACTTGTGATATCGAGATATTTGTTTGAGATAGGAGGGATTTAGCAGCATTAATGCGCTTATCCGTTATATATTTAACAAGAGTTTCTCCAGTTTCTTTTTTAAAAATTCTAGCTAAATGATCTGCGCTGAGATAAACCATATCTGCTAATATAGAACGATTTATATCTTCATAGTAGTGATGATCTATGTATTCGACGATGCGTTGAATACTATTTTTTTGGTTTTCAATGTTTGTTGCAAATTTCTTAGCATGTGACCAGTAATAATCAAAGTAATCCTGAAAAGATTCAATTGAATGAAAGCGTCGTTGGAATAGGAAATCATGAGTGCTGTTTTGGAATAATTTATGTGCCGAGATTCCATTTTGATCTAGATATATTCCTATTTGTTGAGTCCAATCTAGTAAAATTTGTTGTAGCGTGAAAGTAGGGATTTGGGAATTATAGACGAGTGAATTAATTTTTTCTCTTAATTCGTATTCACTTAAGGTATCTAAAAAAGTAATTGAAAGAGTTTCTGTTTTAAAGGAAGTTGGAAAACTATGTGGAACACATGTAATAGTATTCCAATAAGAAACATATTGTTCATTATAAGTGTAGAGTTCTTTGGTATGAAATAAAATATCGGATAGTTTATGGCAACTCTTATATATAATGTTTGAGTATTTACTAAAGTTATTAGAAATTTGAGAATGAATCTCATATGCCAATTTGTCACTACGTTTGGATGAGTCTACTCTAAAGAGACAAACATATTGATCAACCTGGCTTTCCATCTTGAATAGACTTATCAGCTTATAAGAAGGTTGTGAAATTCTTTGAAGTTCTCTTTTTAGTTGAGAAGTCCATGATGGAGTTTCTGCAGAATAATCTTCTTCATTAAGATTGATTGTTAAAACTGCAAGAAAAAAATACTGGTGTTTTTTAAGAATAAACCTTGTTTGCTTGCTACATTTTCTAGCTCATCAATGCGAGAAATTTGAGGTTTTCTAAGGTAATCATACCAGAAGTTATCTTCTATTTGTAAAAGTGCATCATTTTTTCCGTTTAAGTTATGATTCTCAATTTTACTAATGGCTTTTTGAATAATAAATTCTAATTTTTCAAAGTTAATGGGTTTTAGATAGTATTCGAAGCTTTGTAATTCAATTGCTTTTTGAGCATAGTTGAAGTCGGCGTAATTAGTTAAAAAAATTGTTTTTATATCATATTTTTCATTTCTAATCCACGATAAGAGTTCGAGGCCACTACCTTGAGGCATTTCTATATCGCTTATCATGAGATCAATAGGATTCTCTCTAATAATATTTTGAGCTTGAGTGAGGCTATAGGCAACATAAACAGTGTCAATGTGTAGTTTCGCCCAATTTATTTTCTCTCGTAAAGCTTCAATGATAAAACGATCGTCATCAACTAATAAGATGTTCATTATAACCTCCGTCTATAATCTTGTATGGAATAAGTAAAAGAATTTTAGCCCCACCTTCTTCATTATTTTCAAATGCAATACTATAGTCATTAGGATAGAGAAGATTTAAACGTTCGATGGTGTTTGTGATCCCAATATGATGTCCATCTTCTGTTATTAGAGACTGTTTCTGATTTAGTTTTGATAAAATTTCTTCAGAGAAACCTGGACCATTATCCTCGATACAAATCTGAATATAATCTGAGTTCTCAGTTTTTACTTTTTTTATCGATAGCAAAATTGTAAATAAATCCTGAAATGAAAAACCGTGTTTGATTGTGTTTTCAATAAATGTTTGTAAAAGTAATGATGGGACAAGAGTATTTTGTAAATCAGAATTGTAGTCTAGTGAAAAGTAGATGCTATTTCCATATCGAATTCGTTGTATTTCTAAATAATCTTTAATATGCTGAACTTCATCTTTAAGTTCTGAAAAATCTTGATTAGCCATAAATAAATGACGGAGATAATTTGAAGTTAGGATAGTTAATTCTTCAATTTCCTTGTAGTTTTTTGTTTGAAGCATACTATGAATCATTGATAACATATTTAAGTAGAAATGCGGACGAATTTGGTTCTTAAGATAATTAAGTTCAATCTTCTTAAGTTCTAGTTGTGAATGGTATTCCCGTATTTTTAATTCTTGCATGTCAAATATTACTTTATTAAGTTTATCATTTGCCTTATCAATTTCTAGTATACCTTCAGATATAAAAAATTCAGAAGGGGGGATGGAGTCCCCGAGTTGAGAGAGTCGTTCAGTGAGTCTTGTTATAGGTTTAATCATCCACTGACGAATATACAGGATAATGATGATTGATAAAATGGTGATAATGATAGGAACGGCTGATAAAAATACTTCTAAGAGTGTGATATTTCTAAAGACTTCGGCATAATCGACTAAAACATAAATATCGAAAGGTAAATGCGTTTTTTCATTTTGAGCATGAATCAGGTAGTTTTCGGAGGGTATATTGTTAGGCTCTTTTAGAGAAAGTTTACCATTATTTCCAATATTAAGTTTTCTTAGAGGTTTTAGGATATCTTCTGAAGATATGACGGCATAAATGATTTTTCCTTCGTAATGAACAGATTTAACTAAGTATTCGCTGTTTTTAGTAGTTACATTTTTCCATTTACGGTCACTTATATCACTACGCAATGATTTTAGATTTGATTTTAACAGTAGATAATCTTCATATGGAATATAAAGATTGGAGACATTTATAAAATGTTCAGTACTATCGGTTTCTAATAGGAATGTCATATGAGTTTCATTTTGATATTCAAACTCTATAAAGTTAGTTTGAACTTTTTTAAGATGTTCTTGATACTCAAGAAACGTTTGTACATGATTTAAGTTCTCTAAAGATTCATTATGCGTTATTGTTGAGTACATAAAGCGTTCTACAGAATGCAATTTCTCATTAACAGAGTCAGCATAAATTTCAATTGAACTACGTAGGTGTACTATATTTTGGTTTTTTTAATAAAAATTTCTGGTTATGTTACTCATAGCAATATTGATTAAAATATTTATCAATAGTAGTACAAGTAGGAGTTTAAAGAAAAAATGAATGGAATGTTTTTTTGATAAGTCGTGATTTAATTTCATATACTATTCTCCTCTTAAAATTATAGCACTTTGAAAATACGATATCATGTAACAAAACAGATATGTTTTTATCAAGATGTCGGAAAAAGTAATAGTTTTTTTAAAATTAAAAAAACTGAAAAAAATTGATAAACCTAGTCCAAAAAAAGTTCTATTAAAGGGAATTCTATATGGTGTAAAATAATCGTAGAAAATCAGATGGGAGGAAAAAAACATGAAAGTAGCATCTCAACTTCATAAAAATAAAAATTAAAAGCATAGTATTCCGTTATATATATTACTTTTTCCTTCAATATTGCTATTAATTTTATTTTCCTATATTCCCATGTTGGGACTAATTATTGCATTTAAAGACTATTCACCAGCCAATGGTATCTTTGCTAGTCAGTGGGTAGGATTTAAGTACTTTACTCAATTTTTCTCATCATTCCAATTTGGGACAACTATGTTCAATACATTAAAAAAATTTCACTTTATAGTATTGTAGTAGGATTTCCCTTACCTATTATACTAGCTATCATTAGTAATCAGTTAAGAGTTGGGAAATTTAGAAAAATATTTCAAGTGACAACTTACTTACCTCATTTTATCTCTACAATGGTTATGTGTGGGATGATTATCTTATTTTTATCTCCTACTAGTGGTTTGTTAGCGAATGTATTTAAGTCTGTTGGAATCACTATTCCAGATTTTTTATCAAAACCTAGTCATTTTGCAGGTGTTTATGTTTGGAGTGATGTATGGCAACATATTGGTTGGGATAGTATTATTTATCTGGCGGCGCTTTCTGCAATTGATCCTACATATTATGAGGCTGCAACTATGGATGGTGCCTCTAGGTTACAAAAAATTCGGCATATAGAATTACCATTGCTTTTGCCGACTGCTATGATTTTACTAATATTAAGAGCAGGTAGTTTATTAAGTGTAGGGTTTGAGAAAGTGTTACTACTACAGAATCCTCTTAATTTAGCAGGAAGTGAGATAATTTCGACCTATGTTTATAAAGTTGGTATGGTGAACTTTCAGTATAGTTATTCGACAGCTATAGGGTTATTTAACACCGTAGTCAATCTAATAATTTTGTTATCTGTTAACTGGTTCTCGAAAAGATATACTAGAACGGGTCTTTTTTAAAGGAAGGAGTGCTCAAGGTGAAATGGTTTCATAAATCAAGAAAAACAAACTCTGAATTATTATTTGATATAGTTACCTATGGTTTAGCAATTTTCCTCATCCTGTTAATTGTTTATCCGTTATGGTTTGTAGTGATTGCATCTTTTAGTAATCCTTCAGATGTTGCAAATGGGAAGGTATGGTTTATTCCAGAGAATGGAAATTAGATGGATATTTACGTCTTATTCAACAACCTTTATTCTTACGTAGCTATCTAAATACCATTTTTATATACTGTTGTTGGTACCTTAGTTGCTTTTAGTAGTCAATATTCCAGCTGGTTATGCTTTTATCTAGAAAAGAATTAGTTGGTAGAAAAGTGGATGAGTATTCTATACATAATCCCTATGTTCGTATCAGGTGGCTTGATTCCTACCTACTTAACAGTAAAAGAATGTAGGCTTGATTGATACATTTTGGGTAATGGTAATACCTTTTGCAGTTTCATCATACAATATTATTGTTGCTAGAACTTTCTTTAATAATAGTATTCCAGACGGGATGTGGGAGGCTGCGCAAATTGATGGCTGTGGTACAATTCGTTATTTTATTAAAATAGTTGTTCCGTTTATCAAAAAGCTATTATAGCAGTTATTGGACTTTGGACTGCAGTTGGTATTTGGAATTCGTGGTTTAATGCTTTTAATTTATTTAACGAATGAAAATTTACAGCCATTGCAATTAATTTTACGACGTTTACTAATTAGTAATCAAATGTTACAATCGCAAGCAACAGGAGAAGTGGCATCAGATCTTCGTATCAAAGCCGATATGATGAAATATGCAGCAATTGTTATTTCAACCGCTCCGATAATGTTGCTATATCCCTTTGTTCAAAAATATTTTAATCAAGGCGTAATGATTGGCGCCTTGAAAGAATAGGAGAAAAAAACATGAAAAAAATAAATCATTTACATATTTGTTCTTAGGAACAGTTACACTTGCTGGCTTAACAGCCTGTGCAAATTCTAATAATGCGAATAAGGACGATAAGTCTGGAGAAGATTCTTATAAAATCACAACTGTTCGTTGGTCTGACTGGGGAGAAGATTATCATAAAGGTTTTTCTAACAGATTCTGCCAAGGAAGCAGGTATTGATGTTAAATGGGATACACTTGTAGCAGCAGATTGGGCAGATAAGAAATCTGTGTTGGTTGCTAGCGGAGATTTACCAGATGCATTTTTTTAGGTTCAAATGCTTTTTACAGATTCAGAAATTGCTCAGAAATCAATCTCTATTTATTCCCATTGGAAGACTTAATCAAGGAAAACATGCCAAATTTAACTAAGGCTATAGAGAAAAGAGCCTAAGATTAAAGCTATGATTACTTCACCAGATGGTCATATCTACAGCCTACCTAAAAAAATTACCAATGCGTCCCTACTGTAGCTAATCAGCTATTTATTAATAAAAAAAGTGGCTGGATAATTTAGGATTAAAGGTTCCAGAAACTTATGATGATTTAGTAAAAAGTACTACAAGAATTTAAGGATAAAGATGCGAAACGGAAATGGAGACGCTTCTGATGAAATTCCATTTGGAGCAGGAAACTTTGATCCAACATTCTCATATATTCTTCCGTTCAATAATCGTTTAGGGGCAGATAATACATATGAAATGTCTGTAAAAGATGGAAAACCAGTCTACCTTCGTACAGAGGAAAGTTATAAACAAGGGATTGCAGCAATGCACGAATCTTATAAAAAAGGTTTGATTGATCCGGAAATCTTTACAGAAGATACCTCTATGAGTGTAGCAAAACGTATGGATAAGGGAGTATCTAGAGTAGGTGTTTCTAGTGGTTGGACAGCAGATGCAACGTTTGGCTTACATTCAAGTGAATATATTGCTCTACCTGCTTTAAAAGGTATGGATGGTAAACAATATGTCTTTTCTGATCCAGATCATTACAACTATGGTCGAAATGAAATATTGATTACAAATAAGAGCAAAAACCCTGCTAAATTATTGAAATGGTTGGATAAATTATATACAGATGAAGCAAGTATTCAGAATTTCTATGGATCATTTGGAATAGCTACTGAAAAGAATGGTGATAAGTTTAAAGTGTTACCTCCTAAAGATGGTAAATCAGCCGATGAGTATGCATGGATTAATTCACTTCGGGATTTTGGTCCTAAATACGTAAGCGATGATATCAATAGTCGCGTAGAAATCGATCAAACACAAGGTGATGGATTGAAATTGAAGATGGACCAAGATTTGAAACAATTTGCGTTGCCAGCTTACCCTAATGTGATTTATTCACAAGAAGAACTCAACAAATTATCATCAATCTATGTGAGTATTGAATCTTATGTCAAACAACAAGCATCTAAATGGGTAGTTGAAGGCGGCATAGAAAAAGAATGGGACTCATACAAAGAAACTCTTAAGAATATGGGATTGGACGAATTTATGAAGATTCAACAGGAAGCATATAATCGTTACCAAAAAGAAGTAAAAGAGTAATATTTGATATGAACTCTTGGTTGTATAAACAAGGGACTAGCTAATTACAGGAAGCGAGACTGATAACATCAAATTATCTCGCTTCCTTTATTCTAATTTTTAAAGAAATTTGGAAATGATTTTTTAAATAATTTAGGTAATATTTTTGTGCAACTGACATTCTAAAATATAGAGTTAAGACGATTGATTTTATGGAGATATCTATTATGCAAAAATTATTTTCATTAGATGGAAAAAGTGGTTAGAATTTTAACTTTTTTTGACAGATTTAATTATTTTTAAATACTCTATTTATTGTTAGTTGTATTCCAATAGTTACAATTGGGGCATCATTAACTTCTCTTACGACAATGTGGTATCGTATTTTAAAAGGTAAAGATACCGATATTGCTTATCATTATTTTCGGATCTTTAGACGAAATTTTAAACAGTCAACTTTTATTTGGTTGTTTATCCTCCTAATAGAATTACTTTTTATATGTGAACTATTGTCTTTGGGGCTATTCAAGTTTATTTTCAGAGTATAGTTTATTGTTAGTGTTGCCCTTTTTATTTGTTATAATACTTTTGATGAGTGTTATTTTTCCATATATTGGTCTATTTAAAGATAATCTAAAAAATAGTATTGTAAATAGCGTATTAATTTGTATTTTAAATCCAATACAAGCTATCATGTTTGGTTTTATTTAATATTTCTGTACTGTATATGAGTTTTAGTAGTCCAGAACGAGTTTTAACAGCTATTTACGTATTTACATTTGGGGGATTTGCTTTTTTTGCGGATTGATGAATGTAACGATAACAAATAAAATGTTTGATAAAGGTAAAGAAATTTACTAAAAGGAGGGAAACAAATTGAAAAATTTTTTTAAGGGAGAGT